>Ga0315279_10007941_pt1 | contig 12973 bp, 12 predicted proteins | sample YL17G06_20_MG_FD_203694 | JGI IMG/M metagenome (GOLD analysis project Ga0315279, IMG submission 203694) | Sediment microbial communities from Yellowstone Lake, YNP, Wyoming, USA - YL17G06_20 | ecosystem: Environmental > Aquatic > Freshwater > Lake > Sediment | place: USA: Wyoming | collected... | reverse complement strand
GAGCTACGGGGAAATCAGCTTCCGAGAATTGAACAGCGTCCTCCTCAAGCTTGAAATCAAAGGCATCCTCCGCGTCTCGCGTCTCATGAAAGGAAAAAGACGAGTAGAACTCGTTGCCTCCACGTAGTCATAGCCCAGCATCCTATGCGTGTTCACGAGCCTTATTTACCAGAATTAGCCTCGGAACGAACATCCAGCTTTCAGCTCTAGAGGAAGAGGCTGTTCCAAACCGAGGCATGCATATCCAGTGGATTTGGACACCGACATCATTGTAGTCGGCGGCGGGGTAGCCGGTGCCACAGCCGCCGAAATCGCCGCCTCCTTGGGATCCAAAGTCCTTCTTCTAGAAGAACACGATCGAATCGGTATCCCATCACACTGCTCGGGTCACGTCGGAATCAACAGCATGAAACGTCTAGGCATCTCACTGCCGAAGCAGGTCATAAGGAATCAGATACGGGGTGCGATCTTCCATTCACCGTCAGGTCAAGTTCTTCAACTCGAGCGTCAGGCCCCAATCACGTGGGTTCTTGATCGCAAAGCCTTAGATGAGCACTTGGCAGACAAAGCCCAGAAGGCAGGAGCGCAGATCCAGTTTAACTCACGGGCGGTCTCGGTCCAAACTCCTAATGACGACCACGTCCAACTGCGAGTTTCAGTTGGTGCCAAGACACAGGCGCTCAATTGTAGGCTCATTGTGGACTGTGAAGGCGCGTCGCCCGCGCTTGCACGTCTTCGGCCCACGAGCGAGCGCTCCAGATCGATGTGGGTGAACTCTGCTCAAGTCCACGTGGACCATGTGGAAGACTTGAACCAAGACATGGTGGAGGTGTATCTTGGATCTGCATACGCGCCCGGATTCTTTGCGTGGATAATCCCTTGGCGAGATGGGTCTGCAAAGGTTGGGCTCGCGACTCGCGAAGGTAATCCAAGGTTGTTTCTCGAGAAGTTCATGACGAAGCATCCTGTCGTTTCTCGAAAATTGAAGAACGCGCAACGGCGTGATGTTACATTTCATCCCATACCTTTGGGTGGGCCGATTCGGAAGACGTACTATCCGAGCATGCTGATTGCAGGAGATTCAGCGCAGCAGGTCAAGCCGACAACTGGCGGAGGAATTGTGTTCAGCATCATCTGTGGGAAGATTGCGGGGGAGGTCGCGCACGACGCGTCGAGATGCGGAGATGTTTCCGAAGCGTTCCTCTCCAAGTATGTGTGACGATGGAAGCGCGAGATAGGTCGCGATCTCGACACAATGCGTCGCATTCGAAGGTTGCTCTTCAGACTCCCCGACCAACGACTTGAGAAGATCTTCTCAATTGCCCGAAGATTCGACATCGCAACCGTTCTGAGCAAGGCAGACGACATAGATATGCAAGGCAGAACTCTTGCCAAATTGGGACTCGATCCTCGTTTGACGATAAGCGTGCTCTGTTCCTCAATCCTCTCGCTTCCATTTGTCGTGGACTCCCGCAAGACCGAGGCCTGATCCAGCGCGTTCAGTCCGCGTTCCTTTCATGCAGCACTCAGTAGTCCACACTCGGCTCGGCTTGTAGTGTGAGCTTCGCCGAGTTCGTTGTGCAATGGGAACCGCAATAACCGCAGCATAGAAGATACGGTAAGAAGTGCCTACAGGGGTAGGCAGAGGTACCCAGCCCCCAGACCTCCGATACCAGTTCCAGCGCAATGATTGCTGCGACTGAGTTCGTTCAAATGTCTATCGGTCTTCCTGCATCTGTCCATTCGATTAACTCGTCAGGATAGGGGTCAAAGAATGTCTGACTCAGCAAGTATTGGTTCTGAAATCTTACGGCCCACGCCTTGAGCAATCTCAGGGCTGACGTGAATGGTACTCTTCCGTCCCTGTAGAGTTCCAGTGTTTCCAAGAAGAATTGTCGCTCGTTCTTTGAGAGTTCTCTTGAGAAGTAGCCTAGGAGATGCATGAGAACGTTAATGTTGGATGTGCGCTTAGGCGGATCTTCCAGACTGCTGTGCAGATGCTTTTCGTATGCCTCAGTGATTTCCCCAAATGATCTCTTGTCGGGATTCGCGACGAGGTTACCCAGCACTCTCAGCTCTTTCTGGCTGTACGCCATCAGAAGGAATTTGTTCTCTGTATGGAAACGAACCAAGTCATGCATTTCATGGGATCTCCTCACTGCCCGGAAGCGTGCAAGGGTGAACAGTTTCGTGAGGAAGTGTTCTCGAATCTTCAGGCTTCTTAGCCTGCCCTCGTCCTCTATGGCCAGACCTGGGAAATGCTTGAGAACCCATCCGCCAAAGAACCCTGGACCATTGCCGGTTGCCGGAGATTTCTCGCTCTTAGCATATATGCGAACATCTTTGATTCCATATGATGGTGATCGGAACTTCAGTATGAAACCGTCCACCTCTTTCAGCGATGACAGGAACTTCTCGGAGAAATTATTCATGGCATCTGTAGCATCCTTACCGGTTGCAGGTTGGACGAGTTTCGGGCTGTTTGCAGAGACAATCCTTATCGGAAAACCCGCGATGCCTAGACCTATCGCAACTTCTGGGCAAACAGGGACATAGTCGACGCGTCTCTCTAGTTTCCTGACAAAAGCATTCCGTATAACTTGACCATTGTATCTGCATGCTTCAAATTCCAAGCATTTGCTTACAACGACGCTAGGCTTGTGGTGCACGTCTATTCCTCCGGGTTTTTGAACATCCATACCGAAGATCCAGACTCCGCATTGTTTACATCTCTTCCTGCAGGATCTGAGCAAGCTGTTCGGGTTCTATGTTACCGCCAGTGAGGACGAGCACAACTTTGCTTCCGGCCAACTCGTTCTTGATCTTGAAAGCTGCAGCGGTTGCTGCGGCGCCTGCTAACTCTGCCACTTGTCCTGTTGTGCTGAGAATGGTCTTGACAGCTCGTTTCATCTCTTGATCACTAACTAGTACGATATCGTTCAGCTTCTCTCTTAGAATTCCAAGGGGCAACTCGTACGCTCGGCTTGTCGCGAGTCCCTCTGCGGCCGTATTGACGCCATCTGTAGACGTTGTGGCACCTGTCTTCCACGAACGGTAAACAGCAGGTGCACCTTCAGCCTGTACGCCTATCACTCTGATGCGAGGGTCCAAGCTCTTGTAGACTATGCATGCTGCCGAAGCACCGGACCCTCCGCCGATCGGGTTGATCACAACATCCACATTCGACTGTTCCTCGATGATCTCGAGGTGCATGGTTCCAACGCCTTCGTAAAGCAATGGTTCGTTGATGCCGTGCACATGGAGAAAGCCTCTCTCAGCGGCCAGTTTCTCTGCGTACTCCCGAGCCTCATCGTAGTATCTACCGTGGATCATCACCTCTGCGCCTAGGTCTTTGATCGCGTCAACTTTCATCTGCGGGACGCCGTGGGGCATAACAATGCGAACTTTCGCCCCGAACAGTGAGCCTGCGTAAGCGATTGACTGTGCATGGTTCCCGGTTGAGGCTGTGATGACTCCACGAGCAAGTGCTTGCTGTCTCATCTTCTCCATGTAGTTGACGCCTCCGCGGACTTTGAATGATCGTGTCGGTTGGAGGTTTTCCAGTTTCAGGTAGGCTTCGCACTCGAGGAGTTTCGAGAGCCCTCGGGAGTAGAGGAGTGGAGTCGGCTTCAGATAGCGGTTGACTATGTCCCTCGCAGCGTAGATATCCTTCAGCTGTGGAATTCTTAGCTCCTCCAATTTCACCTCAGCTCTCTGTTCCGGATCAGTGTTCGATCTGTCCAACTGCTGTCAGCCACATTGCCTATAGATGTCTATCATGCTTTTGTATCGATCCACTGAAGGCGCCGATCACATGGCGAATGATGCCGGAGAACCAGCCCGGAAAGCCTTGTCAGGCAAAGTTGCCAAGTTGGCTGATCTAGTCAGTTATCAAGAAGACGCCGTAGTAAGCAAGACAATAGTGGACAAGAAGACTGGGACTGTTACCCTGTTTGCTTTCGATGAAGGGCAGGGATTGAGTGAGCATACGGCACCGTTTGATGCTCTTGTCTCCGTTCTTGATGGCGCGGCGACGGTCACAATTTCGGGGAAGAGTCACCAGTTGAAGGAGGGGGAAGCTATTCTGATGCCAGCCAACAAGCCGCATGCTTTGGAAGGACCGGGGAGATTCAAGATGATGTTGACTATGATACGCTCCTAGATTCGAACTGCTAGAAAGAAGCGGTGAGGAAGCAACTTACTTTTTCGATGAGAGTTGCTTGAATGCCTCCGTCAGAGCTGGCACGACTTTGTAGAGATCTCCAACGATTCCGTAGTCGGCATACTCGAAGATCGGCGCTTTTGAGTCCGTGTTTACGCACACCACGACACGAGCGTTCTGTATGCCGGTAATATGCTGTATCTGTCCGGAGATACCGCAGGCGAGGTACAGTTTCGGTGCGACCTTCTGACCGGACAATCCTACGTATTGATCGATCGGGAGCCACTTTAGGTCCTCGGCGACCGGCCGTGAACAGCCAACGACGCCGTTGATGGTTTTCGCGAGTTCTTCGATTATTGGTATGTCTTCTTTCTTCTTGAGGCCACGTCCAAATGAGACAATGGCTTCAGCGTCCCCGATTCTGACACCCGCGAACTGCTTCGGCTTCCGGCCTACCACCTTCACAGGAGATTCAGCTGTCTTTGGCTGAACCTGCACGATCTCTCCAGTCCGATTCGGATCTTTCCTCATCGGTTGGAAGACCCCTTTCGGAAGAGTGAAGATCTGTGGCTTGTTTCGAATGATCAGCGTCTCGGTAATGTTGCCTCCGAGTATGAGACGATCAACAACCACGCACTTTCTTTCCTGGTCAATGTCCAGTTTCGAGCATTCTGTGCAACATCCCGTCTTGAGGCGTTCCGCAACTCTGGCAGCGAGTTCGAGTCCGCTTCGAGTTGCCCCGATGAGTATGACATCTGGTCGGTAGGTCTTCGTTATCTCAGTTAGCACGTCTGAGTACAGATGAACCTCAAACGCTTTCAATGATGGATCTTGGACGGCGTAGACCTTGTCTGCGCCGAACGATATGAGATCCTTGCTTGTCTCTGAAACGTTCTCACCGAGTGCAACGGCGGCCAGATGGGTTCCGAGTTTTCCTGATAGTGCTCGCCCCTTGGAGAGCAGCTCTCGTGCTACTGCAGGGTTCTCTGAGAATACCCACACTCCATCGTATTTCTCAGGGGCTGTCAAGTTACTTTCACTACTCCTTCGCCGATCAGGGTACTTGCGAGCTTGTCCGCGGCTTCCTTGGGTTCGCCCTGTATCAGGATTCGCTTCCTTTCGCCAGTGGCGACAGCTGATCTCAGGGGCTCGGTAAGTGAGCCTTCACGGCCCAGCTCGCTTGGCTTCAATCCTATGTCCGCGACTGTCCAAGCTGTCATCGGTTTCTTTGACGCAGCCATTATGGCCATGAGCGTTGGGAGTCTTGGTTCGTTGATCTCTCGTGAGACCGTAATGAATGCTGGAAGTCTAGATTCCACTGTCTCGTAAGAGTCTTCAAGGGTTCTCTCAACGAGGGCTTTGCCGTCTTGAAGTGTGATCTTGACTGCGTACGTTATCTGAGGAAGGTTCAGGATCTCAGCTGTTCGCGGTCCAACCTGGAACGAGTACTGGTCCTCAGATGTCTCACCACATAGTATCACGTCGAACTGTCCGATCTTTCGTATGCCGGCTGCGAGCGCGGCTGCTGTGGCGTGAGCGTCTGAGTTCTCGAACTCGGGGCCAGTTAACATGTAGCCTTCGTCAGCTCCCATGGCTATGGCCTCACGGAGCGCTTCCTTCGCTTGTGCTGGTCCCATCGTGAGGACAGTGATCTTACCGCCGAGTTTCTCCTTCAGTCTAACCGCTTCCTCGATCGCATTCTTGTCTGACTCGCTGATGACACGGGCCACCCCTTCTGTTACGAGTTTCTTGTTGGTGCGGTCAATTCGCAGATCTTGTGTGTAGAAGACCTGCTTGGCAAGCACAATTATGTTCGGCATGGTTTTCTCCTCCACCACGCGCCTCGCACCTATGGCCGGCTAGGGTTTATGATACCGACTATTCCAGCGCTTCCGCGACCAGTTCGGCGATGTCTCGGATAGGCATCTTCTCCGATGTCCCAAGTACTTTCGAGGCATCCTCGAACATGGAAATGCAGTACGGGCAGGCTGCCGCTAGAACGTTAGGGGCTAGCCGTTGGGCTTCCTCGATTCTTATCACGCTGCACTTCTTCTCAGCTTCTACGGTGTACCAGGTGTTTCCTCCGCCTCCGCCGCAGCAGAAGCTCTTGGTGCGTGATCGTGGAAGCTCGACGAGTTTCCCGCTGGAGAGTGTGCGAATGATGGTTCGTGGAGATTCGTATTCGTCGTTGTATCTGCCCAGATAGCATGGGTCGTGGTATGTGATGGTCCGGTCGATTTCTTTCTTCAGTTTGAGCTTTCCGTCCCGCATCAGTTGCGCTATTAGTTGAGTGTGGTGTATGACTTGGAACTTTGCGCCGAATCTTGGGTACTCGTTTTTGAACGTGTTATAACAGTGGGGGCACTGTGTCACGATCTTCTTGACGTCGCGCTTATTCATTAGCTCGATCAATTCCATCGCTGCTTGCTGGAATCTGCCTTCTTCACCTACTCTGCGTGCAACTTCGCAATTGCATTTCTCGTCGTTTCCTAGTATTCCAAAACTGATCTGAGCTGCCTTCATGATCTTTACGAGCGCACGCGAGACCATCTGGTTTCGTGTGTCGTAAGAGCCAGCGCATCCAACCCAGTAGAGGTACTCTTGGTCAGGCTCATCGCCATACAATTTCACATCGAGCCCGTCTGCCCATTTTGCTCGATCTGAGCTGCCGAGCCCGTAGGTGTTGCCGACTGTTGTCAGGAAAGTGAGGAGGTCTCGCTTCTTCTTGTCCACCTTCCCTTCTGCCATTAGATGCCTGCGCATATCGCTGATCGCATCGACATGGTGAATCAGGACGGGACATTCTTCGACGCAGGCGCGGCAGGTGGTGCAAGCCCAGAGTTCCTCTGGGTCCACTGTTTGCCCGTGAAGTTGTTTCGCGGTTTCCGGGGGCTGCAGTTCGAGGTTCTTCAATTTCAGTATGACATGCATGGGCGACAGTTTCGTTCCGGCCGCTTTGGCCGGGCATGCGTCCGAGCAACGCTGGCAGAGGGTGCAGGCGTCGAAACTGAGCTTCTGTTGCCACGTGAAGTCGTTGATTTCAGATGCTCCGACTTTGACATCGAAGTTTCCTGATTCCATCATCTGCTTGAGATTGAATGGCGTCGTCATCTCGCCCTTGACCTTGATCGGTGCCCAATAGGCGTTCGTTGGTGACGTGATCAGGTGAATCAGGCGGGAGTTTGGTATGTAGGCAATGAGCGAGAACGCCATTGCTGAGTGTATTAGGAAGAGGCTCGGGTAGAGTTCCACGAGTACTTTGGGTCCGAACGGCGCAAAGAACGGCGAGAGTAATTCTCCAACGGGCGAGTCCCAAGCCCAGGTGTTTACTCCCATCATCAAAAAACCAGAAAGAGCCATTACGATTATGACGCCAAAGACGAAGGAATCTTCCCATGCGGTCTCAAGCGGAGGCCCGGTGGGCCCGAGGCGCTTGTATTCAACCAGAACCAGCCCCAGAGCGAACAGTAGCGCTAGGTAGCCTACAACACTCTCCAAAACCGGAAAGAACATTCCAAGAAGCAACAGGAATCCAATTATCGAGATCAGAACGTGCATTGTTCCGTTGTATCTCTTGTTGAGAACCTTTGACTGAAAGAATCCAAAATAGAGGAGCTTCTTCAACCGTGAGAGTGTGGTCCCCGGAATCTGTTCTGCCTTTCCTTGCCTCCAGGCACGCATATGTCTTCTGATTCCCAGGATGAACAGGAATGCGCTGATTAGGCCGAATATCCACCACGCGATCACGAAGAAGAGTGGAACAAACTGGAAGACATCTCTGATGATCTCCATCCTCAAGCCTCCTTTGCGCTCGTCTCTTTGACTTGACTGCTAAGTATCACATAGAACGGGATTGCGGCTGCAAGTGGGGCTACGATCACGATCAATCCGAGAAACAGGTTCATTGTGTCGATCCTAATCGAAAGGCTCGCTGAGAGGATCTCATTCAATGCGTACAGTGTTAATGCCGAGAGGAATCCGATAGCCCACACGCCGAAAGCCGTTTTTATCGGTCTTCTAAGCACACGCACCTCGCGCCCGCGGTCAATCAGAGGCATTAGAAGAAACACGAGAAACATCGCGGCGGCGAGGAGTATGCCAACGACCTTTGCGCTCAGCAGGTCAACACCGAAGACTGTGGCAGGTGGGACAAAGTGCACGGCTTCGTAAGCCCAACCGACCCATTTGAGAAGCCCATACGCCCAGAGGAAGTACCACTCTGGCGCTATGAACTGTGGCGTGAGAAACTTGTTAGCAGGATCACCTGGCATCTGGACAGCGTATGCTCCCAAGAGTAACACGATGCCAAGCGTGACAAGGCAGAGGATCAGGACGGGAGCAATTTGATGCGGCATGAAGGGCCCGAAGAGCGGACCCGATTGCTTACCGGTTTCGCCTTGACTTGTCGCAGGCTTCCATGCTTCTTCAGGTTCCGATACGCCTTGAAGTACGACTAGGACAATGTGTGCGCCAACTAGGATGATTGCAACGACTGGGAGGAGACTCACGTGGTAGAAGTACATCCTAGTAAGCGTGAGGGCAGATAGACTGGTTCCGCCCAGAAGGATCTGCGCGATCAGGTCGCCCAAAACAGGGATCGATCTCATAATCTGCACGCTGATCGTGGCGGCCCAGTAGCCGAGCTGATCCCAAGGAAGAAGATACCCTGAAAACGAGTACGCAAGCGCGAGCCCTAGCGAAATGACGCCAAGCAACCATGATATCTCGCGTCCAATTCTGTACGGGCTACGGAAGAACGCCCAGAAAGCATGAATCACGAGCGCCGCAACAAGGAGGTTCGCCCCCCACTGATGTATCCCTCTGATCAGCGCGCCTAGTGGTATGAATTTCATGATGTTCTGAACACTAACGTAAGCCTGTGTTGGGGTTCCCGGATCACCCACGGCGGAGGGCACGTAATGGAAGGCAAGAAGGAGGCCTGTTATTCCTTGCAGAATAGCAAGAAAAGCGACTATCGAACCCGCGTAGTAGAATGGGTAGCCAAACCAGAAGATCTTGGACCTGTTCTGCCGTGTCAGAGAGCTCGGCAGGGCGAAGTTGACACTTCGCTGAGCTTCAGCGATCAGGGGGGAGATGTTGAAGCGTCTGTCAAACCACTCGTAGATTCTCTTCATTCGTGATGACATGACCTGACTCACCCACAATAGTCATAGAGTCCGAGATCCCCGACAACGCCGGCGACTTTACCATCCGTAATCTCGATCGGTATGATTGGCGCAGCTCTCGGCGGCGGGCCGGCGATTACTTTCGCTCCTAGATACTCAGTGCCGTTGAGCATTACATCCTTGACGATGTTGTAAGGATCGAAAACGCCGTCATGACATCTACAGAACAACACGTCCTCGTTTGGCCGATCCAAATGCCATGTGGATATGCAACACAGATGCGTGCAGGAGGACGCGAAAGCGATCAACCCGCTCGTGGGCGTTGCACCTTGAACCTTGCTTTCGTCAACGCGTATGAGGATGGCTGGAAACCTTCCACGCCAAATAACACTCGCGCCTTTCCCAACTTGGTCGAAATCCTCCAGTTTCACATCAGTCCCAGACCTGTCAGAGTACCACGTGCCCTTCTCCGGTCCATACTTGAACACGTTGTCAACATTTCCTAGCTCTTCACCGGCTCCAGCGCTAGGAAGAAGCGACACGAGGAGCGACAGGAATGAGACGAGTGTTCCTACAATGCCGAGCGAGACTACGGTCTGCACAAACCGGCGTCTGTCCATGCGGATTCTAGGCTTTTTCTCGACCCGGTCGGAGGTTTTCTCAGTCATGCTCTTCGCCTTCATTGGCTTTCTTCAGCAGGTTTGCGGCGACGATTTCCAATCGCGGTTTTCTTGTGAATGCTTCACTCATGTACGTGCTTCTGTAAACTGCAAGGATGGCTGCTGCAAGGAATGTTGCGAACGCGAGCATGGTTCCGAGTGCAATTGATCCCATTCCTTGAAGTGCACTTACAACTATCAAAGCGTCCAACGCAAGCTCCAAGATCACAAAGGTTATCATTCCAACGTATGCGGCGTCTGATGACGAGAGAGGATTATCAAACCTGGCCACGTCTTTCGGTCCGAGCGGGCTCAACTGTGGCATCGTCTTGTCTCTATCCGATCTGAGAACGTAGTATGCGAGGCCAATCAGGAGAAAGACAAAGAAGAAGGCTATGAGCCCAGCCTCGAACGAAGGAATCTCCGTTATCAAGGCTGTCTTCCCGAAGGCTCCGAGGGGGCCGGTGATTACAGATTCCATCGGAGGATCGATCGGGGAGTAGCCTTCGTCATTGTATATTAGTCCTCCTTACGACTCATGTACCGTCCGCATGTACTTGAAGATCCGAGATACTTGTTGACTATACTTCTTAGAGAGAATCTCTTTCTTTCGACACGATTGAGGGAAAACCCTCTATAGGCGCGTCCCAATATGGTAATCAATTAGGCGTGAAGTGGCAAGTATGCGGGGTACCATCTTCAGTACGGTGCATTGACATGGCCTCACCTCTAATCAGATGCGGCTTCTGTGGACAGTGGATTCCAAGATTCTCATCATACTGCCCCTACTGCCAAAAGAAGTTCCTCTTCAAGGGAATGGGAATCTAGGCTTATCCGCAGCACATCCTCCCAATTTCAATTCCTGTTGCTACTGATATTGCTGTTTAGTCGACCACTCCACCTAAAGGCCAATACCGAAGACAGTTCTTTTCCATTCATTGTCTAGAACAGTGTGACCTGCCGTAGAAGATCGACATCACGAGTGGAACAGGAAATGCTCGGGGCTTTGGAGATCATCCTCATAATCATCGTCGTCGGCGTGCTAGTGCTTCTACAGATTAGGACGCGATCGGGATCACTGTTTCCTTACTTGGCTGTGGTAATTCTACTCTTGTCATTAGTCCTTGCTATGCGAGTCATTCATTCCCTCGTTAGTCTAGTGATCGTGCTTGTGTTACTTTGCGGTTTTCTTTTGTGGAGAGTTGCACGGTCAGCCAGACGCTCCGCTGTGACTCGCGACTTCTAGAATCGAGAGTTACTTGGAAGTCACACGTAGGATCCGATCAGGAATCCCGTAGCCAGCAGTGCAATAGTAGAAAGGATCATTATCACGTTCATTCCCAACGCCGGCACGAGCTCAGGAATTCGATCATAGCTCTTGAGCACCACTCGTATTGCTTTGTAGGCGATTGGCGTTGCGATCAAACAGACGAGAGCCGTTAATGGTGATGCGCCTATGACGACCGCCAAAACGATTGACAGGTAAGTAGCGACGACAAACGTAGCGTAGATCCAAGCTGACTTCTTTCTCCCAACCAGTATTACTACATGCCGCCGCCCAGCCGTTTTGTCAGCTTCAGCATCAGGAAACTCGTTCAAGAATAGCAGCAATCCAACAAGGATGCTTACAGGTACAAAGACCGCGATACCGGCGGCGTCCACGACTCGCGTCTGAGTGACGTACGCTCCTAGAGCCATGAATCCAAATCCGGTTCCCGCCACGATCTCGCTAAGCGCATGCACCTTCGAGAGTAGAGGTGTGTAGAGGCATATCGCGATCAGTCCGTAGAGGAGAATGGGAAACAGAGGGTAGAACGAGCGCGTTAAGAAGAAGACGCCTATCACAGCGGCCCCGATGAGACACAAGAAACCAACGCCGAACGCAACAGACGGTTTCATCTTTCCTTCCACGAGTATGTCAACGCCACCACTGAAAGGCGTCTTACTTGTCTTGGCGTCAATTTTGGATCTGTAGTCGAAATAGTTGTTGAACACGTTTGCAGCCATGTGAGTAAGCAAAGCTCCAATCAACACGAGGAATGCGCCGAATGGACTGAAGACTCCGTGTGCGTAGAACGAGGCCGATAGTCCAGCTGCGACGATAACGACAGTCAACAGCAGGAAGTTGGCTCTGGTTATCAACATCAGGTTACTCAAGATCTCAGCTCCTCACAGGGGATGTCGTTCGTGGGATGCCGTTTCACCTGAGTGGGTTCTATCCCTTTGTCACTCCGATTGGTGTGAGACGGCATACTTTCGTTGCGATACCAACTTGATGGCTGACCTCGACGACACGGTCAACGTCCTTGTACGCTCCCGGTGCCTCCTCCGTTACTGTGCCCATTTCAGCCGCTCGAATCATGATACCCTTGTCAGCGAGTCCCTTCTTCACTTCCTGTGGACTCCATCGTCTCTTTGCGGCTGCTCTACTCATCATGCGTCCCGCACCGTGCGCGGTGGAGCCGAAACTTAGCTCCATACTCTTCGCAGCACCGACGAGCAGCCATGAGCTCGTGCCCATACTGCCAGGAATGAGGACCGGTTGCCCGATCTCTCTGTACTCTGCCGGGATGTCAGAATGTCCAGGAGGAAACGCACGTGTTGCGCCTTTGCGGTGAACTATGACTTTCTTTTGATGACCTTCTTGGTCAATTATATGGTTCTCGATTTTTGCAACGTTGTGGCAAACATCGTAGATTAGATGCATGTCCAACTGGTCAGCGGTCTTTCCAAACGTCTTCTCGAAGGCCTCTCTAGTCCAATGCGTGATCATCTGCCTGTTCACCCAAGCAAAATTGCACGCTGCGGCCATCGCTGGAAGGTAATCCTCTGCCTCCGGGCTCTTCGACGGCGCACACGCTAGCTGCCGGTCAGGCAGGCTAATGTGATACTTGCTTACCGCCCGTTCCATGACTCGCAAGTAGTCACTGCACACTTGGTGGCCATATCCTCGGCTTCCAGTGTGAACCAGGACCAGAATCTGTCCAGCGCGCTCTATTCCTAGGTACTTGGCGACGCGTTCGTCA
>Ga0315279_10007939_pt1 | contig 12976 bp, 8 predicted proteins | sample YL17G06_20_MG_FD_203694 | JGI IMG/M metagenome (GOLD analysis project Ga0315279, IMG submission 203694) | Sediment microbial communities from Yellowstone Lake, YNP, Wyoming, USA - YL17G06_20 | ecosystem: Environmental > Aquatic > Freshwater > Lake > Sediment | place: USA: Wyoming | collected... | reverse complement strand
GGCGTAATTGGCCAAGCGGGCGGCCTGGAGGAATGTCGCGCCGCAGGCCAGAGCTGCCGTAAAGACGCTGATGACGGTGTCGCCGGCGCCCGTGACATCGACGATGTCCGTCGTCCCGAAGATGGGAAGAAGGATCGGCGGCTTGCCCTTTTGGAAAAGGGCCATTCCCCTGGAGCCCCGGGTGATGAGGAGGGCTGGGGATTGAAGCTTTTTCAGGATCGTTTTTCCGGCTTCGACGAGGAGGCCCGCGTCGTCAATGCGGACCTTCAGGGCATCTTCGACCTCGGGTTCGTTGGGCGTGGCGATGGTCACGCCCTTGAAGGTGAGGAGCCTGAACCGTGAGTCCAGCGTTACCGGAAGGCCGGATTTTTTAAATCCGGGAAGCGCGGCCTTGAAGAGGTCTTCCTTGACCGTGTCGTAATGATAATCGGAGACGAGGAGCGCGTCGCATTCCTTCTCCGCTTTTCGAAGCGCCAGCCGGAGCTTTTGCTTCAGTCCGGCCGTCTCGGGGACGCGGCCTTCGCGGTCGATCCGGAGGATCTGCTGCTTTTTTGTATTCTCTTCGCCGGCCAGAATGCGCGTTTTGAGCGGCGTGGGATAGCCTTTTTCGACGGCGAGGCCGTCTGTCGCGATGCCATGCCTTTTCAGAATCCTCTTGACGGCTTGGCCAGATTCGTCTGCGCCAATGACGCCGATGGGAAAGGGTTCGACGCCCAGCGCCCTGAGGTTGAGGAGCGAGTTTCCGGCGCCGCCCAGGGAGAATTCCTTTTTTTGATAAGACAGAATGAGGACGGGGGCTTCCCGCGAGATCCTTCTCGTATTGCCGTACAAATATTCGTCGAGGATGATGTCGCCCCAGACAGCGATCCTGACGAGGGGAAATTTGTCGATGATGGCGAAAAGTCTTTTGGCTTCTTCTTTCATAGGCGTTCAGTCCCAATTTTTTATCAGAAACGGGCCAAAAGGTCAAATTTTCAATAGAAAATCAGGGCCTAAACTTAATTTCTGAATTAGCCTGAATTATTCATGAATTACGTTATCTCTCCCGGTCGTGAATTTGCAGACGGACGCCGAATTCGGGGACATGACCCAAATTCTCTGGAATTTGGGATCGTGTCCCCAAATTCAATTCGGCTCCATCTATGAATTCTCTTCTCGAACAAACGACGCAAATATGAATAATTCAAGTTGAGTATTTTGTCCCCCAATGTTTTGGCAGAGATGCCGGTTGAAAAAAAGGATGAAATAAATTATAAATATTCCCGCGCCGGAGTGGCGGAACTGGCAGACGCGCTGGACTCAAAATCCGAAATTGAGGATTAGCGTATTTTCTTTATAATCAGCAAAAGCCCTTATTAATCAATCAGTTATGAGTTCTTTTTGGTTCCTATGAGTTCCGATAAGTTCCTTAAAGTTCCCCATGAATATTCACAAATTATTCACACTTTTCTTGAGGTGAACCTAGAGAATTTATGATTATAACAATGCTGACCCCACAAAAAATGGATCTTTCAATGACTCGCTTCTTTCGTTAATCAATTGCTCATGTCTTTCCATTACACCAAGAATCCGCCGTTTTCTTGATGTCAAATTTAGGTGCATTTTTCTGCCAGGCTTTCCATGGTTTTGGTGTCTCACTTGAGGGGGTAGGAGCAGGTTTCTTGATTTTGACTCGGGCCGGAACATTCACGGCACTCCCTAAAAGAAGACCGTCTCCAGGAGCCAATATAGGCAGTTGATCTAACATATCTCGTGATCCTGTTGGCAAAATCTTTTTAAAGTAATCGATATCTTCCGGATTCTGAATCCTATGGACAAGAAAGTTTGCGCACTGAGAAAGTATCGTTGCACTTATATCCGAAGGTCGTTGTGATGCAATTATCAGAGACATACCAAATTTTCGACCTTCTTTTGCAATCCTTTCAAACGCTTCTCTTGAAAGTCGTACTCCAAATGATTCTTCTTGTATTTTTGGCTTGAGATAGTTATGAGCTTCCTCCAAAACAAGTACGTATGGTTGGGCGATTCTTTGATCGGGCGAGGCATGTTCGCGGAGTTCTAAGATAAGCCTCCCGAAAATTGCACAGAAAAACGGAAGAACATCATTAGCCAACATCGAGCAATCAACAACTGTGATTTGCTGATCGGAAACTCCGCATATGCTTTCAAGCAATGCTGAGAGAGAAGATTCGGTCGGATCCGTGAATACGGCCCATCTTTTGTCAGATAATTGTCTATGTACCCGTAATCGTAAAGTGGCTATATATTCTTGTATACGTTCTTGCCCACGGAAACGAGCTACTGCAATTCGATATAAAGCATCCCGATCAAGCTCCTGCGCATCGTATGGAATAGGGGAATCTGCGGTGACTTCTTTCAGCCCTCCTTTAGATATTGCGAGATTCCGGACTTCTTCGAAAATCGGTTCCAGCTCATCCACTAAAGCCTGTGCTGCGCTAGCCAAAACAGGTTGCATTCTATTGAATCCATCCCAATTTTTTTCAGTTCGCATCTTGCGATATTGTTGACGTGTAAGTAAACCTTTTCCATTTAATTCTGAAAGTCTATGATTTAGTTCTACGATTTCCTTCGGCATCTCTATCTGGCCTTTTGAGCGTTTTATTAAATCTTCTCCATATTGTCTTAAATATTCGCAAACCTCAGCAGCGTTATCACTTACAGCGCTGCCATTCGTTTCTGCGGCATAAACAGCAAGACTCCCGAGATAATCGCGGCAATGGTCAACCAAATTGACTATATCTCTGAGAGGTTTGGAGGCGTTCGGATCGACTTTTCGCTCCCGAATTAAAGACACCACCCGTTCAAGAACCGGAACCTGACTTGCTTGAGATGCTTCGAAGAAAGCTATGAGTTCAATTAAATTGAATATCCATAAGGGCAACTGAAAAGGCTTATCGTTCACGTAAACTTTATTCAGATGTCTATTGCTTTGAGAGGAAGATGCATTCGGAACAGGAAATGCATGAGAATATTCTCCGTTAATATCCAAAATAATAACCTTTGCTAATTTAGCAGCATTGTTATCAGTTCGAAACGTTTCTTGGATGAGAGATGCTACGGAGTATGATTTTCCCGAACCTGTGTTCCCTACAATCCCTAACGGGCGTCCTAGAAGGTCATTAAAGGATGCAGTGACGGGTTCTCTAGCGTAGATTGGAGAAGTTCCGGCTATGAGGGCAATATCTTCCTCTTTATTCTGTGCAGACGGAGAGTATTGTAGGATTTGATGGATTTGTTCATCATTAGGAAGCATTGCCGGAGTGTCTAATGTAGGATAAACCGAAATTCCAGGAATGAAGGGTTGTCGCTCAACAAGCTGTCCGACAAGATTGAGACGTAGTGTCCTTCTGGCGCTTAAGAGTTGCAGCGTCATTTTGTCTTCAAGATCAGGTTCCACGGCTTCGTTTTCATAAGCGCCTACGACTATCCCAACAGCGAACTCTCCTGGCGACACTGGAAATAAAATGTATCCTCCGATCTGAGTAACAAGAGTAATACGATGGGGATGAGAACGCACCTGACTATGAATGTCTGTATCAAGGAGAACGGCTACTCTATAGTTCGATACTGAAACAACCCGGCCAATTTGTCGTTCATTTCTGTTGATATCAGACATAGTTCAACTCCATAAATCAGAGAGCTGTCTAGTTTTTGGGCTCGGATTCGCTTCCTTTTTTTAGTTCTTTGATTGTCTTTGCAATTGCAAGATCAGTTTTCAGTACTTCAACATCGGGCAATATTTCCGATGCGAAGAATTCGAATGTTCCCCAAGGTCCGCCGAAACAGTAGACTCGTCCACAATAATCACTCCGGCAAATGCATTGTGCCCAATCAGATGGAATTGGATCAACAATGACACATGTGAAACTCGGGTTCGTAAGAGCGTCCTCTATCATTTGATTAATATGAAGATCCCATCCGCTGTATCCGATTATAAACAGGACAGTTTGCGGTTCACGAAGTGAGATTCCCAGAGCACGGAACATATGAGCATAGGGCATTCCTAGGCTTTCTCCGTATTTTGCGGCTGTCGGCAGGATTTCAAGCGACTCACCTTTTTCGAATACGTTAGATAGAATAATTTTCTTACCAGAAATATCCGCCAAGATATCGCTCTCTTTAGGAAGCGGCGCATTGCTAAACGAAATACCATATGGATTCTGCGCACTTGTCGCAGTTTTTCTCCAATTTATGCTGCCGTGTAGTTTAAAGAGCTGAAGAACTTTGTCGTACCGCCGTACGCGGCCTTCCGTAGTTTCTCCGGGATAATGAAGATCCAAGTCGTACCCGGCAGGATTGAAACGCCGTTGAACAGACCCTGTAAATCCATCGCAATAAATAATCCCAAGTCGGTCCAAAGCTTGTTCAATTAACGTATCATAATTCGTCGTAAATATTTTTCCTCGTCCACACTGTGGATCTCTCTCCACTAATTTGGAGAGAAACATCTCATGTGCAGTTGGACTTTCTTCTGAAAGCGTTAGGGCGCTCTGCGGAAGATCGACATTACAGACAACAGCGACTGCTCGTTCGATATTGAGAAGAAGATTCGTTAAAGCCTTCTTCCGATTCTTCGCGCCTCTTATATTGGAAATTGGAAAATCAAATTCCCATTTGTCTAAAGGCCATGTGGATGAATCCGATAACCGCACAAATAAAGATAATTGAGAAAGAAATTGTTCAAAGCGATATCCGATTTTATCTGGATTACTTGATAGACTTATAAGAGCGTTCAAATGTGACAAAGAATCATATCCCTCAATCAGTCTTCTTACTCTTTCATATAGGCCTGAAGAGATAAATTTTGTGATATATTTCGATGAGCCTGCACCCAGCAATACACACAAGTTCTGCATTTTTAGCCATCTTGCCGCTAACGCTCTTATCTCCTGTCTTATATCATCTGCTGGCGGATTCGTTTCAGTCCCATTGCGGAACCGTGTTAGAAGATTCTGCTGTCCTCTATAGAGAAAGCATTGGTTTTGGGGTCTATCTTTTCCAGGAGATATAGTGTTTTCTGAATAATACGTATTTGATTTCCATTTGTCGTCCTGTTGGACTTCTATGTCAGGCTGCTTTAGTGTTTGTGAGTCATGTTTGTTCATAGATATCTCCGAAAATTAATAATATCTTTCACTCATATGCTAATTCGCCAAATGAGATTTTTCTTTAGATAAAAGGGCGCATATAAACCTTTTGCTTAATACACGAATTCGACTTTATGATATTATGTAACCAACGTTTTATTGTCAAGTTGTAGATAAAATATTTCAATAATGTTTAAAATCTGTTGGTCATTACTGAAGGATTCGTTCCGTCAAGACTTATTAGCTTAGTGATAAACAATTCTTTAAAATTGTTGTCTTTGAGCATCTTTTTAATAATACTGTCCGCATTGCTTCGATCGTATTCTGACGCAATTTTCTTATTAATGGTATCTCTATCTATGATCATCCTGCATTTATTACAGAAGACGTTTGTAAACTGGTTGATTTTCTAACATCTCGGGCATTTCTTAGGATTTAGCTAGCTTTCTTCCTGTTCTTCAGGTTTCTTGATTCCATGGACTTTGAGAAGCGCATTATCAACGTCTCTCCCAGATAGGTGAACGTAAATGGAAGCCATATCAGATGCTTGAATCCAGCCGAAGAATTCTTTCATTTGAGTTTAGGTTAAATTATTGACGAGGTAGGTCGCTCTGCTATGTCGAAAGTTGTGAAAGTTTATCTTCTTATGAACGCCCGCTTTTTTAAAAAGCCTCTTAAAAGTTATTCTGAGCGCCGCATAGGTCATCGTCTCATAAACACGCGAAATCCATAGCGGAGCTTCCGGGTTGTCTTTTCTTGGATGTTAATTTATCCATTCGGTCAAATAGGGGGCAGAAGCAATAATTCTTACTCTTCTGTATCCGGTCTTTCCATCTACCAATAATTGAGTTCCGTACTGATCGAAATTAATGTGTTTGCGTCTTAGAAACAGCATTTCTCCGATTCCGCATCCACTTTCATAGAGAATTGCTATGAATGCCTTATCGCGAGGATTTTCCGCGACGTTGATCAATTTCCTAATATCGTCTTAAGAGAGCATTTCCTCCGGGAGTTTGATTCTTTCGCATTTGCGGTCGGTTGACTTATCCACTTAGCTTCTTCCGGATAAAATCGAAGGAATGACGATCAGGAGAAGCCATCTCAGAAAAGTAGCCAGGCGCCAACAGCGAGTCAAATAGCTAAAAACAACGTTTTTTTTGAAGATTTTTGGCACTCTCTCATCTGCTTGAGCTATCCGTTGAAGCGATTCCCGCTTCCAACGGAATCCTATCGGCAATTTTGGGATACTGTGCGCCTCTTGACAGGCTTCAAAAAGTTGGGTATGAAGGTATTCTATATCTATTTTCCGTGCCTGATCATATGGCTATTATTTGAATTGGATAAAGCAACATCTTTCAAAAAGCCAATCGGCAAGAAAAGAATGTCAAAGAACGGCAGAAACACGCAGAATTGAAGCTTCAGAAAATTATCGCGAGAGAATGGCTTAATTTGCTGGTCTTTATTATGGGAGCGCTTTCTTTATACGGTTCTTTTATTTTCGGTGAAGTTTATATCGTAAGGAGGCACCTTTATTTTGTCCGCACTTTTAAAGAATATTTTTCTTGGTTTTATATTATCGTCCCCTATGCTTTTTTCCTATTTGTTCGTTCAATTATATGGTCAATCAACCAATTAAAAAATCGATAGAGCTCTGGAAGCTGCGGCCACGTGAAGTTGCGGTCGCAATTTTGGTGCCACCGTATCCCTATTCAGTTCGCCTGAGCACTTAATATTTTCTCTATGTCCTCACTCCCTAATACGGCACAATCTCAATCTTCCCTGAATCGCACAGCCCTTTTAGGACGAGTCAGGCTTCTCTCTAGCCGGTGATCGCCAATGGCATCCCCTCGCGCTTCATAAAACGATCAACATCCCGGGCAAGTCGGAGCGGAGAAAGGGGAAAGGTCAAAAAAAAGGCTCAGAAGGGAGGCCGAGATCGAACAAAACTAACATGGGAAAACGGTGGGTGATTTTTCAGAACCAGAAAAGGGGGAATTTTCCGGCAGTGTTCTAATTTGAATTAATCAAATCTAAAGTATTTCTTATAATTTTTCGGCCATAGTCATTATGATTGATGTGCCGGTTTGAAATAAAATTAACGCATCATCTTCGGACAACGTGATTTCCGGATGCATAATCAAATTTCGATGTTGATCTTTAATTTGCTGGAGGAAAGGCACCGTTTTCTTTGCGTGGTCATCATTTACATCGTTTAGTTTAGAAAGATAGGCCGCCCAATTATCTAAGCGTTTGGGATCGGATGGCTTACACATAATTAAATAATATTGGTGCAAAACTCTTTCTATTGCTCTCATTATATGGAAGCCAGATGCCGTAAAAGTATCTAGGGCCAAACATTTTCCGCTTTCCTGAATTTCTTTAATGGCCTCAACATCTAGCTTCCCCAAAAGGGAGGCGGGCAATATCTTTTCCGCCGAATCAATCAATTCCGAAGTAGAATAAATAGCTTTAGGAGTAACGCAATAAGTTGTCAATGTCTTTATTTCTTCGATGAAAAGAGTTTCAAATTTTGTTGCTTTATCAATAACTTGTTGGAATGCAAATTCTTCGTCGAAAAATGTAGATTGTTGAGCCTGTTCAATCTTATCAAACTTTGGAGACCAATTTTCAATATTTTTTATTGCTCCGAGCAAGTCGTGCCCCGTTGAGCGACAAACAGAAAGCGCGGGCAATTCATCTAATATTGAAGAAATAAATGATTCTGCTCCTAAAGCGGCAAATAGGATTTCCCATTTATTGTTTTCCTTTACCTTGCCAATTTTTTTTAGTCTATCAATGCTGAATCCCATTTGATAAAAAAAAGACAAGCTTACTTTAATCATATGGCGCCTCCTAATGTGGACAGCGGCAAACCGTCTAACTAGCATTAGATTACCTCTTTCATCAATATTTTTCAAATTAGGACAGTGCCAATTTTCCAAGCCCGTTGACATTTGGGGCATAATATTGGATTCGGACGAAGCTGCGCGTCTCAGCTGGCTAAGTTCTCAGCATTGCTCTCCGCCGGTTGTTGGGAATTCCCGAGTCGCGCCCTGGCCGATGGGATTCGCCACTTCCTCTATTATCAATGCAAGGGCCTCAAAGAGCTGCTCGCCGTGCTCAACCCCGCCTCCACGCAGCGAAGACTCTGCGATCCATAAAATTTATTGGGGAACTCTTGAAGTCATCTTACCATGTGTTGACATCTCATTGTTATTACAATAATAATCAATGATAATAGAAGACTAGCGAGCAATATTGATGTTTGTCGTCTAATGATCTGTTTTCAGATAATGTGGACTCAGGAATATTGAAAAATGGACGAGAAAGAGAGACTTGTTCATTTTCGTTTTATTAGTAATTTTGAATCTGTACAAAAGGAAAATATCGATCAGAGAAAGCAAATTACTGAAAAATTTAGCCATCGAGGGATGCTGGATTCGGGAGCGTACATAAAAGCCGTAGTCGATCTTGAAATAAACGCGATTAACAAGCTTCTTTTTTCTATGTTTGAAATCCTAATGCAGGTTTATTACAGTCAAAATGGTCCTATCTCGGGAAAGGACGAAGAGTTTCTTATTGACAAAGTAAACAATTTGCTCGAAGGAAGAACTCAGGCATCAAGAAAATGCTTAGTAGATTTTATAACGAGTCGAAGTTTGCCTATTAATTTGCGCTACTATGAGCGTGGAGTAGCAGCTATTCGTTCTGAATTAACAAGAAAGATTAAAGAAACCGTGTTGTCAAATAGAATTGGCAAAAGAGATAATGATTCCAAGGAGGCAACTATGCTGAGAGCCTATTTAACTGATACGATAAGTCTAAAGAAACAGAATGGAGATATATACAACAATATTAAAGCTAAGGTTCAAGAAGACATAATTTTCATTGGTGATGAGAAAATACCAGTTGAAGAAGGGGATGTTATATCGAGACAACTGCCCAATGGTCTTGAGGAATTATTTGTTGTAAAGGATCGAGGTTACAAAGCAGGCAGTGGCGGAATTTCCTCTCATTACCAGGTAAAAGTTGGACGACCAGATGATAAAATATCCCCTCCTAGCGGTTCTGTAATTCAGGCAATTGGACCTAATGCAAGGATAAACATAGGCTCAGTAGATAGATCGACAAACATAACGAAAATAGAAGAAAACGTTTTTAGCGAAATAAAAAAATGCATAACCGAAAATGTAAAAAACGATGATGCGCGGAATCAACTAATCAATGCAGTTGATGACATGGAAAAAACAAGAAAAACAGAAGGATTTACTAATAAATATAGGAAGTTTATATCACTTGCCGCCGACCATATGACCCTACTTGCTCCATTTATTCAAGCATTGACAAATTTCTTGCGATAAATCGCACACAACGATATCTAAAACAATGACAAAGCATTGGCCATCCTCTTGCGCTTTTTAACGAAATGCATCAAGGGCAAGTCGGAGTGCTGCTGACGATTAGCCGCTTTTTAATTTCTGAATTAGCCTGAATTATCCATGAATTACGTTATCTCTCCCGATCTTGAATTTGGAGGCGGGAACTGAATTTGGGGACATGAACAAAATTTTCTGGAATTTGGGATCGTGTCCCCCTTGCATTTGAAAGTGATATACGGTCAGAAGTATTGTGTCCCCAAATTTTTTGGCAGAGATGCCGGTTGAAAAAAAGGATGAAATAAATTATAAATTATTCCGCGCCGGAGTGGCGGAACTGGCAGACGCGCTGGACTCAAAATCCAGTCCCTGGAAACAGGGGTGTGGGTTCGATTCCCTCCTCCGGCATTCTTTTTTCCCCATATAGTCTAATCAAATCAGCAAGTTAAAGGAAACAGAGGGGGACATCTATCCCTGAAAGGCCTTATGTCTCTTTAAGCCGTTTTAAGCCCATTTTAGCCGCAAACACGTCATGAATCTTGACACACATATTTCCTTAAGTAAGCTTTATAGAAAGCAGGCTTCAAAGGAGGAATGAAATGAAATATTCCATTAAGAGGATTCGGAAGCCGGTCTGCCAACGATTCGCTGATCTCGAGGAAACCTCCAAGAGTATCCTTCCCATTTTAGCTTCAGACGTCCTAGTATTTTGCGCCAGAATTGATAAGGATCAATATGATTCGACCTCGGCGCGAGCAGCGGTCCGGTGTTATTTTTCCGAAGTTGATTCGCGGTCCGTTCGCGGTTGTATATTTCGCTTTCGGATTCCGGATGTTCCATTCCTTCATGATCGTCGTCCAGAACGCCGCGCGGTCCCTATCCGGCGCGCCGCCGTTCTTTTCTACAAGCTCATAAAGCTTTCGATTTTTTTTCTTGAGGAACGTCTTGTCTCGTTTTCCAAATACAGCCTTGATCTCAAAGTAGAGCGCCTTCATTTCCTCTTTTTTTGCGGCGGCCGAACCGCTTGGCTGCGCCGTCGCCGGCGCCATCGCTCCCGGCAAACGGGCGGATCTGTTGGCCGTCGCCGGCGATGCCGCGGCGGATATCGCCGTGCTTACGAAGGTCGAGATCGTGGTGCAGTCTGGGAAAATCGTGGCGAACAGCGCCGGGCGCGTCTGGGCTGAGCCTGATATTGATACTAACGGCGTGGGGTCTGTGTTGGATAGGTGATCAGGACTTTTGTTCCGCTTCTGGAACAGTCGCAAGCCACCCACCGGTTCTTATTCTTGCTTGTATGATTTTCGCCAGAGCTATCGTCCGCCCGGATTTCAACACCACCGTATTTGGTGCTGAATGGAAACATATTGAAGGTGTTTGAATAACCGGATAGTTTTGCCGTCAGGGTGATGTCATAAGTGTTTCCCCTGATACTGTTCACCTTATACCGGGCGTTTCTGCCCATGAGGAGAGGGGCATGATAGATCAAGCGGGCCATTCCATAATGGTTGCCTTTTATCGAAGTTGTGAATTTGATAACCCCATCACGATTCGCCAGGTCTACAGGATTGACGGAGAAGTCCTTGGTTTCAAATCGATTAAGAGTTCCGGCAACATTATACGATTGTCCGCTCAAGGACATGTGGAAGTCGTCGGTCGTGTCGGATGTTCTTGTCCGTTTGATGCTGAAGTATGATACGTCATAGTTGGTCGGGTCGGCAAAATCCAGGATCCCCTGTATAAACCAGGCGTTTACGTCGTTAGGAACCGTGTATGTGCCTGACACTGTTTCGTAACTGCTTCCGAAATCATGCGAAAACACCTGACTTGAACTCCCGGAGAGCGTGCTGTACTGGGATTTGGTGCCCCAATCACTACAGCTTGCCGTCACATTGACCTTGCCTTTTCCAGAAGCAGACCTTGCCGTCATCGTAAAAGTGTAAGAAGCCCCAGGCACGGCAGCGGGAGAGGTGCCCACGGAGAAATATTGGTAAGGCTGCCCGCCCCGGCCATCATGGCAATATTTATCCCACTCATGCTTTGGGGGAAAAGTCAACGTCCAAGCGCCATGAACAGTCATCCCCGGCGTGTTCGACGTCACCCTGGAGGTTAGATCATTATCAAATCCAAGGATGTTTTCATTGACGTGAGATCCCTTCGTTTCCATGTGGGGATCGCAGAAAAGCTCCACGGGTTCTGTTCCGACGAGTTGAAGAGTGATTTTGGAAGCAAGAACCTTCATATCCGTAAGCTGGGTTTCGCCGTCTTGAATAAGAGCCGGGAAACTGTACCAGTCCTCGGCATTTGCGTCATAGGTAGTCGGAACCTTCCAGATAATATCGTATCCGGAGACCCAGTGTCCGCCGGTGCCATTGTTCTCCCAAGCTCGTGTTTTCACCCCGGTCGAGGAGATCGTGTAAATGACAATGGTGTCCTCCTCGAGGTAGTTGCCCCAATCCATCTGGGGATACGGAGCCGAGAAAGCCATCTCGTGTCCAAAATTTTGAATGGGACGGCTCCATCCGCTGCTTTGGCTGCCTTGATACCATCCGGGCATGTGATTGTGTCCATGAATCCACATTTTAATTTGGGGATTTTTCTGGAAGAGAATTGCCCACCAGGCTTGATCCTGTTTCCCCCGGTACGTCGATAATGGGTCGCCATCATGCGGTGTTGTGTCTTCAATAGCTTGATGCGAAAATATTATTGTCGTCGAGTTATGATAATACGTTGTCATGAATTGAACCCATTCGTACATGGCCGGACGCGTCCACATTTCATAAGCTGTCTCTGGCAACGCGAGAAAGAGGATGCCGTTTCGCATCATCGCATAGGGATAGTGATTGAGTTCCGTTTCATTGACGTACGTCCTCAATAGCACAAACGGATCATCGTCGTGTTGTGGCAAGCCCGGCCCATCGCTGTAGTCCGTGAGGTCAATGTTCCCCCCAGCATAGTGAAAGGGCAGGTTGAGGTGAGACACAAGAAAGGCCTTGAAATTATTCTTATAGGGGTCCATGGTCTCTGGCAAACCTATCCCCTTAACAAACGCCGTGTTATCGTTCGCTCCATCTCCGAGGTGGACAACAAACTCGCAGGGAAGCGTGTTGTCCATTATATCTTCGGCGAGACGGTCTAGATAATCCGCATAACCCCATTTGTTGTTTTGAATCCGTTGGCCAACGTGAGTATCCGTGAACGCAGCAAAACTTATGGAATGCTCAGGAGTTGGGACAGGATCAAAATTCCACGCCATTCCCAAAACGATCATGAACAGCATTGTTGGAAACAAAAAAACAGAAGGTTTCCTAGACTTCAATTCGTGAAATAGCATATTCCTTTTATCTCCTATCTGCGCTTTCAACTTTACCCGCTTGTCCTTAAAGTCCGTGAAAATGAGCGTCACCATGCAGGGCCCCGTACGGTGGGGGCGCTGAGATTACCTGTTGACGTCAGAAACGGAAATAGCGGTTTTGTCGGTTTCTTAAATCTATT
>Ga0315279_10007938_pt1 | contig 12976 bp, 11 predicted proteins | sample YL17G06_20_MG_FD_203694 | JGI IMG/M metagenome (GOLD analysis project Ga0315279, IMG submission 203694) | Sediment microbial communities from Yellowstone Lake, YNP, Wyoming, USA - YL17G06_20 | ecosystem: Environmental > Aquatic > Freshwater > Lake > Sediment | place: USA: Wyoming | collected... | reverse complement strand
TCTTCCCGGATCACGTCCAGCGTGAAGCCCTCGGTGGCTTCTTCCAGCACCCGCTGCGACTGCTCGGTCTTCTTCAGCAGCTCGCCGATCTGGCTGAGCGTGGCCACCCGCAGCTTCAGCTTCTTGTCCAGCAGCAGCGAGACCTCGTCGATGGAGAGCAACTGGCTGGGATCGGCGATGGCGATCTCCAAGGTGTGGTTGTGGGCGCGCAGGGGTACGAAGTGGTGCCGGAACATCAGGTCCACCGGGATGCTGCGCAGCAGCTCGTGGTCGATGGGCTGCTCGTGGAGATCGACGAAGGGGCAGCGGTAGCGGGCCGCCAGGGCGCGCGCCCGGGCTTCTTCGGCGGCCGGGTCGGCCGCCGCCGGGGGCGGCTCGCCGTTGGAGTGCACTCCGTTCTTGTATAACGCTTCGGTCATCATCAGTCCATTGCGGATTGCGGATTGCCGGCCCACGCCAAAATCCTCATTCCGCAATCCTCATTCCGCAATCCCTCACCGCATCCGGTCGGCCAGCGAGAAGATCGGCAGGTACAGCGATACCAGCACGAAGGCCACCACCACGCCCATGACCAGCAGGATGGCCGGCTCAATCAGGGCCAGCACGGCCTGCAGGCGCGTGTTGACGTCTTCCTCGTAGAACTCCGCGACGCTGGTCAGCATCTGCGGCAGCGCCCCGGTCGATTCGCCCACTTCCACCATCTCTACCGCCAGCGCCGGAACGAAGCCGGACTCGCGCAGGCCGGTGGACAGCGGGCGCCCCTCGCGGACCGAGCGCGCCGAGCCTTCCAATGCCTGGCGGACCAGCGGCGACCCGAACGATTCGCCGGCCGTCTGCAGGGCGTTCAGCAGCGGGATGCCGCCCGCCAGCAGCGTGGCCAGCATGCGGGAAAACTGGGCCACCTGGTACTTCAGCCAGATCTCGCCGGCCAGGGGTAGCCGCAGCTTCACGCGGTCCAACATCGCCAACCCGGTCGGCGATTTCACCCAGAAGTAGACGGCCCCGGCCAGCAGCCCGATCCCCAGAACTAGGGCCACCAGGTAGTCCTTGATGGCCGTGCCTACCGTGATCAGCCCCTGCGTCATGGGAGGCAGCCGCGCTTCCAGCCCCTTGTACAGGTCCGCGAAATTCGGGATCACGTAGGTGGTAAGGAAGGTGATCAGCGCGGTCACCAGGCACAGCAACAGCGCCGGGTACACCAGCGAAACCAGGATCTTCTTGCGGACCGAGAGCGCCAGCCGGGTGTAGTTGATGTAGCGGTCGAGCACCTCCTCGAGGCTGCCCGATTTCTCGCCGGCCATCAGCGCGGTGGTGTAAATCTTGGGGAAAATGCCCTGGGCCTCGAAGGCTTCCGAGAGCAGGGAGCCGCCGCGGACCCGCTCGCGGACGTCCAGGATGCGCTCGCGCAGCGGCGCGTACGCGATGCGGCCCGACAGCAGATCCAAGGCCCGCAGAATCGGCAGGCCGGCGCGCACCAGGGTGACGAATTGCTGGTTGAAGATGAGGAACGGCTCGAGCTTCAAACCGGTCCGCCGTGCCGGCGCCAGCTTCACCTTGCGCAGCGCGAAGGCGCCCTTCGGCTTTACCGAGAAGACGTAGTAGCCCTGTTGCGCGTAGCGCGACCGCACCTCTTCCTCGGTCTCGGCCTGCTCCAGTTGCTCCAGGACCTGGCCGCGCTCGTTCGCGAACTTGGTAATGAATTCAGCCATTTAGGCGAAACAGGCCCGGAGACAAATTTCCCCTGCCTGAATCTACAGTAAGGACGGACCGGCGCCCCCGTCCGTTTATGCTTAATCTACTAGGCTAACACAGCGCTTCGGGCGTGGTACAACGGCGGCGCCTACGCGGATGGCTTTTCAGCCAGCAGGATCAGCTTGTCGTCGGTGAAAAAGGCGGGCCGGCCGGCTTCGTCGATGATCTCGAAATGGCGGCGGGCGGCGGGTGACGCGGCCGCCATCGCCGCATAGACCCGCTGCTTGCCGGCCTCGTCCAGGCCGGCGCGCTCCAGCCAATCGGGGATATTGAGCACCTTCCGGTGAATCTGGGAGTGAAGCATGCGCAGGCCCGCGCCGGCCAGCATGGCGCGCCACTCCGCCTCGTTGTAGGCGCGGACATGCGTGGCGTCGCGTATGCGCTCGACGCCGTTCAGAAAGCGGTCCAACTCCGGGTCGGCCGGAATGCTGTTGTCTTCGAGCACCAAACGCCCGCCCGGCTTCAGCACTCGGGCCATCTCCCGCACGGCCTTGACGCAATCCAGAAAATGGTGGGCGGCGATGCGGCAGGTTATGGCGTCGAACACCGCCTCCGGGAATTCCAGCGCCTCCACGTCCATCACTATGGCGGTGATGTTGCGTAGGCCCCGGGAAGCGCACAACTCTTCCGTGCGTCGAATCATCTCCGGGGCCAGGTCGATGGCCGTGACGTCGGCAACGTACGGCGCCAGGGCCATGGCCGTGTGGCCGGCGCCGGTGGCCACATCGAGCAATTGCATCTGGGGATGAGGCGCCACAAGCTGCAAGAGCAGACCCAGGTCAGCGCCCCCGGCGTGGCTGGGGCTGGTCACGTAGGCGTGCGACATGCGCCCAAACTGCGCGGCCACATCCTGCTTGGTGATCCTGGAGTCGCCCACGCCCAGCAAGATACCATAGCGAATTGCGGATTACGGAATGCGGATTGCGGATTTCGAACGAGGCCGGCCTGCAATCCGCAATCCGCGACCTGTCCCTGCCCCGCCGGGATCCGAAATTCGCAATTCAGTTCTACCGCTGCCCCGTCTCTTCCACGACTTCCACGCCGGGCGGGGGCCGGAAGCGAAACATGGCGTCGTCGAGCGGCGGGCTGGGTGTCTCCGCGCTCAACTGGAACTCGGTCACGGCGCCGTCGGTCTCCGTGATCCTGACGCGGCGGATGCGGTTGCGCGGGTCCGCTTCCAGCAGCAATTCCCGCACCCGATCATCGTTGCGCCTGGGGGTGAGGCGGAGCACCGGGTTGCCTGAATCCAGCGGAGCGGCATCCCCGGCCAGCTCCACGTGGAATTCGCGCTTCAGGTTCATGCGGCCCAGCAGGAAGCGCAGCGGCAGGCGCAGGTCGCCGCTTTCCTTCACCGGCATACGCGTGGCCTGCTGGTCCTCCGGCACGTAAAAGTAGACGGTCCTGCCGTCGGAGACGAACAGTTTCACTTCCGGACTGGCGTATTCCCAGCGCATCTTTCCGGGTTTCTTCAGGTAGAGCGTGCCGTATTCTTGGCGGGGCGGCGTCTGCGGGCTGCTGCGGTAGATTTGAATGAACTGAGCTTTCAGGCACTGCAGGCGGTTGTAATGGCTTTCCAGCGCGCGCACCAGCTTCTCGGCGGGCGGCGCCGCTGACAACCCGAGAAGCAGGAGCATGAAGGGCACGTTCTAGTGTAGTGTCTCACAATCGGCTTTACCGCGTGGGAATTGCGGATTGCGGATTTCGGATTGCGGATTTCAAGCCCACGTGCTCGAAATCCGAAATCCGAAATCCGCAATCCGAAATTGCCCTCGTTGTAGAGCCAGCTACAAGACAGAACAGTAGGACAGCACCTGCGGAATCCGCGGATGCCGCGGATTGCATGGCGGACCGGCGCGCCGCGTCCCGGCAGTCTCGTATAATTGATCGAATGGCGCGGGAGGTTCCCGAAATCACCATCATCGGCGGCGGACTGGCCGGCTCCGAGGCGGCCTGGCAACTGGCCGCGCAGGGGCTTCGCTCGACGCTCTACGAAATGCGCCCGGCGCCCGGCACGCCCGAATCGGGCACGCCGCCGGACGCCGCCGGGGCGCGCACGCGCCAGACCCCGGCTCACCGCACCGGCTTGTTGGGAGAGCTGGTTTGCAGCAACTCGCTGAAAAGCGAGCTGCCCGGCTCCGCGCCCTGGCTGCTCAAGGAGGAGTTGCGGCGCCTCGGCTCCCTGTTGCTGCGGATCGCGGGTGAGGTGGCGGTGCCGGCCGGGCATGCCCTGGCCGTGGATCGCGGCGAATTCGCCGCCCGGATCACCCGGGCGATTGAAGAATCGCCGCTGATCACTGTGCGGCGCGAGGAGGTCCGCGAGCTGCCGGAATCCGGCATCGTGATCGTGGCCACCGGCCCGTTGACCAGCGATGCGCTGGCCGAGTCCATCCAGCGCCTGACCGGAACCGGCCGCCTGTTTTTCTACGATGCGATCAGCCCGGTGGTGGACGCCGCGTCGCTTGACTACTCGCGGCTCTTCGGCGCTTCCCGCTACGGCAAGGGCGGATCGGAAGATTATTGGAACTGCCCGTTGACCCGCGAGGAGTACGACCGTTTCTACGAGGCGCTGGTGACCGCCGAGTCGTACCCGCTGCGCGATTTCGAGGAGCCGCGGTTTTTCGAGGGCTGCCTGCCGCTGGAGGAGCTGGCGCGGCGCGGCCGCGACACGCTGCGCTTCGGCCCCATGAAGCCGGTAGGCCTGCGCGACCCGCGCACCGGCCGCACGCCGTTCGCGGCCGTGCAACTGCGCCGCGAAAACCTGCGCGCCGACAGCTTCAACCTGGTCGGCTTCCAGAACCATCTGCGCTTCCCCGAGCAGGCGCGCGTTTTGCGCCTTGTTCCCGGGCTGGAGAAGGCCGTGTTCCTCCGCTACGGGCAGGTGCACCGCAATACGTACATCAACGGGCCGGCGCTGCTGGAGGCCACCTTGGCGCTGAAGAGCAATGCCAACATTTTTTTCGCCGGGCAGATCTCGGGCATCGAGGGCTACGTGGAATCGATCGCCACGGGGCTGGTGGCGGCGCGGCACGCGGCGGCCCGCGCGCGGGGCGGGGAAGCGGTGGCGCCACCCCGGGAGACGGCGCTCGGCTCGCTCTGCCATTACATCAGCCACGCCGACCCGGAGCACTACGAGCCAGCCAACATTACCTTTGACCTGCTGCCGCCGTTGCCCATCGAGGAGAGAAAGCAGCGGCGCGCTGAGCAATGCCGCCGCGCGCTGGAGGCCTTGCAGGCGTGGCTGTAGGCTGTGGGCCGTAGGCTGTGGGCCGTGGGCTTACTGCCTTCTGCCTTCTGCCTACTGCTTTCTGCCTTCCGCCTTCGGTGTCCACTTTGTAACCCTCGGCCCCTGTTTTCCTCTGTGTCCTCTGCGCCTCTGTGGTGAAATAAATGGCAATGGACTTCTCGTCCGCCGTCGCCCGCTACCTGGAATACCTGCGCGTGGAGCGGAACTACTCCGCGCATACCCTGCGCAACTACGCGAGCGACCTGAAGCAGTTTGGCGAGTTTCTGCGGACCAGCCGGGCGGGCGAGGCTTGCCCGTCGCTGGACGAATTGACGCACCTGGACATCCGCAGCTACCTGGGGGAGTTGTACGCGGCGCGGCTGAAAGCGGCGTCCATCGGCCGCAAGCTGGCCTGCCTGCGTTCCCTGTTCCGCTTCCTGGCCCGCGAAGAGCTGGTGAGGGACAACCCGGCGCGGCTGGTTTCCTCGCCGAAGCTGCCGAAAACGCTGCCCGCCGTGCCCACCGCCGAAGAGGTGAGCACGCTGCTGGATGCCATGCCCGCCGAGGACGCGCCGATGCCGGCCCGCGACCGCGCCATGCTGGAAATGCTCTACGGCTCCGGCCTGCGCGTGGGCGAACTAGTGGCGCTGAACGTCGAGCACGTAGACCGCCGGCAGGGTTTGCTTCGGGTGCGCGGCAAGGGGAAGAAAGAGCGGCTGGCGCCGCTGGGCGCCAAGGCCGCCGAGGCGCTGGAGCGGTACCTGCCGCTGCGCCGTCAAATCCTGGCCGGGCGGCCGCCGGACGCGCCGCAGCCCGCGCTGTTTCTGAATTTGCGCGGTGGCCGGCTCACCTCGCGCTCGGTGGGCCGCATCGTCAAGCGCTGGACGCTGCTGCTCAACGCCGATACCGGCCTGCACCCGCACTCGTTCCGCCACGCCTTTGCTACGCACCTGCTCAGCGACGGCGCCGACCTGCGCGCCATCCAGGAGATGCTCGGCCACGCGCGCCTGTCCAGCACGCAGAAGTACACGCACACCAACATCCGCCAGTTGATGGAGGTGTACGACCGCTGCCATCCCAAGGCCTGAGCGGCGCTACAACCAAACTCAATTACCCGGCGGCGTGGCCGGCCGGGGCTTTCGCGGCAGCAGGTCAGGCAGGTTGGCGATCTTGAAGGCCACCGCCGCTATCACCTGCGCCCCCTGGAGCAGGTTGTCCTTGTTCGTCTTGTCAAAGGTATCGCTCTGGCTATGGTGCGTCTTGTTGTAGTCGGTCGTGTCCTGGATGCAGGAGAAGGCGGGGACGCCCTCGGGAACGAATGAAGCATGGTCCATGCCGCCAATGAGGTGCATGCTCAGCTCCTGCAAGCCCAGGCTCCGCAGCGGCGCCACCACCTGGTCCATGATCTCCCGCGCCTGGTACTGCCCGGAAAGCCCGATGGAGGTGACCTTGCCGGTGCCATTGTCGTGCACCAGCATGGCGGAGATCTTCTCCAGCTCGTCCTTGTGGGCGCGCACGTATTCGCGGGAGCCCAGCAGGCCCTGCTCCTCGCCCCAGAACAGCACGAACCGGATGGTGCGCTTGGGCTTCAGGTCCAGCGCCTTGATGGCCCGCGCCACTTCCATGATGACGGACGTGCCGGTGCCGTCGTCGGTCGCGCCCGTCGCCAGGTCCCAGGAGTCGAGGTGCGCGCCCAGCAGCATGTATTCACCGGGCTTCTCCGTGCCCGGGATGTCGGCCACGGTGTTGTAAACCTCGATGGGGCCTTTGACGATCTTGTTTGTGATTTCGATTTCCACCTGGACGGGCCCGCGCTTCAACAGCCGCTGGATCAGCGAATAGCCTTCGTTGGTGACAAAGGCGGTGGGGATGGCGGCAATCTCGAAGGTGCGGCCGCCGCCGGTCATGTTCAGCAGGCCGTGTTCCTTGCCGGAATTCCGCAGGATGGCGGCGACGCCCTCGGCCTTGAAGAACTCGTCCCGTTTGCGGGCCATTTCCTGGAACTGCTCCATCTGGCGGCGCACGTCGGGCTGTTGGGGCTGCCGCTCGGCCCGAGGCGCTGCCGGGGCCGGCTGCTGGGGCGGCTGGCCGGGCGCGGCCGGAGCAGGCTCGCCGGGCGTGGGCGGTCCCACTTGGCCGCGCCCGTCGGCGGTCAGCAGGATGGCGTTCTTCAGCTTGCCCTTGTACTGCTCCAGGTCTTCGGCGCGCCGCATGGTGACGACCACCACCGGGCCGCGCACCACGCCTGCGGTGCTCGGCGACCAGCCGGCGGCGGCGATGGTGAGCGCCTGCGCGGTCGGCGCGACGATGCGGGCGCGCGCGCTCACCCGCTCCCAGCCGTTGGCGATAGTCGCCGTTTCCTGGTGCACGTTCGCCAGGCCGTACGCCTTGAACTTGTTGGCCGCCCATTCGTGCGCCCGCTTCAACTGCGGGCTTCCGGTCAGCCGCGGGCCAATCACGTCGGAAAGGTATTCCAGGTTGTCCATCAACTGGGAGTGGTCCTTGATCTCCGCCATGATCTTGGTGTCATTCGGATCCGGCGGCGGACCGAAAAACGACGGCATCTGGGCCACAGCGGCCAGTGCCGCCACCAGCAAGAATACGCAGAGGTGCCGAGCAGCTTTCATACGCCAGTTCCTCGATAAAGAGATTGCCTGCCTCTCGCCCGGCCGGCCGGGGGTGCCCCGCGTGCCAGCGCCGGGGCGCGTGAAAGTATTGTTCAAACCGCCTTCAGAAAACAAGGCTGAATTATGCTGGATCTGAGAGTTGTACCGCCGGCGTCTCGCCCGAATTCGGGCTCGCCGGTCGACCCCCGCCGCGACCGATCTTGGGGTGCCACCGGCGGGGCGTCTCGCCGGCAACCCATGGCGTGCGGCGCCCAGTTCCGCGTTGCCGGCGACGCGCCGGCGGTACAGGCGCTGCGCCTCAGCAAACAGTTCCGCGGCTGCCATCCTGGTAAGCCCCGGCACGCTCCCTCCCCTCTACCATAATGAGAAAATGAGAAGAAAAGAAACAACGCCCCTGGACGCCGCCCGGCGACGGCCCCGCTTCTTGGCTGCAACGTCTTGAGAATCAGGAGGTTGCGCGGACGGGTCGACTGGTATGGGAACTGCTCACTATTGAAGTGAGGTAGTTCGCACAAGGGGTGCTTGCATGGCAATGAACAGAGAAACTCGATTGACGAGACAGCGGGGCGTGAGCCTGCCGGAAGTGCTTATGGTCGTGGCGATCAGCATGGTCATGACGGCCCTGACTAGCCATTCGATGCAGAGCGCGGTGAACATGTATCAGGTGACCCGCTCCTGCCGGCAACTGGCCGCGCTGGCGCAGATGGCGAAGATCCATGCCGCCGGACGCGCCACCCGGTACCGGCTGCGCATTGATGCGACGAACCGGCGGTACCTGGTCGAATATTGCTCGAGCTCCAGCGGCGCCGACTGCACGGCCTGGACTGCTGATCCCTACACCGGGCAGACGCAATTGCCGACCGGGGTGTCTTTTACGGTGGCGGGCATCGGCGTCACGCCGCCGGAGCAAGGCTCGGTCACCCTGGCCAGCGAAATGACCTTCAATTCCATGGGCCTGCTCTACGATGAGAGCGGCCATCAACTGGCCGACGGGCGTTGCTTCTATTTGCAGGCATCATCGGGCGAGCGGCCAATGGCCGTTTGTGCAACCATGGCTGGCAAGACGACCGTGTACCAGCTCTACAGCGGGACCTGGGAGGTGCAGTAGGGAGCGTAACCAGCCAGCACGCGCAGGCAAACCGGAGGGCGATCGCCATAGACGGGCGGCGTCCTCTTCTTCATTTCGGGAACTGTTGCCGGCGCGTGGTGCTGATGCGGTACTGTGTTCGCATGAGTTGCGTCTTTACAACCCCAAAGCGGGGCGTGTAAACTTGCATCCCAACGAGGAGTATGGTCTCCGCTTTGTTGTTGAGGGAAATCGGGATGCGCAAATCACGCCGGACCGAGCCGGGCCAAGGACGCTGGCAGGGCGGGTTCAGCCTGCTGGAAGCCGTCATCATCGTCGTGGTGACGCTGGTGCTGGTGGCCTTGACGGGTAAGGCCATGTTCAGCGCCCGCGACAACTACAACGTGACCACCGCCGCGCGTCAGATTGCTTCGCTGGCGCAAGTGGCGCGGACCCGGGCCATGGCGGGCGACACCCGTTTCCGCCTAGTCATAAACACCACGGCCCGTACTTATTCCAGCGAGATGTGCAACAAGAATACCAGCGGCACCGGGTGCGTTTCCTGGAGCGTGGCTTCCGGCACGGCGCCCACACAACTGCCGCCGCGCGTGGGTTTCTCCACCACCGCCCCGGTTTCGATTCCCGCGCCGCCGCCCGGCAACGGCACAGCCGTCACCCAGGCCCTGGAGATGACCTTCAACTCACGCGGCCTGCTCTTCGACGCCACCAGCGGCCAGCCGACCGATACCCGTTGCTTCTACATTCAGGGGAACACCAAGAGGCCGATGGCCGTCTGCTCGACCATGATGGGGCAGACCAGCGTGTTCCAGCGGGTCGGCAGCGAGTGGAAGCGGCAGTAGGCAACGAAAGGCGATGGGCATGCAAAAGGAAATAAACCGCGGGCAAAGCGGAACTTCGCTGTTGGAGACCCTGATCGCCACCGCCATCTGCACGGTGGTGGTCTTTGCCCTGGCGGGGCTGGTGACCATGGCCGCGAAACAGAGCAAGAACCAGGGAAGCACCATGGCCCAGTCGGCGACGCTGGCGGCGCAAAAACTGGACGAGTTGCTGGGACTGCGCTTCACCTGCTCCAGCCTGCCTGACTGCGCGGCGACGGGGGCCGGCCCGGTGTTCGATGCCGGCCTGGCGGCCGGCGGCAGCCTCACCAGCAACACCACCAGCTACTACGATTATCTGGATGCCACGGGCGTGCCGACCGCAACGGGGACGCAGCCGTTCTTCGTGCGGCGCTGGCAAGTGTCCGACGCATCGGTCACCATCAAGACGGTCACCGTGCGGGTCGAAGGCCGGCCGGTCAGCGGGGCCTGGGATCCCACGTCGGTCTCCAATTCCGCTCCTTCCACGGTGTTGGCTTCACAGAAGGCAATGCAATGACGCGCATACAGGCTGCACCGACCTCCCCATGCTCCGCGGCTGCCGCCCGGCAACGCGGCTTTTCCATCCTCGAATTCATGATGGCCATCGCCGTGCTTAGCATCATCATGGGCGCGCTGATGAGCTTCATCAGCACCATGCAGCGGCGTTACACCAGCGAGTCGAAAGTCGCGTCCATCAGCCAGGTTGGCAAGACGGGCATGGACCTGCTGGCCATGGACGTGGGCCAGGCCGGCTTTCCGCCGCTGGTGGACACCACCACCACGCAGGCCATAACCGCCAGTGGCACGGAGCAGACCGTCACGCTGGCTTCCACCGTGGGCGTCTACGTGGGGCGCGTCCTGCTGGTCGATTTCGGCATGTCCAGCCAGGAGGCCGTCGCAGTGAAGGCCTGCACTTCGACGGCCACGGACACGGGCTGCACCTCGGGAAGCTCCAACAGTGTTACCGGCGTTTTCAAGAAAGGGCACGCCAACGGTGTGCCGGTCCGGGCCAGTTCCATGCCCTACCCGCAAGGGATCATTTTCGACGTCGCTCATTTCACCGACCCCCTCAAACCCGGCTCCGACTGCAACAGGCTTGAAATCCTCGGCGACCTGCGCGGCGACGGCAGCCTGCGCTACGTGGAGTATTTGTATACGCCGTTCAGCGGCGACACACCCGGCAAGCTGGAGCGTTCCGACACTTCGGCCTTCTCCAGCACCGAGAATCCTAAGATTATCGCCGTGGACAACCTCTGGGACAGCGCGCTTTTCAACTACAAGGTCTTCGCCAAGAGTTGCACTGGAGTGCCCTCGTGCGTAAGCTGCACGACCGAGAGCAGTTCCTTTACCTATGTCACCCAGGTGGGGGTGACCATGACCATGCGCACGGCGGCGGCCGTGGAGCGCGGGGCCGGCGGCACCCGCACTATCATTTTTCGCCAGCAATATTTCACGCCGCGCAACGTGATTTACGCCATTAACCTGGCCAACGACGGCCTTCAGACGGTGCTGCCGCTGGCGCCGGACCCCGTGAACTCTTCTTTGGCGAAGTAGGGTGAAGGTGAACGTGAGGCCGGCAGAAGGGAGGCGAAGTATGCAGGCGCTCTGGAGTCGATTACAGAATGGGCGCGGAGGCGAGCCGGGAAGTGAGCGGGGCATGGCCCTGGTTTTCACGCTGCTCGGCCTTTTGTTGCTCTCCATGCTGGCCGCCTCGCTGATGTTCGTCACCTCGGCCGGCAGCTTTGCCAGCATGTCATTCAAGAGCCAGATGCAGGCCAGCTTCGCCGCCAACAGCGGCGTGCAGGCGACGCTGAACTGGTTCCGCACCTACTACGCGCCCAATTGGCTGGACACCGCCACCGGGAGAACCGTCACCCAGACTGCTTACTCGTCGCCCCCCGCGCAGCCGCCGAGATACGGGGGCAGCGCCGTGACGCTGGGGGGGGGCAGCGCCAACTTCCCCGACACCAGCAGCGCCGTCCAGAACAGTTTTGCCGCACTCAGCACCAGCCCCAACAACCAGGTCACCATGGGGAACACCACCGGCAGCTACACTGTCACCGCCAGCATGATGGCCCACGAACGCTACAAGGCCATGGACGACACCACCGTGATTTCGGAGCGCTGGCATGTGGCGGTGACGGGTACGGTCGCCGGGCCGCTGGGCGATTCCACGGTGCGCGAGACGGCGGTGGTCGAGCGCGTGTTCTTGCCGCTGTTCAACGATGCCATCCGCGGCAGGTGTGACGTCAACGTGGGCGGCAACATCGCAACCGACTCCTATTTTTCCGCCGGGGGCGCCTACACCAAATCGCCCGCGACCGGCAACCGCTTTACCGGCTCCGACGCCCAGGCCTCGATCGGCTCAAACGCCCTGATTCAGGCCTCGGGCGCTTCGGCCACCATCAATGGCAACGCCTACTGGGGCAGTGCCTCGGGGTCCTGCACCGGGGGCGAGGAGATCGCGAAGGACGCCATCGTGAAGGGCCAAATCGTCCAGGCGCCCGGCGTGCCCTTTCCGCCCATCATCCCGAGTTTCACCAGTACCGCCGCTTCCGGCACCGACGAGTGCTCGAGCGACGACCCCGCTTACATGAGGTACAACACGCTAAGCCTCAGCTCCTACAATCCCGACGTCGCCGCGAACCACCACAAGGGCTGTAGCGCCAAGAAAGACGCATACTTGTGCGTGCCGGCCAGCTCCGCTGCGACGTCCGCTTACTTTTTCTTCAATACAATGAATACTGGCGGCAGCGGCGGTATTTACCTCAAGCGAATGACGAATCCCGCCGGCGCCTGCGACGCCGCCAATATCGCGGGGGACTGCACCTCCGCCGACCCATGCGCGGCGGCCCGGGTTTACGTCAACATGGGGATGGACTTGACGGGCAACGGCGGCATTCGGGGCTGCTTCGACCCGCGATACCTGTCTTTCTTTTACACCGGGGGAACCGGTTCGGGAGTCGCCGGGTCGGCTACTACCATCTCGTTCAAGGGCAATACGGATTTATTCGCCACTATGTATGCGCCCTTCGCGACGGTGAACATCCAGGGCACAGCGGGCATCTTCGGATCGATCACCGCGCTGAACGTGGATGACCAGGGAACAGGCGACGTCCACTACGACCTCTCCCTGCAGAACACCTGGGGCAGCGCATCGCCGTTCCGCATCATCAACCAGAGCCGCGAGGTGTTCTAGGTCTCTGACCGCTTGATTAGGTTTCTTTCGTGACATGTAGGGGCGCCGCTTGCTGCGCCCCTCCTTGCGAACGGCGATCCGAGATCGAGGGGCGCAGCAAGCAGCGCCCCTACATTGCAAACCACAAAACTAAACATAGCGACTTAAGTAATTGCGCATAATCGCCGTAGCGTCGAGCTGCTCCTGGACCAAGTCTCGAACAGGCCCTCGACAACAGAAACGATGTCATCC
>Ga0315279_10007937_pt1 | contig 12977 bp, 15 predicted proteins | sample YL17G06_20_MG_FD_203694 | JGI IMG/M metagenome (GOLD analysis project Ga0315279, IMG submission 203694) | Sediment microbial communities from Yellowstone Lake, YNP, Wyoming, USA - YL17G06_20 | ecosystem: Environmental > Aquatic > Freshwater > Lake > Sediment | place: USA: Wyoming | collected... | reverse complement strand
AAGGAGGCTTTTTATCTTGCCAGGACTGGGCGACCTGGGCCACTGCTTATTGATATACCCAGGGATGTCTTCATCGACCAGGCTGAATTTCATTACCCGAACAAGGTTGATTTGCCCGGCTACAAACAAACACTCCAAGGGCACCCAGCCCAGATTAAGAAGGCAGCCAAGCTTATAAATGAGGCTCAGTGTCCCCTTATTATCGCTGGCAGGGGGGTAATCATCTCCACGGCATATGCTGAGCTAAAGGAGCTGGTGGAGAAAGTACAAATACCGGTGGTTACCACCCTATTGGGTATTAGTTGCTTCCCCGAGTCTCACGCCCTGAGCTACGGGATGCTGGGGATGCACGGCATGGCTTACGCTAACTTTGCTGTTGAGGCTGCTGACCTTATTATTGCTATCGGGATGAGGTTTGATGATAGGGCTACAGCTAAGGTAAGTGCCTTTGCTCCTAATGCCAAGATTATCCATATTGATATCGACCCGGCAGAGATCGGCAAAAACGTGCGCGTTGATGTGCCCATTGTTGGCGATGCCAAAGCCATCCTTCAGAAATTAAATAAGCAAGTCACTTCCGCCCAACATATTGACTGGGTTCGGCAGCTTGACGATTGGCGAAGGGAGCACCTGTCAACAAATATTAGAGACACCGACCAGCTACTACCTCAGTATGTCATTCGCAAGATATATGAAGTAACCCGGGGGGAGGCAATAATTGTTACCGGGGTGGGGCAGAACCAGATGTGGGCGGCTCAACACTACTGGTATAATAAGCCAAATAGCCTAATCTCATCAGGCGGACTGGGGACTATGGGATTTGAGCTCCCCGCCGCCTTCGGAGCCAAGATTGGCCGCCCGGATGAGACTGTCTGGTGTATCGCTGGGGACGGTGGTTTTCAGATGACAATCCAGGAGTTAGCCACTATTGTTCAAGAAAAGGCAGCAGTTAAGATAGCCATTATGAATAACGGCTATCTGGGGATGGTGAGGCAGTGGCAGGAATTGTTCTATAAAAAGCGATATGTAGCCACACCACTCACTGGTCCTGACTTTGTCAAGATTGCTGAGGCATATGGTCTAGCCGGGTTAAAGGTTAAACGCAACGAAGAGGTGGTTCCGGCTATTGAAACGGCAATGGCGGAGCCAGGTCCATTCCTGATAGACTTTAAGATAGAACCGGAGGAGAATGTTTATCCCATGGTGCCGCCGGGGGCAGCGTTAAGCGAGGTTATTGAGGAACCCAAGAAAGAGCCGAAAGTCATCACCGATTCGGCAAAGCTTTCGGTGAGCAATATCTGAGCTTGGAAAAGAGGTGATAGTATGACAAGGCATACCCTAGTTGCCCTGGTAGAAGATAAACCCGGGGTGCTTAACCAGATGGCGAGCCTTTTCCGAAGGCGTGGCTTCAATATTGAAAGTATTGCCGTAGGGCATAGCGAAGTGCCCCACCTATCGCGCATGACCATAGTCGTCAATGGTGCCGCCGCCATGGTGGAACAGGTTAGAAAACAACTGGATAAGCTCATAGATGTGGTCAAGGTCTCTGATATTACCGGGGATGACATTGTGGCTCGGGAGCTAGCACTTATTAAAGTAAAAACCACCTCCTCTACCCGAAGCGAGATTATTGAAATAGCCGATATATTCAGAGCCAATATCATAGATGTTGCCTCTGATTCACTAACGATTGAGATTACCGGCGATGAGGATAAAATCGATTCCCTATTCAATTTGCTTCGCGGTTTTGGTATCAGGGAAATAGCCAGGACAGGCTGTATAGCGATGACCCGGGGTGGCTCGGGACCAGTCTCAACCGAGAAAGGGTCACCCAAGACTAAAGAAAAGTAAGGAGGGCAGATTATGGCGAAGATATATTATGATAAGGATTGTAACTTGAAATTGCTTGAGGGGAAGGTAGTAGGCATCATTGGCTATGGAAGCCAGGGGCATGCTCATGCTCAGAACCTCAGAGATAGCGGCTGCCAGGTAATAGTGGCTGAAGTCAAGGGAACCCCGGGCTGGAAGAATGCCCACGAGGCTGGCTTCAAGGTGTTGACGGCGGCTGAGGCGGCAAAGGAAGCCGATTTAGTGGTAATGCTGGCGCCGGATAACCTGCACCGAGAAATCTATTACGGGTCAATTGAAACTGGGCTAGCCCGAAATAAAATGCTGATGTTTGCCCACGGCTTTAACATCCACTACGGGCAGATTATCCCACCTCCTGAAGTTGATGTTACCATGATAGCACCCAAATGCCCGGGTCCGATGCTGAGGCAACTTTACACCCAGGGGATGGGACCCCCAGCGGTGGTGGCAGTGCATCAAGATGCCTCAGGCAAGGCAACGGATATAGCCCTGGCTTATGCCAAGGGTATCGGTTGCACCCGGGCTGGGGTCATTGAAACCACCTTTGCTGAGGAGACAGAGACTGACCTCTTTGGTGAGCAGACAGTGCTCTGTGGTGGGGTCACCGCACTGGTCAAGGCTGGGTTTGAGACACTGGTTGAGGCTGGCTATCAGCCCGAGATAGCCTACTTTGAATGCTTCCACGAGCTCAAGCTTATTGTTGACCTGATGTACAACGGGGGTTTAAGCCATATGCGCAACTCAGTCAGTGATACCGCCGAGTATGGCGATTATACCCGCGGACCACGGGTGATTGATGAACTGGCTAAAGAAGAGATGCTGCAAATCCTGGCTGAGATTCAGGATGGTAGCTTTGCCAAAGAGTGGATTCTAGAAAACCAGGCGGGGCGCCCGGTTTATAACGCCCTTAAGCGTATGGATGAGGAGCATCCCATTGAACTGGTGGGCAGGGCGCTGAGAAAGATGATGCCGTGGCTAAAGGGGAAGTGAAGTAGCCATGAGCAACGGCACAGACGAAATAAGAGACATCCGCAAGCGGCTAGAAGAAACAGAAAGAGCCATTGGTGAATTACGCGCTGGAGACCTTGCTATTATGAAAATAATGGCAGCAGAATTGTGTGAAATGCACTACAATACCTTCATTCTTTCCCAGAAAGGTGAGGAAATTAAAAAATACACAGAGCTTTGGTCAAAGAGGTTAGCTGATACCAAGCAAACAATTGAGGGCTCAGAGACAATCGAGGCTATCATTGAGACACGCGATAAGTTTGTTAAGGCCATTAGCGATTCCGTCAAAGGGGAATCTGTTAAGGACGTTACCAAGTATGTCAAAGAGGAAAAGGTAGATAACGCTGACGAGGCTATGGAGATTGCTCACTACTTTTTTAAGGAGAAGGGTAAGACAGTAGCTCTGCCGATGAAGGCAGTGAGGCAAAATGATGTTTGGCTGGTAGATATAGATGTGGGGGCAGTGAGGCTTGAGATAGCCACGGTTAAAATAGACGCCAAGACAGGTGATATTCTAAGTCACGAAATAACACAGAAAAAATGAACCAAGTTATCGAGGGAAGTTTGGAGGGGCTTCGCCCCTCTCCAACCTGCACTCCCCCTTCCCCTTTTTAAGGGAAGGGGGTCAGGTCGAAGACTCTTTGAGTCGAAGACTCTTTGAGGGGATGGGTTGATAGGAGGCTGAGATGCCTAAAGGAATAAGTGATAAAGACGCAATAGAGAAGGCTAAACAGTTTTTGGGAAGAGAAGGTTGTTTAGTTGCTGGAGTGATTGAGAGCTATAAAAGAGGCGATGCTCATTTTGTAAAAGCGAATGTCAAAAAGGATTTACTATTCAATTACATAGCAACTGTTAGAGTAGACGCAAATACTGGTGATTGTAGACTTTCTCGTCTCTCTAAATAGGTCTTCTAGGCTTGTAAAGTGAGATGTTAACGGACAAGGTAATAATCTTTGATACAACACTGCGGGATGGGGAGCAGGCGGCGGGGGGGATGCTGAACGCCCAGGAGAAGCTGGAGATAGCCAAGCAGCTGGAAAGGCTTGGTGTTGATGTTATTGAGGCTGGCTTTCCCATCAGCTCCCCGGGCGACTTTGAGGCAGTAAGGCTTATTGCCAAAGAGGTCCGCACCCCCACAATCTGCGCCTTGGCTCGAGCTCACCCTGACGATATAGACCGGGCCTGGGAGGCAATTAAAGAGGCAGCCCACCCACGAATACACGTGTTTCTTTCGGCTTCAGACATACACCTCTTCTATCAACTGAAAAAGAGCCGTGAAGAGATTCTACAGACCTCTCAGGATATGGTAGCTCGGGCTAAGAAATATACTGATGATATAGAGTTCTCACCGATGGACGCCAGCCGAACTGCTCCTGAGTATATCTATCAAATCCTGGAAACAGTTATTGATGTCGGCGCCACTACGGTAAATATCCCCGATACTGTGGGCTATGCCATTCCTGACGAGTTTGGCAACCTCATTGAGGGAATCATCAAAAATGTGCCCAACATCAACAAAACCATAGTCAGCGTTCACTGCCACAATGACCTGGGGTTAGCCGTAGCCAATAGCCTAGAAGCGGTTAAACGGGGTGCCCGACAGGTGGAGTGCACCATTAACGGTATCGGGGAAAGGGCAGGTAATGCCTCCCTTGAAGAAATTGTCATGGCGATTAATACCCGTAAGGACTTTTTCAAGCTGAAGACCAATGTCAATACCACCCAAATCTATAAAACCAGCCGATTGGTAAGCGAGCTGACCGGCTTTGTCGTCCAGCCCAATAAAGCCATCGTTGGGGCAAATGCCTTCCGCCACCAGTCAGGAATCCACCAGGACGGCGTAATTAAGATGCCGATAACCTATGAGATAATGAACCCTAAAACGGTAGGCATACCAGCCTCAAGCCTGGTGCTGGGCAAGCTTAGCGGGCGGCACGCATTTAAAGAGCGTTTGGCTGAGTTAGGCTATAGCTTGAGCGAGGAGGAATTTAACCGAGCCTTCGCCGCATTCAAAGAGCTAGCTGATAAGAAGAGGGAAATCACCGATAGAGACATTGAATCCCTTATCGCCGAAGAGCTACGCACCGTCTCCGAGGTCTACCACCTTGACCGTATCCAGGTATCATGTGGAGATAGAGGTATCCCCACGGCGGCAGTTAGACTCATTGGCCGTGGTGGTAAGGTTCTCGCCGACGCCTCACTGGGCACCGGTCCGGTTGATGCCGTTTATAAGGCTATCAATAGAATAGTGAAGGTGCCTAATGTGCTCACTGAATTCGCGGTTAAATCGGTAACCGAGGGCATTGATGCTATCGGTGAGGTGCTGATAAGGATAGAGAGCGAGGGGGTAACCTACACCGGGCGTGGCGCCGATACTGACATTATTGTCGCCAGCGCCAAAGCCTATATGAATGCCCTTAACAGGTTATTAGCGGCCAGAAGAAAATAACAAAAAATCTCAAAGGTAGGATGCGGTGAGATGAGCACTGAAATAGAAATGATTCTACGTCTGCTGCTGGCAACAGCCCTGGGAGCCACTATTGGCTACCAGCGTGAGAGAGCCAACAAGCCCGCTGGTTTGAGAACCCATACCCTCATTTGTGTTGGCTCGGCACTGTTTACCCTAGCCTCTATTTATGGTTTTGGTGAAGCTGACCCGGCTCGGATTGCTGCCGGAATAGTAGCTGGTATCGGCTTCCTCGGTGCTGGCGCCATTATACGTACCCGTGAGCATCTTGTCGGATTAACCACAGCCGCTACTATATGGTCAGTAGCTGCCATCGGACTTGCTGCTGGTGCTGGTCTATACATACTCTCTGCCATTACTACTGCGGTAGTATTGATTATATTACTTCTCCCCCACCCTATTCGCTAATAACCGCTCTTAAGCCTAATTCAATTACAGAGAAAGGAAACTATATTGACCCTAGCTGAGAAGATACTCGCTACCCATGCTGGTAAAAAGAAGGTAAGCCAGGGTGAATTCTTAAATGTCAGGGTAGACCTAATTTTAGCCAACGATATTACCGCCCCCATTGCCATAAGAGAGTTCAACAGACTAGGTGTAGATAAGGTCTTTAACCCTAAAAAGGTGGTGATGGTGCCTGACCACTTCGTCCCCAATAAAGATATTGCTTCCGCCGAGCAGGCAAGGCTGATGCGAGAGTTTGCCCATGAGCAAGAAATAATATACTTTGAGGTCGGTGAAGCGGGTATTGAGCATGTGCTTCTGCCCGAGCAGGGCTTGGTACTGCCCGGGGATGTGATTATCGGGGCTGATTCTCACACCTGCACCTACGGTGCTTTAGGTGCCTTTGCCACCGGCATGGGGTCAACCGATATCGCCGCAGCTATGGCCACCGGCGACATCTGGATGAAGGTACCACCCACTATCAAGCTGGCCTATCACGGGAGTCCGGGGAAGTGGGTTGGAGGCAAGGACTTAATCCTCTACACCATCGGCGATATTGGTGTTGATGGCGCCCTCTATTCAGCAATTGAGTTTACCGGCAAAGCTATAGACTACCTGTCTATGGACAGTCGGTTTACCATGGCTAATATGGCGATTGAAGCCGGGGCTAAAGCCGGCATCTTCCGGGTAGATAATAAGACGCTGGATTATGTAAAGTCACGGGCAAAACGACCCTACACAGTATATGAACCGGATAGAGATGCTGAATATGCCAAGATTATTGAGTATGACACTTCAGCCATTGAACCCCAGGTTGCCCTGCCCCACTCCCCAGCCAATACCAAACCGGTCAGTCAGGTAGGGAATATAGAAATAGACCAAGCGGTGATTGGTAGCTGCACTAACGGTCGTCTTGAGGACTTAAGGCTCGCCGCCCGGATATTAAAGGGGAGGAAGGTTCACCCTGGGGTGCGGTGCATAATTATCCCCGGCTCGCAGCAGGTTTACCTTGATGCCTTAACTGAGGGGCTTATAGAGATATTTATAAAGGCTGGGGCTGTGGTCAGCCCGCCCACCTGCGGTCCCTGCCTCGGCGGGCACATGGGGGTCCTCGGCGACGGCGAGCGGTGCATCTCCACCACCAACCGCAACTTTGTCGGCCGGATGGGCAGCCCCAAGTCGGAGGTCTACCTGTCTAACCCCGCCGTCGCCGCCGCCAGTGCTATAATGGGTAGGATTGCAAGCCCGGAGGAGATTGAATGAAGATAGGAATTATAGTCTACTCAAACGATTCAGAAACGGTATGGAACGCGTTTCGATTCGGGAATTTTGCCTTGAATCAGGGTGACGAGGTAAGAGTATTTCTGCTTGGCAAAGGTGTGGAGAGTGAGTCACTGGACACGGATAAGTTCAAGGTAACGGAACAGATGCAAACATTTATTAACAATAGCGGGAAGACATTTGCCTGTGGTGCGTGTCTCAAGATTCGCCAGTCAGAAGGCTCAGAGATATGCCCGCTGTCAACAATGAAAGACATGTATGAAATAATCAAGGAAAGCGATAAGATTATTGCCTTCTAAGCTAAGGAGGTGAGGTTCAATGACTAAGCTAAAAAAATCCTGGCGGGAGAAACTGGCAGATGATAAAGACCTGCCAAGAGTCGTAGAAATCACTGATAAGATGAGTAAACGGTGGGGAACAGGCACCGTTGTTATCCCGGCACCAAGAGAAGTGGATGAAATTATGAGACAAGTCCCCAAAGGTAAAGTTATTACCATAAACCAAATTCGGTCAATGCTGGCTAAGAAGCACGGCGCTACCATCGGTTGCCCGATAACTACTGGGATTTTCGCTTCGATAGCGGCTCGTGCCGCCGAGGAAGCCACCGCCGAAGGGGGGAAGAACATTACCCCCTACTGGCGGACACTAAAATCTGGCGGGGAACTCAATGAAAAATACCCCGGCGGTGTTGATGCCCAGGCTAAACGCCTGAGAGAGGAAGGGCACACCATTGAGCCGGGCAAAGACGGCGAGCCAAAAAGGGTGAAAGACTTTGAGAAGGCGCTGGTAAGTCTATAAAGGAAAAACAAGGCTAATAAGTAAAATGAACGAGAGATTCAAAAAATTGGCAGACGTAATGCCATTACGTCTCAAGTCGCTTTTAGAACAACCACCAATTGCCGTAGATGACATTGGCGTTACTCAGGTGCCCCAAAAGGGTGTCTATGTTCTTTTTGAAGACAATAAACCTATATATGTTGGACGTTCCAACCGGATGAAGAACCGTTTAAAAGAACATAGCCAAAGAAGTTCTGACCATTATAGTGCTACACTAGCTTTTAGAATAGCTAAACAGAATACCGCAACTTTACAAAATAAAGGAAGAAAACAAACAAACGAACAGCTAATGAATAATAGGGACTTCGTTAAAGAATTTGAGGCGGCTAAAGACAAGATTGCCAAAACAAAAATCCGCTTCATAAAAATTGACGACCAGGCTGAACAGGCTTTATTTGAGATTTATGCCGCCTTAACATTAAATACTAAATACAATGACTTTAGCACACATTAACGCAAAGTAAGGTAGTTCACTGATGCTAAAAGGTAAGGTCCATAAATACGGCACTGGGGATTAAAAGGGGCGAAGCCCCTTTAAAAAACTATCTTCCCTCTCCCCTTATGAAGGGGAGAGGGATAAAGGGTGAGGGGTTCTTAGATGCTAAAAGGCAAAGTCCATAAATACGGCGCTGATGTAAATACGGATGTTATTATCCCGGCTCGTTATCTGAATATCTCTGAGCCAGCGGAGCTGGCTAAGCACTGCATGGAGGATATAGATAAGGACTTTGTAAAGAGGGTTAAGCCGGGGGATATAATTATTGCAACGACTAACTTTGGCAGTGGCTCATCTCGGGAGCATGCCCCGCTAGCTATTAAGGCGGCGGGTATTTCCTGTATAATCGCTAAGAGCTTCGCCCGCATCTTCTTCCGTAACGCCATAAATATCGGCTTGCCATTGCTTGAGTGCAATGAGGCTGTAGATAAAACCAAGGCTGGCGATGTTTTGGAGGTTGATTTGCCCAGCGGCAGGATAAAGAACCTTACCAATGGTATGACTTTCACTGCCAAGCCCTACCCCGACTTTATGGCGGAGCTTATCTCAGCCGGCGGGCTTATTGAATATACTAAGAAAAGGCTACAGAATATTTAGCAACCTATCCCCCTGCCCCCTTCCCTTACAAGGGAAGGGGGGTTGAAGATAAGAGAGGGGGCTTCGCCCCCTCTCTAAAAACTCTCTCTAGTTAAAGAGAGGTAGATTAAAGGGGTGAACCTCCGTCAAAAGGAGCAGGCCTAGGAGAGTTAGAGAGAGACGAAGCCTCAAATACATTATAGATAGGGAGTTTAAGAGGGACTAAGTCCCTCTTCACAAAAAATCCTCCCCTTCCCCTTGACAAGGGGAAGGGGATACAGGGGATGGGGTTAATAAAATAATCTCATAGTAGGAGGGTTTAGGTGGAATTTAACCTGGCGGTTTTACCCGGCGACGGCGTTGGTCCCGAGGTCACTACTGAAGGAATCAAGGTCTTACAAGCAGTAGGTAAAAGGTTTAACTATAGCTTCAATCTGCACTATGGCTTGGTGGGTGGGGTAGCTATTGATGAGACAGGCACAGCCTTACCCGAGGATACCCTAAAGATGTGTCAGCACTCTGATGCCGTGCTACTTGCTGCTGTCGGCGGTCCCAAGTGGGATGACCCCAAGGCTAAGGTTCGTCCCGAGGACGGTCTGCTGGCACTGCGAAAGGGACTCGGACTTTTTGCCAACCTGCGCCCGGTCAAGGTCTCTCCTCTTCTTGTTGACTCTACCAATCTGAAGCCTGAGGTTATTAGGGGGGTGGATTTAATCTTTGTCCGTGAGCTTACCGGTGGGCTTTACTTTGCCCGACCCAAGAGGCAATGGCAGACACCTAAGGGCAGGCGGGCGACTGACTCAATGACCTATTCCGAGCAGGAGATTGAGCGTATTGTCAGGGTTGGCTTTGAGTTGGCACGAAGCCGGCACAAAAGGTTGACCTCGGTGGATAAAGCCAATGTGCTTGAGTCCTCGCGACTGTGGCGCCAGGTGGCGATGGAAGTGGCTAGTGATTACCCCGATGTTGAGCTTGACCATATGCTGGTAGATACCTGCGCCATGCGACTTATCCAAAACCCGGCATACTTTGATGTGCTTGTTACCGAGAATATGTTTGGCGATATTCTCACCGATGAGGCATCAATGCTGGCTGGCTCTATGGGGATGCTACCCTCAGCCAGCCTGGCCGGGGTGCCAAAGGAGGGGGTTAGAATATTTGGCATATATGAGCCAATTCACGGTAGTGCCCCCCGCCGCGCCGGACTTAACATGGCTAATCCCATTGCCACCATTCTTAGCCTGGCGATGATGCTCCGCTATTCCCTGGGGTTAGTAAGGGAGGCACAGACCATTGAAGCCGCTGTTGAAGCGGTGTTAAGCCAAGGCTACCGCACCTATGATATAATGAGTGAAGGTAAAATAAGGGTGGGGACGAAGGAGATGGGAGACTTAATCGCCGAAAAGGGGGGAAGCTAGAAATTGTCGCAAGTCCACCTTTATGATACCACGCTTCGCGATGGGGCACAGAGGGAGGGCATTTCCCTCTCTGTCGTTGATAAGCTAAACATTGCCCGCAGGCTTGATGAATTAGGCATTCACTTCATTGAGGGCGGCTGGCCTGGCTCCAATCCCAAGGATGTTGAATTCTTTGATAAGGCACGAAATCTTACCCTGAGAAACTCGGCTCTGGTCGCTTTTGGTAGCACCCGGCACCCCAAGGCTAAAGCCGAGACTGATGCTAACCTTCTGGCTCTGGCTGACGCTGGGGTAAAGGTGGTTACTATTGTCGGCAAGAGCTCAGCCCTACAGGTCACCCAGGTGCTGGAAACCACCCTGGAGGAGAACCTTAGCATGACTGCCGACTCCATCCGCTATCTTAAAGCCAAAGGGCTTACCGTCTTCTTTGATGCCGAGCATTTCTTTGATGGCTTCAAGACAAACCCCGGCTATAGTCTGCGGGTAATGGAGGTGGCTGCTGAGGCTGGGGCTGATGTCGTGGTATTGTGCGATACCAATGGTGGCTCACTACCCAATGAAATAACTACCGCGATTAACGCCGTTAGAAAGCAAACTAAAGTGCCATTAGGCATTCATGCCCATAATGATGGTGAACTTGCTGTAGCCAATACCCTCGCAGCGGTAAGCGCCGGGGTCACCCAGGTTCAGGGAACTATCAATGGCTACGGCGAGCGCTGTGGCAACACCAACCTCTGTTCTATTATCCCAGCGTTAAAGCTAAAGATGGGTAGTGATTGCATCACCAAAGAGCAACTGGCTAAACTAACCGAGGTATCACACTATGTCAGCGAGGTGGCTAATCTAATCCCCGACGCCTTCGCTCCCTATGTCGGTTCCAGTGCCTTCAGTCACAAAGCTGGGCTTCATGTTTCGGGCTTGACCAAGTGGACGGAGAGCTATCAGCATATAGACCCAGCTCAGGTAGGAAATAAGCCAAAAGTGCTGGTATCCGAGCTATCAGGGAAGGGAAACATTATCTACAAGGCAAAGGAGCTGGGATTAGCCCTGCCCCCCAGAGGCAAGCAGGCACAAAAGCTACTGGAGCAGGTCAAGTTACTGGAGAGCCGCGGCTTCCAGTATGAGAATGCTGAGGCATCCTTCGAGCTACTGATTCACCGGGCTAAGCCTAATTATCAGCCACCCTTTGAGCTGGTTGATTTCATAGTGGTGGTGGAGAAGAGGCGACGCCCCCCTACCCAGGAAAGCCCTGAGGAGATGCTATCCGAGGCGATGGTCAAGGTAAGAGTAGGCAACGAGGTAATGCATACCGTGGCTGAGGGTAACGGTCCGGTTAACGCCCTAGACGAGGCACTACGCAAGGCTCTACTGCGGTTTTATCCCGAGCTGGCTCAAGTCAAACTGGTTGACTATAAGGTTCGCATCCTTGAGGAAAGTTTTGGCACCGGCTCTCAGGTTCGCGTCCTTATTGAGTCCAGCGACGGGGTTGATGAGTGGCGGACTGTTGGTAGCTCAACCAATATCATAGAGGCTAGCTGGCTAGCTTTAGCCGATAGCCTGGAATACTGGCTACTAAAACAGAGGAGGTGAGATAAGATGAACTACCCAGTAACCTTAAAGGTTGAATTCCCGGAAAGGCTCTCCCGGCTGACTACCTTCTTCAGGCTTTTTATGCTCATACCCCAAATCGTAGTGCTATATTTTATCAATATAGCCGGAGATATCATTGTCTTTATCTCATGGTGGGCAATCTTATTTACCGGTAGATATCCCAAAGGGCTTTTTGACTTCGTTGTCTGGTGGTTTCGCTGGTCGACCAGATTTGCTGGCTATGCTTATCTGGTAACCGACAAGTATCCACCGTTCAGCGGGAGTGAATAAAGTTGGCTTCAGGCTGGCTTGCCCACCGGCATTATATATAACGGCTTAAACTGTTCATCCAGCCGCAAAACCTCTCTTACCTGCTCGTCATAGAAAGCACCTATAGCTACCGTCGCCAGACCAAGGGTAGTAGCCTGGAGATAAATATTCTGCCCGGCATGCCCCACCTCCATGTAAACATACCTTTCCCCCCTACTACCATATATCCCAGTTGCTCGCTCATATAGAGCGCAAATGATTATGTCAACTGGGGCTTCATATATGAATTCCTGGCCTAGTGCCGCTCTGGCAAGCTCTTGTCTTACATCACCCTTATAGTGCAGTGTCAACGAGTGGCTGTCTATATTATAGTGGTATATGCCATCATCAACTCCATCAATGCCATTTCTGCCACAAGCAACGAAGATTTCAAGCGGATATGTTGCTCCGGCGCTGGGAGTAGTCCTATATCTCCCCCTAGCATTGCTGATACCTTGAGCCGCCCAAAGGAGCTGTGATAACTGTGATTGGGAAATAGGCTCAGGGGTAAAGTCTCTTACTGACCTTCGCCCGGCAATGGCTTCCTCTAGTGACACACTGCCCTTTTGAGATGGCGGTGGCAGGTGGATTGGTGCTGGCTCACTTTCAAATACATTCATCAACCCTTAACTACACCTATAGGTCTTGCCCTTGCCACCTTACGGGAGAGGCCGGCATGTTG
>Ga0315279_10007936_pt1 | contig 12978 bp, 10 predicted proteins | sample YL17G06_20_MG_FD_203694 | JGI IMG/M metagenome (GOLD analysis project Ga0315279, IMG submission 203694) | Sediment microbial communities from Yellowstone Lake, YNP, Wyoming, USA - YL17G06_20 | ecosystem: Environmental > Aquatic > Freshwater > Lake > Sediment | place: USA: Wyoming | collected... | reverse complement strand
TCAGTTTCGGCGACCGATGGGCTCAAAACAATCGAGATAATCGAAAACGCGTATCAGGTGGCTAAAGAGGTGCCAAAAGATGGGAAGCCCAGTTAGCTTAGTTCACTGCGATCCAAATAGCGGTAGCCTTGCCAGCTCTATAGAAAAATCCGTTGAGCTGATACATTTTAAGCCAGGAAAAGAAGTGAAGACGGTTGTAATCAAGCCTAACTTGAACTATTATTGGGAAACGGCAACAGGATGCACTACAGATCCCCAGGTAGTCGGAGCATTGGTGGATTACCTGCGGGAAACATATGGCCAAGATTTGACGATCAGGGTTGTTGAGGCTGATGCTTCCGCAATGCGCACTAAACACGTCTTTCCAATGCTCGGATACGACAGGCTTGCGGAGAACAAAGGGATCGAGCTTTTCAACCTTTCCACAGACAACCTCAAGAAAGAGAAAGTGTCAGTTAAAGGGCGCAACCTCGAGTTCGAAGTTCCGCAATCCATCCTGACCGCGGACTTGTTTATCAATCTGCCAAAATTGAAGACCATGCGGATGACAAAAATCACCTGCGCAATGAAGAACATATTCGGTTGCATTGCCACCCCAAGAAAATTTGTGTACCACCCTGTACTGGAAGAGGCCATCGTAGGCATAAACAAAATCATAAAGCCTCATCTCACAATAGTTGACGGACTAGTAGGGTTAGGGCGTTTTCCAGTGAAGCTGGACCTAATAATGGCCAGCGTTGACGTGTTTTCAGTCGACTGGGTGGCTGCTCAAATAATGGGCATCAACCCGAGGAGCATCAGATTTCTCAGAATCGCACGTGAGGAGAATCTCGGAAACCCAAGCGGAATCACGACTTGCGGAGAAGACTTGAACCAATTCAAGAAACAATTCCCACGTGAGGGCCTCATCCCCCAAAAACTGTCGTGGAGTCTGCAGTTCGGGTTGCTACATCTCTACAAAAAAGTCTCGGGCGACGTAATTCCACCATTTCTGGAGGAAGAATGACGCCACACCGTGTTTCTATCTCTACATAACTTATTGATTTCTCATGAAATGTCGGTTCTTCAAATTGAAGAACAATGCTATGCAATTTGAAGCAGAACGAAAGAAGGATGTCAGTTCAATGAAGCCCGTTGAAGTGACCATTGGGCTCTGCGTCAGAAATAGCGCCGAAACACTCCCCGAGGCAATTATGAGCATAGCTCACCAGGACTTTTCACATGATTCTATGGAGTTGATTTTCTTGGATGATGGTAGTCAAGACAAGACTTTGTCGATTATTCAAGCAAGTGTTCTGAGAATTGATATTCCAGCTAAGGTTTTCCGAAGCTCTTGGAGAGGATTAGGTCACGCAAGGAACATGGTCGTTGCTAATGCTTCAGCCGACTTGATCCTGTGGGTTGATGGCGACATGGTCTTACCGTCGAATTATGTTAGAAGTCTAGTGGAGTTCATGAAGCAACATCCTGAAGTAGGCGTTGCAAAAGGAAAACAATCCTTGAGCCCCGGAGGCAATCTGCTGGCGACTTTGGAATCGTGTTCCCGTGCCGCGGGGAGAATGGTGGATTACAGGTCTGACAAAGGTCGTTACAGAGCTCTCGGTACTGGAGGTGCTATTTATCGGACTGCAGCAATTGTACAAGTAGGCGGGTTTGATGAGAATTTAAGAGGGTATGGTGAAGATTGGGATGCGGAGATTAGAATAAGAGACGCGGGATGGGTATTGGACACGGTCGACGCTACATTTTCCGACTACGAAAGGTACAAAATTACTTGGAAAAGCTTATGGCGTAGATACTGGCTTCGAGGATACTATACGCATTATTTTCTTCACAAGAATAGAGGATTGATTAAGCACCACAGAATGTTTCCTCCAGCTGCTTCATTGTCTGGGCTACTGAGCTCATTCGTCATCTACAGACTGACTCGACAGAAGGCCGTTTTCCTCTTGGCATTAGAGTCCACGTTTAAGATGACGGCATGGTACGCAGGGTTCCTGCGAAGCCATTTTAATTCCTATGCTCCCCGCCTGTAGCATCTTTTCGCCAGTCTTCATCGATTAAACTCCCTGATTAGAAAATATGACCAATAGAATAAACCAAAGTGCGACCAGTTCGGGGGGTTCGCCCATGTTGTACGATTCAAAAAAGGAACCTAGCAAAGTTACGATAGGTATGTGTGTCAGAAATTCACAGGCCACAGTTAGACAGGCCATAGAGAGCATCCTTGCTCAGGATTATCCTCGCGAGTTCATGGAGTTGGTCGTAGTCGATGGATGTAGCAAGGACAAGACTCTTCAGATAATTCAAGACATCTTGGAAGAACCCGACTTTGATGTTAGAGTGTACTCTGAGAATGAAGGGCTTGGATATGCTAGGCAAATCGTGGTTGACGCAGCCCATGGCGACTTCATTATCTGGGTTGATGGCGACATGGTCCTTGCAAAAGATTTTGTTAGGAGGCAAGTAGAGTTTATGGTCAAACACACGAACGTGGGAATAGCTAAGGGCAAATATGGAATCCTACGGGGGCCAGAACGTGAAAGCGTAGTCGCAAGCCTAGAGAATTTTGAATTCCTTATACACACATCCACAGAAGGAAAGACGGACTCGAGAGCACTTGGTGCCTCAGGGTGCATCTACAGAGTTAAAGCTCTCAGGCGAATCGGCGGCTTCGACACTAACATCAAGGGAGTAGGAGAAGATCAGGATGTCGAAAATAGAATTCGAGAAGACGGTTGGGAACTACACGTTTCATCTGCCGTTTTTTATGAAACGAGAAGACAGACATGGGGGTCCCTGTGGAAAGAATACTTCTGGCATGGAAGCGGAGGCCGATACGTCTTTGAAAAGGACAAACATGTTATCAGACGATATAAATTGATCCCTCCGATTGCAATGCTAGCAGAAATTTCTAGAATTCCAAAAGCTTACAGGCTGACGCACAGGAAAATCGTCTTGCTCTTGCCTCTTCATTACCTTTTCAAGAGAACAGCTTGGGTGCTGGGTTTCATTAGCGGCTTTAGAGAAAAATGAATTGGAAACCAGAATTAAATCTAAACAAACTCTAAAAGAAGAAGCAAAGCTTACTGTCTGTACATCCTGAAAACGGCGAAGGCGAAACTATGAAGGTCGGGCTCATAGGGTGTGGAGGAATCGCGCCAGTGCATTTGAGAGCATACAAGATGAGGAGAGACATTCAGGTTGTCGGCCTGTGTGATCTCAATCTTGCTAGGGCTAAGAATCTTGGGAACAGATTCGGAGTTGAGAAGACTTTTACGGATTACTGGAATCTTTTGGAGGGCGAGAAGCCAGAGCTGGTGGACATATGTACTCCGGTATCCACACACGCGCGCATCGTGTGCGATGTTGCCAAGGCGGTTCCAGCGATTCTTGTCGAGAAACCTATGGCTCTGAACGTTGAGCAATGCGATGCTATGATAGAGGAGGTCGAAAAGCGCGGTACCAAGCTTTGCATCGGGCATGCTCAGATTTTCTCTCCGAACATTATGAAGGCTAAGGCATTGGTAGACTCTGGCAGGTTTAATCTTCTCTCTTTCGAAACTGTACAAAAGGAGAGTTTCGAGTTGCTAAAGTCCCATGACCTGGCGCCAGCGTGGAACGTAGCGCCAGATCAGAGAGGGGTGATATGGGAGGTGTGCAGTCATTTGGCTTATCTTCAACTTCATTTTTTGCCCAACATAAAGGAAGTTTATGCGGTTGGCGGCAAGGTCAAATACCCAGTTTATGACAATTTTGGGGTTCTACTGCGAACAGAATCCGAACGATTTGGTTTGATAGAACTTTCATGGTTGTCCAATGAGACTGACATAGTCTACGAGCTGAGTGACTTCACTGGAAAGCGCCTGCAGATTCATCGAGACTTTGACTATCTGGTTGAGAAGAACGAAGAACCTACCTTCACAGTTAGTGATGCAGCAAGGAACTTTTTCGTTGAGGAAGGGCGAATTCTGCGAAAATGGACAAGATTGGGCATGAGCTATTTCAGAGGGAGAAGAACTCTGCCAGTAGTCAACCTGATCAACACGTATCTGAACTGCATCAAGAATGATTTGCCCCCGCCTGTCACTCCAGAAGATGGACGAAATACAATTAGTCTTCTAGAGGCAATTCAGAAATCTTTGGATAACCGTCAGCCAGTCAAAGTGGATATTGTGAGAAAGTGACAAGAGTGAGTTTTCCGCGCGTGCGAGGCTGACGACAATCGTGCTGTTCCTCATGTTGTCTTGCCGCGCGCGCTTCGTGAAACTGTAGGTTTTCGCCTCCGCGGACCGCTTATAACGGAACTGAAATGCGGTACGTTCCTTGAGTCAGGGCTACTGTGGGGTTTGTTGTTCACGTGGTGCCTGTTGATGTCAATGGAAGCGGATACGTGTAAGGAGTGTAGGTGAATCCGTCTAAGGTCTGGTTTGGCGCTCGCAGGAAATAGTTTACGTTCTCAGAACCATTGAAACCTGAACCAGGTGCAACACCTATTTTGCTGTTAAAATCGACCAAAGTTCCATTTGTCCACATCGCCGTGTTATTCCAGATATAGAACTGTTCAACGTCGTATGGTGCAACCTCTCCATCATTGCCAAAACCTATCGTTCTTGTTCCATAAGAGGGATTAAGAATAACGGTATTGTTCCAACATACGCCTCCACCGCCTCTAGGTTCAAGTGCTTGGTCTTGCCCGTAGCTATAGCTTTCATCAGTAAAATTGAATATGTTGCTGTACGATTCCATTCCACGTCCTCCCCAAGCGGGAGTACCAACAGCCCCATGAACATCGTTCGCTCCGTACGGCGCAGACTTTTCAAAGTAGTTGTATCTTGAGACATAGTAGGCTGCCCCATTGCTTGAAATGGCATGTCTAGTTCGTGTAAAATAGCAGTCTTCTATGTATATTGGTTGAGGCACATAGGAAGATACGCCCATGGGATTTGAACTTACAGTTGTAGGATAATACTGCCCTAAATAGTGTGACAGGTCAGTATCCCAAGTGTAATAGTTGCCTAGGACTATTATGCCGTAACCCCAAACTGACCATGTTGGATTGCTTGAATTGTGTGGAGCCCAATAGTCCTTATATGGATTGTCAAAGCTGCAATGGTCTATTTCTCCTCTGTTTATCAGGTTGTAAGTTCCGCCAGTACTACCACTTGTGGATATTGCTGCTTGTGCAAAGTCTTGAAAACTGCAATGGTCAATTCTAAAGTCTTGAGTATTAGCAATACGGATTGCATTATTAGTCGTAACACTTTCATCCACTACAAAACCGACAAAAGATATTCCTGAAATGCGGACTGCTGAACCATTATAGTTTTGTCCACTCCAAACACGAGAAAACATGCTGGAACTTCCCGGGTTTATCGTTTCGCGTAAAATTGTGACTCCTATTCCAGCCCCTATGATGTTGATGGGGACCTTCGTGAATGTGATATTTACTGCTCCGCTCACTGTAGGGTTAAACGTGAAGGTTCCAGCAGGAACGTAAACCGTTCCGCCACCTAAAGCCACAATCGCATTTACAGCAGTTTGAATATCCACTGGAGAACCGCTTTTTGCAGTTATGCTGGAAGGCGATATTTCGCCCGTGTTGTTAATAACAACATTGTTCATCAATGATGAAAAGGCAAGAGATAGAGTGAGGATCCCCGCAATCATCGCTGATAAGAGTAACGCACAAAGCTTTCTATTTTGCAATCCTCTTGATCCCGCCTTGACTCCCCGTAATCCTTGGGTTAAAATGTTTCGCTTGCCTTTCATAGTGTTCACCTGTTCTGCGTATATACATATAGTTGGCGAACTAATAAATATTATGTCTCAATATAGCATAGAACCCTATGAGGTCACGTCATGAATAAGTCAAACGTACAGTGCTTAAAACCAGCTCAACTTTCAGTCGCCGTACTCGTTGCGCAGGTTGCGCTTTGGTTTACTGTAATATTCAATCTGCCAATTGTTCGGGAAGTATTTGGATTCGTCTACCTTACTTTTTTGCCGGGTCTTGCACTTCTACGCCTGTTAAAGTTGAAGCTTGAAGTAGTGGAGTCAATACTTTTTGCGGTTGGTCTAAGTATCGCTTTCCTGATGGCTGTAGGTTTCTTCATGAACCTGTTAGGTCCTCTAATTGGCATTTCAACGCCCCTTTCGCTGATTCCTTTGATGGTAGTCACTAATGCCATCGTGATTATCTTACTGTTTCTCGAATGGCGTGATCATGAATATCATGGCTTTTACGTTAGCCGCAAGAAGCTAGTAACTTTTGGACTTATCCTCTGTGCAATTCTTATTCTCAGCGTCGCTGGAACATTATTAGTTGATTCTCCTCCACAAACTGATAACTCGCTCTTGCTTCTCATGTTGATATCCATCTCTGTGCTAGTTGGATTGGCAGCTTTCTCTAAAAAACTGGTACCTGCCGAACTGTATCCTCTAATCCTGTTTGTGGTTGCGCTCGCGCTTTTGTTTCACTTTTCTCTTTTCTCAAACTATATTATTGGCGGGGACATTTTCGGCGAATACTCTGCTTTCAGAATGACAGCGATCAATTCCTATTGGAATCCGGCGGTTTCAAGTAAACTCTATGCGATGCTAAGCATCACAATACTGCCAACCATATATTCTGCTGTTCTCAGTTTGGATGGTACGTCGATACTGAAAATTGTTTATCCTCTGATTTTCGCGTTCGTTCCTCTAGGGCTGTATCAACTGTTTAAGTCTAGAGTGAGTAAGGAAGTTGCTTTCTTCTCTGTCTCTTTCTTCGTATCCAACATGGTTTTCTTCACCGAAATGGCCGAATTGGCAAGACAAATGATTGGCGAGTTGTTCTACGTTTTGTTATTCCTAACCCTATTCAGCAATAATGTCAAAGGTTCCGCAAAATGGTTGCTCTTCGCTGTTTTCAGTTTCGGGCTAGTCGTGTCGCATTATGCTATGGCGTACGTTTTTTTGGGTCTTGTCTTTGTGGTTTGGTTGGTTGGTTTTCTGAGAAAACGTAAAACGATTGTAACTGCGGGCATGGTAACGCTGTTTGCAGTCCTAACCTTTGCTTGGTTCATCTACACATCCGCTGCATCAACGTTTGATGACCTCTTACGTGCGGCCAATACTGTAAGCAATAATTTTGTTTCCGATTTTTTCAATCCGCAGTCTAGAGGAACTCAAGTCTTGGAGGGCATAGGAGCTTCGGGGATCAATACTTTCTGGCATATCATAGGCAGATACATATATTACGTTACCGAGGCGCTTGTCGTGATTGGCTTTCTTGGCTTATTACTAAAGAAGCGCCGTTCATTTCTTAATGATGAATTTAATCTTCTAGTATTCTGCAATATCTTGCTTCTAGGCGCGTGTATCGCTATACCCAACTTTGCAGGTACTTTTAACATAACACGGTTTTATCATGTGGCTCTCTTCTTTTTGGCGCCCCTTTGCGTTCTCGGAGGAATCGATGTTCTTAAACTACTGTCAAGAAAAAAGGTTAAGGAGAAATATCTTCTTTTGATTGTTGTTTTTGTTGTCTTGATTCCTTTCTTCTTTTTCCAAACGGGCTTCATTTATGAGGTTACCAAAGAAGAAAGCTATTCCCTACCATTAAGTGCTTATCGATTTGACACCCTGACACTCGCCAACATGGGTGTTCTCAGTGAGCCTGAAGTTTCCAGCGGAGTTTGGCTGTCGCAATATCGGAACTCAAGCAGGTTTGTCTATGCAGACATACAGTCATCATCAATTTTCGCTTACAGCGGTGTCCAGAACGGAGTTTGGTTATCTCTAGGCGTACCCGTACCATCAGGCTCCTACGTTTACTTGAGGCAATACAACGTCTATGATGCGATAGTTTTCAGCAGTTATGGCTCAGTTGGCGCGTTCAACGTCAGCCAGATTGTCCCTAGCCTTAACACGACAAACATAATATACTCTAGTGGTTCTTGCGAAATCTGCGAAGTCCGGCCAAGTTGATCTATCTGAACAATCAGTTGAGCAGTAGGGTGAACGTCATGCCCGGCTTCAGGAAGATGGTTCAGGACTTGGCCAAAGAAAGGATTTAGACAATAAACACTGAAGTCGAGAGAGCGCGCTAGCGTGTGGCTAAATTCGTTTGTGGATTGATTTCTGCTTCTGGTTTTGCTTGGTCTATTGATGGTGAGGTGAATGGAACATGGGGAGGGTTAAAACCATGGAGTTGGATGTTGTCGTTTGTGCGAAAAACCGGGCTGAAATGCTGAAGCGCGTTCTACAACAAATCATACGCGAAATTCCTTTCAGAGAGTTGATTGTGATTTATGCTTCATCAGAGGATAGAACGAAAGAGGTTGCCGAGAAATACACGAAAAGAGTATTTTGGGATGAGGATAGGGGGCTTGGAGCAGCAAGAAATCTGGGAATTAGAAAAGCCTCTTCGGAATTAGTAGCAATGATTGATACTGATGTTGTCCTAACCAAAGATTGGTATAAACACATGTTGAGACATTTTGAGGATCCTAAAGTTGCTGCTGTTATGGGAACCATCATATACGGTTATGGATTTCTTCCAATTCAGCGTCTTTTCGAATATTGGCGATGGAGACGTCCTGAGGATTACGGCTGTATTAACACCGTGTTCAAACGTGATTTTGTGTTAGAAGTAGGCAACTTTGACGAAACAATACGTGGTGCCGGAGAGGATTATGATTTATATAAACGAATATTGGCTGCAGGATACAGATGGGTGTGGGACAGAGAAGTTGTCGTTTATCATCCATTGAACTTGTTTGAGTATCTTAATCACCTTCGCTGGTGGTCAGAGGGCGCTTCCTTCATACGAGAACTCATAGTTCAAGTGAGAGCTTATTCATTGTTTAGGATCTACTGCAGATTCGCTTACTCGATTCTGAAATCTTTTCAAGAAGGTGTGACACTTTCTCTCGACGTACACCCTGCCTTGTTATTTTTAAGGCCAATGTTTCAAATTGTGTCCGTCACGGCACAACTTAAAGAGCTGAAAAAGACACTAAGTTTATAGCACGCGTTGGGGCATTGGCGCGCGCTAAGTCTTCAGACTTGGACCTAACATTCCAAACCTGGTTAACGAGTTTTCTTCCGTATTTCAGAAGAAGGCTAAGATACAGAATCGCGTCTACTCGAGAAAGCGCGCGCCAGAAAGATAGAGAATGCACCTAACAAGAGCTTCTCACGCGGAAAGCAAGGTGAGCTAGATGAGAGAGCCTATGGTATCAATACTATGGCTTAACTATAACAGCTCCAGCTTTATGGATGTAGCCTTAGAGTCTCTTGAGGGAGTTATGGATCTCGACTACTCCAACTACGAGTTGATGATTGTCGACAACTGTTCAACTGATAGGAGCTTCAACGCTATTAGAGGCTTCATCGAGAAGAGGATGAGTGCTAAGGATGTAAAGGTTATTAGGTTGGACAAAAACGTAGGGTTCACTGGCGGAAATAATGTAGCGTATAGGGCTAGGAACCATGAAAGCAAGTATGTTGTCTTTTTGAACAATGACGCAATCCCATATTCAAATAGCCTAAGGAAATTGATTGAGTGCATGGAGAGCGACGATTCCTTAGGTGCTCTCGAGGGAATCTTCCTTGATTATGATGGAAGAACCGTCCAGGGCGCTGGCAATTACATAGGCGAGCTCTTGACGACCTACTCACTGCATAGTCCCCTCTCCCGACTTCATTATGTAACGTATGCGTGTGGAACTTATTCTGTCAACAGAGTGAGCAGTATTAGAAGAGCAGTTGAACGAGACGACCTGATATTTGATGAGCATATGTTCGCATATTATGATGACCACATACTTGGTTTGAAGATGTGGAATACCAATTCCAAGGTTGCAGCGTTTCCAGTGATAGCCGCTAGGCACAAAGGAAGCGCCTCCTTCGGAAGAATAAGACCCATTCAAGCCTACTTGCAAGCAAAGGGATTGGCTACGCTCAATGAAATCTCCAACAGCAGGTACAAAGAACTGATCAAGCCTTTGCTCATTGATGTTTACGCTCATACAATGCTTGAGAACGGAATTCTCGGACGTTACGTAGCACGAAGCATGCGGAGTCTATCGGTAGCCATATTGAAAGGGTTCAGCGATGGAGTTAGAATTGGAAGAAAAAAGAGGAGAATGGGAGAAACCATAGACCTATACAAGGCACCGATCGCAAGACTGAGTCTTCCGACCATTATTGGCCTTATTCCAGGGATACAATTTTCTGGACGAGTCATGGAAAAGCTAAACCAGACTATATTTCATGGCTTGTATGAAAATCCTAGAGATCAATGACTTCGAGATTTGTTGAGTGCGTACGCGAGGAACAATAATCAGAAGAATAGGAGTCATAACATGGTAGCCTTGACTGATGAAGACATGCCTTTTCAGAAGTCCTACGTATTGGTCGAAGAAATCTCGCTCGCGCATGGATGGTCATTAATATGAGAGTAGTCGAGGTCAACAGATATACTGATTTCTTGGCACTTGAGAAGGCATGGCGGAATATCCTTCAAAGATGCCACCGTCACACCATTTTCTCAACCTGGGAGTGGCTCGCAACTTGGTGGAAGCATTTTGACAGGGAAAAGAGGTTGTTGGTTCTCTTGGCTGAGGAGGAGCATAGGATCATAGGAATCGCTCCACTCATGTATTCGGTCCACAGTATGCTTGGAGTTCGCCAAGGAAAGATAGAGTTCATAGGAAATCCAGATTCGGACTACGGTGATTTCATCCTAGGAGAGAGGAATGAAAGATGCATCGAACTTTTCATCAGTCATCTGGAGAACAACTGTGAAAAATGGCACCGCATTGAATTGACTGAGATCCCTGAAGATTCGATGAACTTATCTTATCTGCGACGGTATTCGAAGTATCTGAAGCCGATTCATGAATGTCCATACACGCTCCTGCCGAAATCTTACGAAGAATTCCTCATGAGTTTGAGTCGAAACCAAAGAAAGAACATATACAGAACATCGCGTCGCGTTGCAGAAGTCTTCAAAGTGGATTTCATTGACTACTCAGACCCTCGGTTGGTTAATGAGGGAATGCAATGCTTGTTTGATTTGCATCAGAAAAGGTGGGAGTCGCGCGGGTTCAAGGGAATTTTCGCAGACGAGAAATATCGTGCTTTCAATCTTGAAATAGCAAGACTTTTTTCGGATAAGAAGTGGCTTTGTCTGTTTGTAATGAGTCTTTCTGGAAAACCTGTGGCAGCTGCCTATGGGTTCAAATACCAATCGAAGTTTTATGAATATATAACTGGTCTTGACCCTGCATATGTCAAGTACAACGTCGGAAACTTGCTTAGAGCACACATGGTTAGCAACCTTATTCAAGAAGGTGTCTTGAAATTTGACTTCATGAGGGGGGCGGAGGAGTACAAAGACCGATGGAACACGACAGTCAGATGGAATTATGGAGCAGTCATCACCCGCAAGGGGTCTCTGAAAAATGTCAAATATCAGCTGTATGATACATATTGGCGGCAAGCGGGTCGACTCAGATATGTTGTGAAGAATGCTCCGAGGACTCTGGCTCAAGCGCTCAACAAAAGGGAATCCCAATTGACTGAACGTAGCGCGCATGCGTGTTCCGAAAATGGTTAAAAATGGTTTTAATTCCGTTCTGCAAACTTCTGCTGGTTCGAGAAGGCTGGTTGCGGCAAGGAATTCAGGAACAATGCGAAGTCCAAAACTGTTTCCAAATCATAAAAGGCCAATAAAAACCATTTTAGACCAATTTAGACCAATTTAGGAACAAGCATGCGCGCTAGACTTCAAGGAGTGTCATGTACTGATAGAAGATGAAAGAGCACGCGAAAATCGAATTAAAAGAATAGGATTGTGCCTCTCTATTGAAAGTTCTCATGCTTACACCTTCCTACTATCCGATTATAGGTGGAGCTGAAACAGCGATCCGACTTCTTACGATCGGGCTCAATTCTAGTGGGATACAAACAGACGTAATAACCTTTAACATGGACAAGTGCGCGCGCCCAAATGGACAGGGAGAACGGAAATGTCAGACGACGGTGGCGCACGCGAGCTGAAGAATACAAGAATCGATGGAACACTCTGAGCAGATGGAACCACAAGGTAGCGCTAATCAGAAAGGGCTTTCTAATGGCTTCCAAGAACTCGCTTTATAAGCATCATTGGTCCTATGGAAACAAGTTGAAATACCTACTGAAGATTCCATAACACCAGTGTGATTGACAATCGATGGAATTGCTGGTTCTCAATGCGTCCGATGGTGAGTCTTTCATGAAAGTGTTGATGGCCACTCCAACCTATTATCCGGTCACAGGCGGACGGGAAACTGTAGTGCATCGCCTCGCCACAGATCTGAATGAGAAAGGAGTGTGCACCGACGTCATCACTTTCAACATGGACGTGTCGCATAGGTGCATATGGAGAGGACAAACAGAGGTATCCGCAGAAGGCTTCCGCATCTTCAAGATCCCCGCCCTAGACTGGTTTCCCTTGCACTCCGAAAAAGTGACAATGGGCGTGAATTTTATCCCCGGGCGGTTCACGGATCCACGCAAAGAATACGACATCCTGCACTTTCACGGCCCTGAACTAAGCTTTCCGACATTCTCTTATTTTGCGAGAAGACCGAAGATAATGCATTTCCACGGATTGGACCCGAGCTTCTTCAAAAGATACCCCATAAGCAGATTCATACTCAAACACGGTGCCAACCTATACATCAGCCTGACAGAACAAATGAAGCAAGGATTAATCAGTCTAGGCATCCCTGAAAACCAAATCAGGCTACTACCCAATAGCATCGACACCCAAGTGTTCCACCCATCCAAAAACAAAGAAGATAAACTAATCCTGTTCGTTGGCAGGATATCTCCAAGCAAAGGCCTCCACATCCTCTTAGAATCACTAAACTACCTCAATCAATCAATCAGACTAGTTGTGATCGGCCCACAAGACTGGAACCTTGAATACTTCAATCAGATACA
>Ga0315279_10007935_pt1 | contig 12978 bp, 9 predicted proteins | sample YL17G06_20_MG_FD_203694 | JGI IMG/M metagenome (GOLD analysis project Ga0315279, IMG submission 203694) | Sediment microbial communities from Yellowstone Lake, YNP, Wyoming, USA - YL17G06_20 | ecosystem: Environmental > Aquatic > Freshwater > Lake > Sediment | place: USA: Wyoming | collected... | reverse complement strand
CCTCGGCGGTCTTGATCCAGTCCTTCGATTCGGCCAGCGCCTCGGCTTGCTGGCAGAGTGCTTCCTTCCGCTCGAGGTTCCCGGTCCGCTCGGTCGCCTCCTGGGCAAAGTGCGTCTCGGCGCGCGCGTGCACCTCGTCTGCGGCGCGCTTGAACCGCTCCCACAGGCCCTGCGCCTTGTCGCGCGGCACCGCGGCCGCCCGCTTCCACTGCTGCTGCAGGTCGCGCAGCTGGCGCGCAGCCTCGCCCGCATCACTCAGCTCGCGCAGCCCTTCCACCTGGCGGCACAGGTCCTCCTGGATGCCGACGTTCGCCCACCGGACCCAGTCGTCGGCCTCGCGAAGCTCCTGCACGCGCGGGAACAACGCGGATTGACCCGCCCTCACGCGCTCGGCGATCTCGCCGCGATCCTTCTTCGCAAGCGACGCCACGCCGTCGAGCGCGCGTCGCGCGTCGCGAAGCGCGCCTTCGCCGTCCTTGAGCGTCAGCGTCTCGGCCTTCGCCAGGGCTTCCAGGCGCTCGCACGCCTGCTGCAGGCGCTGCAGTTGCTCGCGCTGCCGGCATTCTTCCCGCTCGCGCTCTTCCGCCTCGCGGCGCACGATGGTCGCCTGCGCGGCATCGAAGCGCGCGGCCAGTTCGCTGCCCGCGACGTGCCCGCCGCCCAGGTCGGCCCACTCCTGCTTGATCGCCGACCAGCGCATGGTCCCGGGCTGAAGGGCGGCCCCTCCGGGCGGCTCCGCGGCGGACGCCAGCGCCTCGGCCTGTCCGACCAGTTCCACGAGCCGGCCGTGCCTGGCTTCGTTCGCACGGCACCGTTCCGCTTCCCGCTGGCACGCGCTGCACGCGCGCTGAAACCGCCGATCGAATCGTTCGAGTTCGTCGGCCGACAACAACGGGGTCACGAGCCCGGCCCACGCCTGGCGCGCCTCGTCGATCTGCGCCGGCACGTCCTCGGGGCGGATCGCATCCACCGCCGCCGTCTCCCCCGCAGCACGCCGGCCCAGCACCGCCGCCACGGCCTCCAGTCGCTCGCACGCCGCCACGCGTTCCGCGTGCTGGCGCGCCGACTGCTCCACGCGTCCGGCCCGGTCGGTCTCCTCCTGCTTCAATCGCGCGATCGATTGCCTGGCCCGCTCGCCCGCAGCCGCATACCGCGCCGCCCGTTCCTGGGCCTCGCCTGCCGTCGCGTCGCGCTCGATCTGCGCCCACTGCGCATCAGCCGACGCCAGCCGACTCTCGATCACGCGCCAATCACGCCCGGCCGACGCTTCCTCGAGAACCCGGCAGACCTTGTCCCGTTCCCGGTTCCAGTCGGGCGCGACGGTGACCGGCGGCGCCGGAGCGGCTACCGCCACCTGGGCGGCCTGATCCGCCTCTTCGATTGTCCGCACCAGCGCGCGGGCGCGACGGGCCACGGCTTTCTGGGCGGCCCGGGCCGCCAGCGCCTTCAGGTGCTCAGGGTTCGAGACGCGCTCGACCGCCGCCGCCGCCACGTCGCGGTGCTCGCTCCGCAGCGCAATGGTAAACACCTCTTCCGCGTCGTTCACCCGCGCGAGGGCTTCCATGCGCGTTGGCGCGTGCCCGGCGCGCCGCGCCACGCTGCCAATCGTTTTGGTGTCAGTCAGGCGCGAGAGCGCCGCCAGGCTGACCGCTTCGGCGCTGGCGTCCTTGGCGACCGCCGCGAGGTGGCGCTGGTCGTCGAGGTGATCGAGCGCCTTGAGGCTCTCGGCTTCGCTGCTGTCCTCGAAGGCCCCGATCGCGAGATCGAGCAGCACGCCGGCCGCCTCTTCGCGAACCTCGGCGTCCACGTCACGAGTGGTGACCTCCTTCAGCAGGACGGGGTCGTAGACCTTCCGCACGGCCGCCCGCCGCACGCGTGCATCCGCATCCTCGCGCGCAAGCGTCGCGAGAAGCGCCTGGTCCTCGAGCGGGATCTCCTCGACCCCGGCAAGACGCATCGCGGCGTCGGCGTGTTTCCATTTCGGCTGTGCACGAAAGCGATCGAAAAGCCCCATCGTTGTTCCTCTCCGGATCCGGGCCGACCACGGATCCGGTCGTCGGATTCCCCGCACGGCTTCCGCGCCGGAAATCCCGGTGGTCCTTCACGTACCGAACGATGCCGTATGACAAGACATCTTTCAGGGCCAGAATCGCGACGGGTGAAGCAAGTCTCGAATGGCGCGTCCTGGAAGCTGTCTTAGGGCCCGCCCACCAGGGAAGCTGCGCCTCGCCTGGTGTCCAGCCTCGGCGGTTTGAGGCGCAGCTTCACTGGTGTGCGGGAAGGGAGTATTGCGGCGACGAGGAAATGCTGCCAGCAGCCGGCCTCTCAGCCGCGCTGGGAAAGACGCAGCGACCACGTGCCTCGCATTCGCTCGAGGTGCCCCCAGTCACATCCGGTCGCGGCCAGGAGGTGCCGTCTACTGGTCGCTCCCCAGGGTTGGGGGCAGATCGCTGTTCCACATGCAGTACTCGCAGCGCCACTGCCCGCCCGTGTTTCGCATCACCAGCAGGTACTTGCCGCGATCCCGCTGCTCCGCCCCGGACTTCGTCTTCACGATCATCGAGTACGTGCCGTTCATGTAGGCCAGTCCGGGGCCCGCTGCCGGCACCACGCCGCCAAGATCCTTCGGCTCCATCGTGAACTCGGTCGTGCCCGCGTCGACGACGGTCTGGTAGTAGAGCTGGACAGAATCCCGGCCGTGCACCGTTGCGGCATTGGGGGGCATGAACGTCGCGGTGGCCGCGTAGAAGTCCGCGGCCTTGACCACGTCCTTCGCGTTGACGGCCGCGACGAGATCCTGGGTGCGCTGCCTGATCTGGTCGCTGTCCGCCTTGCTGAACTTCCTCTCCTGCGCCCCGCCGCACGCCGCCAGCATCAGCCCGAGCGCAGCCACTGCAAGAGTTCGTCGTGTTGTCATAACGATGCCATTCCCTACTTCGCGGTGCTCGACCGCACGTACGCCAATGAACCTTCCGGCCATGGAACATCGCCGCGCGAGGCTCCGGTACTGCTCCGGAGCCCCAGAAGCATAACGGCTCGCGTCCCCGAACACAACCGGGACCCGCTCTTGCCGGGACTTGCGGGGGCTGCGCGCGCGCCCCGCGGCTCGGGGCGCTCCTGACTCCTGATCCCTGCCTCCCGATTCCTGGGTTATAGTTCTCCGGTCCCGGCCCCTGGGCTCAGGCGCGCAGCGGCTCGGAGGTTGCCGGAGCCTCGTTCCATGCACACGATCCCAGAAAGGAACGCGTGAGATGTTGCCACGCCGTGCGCTACTCGCGGTTGTCATCGCCTGCGTGCTGTTCGCGCTGTTTGCGCCCGCCGCGATATCCGCCCGAGGGGGCGCCAGTCGCGGCGACGGCGTAGCCCTGGCCCAGGGCCCGGCCACGGCCCTTCAGACGCCCGAGCAGTTCTTCGGCTTCAAGGTCGGAGCCGACACGAAGCTCGCGCGCTGGGACAAGATCGTGCAGTACATGCAGATGGTCGCCGCGGCGTCCGACCGCGTGCGCGTGCACGAACTGGGCAAGACGACCAACGGCAACCCGTTCATCTCGGTCGAAGTCAGCGCGCCGGACACGCCGAAGAACATCGAGCGCTTCAAGCAGCTCGAACGCAAGCTGTACTTCCAGGGCGGCGCGCCGGGCGACGGCGAGCGCGAGGAGATCTTCCGCGCGGGCAAGGCCGTCGTGCTGGTCACCTGCAACATCCATTCGACCGAGATCGGTTCGTCGCAGATGGCCATCGAGCTGGTGCATCGGCTCGCGACCGACAATTCGCCCATCGTCCGGAAGATCCTCGACAACGTGATCTTCGTGCTCGTGCCGAGTCTCAACCCGGACGGCCAGATCATGGTGACCGACTGGTACAACAAGAACCTCGGCACGGAGTACGAGCAGAGTTCCATGCCCTGGCTGTACCATCCGTACACCGGTCACGACAACAACCGCGATGCCTACATGCTGACGCAGAAGGAAAGCCAGCTCATCGCGAAGCTCTTGTGGCACGACTGGTTCCCGTCGGTCTGGCTGGATGAGCACCAGCAGGGCAACGGCGGCTCCCGCATCTTCGTCATGCCGGCCACCGACCCGATCAACCTCAACGTGCATCCGCTCATCTACCGGTGGAACGGCCTGCTCGGCCAGGCGCAGGCGGCGGCGCTCGAAGCGGCCGGCAAGGACGGCATCATCTACAATGCGACCTACACGAATTACTGGGAAGGCGCGATGGCATGGGCCGGCTGGTGGCACAACCAGGTCGGCCTGCTGACGGAAGTGGCGAGCGTGCGGATCGCGTCGCCGACCGATCAGCAGCGCGCGCAGCTGGGACAGCCGCCGCCGGCGCCGCCGGCCGGGGCGGGCGAAGGACGCGGAGGCGGTGGCGGCCGGGGCGAGGGCGGAGGCGTGCTGCCTGCGCCGCGCGACGTCATGGCGCGCACCGAGTACCCGCGGCCGTGGCTCGGTGGACGCTGGACGCTTCGCGACATCGTCGACTACGAACTGATCGCGACGATGGGGCTGCTCGAAACGGCAGCCGATCGGCGCGAGACGCTGCTGCGGCAGATCTACGAGGTGAACCGGGCCACGATCGAAAACGGGAAGAAGGGCGACCCGGCTGCGATCCTCATCCCGCTCGAGGCGCAGCAGGATCCGCGGCAGGCCGTGCACCTGGTCGAGAAACTGCAGCTCGGCGGCGTGGAGGTGTACCGCGCGGGCGCCGCGTTCGAGGCCGATGGCAAGAGTTACCCGGCCGGCACGTTCGTCGTCCCGATGACGCAGGTGTTCGCGCGCTACGCGAAGGACATGCTCGAGAAGCAGACGTACCCGGAAGTGCGGCGGACGCCCACTGCCCCGCCCGAGCCGCCCTACGACGTGACCGCCTGGTCGCTGGGGATGCTGGTGGGCGCGGACACGGTCTTCGTCAAGAAGGCGCTTCCCGACAGCGTGCCGCTGCAGAAGGTGGACGCTGCCGTGTTCCCCAAGGGCGAGGTCGCCGGCAACGGCCAGGGCTTTGCCTTCGACTACAAGGGGCCCGACACCGCCATCGCGATCATCCGGCTGCTGAAAGACGGCGCGCGGGTGACGTTCGGGCCGCCAGCCTCGCGCGTGCAGGTGGCTGGCGTGCCGCGCAAGCGCGTCGAGGCGATCGCCGCTGACTTCGGTTTGAAGGTCCGCACGGTCGAGGTGCCCAAGGGCGCGATGCCGGGGACCGCGATCGGGCTGCCACGTGTCGGTCTGTACCAGTCGTGGACCGCGAACATGGACGAAGGCTGGACGCGCTGGGTGCTCGAGCAGTACGAGTTCGCGCCGAAAACGCTTCACAACGAGGACATCCGCGCGGGCAGGCTGCACGAAAAGTACGACGTGATCGTCCTGCCCGACCAGCAGCCGCGCCAAATCCTCGACGGCAACACCTCGCGCAGCACGCGGAAGGAGTACCAGGGCGGAATCGGCCCGGAGGGCCTGGCGGCGCTCAAGGCCTTCGTTGCCGATGGCGGGACGCTGGTGACGCTGGGCTCGAGCTGCGATTTCGCGATCGAGAACTGGCCATTGCCCGTCCGCAACCTGAAACGCGGCCTGTCGCGCGATCAGCACTACGCGCCCGGCACGATCGTGCGCGTGCAGACGGACGCGTCGAGCCTGCTCGCCTACGGGGTGGCGGCCGATACGTACGGCTTCTACAACAACAGCCCGTTCTTCTCGATCGTCGACGGCTTCCCGTCACAGAAGACGTCGGTGCTCGTTCGCTATCCCAACCGCGACATCGTCGCGTCGGGATGGTTGAAGGGCGAGGAACTGATGGCGGGCCAGGCGGCGGTCGTGATGATCGAGACCAATCCGGGCCGCCTCGTGCTGTTCGGCCTGCGGCCGCAGCACCGCGCGCAGACGCAGGCGACGTTCCCGCTGCTGTTCAACGCATTGTTCCTGGCGACGACGGGGAGGGGAACGACGTAGGGGGGTTGGCTCTTGACCTTGGGCCTTGGGCTTTCGGGCTTGTCAAAAGCCCAGAGCCTAAAGCCCAAAGCCGTCTTCACTGCAGCGCCTGCAGGTACTGCGCGAAGTCCATCTCGGCGGCGGGCGGCAGGGTGTCCGGATCGACGTCCGGGATTGGATACTGCTTCTTCAGTTGCGCCAGCACGTCGAGCGCCGTCTGCAGGTGCTCCCGCGTGTGACAGCGCATGACGCTGGTGCGGATCAGCGCGTGGCCCATCGGCACGGCAGGGTAGATCGCCGGCGTCGTGAAAATCCCCATCTCCAGCGCTTCCCGGCACATCTTGAAGGCCATCGTCTCCGACCCGACGAACAGCGGCACGATCGGCGTGGTGCTGTGGAGCGTGTGGTAGCCGATCGCGTTGACCCCCTCGCGGAAGAACTCGACCTTCGACCAGAGTTCGTCGAACAGCGTGCTGTCGCGCTTCATCAGGCGAAGCGCCGCCAGCGCCGCCGCGGCGCAGGACGGAGGCAGCGCGGCCGAGAAGATGAGCGTGCGCACCTTGTGCCGCATGTAGTCGATGACCGGCGCTTCACCTGCGAGGAATCCGCCGACGCTCGCGAACGCCTTGCTGAAGGTGCCGAAGGCCACGTCGATGTCCCCATCTACGCCCAGGCTGGCCGCGGTCCCGCGGCCGTTCGGCCCCAGCACGCCGAACCCGTGCGCATCGTCGAGGTACAGGCGGAAGCCGTACCGCCTCTTGAGATCGACGATCGCTTTCAGGTTGGCGACCCGGCCGGTCATCGAGAAGACGCCGTCGGTGACGACGAGCGCGTTCGGCCAGGCCGGCTGGCTCGCCAGCTGCCTCGCCAGGTCGTCGATGTTGTGGTAAATCCGGGCTCGCCGGCAGCGCGCCATCCGCGCGCCGTCGATCAGGCTTGCGTGGTTCTCGTCGGCCGAGAACAGGGTGACGTCGCTGCCGCTTCCCAGCAGGCCCACGGCGCCGACGTTCGCGAGGAACCCGGACGAGAAGATCAGGGCGGCCTGTTTCCCGGTAAACTCCGCGATCTCGGCCTCGAGCGCCTCGTGCAGGTCCAGGTTGCCGTTGAGGAATCGCGACCCGGTGCAGCTGGTGCCGTAGCGATCGATCGCGTCGTGCGCCGCCCGCAGGACGTCCGGGTGGTGCGTCAGGCTGAGATAGTTGTTGGACCCCAGCATGACGACGCGGCGGCCTTCGATGGTGACGACCGGTCCTTCCGACGCCGACAGAATATGGAAGTACGGATAAATGCCGGCGGCTTTGACCAGGGCCGGTTCGTGGTACGCGAAGCAGGGCGCAAAAATGTCCATCGGCGTGGCTTTTTGGGCGGCTGCCGTCCAGGCGGCCGGAAAGAACGCCTATTATAGGCACGCACGCGGGTTTCCGCCCAACAGTTTTCGCAGGTCCGGCGAACGGCGGGCGAAAACCCCGTGCATCCGACCCGAATGGCGTAAGGACGCCCGAGGTGCCCATGACAAATCGAATCGCCGGGGACACACGCCGGGTGCTCGTCACAGGCGCGGGCGGCGGCATCGGGGCCGCGATTGCCCGACGGATGGCCCAGGCCGGCTATCGCGTCGTTGCTACGGTCAGGGACGCTCGCCGGGCCGGGCAACTCAGCGATGAGTACGCGCGCGCCGGTCTGAACATCGTGTATCTGCCACTGGAACTGACGGACGAACACCAGGTGGAGGCGGTGGCGTCGCGGGTCGAAGCTGAAGGCGGAGCGGATGTGCTGGTGCACAATGCCGGCTTCGGCGTTTTCGGCGCCGTCGAGGAAGTGGACGCGATCCCCGCCGCTCGCCAGTTCGCCGTGAACGTGTTCGGCCCCCTGGCCCTGACGCGGCACCTGCTGCCGGGACTGCGCGCCCGCCGCGGGCATATCATCTGGATCGGCTCGATTGCCGGCCGGATCGCCCTGCCCTTCCAGGCCCATTACTCGGCAACCAAGGCGGCGATCGCGAGTATCAGCGATGCGATGCGCGCCGAGCTGGCGCCGCACGGCGTCCGGGTGACCTGCGTCGAGCCGGGCGATTTCGCGACCGGCTTCACCGACGCACGCTGCCGGGCCCCGCACGCCGATTCGGTGTATGCCGCGGCGCTCGACCGGTGCCTCAAGGAAGTCGAACACCAGGAACGTACAGCCCCGCACCCGGAATGGGTGGCCCGGGTGGTCCAGGAGGTCGCGGAAAGCCGGAATCCGCCGCCGCGCCGGCCCGTCGGCAGCAACGCGAGGACGATCTGTTTTCTGCTGGGCCTGATGCCCGCCAGGCTGGCCGAGCGGATGATCCGATGGCACTATCGGGTGTAGTTGGCAGTTAGCCGTTAGCAGTTAGCCGTAACGGTTGACAGCGGGTCGTTGCGCTCAACGCTTGACTGCCGACGGCCAACTGCCAACTATCCGCTGACGGCGAAGAGCCCCTTGACCGCCGGCTTGAACACCTTCCCCATCGCGTTGCGCGGCAGCCGGTCAACGACCAGCAGCCGCGTCGGCAGTTTGTAGCGGGCCAGGTGCGGCCGGGCCCAGTCGCGCAGCGCCTCGAGATCGATCGAAGTCTCGCCCCGCGCGACGATGGCGACGGCGATCCGCTCGCCCCATTCCGGATCCTCGACGCCCACCACCGCGCACTCGGCGATGCCCGAATGCTCACGCAGCACTTCCTCGATTTCGAGCGTCGAGATCTTGTACCCGCCGCTCTTGATGATGTCCACCGACTGTCGCCCCAGCAATCGGTACATGCCGTTTTCGAGCACCGCGACGTCGCCCGTGCGAAACCAGCCCTCCCGAAATGCCGACGCCGTCGCGTCCGGCCGTCGCCAGTACTGGTGGAACACGCCAGGGCCTCGCACTTCCAGTTCCCCCGCAGTACCCGGCGCCACGTCCCTGCCGTGCTCGTCAACGATCTGCACGTGCACGCCGGGCAGCGGCACGCCGACGAAACCCGGCCGCCGCTCGCCGTGGAGCGGGTTCGACAACGCCATCCCGATCTCGGTCATGCCGTAGCGCTCGAGCAACACGTGTCCGCTGATCTCCCGCCAGCGCTCGAGGACGCGGACTGGCAGCGCCGCCGATCCCGACACCATCAGGCGCATCGCTCGGCAGCCGTTCGACAGCGCCCGTTGCCGGTCGGCAGGCGCGCCTTCCCAGACGGCAATCAGCCTCGCGTAGATCGTCGGGACGGCCATGAAGACCGTGAGCCGTCCGGTCGCGAACACGTCCCACACGACTTCGGCGTCGAAGCGCGGGAGCATCTCGCACGTCGCGCCCGCCCAGAGCGCGCACGTCAGCACGTTCACGATTCCGTGCACGTGATGGAGCGGCAGCGCGTGCAGGATGCGATCGTCCGCCCGCCATTCCCAGGAGGCCGCCAGGCAGCGCACCTGCGCCTCGATGTTCGCGTGCGTCAGGACGACGCCTTTCGGTTTCCCGGTGGTGCCGCTCGTGTAGAGGATCAGCGCGGGGGGTGACGAGGGAGCGTCTGTCCGACGTCCGAAAGTCCGAGGTCCGAAGTCGGAAGTCCGAAAGTCGGAGGTCCGAAGGTCCGACCTCGCACGATCCAGCAGCTCCGTGGTGGTGACGACCCTCGCGGTGTTCGCAATCGCCGCCCGCATCGCGTCTGCAAGCACCGGCTCCACCACCACGATGCCCGCTTCGGAATCAGCGACCGCGTACGCCCATTCGGCTGGCGCCTGGGCGGTGGAAAGCGGCACGCCGATCGCGCCGGCACCCCAGATCCCCCACTGGGTTGCGACGTGTCCGAAACCGGGCGCGATCAGATACGCGACGGGCGGCGGCGCAGCCGGTTCGACCTCGGCCACTTCCGCAAGGGCGGAGCTTGCTCCGCCCGACAGCGCCCTCGCGACGTCTGCCGATCGCCCCAGCAGATCGCGATAGGTGAACGCGCCGCCGCTGTCCACGATCGCGACACGGTCACCGTGCGCCGCTGCGCGCTCGAAAAGTTCGAGATGCTGCACGCGTCAATGCTCCCTTCTTCCGCGTTCCGGGTTGTGCTGCGTCATGCCCCGATTCCGCATGGCGCTCGTGCGCGGCATCCGCTCGCGCGCGCCGGGCGCCCGGATCGTGGCCGCCAACCTGCCGAACCTTGCCGGACTCCCCTACACGTCAGGATATGCGCCGAGCGCGTAGCAGCTGATGCAGAGAATCTCGGTGGGCTCCACCACGCGGGCGATCAACCCGCTCGTCGCGCAGTCGGTGCCCGTCGTGGACCTGATGTGCGATCCCCGCTCGTACGAGGCGCGCAAGTACTCATCGGACGGCCTTCATCCCAACGACGCGGGCCATCGCAACGTCGCCGCGGAGTTCTTCAGGGCCATCACTTCCTCGAACTACCCTGCTCCGCAGGCCAGCTGCGGTCAGGCGACGCTCGCGCAGCGATAAAAACCGCGCGCTCATTCACCGCACCGCGAACCGCACATCTCGTCGCGCCGAGGCCTTCCCTGCCGTCGCCTGAATCGTGAGCAGGTGCGGGCCGGGCCTCAGCTGCGCGATCGGCAAATCGAGCTGATAGTCGGCGGCGCGCACGTTCGAGAATTGGTCCGGGCCGAGGTTTGCGGTCTGCTCGAACACGATCTCGTCCCGGGTGTCCCGGACCTGCGTCGTGATCAGCACGCGGGCGAGCGGGGCCGCCCCGCCTTCGTAAACCCGCAGGAACGCCGTCACGCGCTGCTCCGCGTCGAAGCCCCGCAGCGCGGTCGGTACGACGGGAATCAGCGACGCGATCGCGTCCTTTCGCGCCGCAGTGGCGCCCGGGGTGGCGCTCAAAACGACGCCCGACAACGACAGCGGACTGCGGCGAAAATCGGGAACTTGCACGTCGCAGTAGACGCTGCCGCTCTTGTGCACGAGCGAACTGTCGGCCGCGATCCGCAGCTGATAGTGTCCGGGCTCGAGGTCCACGCGCGACAGCAGCTCGAACACGACCTCGCCGCCCACACCCGGGCGCAGGACGATGCGTCCGGTCAAGGCGTCGGTGGCGCGGCGTTTCCCGCCCGCGTCGTAGGCGTTGACGCGCGCCGTCACCTCGTCCACCACGCGCTCGGCGCTTTGCGGCACCGACTGCCGCACGGCCAGGGCAATTGCCACCCCTGCCTCGTTGCGGCCGCCGAGCGCAAACGGTGCCGCCGTTGCCTGCAGCGCCAGATCCGCGGTCGGAACGATCGCGCTCAACGCCTTCTCCATCGCCGGCGGCGCCGGCGCTGCCTTTCCCGCGTTCTTCCCGCTGGGCTCGTAGTAGCCGCTCCGCGCGCGCACGGTGAGGCCCGGCCGGTTCACGCGCACCTCGACCCGTCTGAACCTTCCCTCGGCTCGCGGATTGGGCGGTTCGTAGCCGAGCAGGTAGTACGATGCGTTCTCCCGCAGGATCTGCGTGATGGCCTTGTCGATCTCGTTGGTGTCGGTCACCGAGAACCCGCCGGTATTGGCCGACAACGCGTAGAGGAAGTCACGGTTCAGCGTGCCCGGACTCGCCGCCAGCTCTCCGGTTCCGGCGAATACGTCGTACCGGCCAGCCGGCGCGCGAAGGCCGCCTGGGTCGAGGCTGTAGATGTTCACGTTGGCCCGCTGCGCGGCTTCGAACGCCTTCTCCAGGCCCTGGAACAGCGACTGGGCGGCGGCCGCGGCGTCGCCGCTCATGTTCTCGAGCGAGATCAGTCTCGGCTGTGCCGCTTCGATGTCCAGCGGCAGGCCGACGCTGGCGAAAATGAGCGCCTTGCGTCGCTCGGGAAGATCTGCCAGGTACTCGCTCAGAACCCGGAGCGTGCCCACCACCGACGAATAGAGCTGCAGCGCCTTCGGATTGAACTGGTCGAAGGGAACGCTGACGACGGTCTGCTGCAGCGGGTCCGGGTTGTACGGCCCCTCGATCACCTGCTTGTCGATGCCGCCGTTGAACTTGTCGACCGCCGCCAGCAGTCGGGCGCGATCCGTCGTGAACTCCTGGCCGGCCTTCTTGTTGAACGCGAACACAACGGCCGCCAGATCCTCCGGACCCAGTCGCTCGATCACGCGCCGCGCCATCGTCTTCACGCGCGGCACCTCCTCGGCGGGCATCGGTGTCGCATCGTCGAGCACGAGCACCACGATGCGGCGACTGGACAGTGTGTCGTTCCTGCTGACGTCCGGCTGGACGTCGCGCATCCAGGCAACGGGCACTTCTTCCACGACGTCGGGCAACTCGATCGCGGAGAACGTCTTGATCGGCTGGGGACGGCCGTTCTCGAGAACGGTGAAGTCCTCCGCGGTCAGGCCGCGAACGGGACGACGCTCGGAGTCGAGGACAGAGGCATCGAGCACGACGAGATCCACGCCCGTCCGGAAACGCGGAGCGGGCTGGGAGGGAGTTTGCTGGCCAGGAACGGTGACGGTGAGGCACATGAGGGCGAGAGCGATCGCCAGAGCTGTCTTTTTCATGTTCCGCCTCGCGGGCCCCGAGCTGAAGCTCGCGGCCTACGGCAGTCTTACCAGAGCGTGCAGCCGTAGGCATCGGGCTCTTGCCCGGGGCCGGGCCTTACCGTCCGTCACCTGACCTCGAACCGCACGTCCCGGCGCGCGGTCTTCCCGCCCGTGTTCGCTTCGACGGTCAGCAGGTGTGGCCCGCGCTTCAATCGCGCGATGGGCAGCTCCACGAAGTAGTCCGCCGCGCGCCCCTTCGCGAACCGATCCGCGCCGAGCGTTTCCGCCGTCCTTACGACCACAGCGTCCTGGCCATTGACGATCTGAATACTGAGCGTCACGGGCGCCAGCGCGCCCGTGCCCCCCTCGTAAACACGCAGGAAGCCCGTCACCTGGTCGTCTCTGGCGAACTCGCGCATCGTGGTGGGGATCACCGGCACGACACCCTTGAGCCGGTCCTTCGGTCCGGACACCACCCCGGCGTCACGCTCAGCACGACACCCGACAGCGACAGCGGCGTGTTCGCGAAATCCGGCACGTCGAGATCGCAGTACACGCTGCCACTCTTGCTGCCTGTATCCTCGCCCGGGCCGAGCAGCGC
>Ga0315279_10007934_pt1 | contig 12978 bp, 10 predicted proteins | sample YL17G06_20_MG_FD_203694 | JGI IMG/M metagenome (GOLD analysis project Ga0315279, IMG submission 203694) | Sediment microbial communities from Yellowstone Lake, YNP, Wyoming, USA - YL17G06_20 | ecosystem: Environmental > Aquatic > Freshwater > Lake > Sediment | place: USA: Wyoming | collected... | reverse complement strand
AAAGAGGAGATGTCAAAACGGTTGGCAGAGTTAAAAAGTGCCTTGGAAGGATTTGGAGAAGTCAACCTGATGGCCATTGAGGAATATCAAGAGTTGAAACAGCGGTACGATTTCCTGTCAGAGCAACAGGCCGACCTTCATCAGGCCCTCGATTCCTTAAAAAAGGCAATCCTCCGGATCAATCGGACGACGACGAGACGATTTTTGGAGGCCTTCCATTTGGTCAATGAAAAATTTAAAGAGGTTTTTATGAGGCTCTTCAAGGGTGGACAAGCCAGCCTTATTCTTTTGGACGAACAAGACCCTGCCACCACAGGAATTGATATCATTGCCCAGCCCCCTGGAAAGAAACTTCAGGATATTGACCTCCTCTCTGGGGGGGAGAAGGCTTTAGTCGCCACTGCTTTGCTTTTTGGACTCTTCATGATTAAACCCACCCCGTTCTGCTTGCTCGATGAAATGGATGCGCCCTTGGATGATGCGAACATCAATCGATTTATCGAATTGGTCAAAGAGTTTTCAAAAACATCCCAATTCGTCATCATTACCCACAATAAAAATACCATGGAAGCCTCTAACACCCTCTATGGAATTACCATGGAAACCCCTGGGGTCTCGAAAGTGGTCTCAGTCCGGTTGAATTAAGACCCCTGTCCTTCGCTCGCTCAGTCGGCAAAGCTATGGTCCCGCCTGCGTATCAAGGCTAACTTCGGTGGAGTTCACATCGTTTCAATCTATAATCGATAATCTTTATAGAGGTATTTGATGGACTAAACTGGAGTGAAAAAACCCTTGACATTAATAATATTTTTATATATTTTTACATTGGGTCCAGAAATATATTTTAATATTTCTGGAGGTTAAAAGGGTGGATAGTCGGGCCGCTATCCGAAAATAAAATTTCGGGTAGTGGCTTTTTTATTGGGGCATATAAAACATTAAATAACAAAGGTTATTGGGTCCAGCCTGGCATTGAGTACTTCCTGCCGGGTTTAAGATATTACTGCTTCCAGGTAATTCGCCAGGTCTTCTTGGGAAGTGAGACGGGGAGGGGATAGAATGCCTGTGGGATTATAGACTTGGAATAATTTCGGAAGGTTATCTAATTTTATTTAATTCTTTCTTTGAGAGCCAGAAAAGACCCTTGCGGTCTTGATAGTCGTCTCTGTACAATTCAATTCGCCTTTATATTGTGTGAAATTTTTTACTTGCAATTATTTTTTAGATATGTAGAATAAATCCAGTCTTGGGGTCTAAGATTTAAGAATATATTTTTGGAAGGTAAGATTTACCTGCCTTTAAGCGTCGTTTTCAATTATTTTATCAAACAACGACGTTTACCGAATACGGTGACACCGAAACCGATTTTGACTGAACTGAGATAGTACCTGTGAGTTCCAAAACCACTATGTCGCTCCGGTATATCAAACAAAAGGCCTCGCGTTAAAATTTTAAAAAAGGAGGTGATGAGAAGGCAAAAAGAGGATACGACAGGATTCTTAAAATTTTCTAAGAAAAATGTATGGGGAGTAAAAACTTATAACAAATAAAATCGGGAGGGGAATGTTATGAAAAAGATGTTCATTTTTGCAGTTATTATAGGGATATTTTGTTTCAGTTTGTCTATGAGTGGATGGGCTCAACCAATAAAAATTGGAGCGGTCATCAATCTCACCGGTCCGGCTTCCTCCTGGGGCCAATATCATGCAAAAGGTCATCAGGATTACATAAAGTATGTCAACGAGGTGAAGGGAGGTATTGCCGGCAGGAAAATTGAATTAACGGTCGTTGATCATGCCTACAAGGTTCCTGAGGCGGTTAAATATGTGAAGAAATTCTGTGAAGAAAAAATGGACATGATCGCCACTTGGGATGCGGGGTCAGGTATCCAGGTAAAGCCGATTATTCAGGAGTACAAAATTCCAACGATCAATTACTCGGTCTATCAGGGAATACTTAAACCTCCAATTGCTTACATGTATCTTCCCTTTGGGAGTTATGTGTTAGACTCCCAGGCTGTCCTGGAATATATTAAGACGATTCATAAGGGGAAGGATGCCCCCAAGGTGGGTCTTTTGACTTACAATAATGTCTATGGAAAATCGATTCATGAACCAAGCAAGGAGTATGCTGCCAAGAATAATATCAACATTGTAAGCATTGAAGAGTTCCCTCCGGCGACAGTTGATCTGTCTACGGAGGTGCTGCGCTTAAAGTCGAAGGGTGCAGAATATGTCTTCATGCAGATCCTTCCGGCTGCTGTTGTCACAGCCATGAAAGCGTTTGATCGAAACAACTATAATGTACCTTTATTTGGAACCTGGACCGCGACAGATCCAGATTTCTTTAAGCTCGGGAAAGGTCTGATTCGCGACAGACTCGCCATGCAATTCTGTGGGGTACTGCCTCAGGATAAGACACCTGGAATCAAATTACTTGAGGATCTGTGGAAGAGATATAAGTCAGTGGATAAGTTCGAAACCTCTTACTGGGAGGGGGTAGTTGTTGCCATGATCGAAGAAAGATCCGCCCATCGGGCTTCTGGACTATACAAGACCATCAATGCAGAGAATATCAATAAGGCGATGGAGACCTTTAAGGATGAGGACTTTGGAGGCCTGATTCCCAATACTACTTACACCAAGACAGATCATGAAGGTTCATTCAAGGGTAGGATCGTTCAGATTCACGAGGATATGACCTATTCACCTATAACGAATTTCTTCAGTCCTGGAAAAGAGAAGGTTCAGGTTTTGAAAGTTCTCGGAAAGTAAGAAATTCAGGCGTTGAAGGGGAAATAGATGAAGGCATTTCGAGGCCAACCCAGTGTCTACGCCTCCACTCAGCCTGCGGATCGTCAGGCTGAGTTGGAGGTGAAGAAGATTTTTCTGAATTTCGGGGGTGTCATGGCACTCCATGATGTTGATCTCACCGTTCACACAGGTGAATTGGTCAGCGTCATTGGACCGAACGGGGCTGGAAAAACGAGCCTGATGAATTGTATCACAGGTTATTATCATCCACAAAAAGGAGAGATTCTGTTCAACGGAGAAGATGTTAAGGGCCGTCACCCCCATGAGATCACAAAAAAAGGGATTGGAAGGACCTATCAGAATATTGAACTCTTCCCAGGAATCACCGTGTTGGCTAATATGCTTTTGGCGCGGCACCTTTACTGCAACTATGGCATCGGAAAAGCAGCCCTATTTTCTTCATCGGTTCAAAAGCAGGAAGTCCGTCACCGCCGGGTGTTGGAAGAGTTGATCGATTTTCTCGAGATGCAAGCCATCCGCAAGAAACCGGTGGGCTCTTTGCCTTATGGGATGAGAAAGAGGGTGGAACTGGGCCGCGCTTTAGCCTTGGAGCCAAAGCTTTTAGTGTTGGATGAACCCTTTGCCGGGATGACGCTTGAGGAAAAGGAAGATATGGTCCGGTTTTTACTTGAGCTAAATTCGGCATGGGGTCAGACCATGGTCCTGGTGGAACATGATATGTCCATTGTCATGAGCATCTCACAACGGATTATGGTTTTGAATTTCGGAGAGAGGATCGCAGAAGGTACGCCGGAGGTCATCCAAAATCACCCGGAGGTCATCAAAGCCTATTTAGGTGAGGCAACAAAATTTTAAGAGAGAGATTCCCATGGAGGTCAAAAAAATAGAACGTCCTGATCAAGAAACCGTATTAGCGCTGAGCCAATTTACCTTGCCACAGATACTATTTAAACAGGCAAAAGAGTTAGGGACAAAGAAAATTGCCATTCGGGAAAAGATGTATGGGATATGGCAGGCCTATAATTGGGAGGATTACTTCCGTTATACAAAGAATGTGGCCTTAGGTTTCTTTGCCCTCGGTCTGAAACGGGGTGAAAATATTGGCATCATCAGCGACAACCATCCAGAATGGTTGTTCAGTGAATTGGGGGCTCAGGCCATGGGCGCCGTCACCGTCAATTTTTTTACCTCTTCGATTGCCAAAGAACTGACAACGATGTTGAATCGGATTCAGGCAACCTATGTGGTCGCTCAGGATCAAGAGCAGGTTGATAAACTATTAGAAATGAAAGACCAACTGTCTCATGTCCGGAAGGTCATCTATGTTGATCCAACGGGCATGAGAACTTATATCAATAACCCATGGTTGATGAGTTTTAAAGAACTCTTAGACCTGGGGAAAGATTTAGATGCGAAGCAAACCGGGCTTTTTGAGGAGGAATTGTGGAAAGGAAAACCGGAGGAGGTTGCCCTGATGATTATGACCTCCGGGACAACAGGGATTCCTAAATTGGCCATGATCTCCCATCAGAGTTTTACGGAGATCGCAAGGAAATGGGTTGAGACGGCTCCCATCGGCATCGGGGATAATTGGATTTCGATCACCCCAACGGCATGGATTGTCGATCAGATGTGGGGAATGGGTGTCTCACCCCTCACAGGGATGAGCATGAACTTCCCTGAGACCCCGGAGACCGCTACAGAGGATTTCCGAGAAATTGGACCCGCTGTCATTATCACGTCTTCACGGTTCTGGGAAGACCTCGCTTCTAAGATTAGAGTAAAGATCGCCGATGCGGGTTGGGTGAAGCGCAAACTTTTTGTGTTAGGCGAAAAGATCGGTGGGGCAGTGGTCGACCACCAGTCTAAAAAGGAACCCGTCCCTTCCTATTTACAATTTCTTCATCGGATTGCGGCTAGGTTGGTCTATCGTCCTCTTCTGGATCGGGTGGGCTGTGCGCAAATCAGGGCAGCTGTCACAGGTGGGCATCCTATCAGTCCTGATGTTATAAGATTCTTCCGGGCAAAAGGGTTAAACCTCAAACATGCTTATGGTCTCACGGAGGGGGGTGGCGTGTTTCAGGTTCAGCCTGATAGAGAGGTGAAGCCAGAGTCTGTCGGCAAACCTTTACCCAGGACAGAGGTCAAGATTGCAGAAGATCAGGAGGTGCTTGTCAGGACCCCTTCTTGCTTTGTCGGTTATTACCAAGACCCAGAGGCAACCAAGAAGGCCCTTATCGACGGCTGGCTTCATACGGGTGATGCAGGTTATATCGATGATGATGGCCACTTATTGATTATTGGTCGTAAAGAAGAGATCATGCGCACCAAAGCGGGTGAAGCCATTTCCTCGGACTTTATCGAAACGAGGCTGAAATTCAGCCCCTACATCAAAGAGGCGGTCGTCTGGGGAGAAGGACGTGACTGTATCACTGGATTCATCAATATCGATTTTGGGAATGTGGGCAGTTGGGCAGAGGATCGAATGATCCCTTACACTACGTACACGGATCTTTCTCAACAGCCTCCTGTTGAAGAGCTCATTCTTGGTGAAGTTCGGCTGGTGAATACGCAATTGCCTAAACCCATGAGGCTTCACAAGATCATTTTGTTATATAAACTCCTCGATGCAGATGATGAAGAACTTACAAGAACAGGAAAGGTGCGAAGGAAGTATGTTTATGAACAGTACAATAATCTCATTGAGGCCATGTATAGCGATCAGAAAGAATTAGAGGTCAAAGGCAAAGTCCGCTATCGGGACGGACAGGTTGGCACCATTGAGACGAAAGTGAAGATCCTAACGGTCGAATAAGGGAGGTTCGCTTTATGGAATTTTTTCTTCAACTTTTTTTTCAGGGACTATCTATTGGATTTCTATATGCCTTGGTTGCCCTTGGCTTTGTCATGATTTTTAAGTCGTCAAGCGTCCTCAATTTCGCCCACGGTGAATTGTTGGCCATCGGAGCCTTTATATTTCTGGTCTTGGCGGCATGGCTTAAATTACCCATCTGGCTTGCTTTTTTGATAACGATCGTGGGAAGTTTCGCTCTCGGGTTTATCATCGAACGCCTCTTCTTACGTCCTCTGATTGGGGAAGCCCTCATCGAGGTCATTATGCTGACGGTTGGATTGGCCGCCATGTTCAGGGGAATCATGCTCGTCATCTTCGGTGGAAATTTGCACAACTATCCAGACTTCTTGCCCAAAAATCTCACGATCGAAATGGGTAACATCAATATTCCACCGGTTTATGTCGCTACTTTTATTATCGGCTTAATCTTTCTTGTCATCTTCGGATTGTTTTTCAAATATTCCTCTCAGGGAATTTATATGAGGTCCGTGGCGGATAACCAGCCTGCTGCCCTCTCCTTGGGAGTTCATGTGCGAAGGGTCTTTGCCCTCTCCTGGGCGATTGCCGCTCTGGTTTGTGCGATGAGCGGGATTATTCTGGGTATTATCAATGGCATCAATGTCCACGAGCTCAGCCACATCGGTCTCAAGGTCTTTCCTGTGGTTATCTTGGGAGGGTTGGAGAGTATTGGTGGAGCCATTATCGGTGGGGTCATCATCGGATTGCTCGAGACTTTTACAGGGGGTTATATTTCCACCTCACTGAGGGAAATTGTTCCTTATATCATCCTCGTCTTTATCCTTTTGGTAAAACCCTACGGACTCTTTGGCTTGGTAGAAATCGAGCGAGTCTAAAAAATAGATAGGGTGATGGGGAGAGTGGGAGATAGGGAGATAGGGAGATGAAAAAACGATGAACGATAAACTATAAACAATAAGTTCATAGTCCATCGTTCATTGTTCATTGTCCGAATTACGGAGACACGGACACGTGACACGGTCGGAGGAGGAATGCGAAAACTAAAATTACATCCCTGTGGAAAATTTAATGAACGTTATAATGAAGAACTTACCATCTTTGGAACAGATTTTGGTAGGCTATGGATGTGGATCGGGCTTTTCCTCCTTTTTGTCATTATTCCCACCATGAGCAGTCATTATACTCTGTATGTGATCAACCACATCGGGATCGCGGCGATTGCTGCCATTGGGCTCAATCTCCTCATTGGCTATACCGGTCAAATTTCCCTTGGCCACGGAGCCTTTTTTGGGGTAGGGGCCTATTCCGCTGGCATTCTTGCAACCGCATTAAAATTTCCTTTCTGGCTTTCTGTTCCTGCAGCCGGAGTCATTACCGCATTCGTGGGTATCATTTTTGGAATTCCATCGATTCGTCTCAAGCATCTCTATCTCACCATTGCCACGCTGGCAGGCCAGTTCATCATTCAATTCCTCCTCGTCAATTGGGTGAGTCTTACCAATGGAGCGGAGGGCATCTTCCTTCCCAAGGCGAACATCTTCGGACTCAATCTAAAGACCGATCTTGCCTTCTTCTATGTGATCTTTCTCTGTTTTGTCGTCTTGACCTGGATGGCGGTCAACCTGATTCGCACACGGTATGGCCGTGCCTTTATAGCCATCCGCGATAATGATCGGGCAGCAGAGGGCATGGGCATTCCCATCTTTAAATATAAACTCCTCTCTTTTGCGATCAGCTCTTTCTATGCCGGGTTTGCCGGAGGACTGGCAGCTTACTATATCGGCAGTATCACGCCAGAACCTTATACCCTCATGCTCTCTGTAGAATATATTGCAATGATTATCATCGGAGGCCTGGGGAGTATTCCCGGTGCTGTGTTCGGAGCTATCTTCATTACTTTATTAAATGAAGTATTAAGTGGAGCAACGGAATTCTTTATGAATATCGGTTCACTCAGCAAAATTGCTCTCCAGATTGCACCTCTTCGTGAGTTCATCTTTGGATTGGCCATTGTGCTCTTCATTATTTTTGAGCCCAAGGGACTGGCGGAGGTGTGGCGCATCATCCGGTCCGGCTTTAGACTTTGGCCATTTTCTTATTAAAATCCTCCCCCCCTTTATCAAAGGGGGGAGAGGGGGGATTTTAGCTAACTGATTGAGGAAGTTATGGAAGACAATCTTTTACTTCAAGTCAATAATATCAGTGTCGTTTACTCGGATGTCATCCAAGTGCTCAAAGGCGTCTCCCTCCTTGTTAAGAAGCAGCAGATTGTCTCTCTGCTCGGTAGCAATGGGGCAGGCAAGACGACCACCTTGAAAGCCATCTCTGGATTACTCAAACCGGAGAACGGTAAGGTGACGGAAGGATCCATTGAATATGAAGGTAAGGGGATTCATAATTCATCTCCGGAAACCATTACCCGTCTCGGAATCATTCAGGTCCTGGAAGGTCGTCAGCCCTTTAAATATCTGACCGTCGAAGAAAACCTAAGGGTGGGGACAGCCACACGTTGGGGGAAGCCCTATAAGAAAGATCTCGAATTGGTCTACCGTTACTTTCAACCCCTGGTCGCTCGAAAGAATCGATTGGCTGGATACTGTAGTGGTGGCGAATTACAGATGCTCGTCATGGGCAGGGCCTTGATGGCACAACCCAAACTTTTATTATTGGATGAACCTTCCTTAGGTTTGGCACCCTTTCTGGTCAGAGAAATTTTTGAGATTATAAAAAGAATCAATGAAGAACAGAAAACGACCATTATCCTGGTGGAGCAGAATGCAAACATGGCACTTCTAATCGCCCATTATGGGTATGTCATGGAGAACGGCAAAATTGTGATGGAAGATGCTGCTACCAATCTAAGGGAAAATCCGGACGTGAAAGAATTTTACCTGGGCACCGCATCCTCAGGTGCGCTCAGGTCGTATAAGGATGTTAAGTCGTACAAACGGCGCAAACGCTGGCTCTAATATGGATGGAGGCTGAAGGAGCGTCCCGGTAAAACGGGACTTGAGGGTAGAGGAAAAAATGTTTCTCCTCAAACCTTGACCGGAAAGGCTTCCAAATGAAACGCTCTCAAGGAAATTAGCCCATCAATCCATTATTCCACTATTCCAATCTTACCTTAGGAGGATTCTTATGGGAAGTTTAGACATCCACATTGGGGAGATCTTAGCAAGAAATGCGAGATTGTATCCGAACGATGTGGCCCTGATTGAAAGAATACCCAGCGAAAATAAAAGAAGCGAGATCACATGGAAACAGTTTGATGAGGGGGCGAACCGATTTGTAAATGTTCTGATCAAAAAGGGGATTAAGAAAGGGGATAAAGTCATCCATCTGATGATGAACTCAATTGATTGGCTCATTACCTATTTTGGGATCGTCCGCACCGGGGCCTGGGCCGTTCCTCTTAATTTTCGTTTTACAGGGAACGATATCCAATACTGCTCTGATGTTGCAGAACCTGTATGTGTGGTCTTCGGCGAGGAGTTTATCGATCGGATCACTGGCATCAAAGATAATCTTCGTACTGTCAAACACTATATCTTTGTTGGAAAAGGGATTCCAAGTTATGCAGAGTCCTTTGAAAAATTATTAGAAAAATCTTCTTCCAATTCACCCAACATTCCAATTGGCTTTGATGATCCCTGCGGCCTCTATTTTACCTCCGGCACCACGGGGCAACCGAAACCCATTCTGTTGACGCATAAAAACATGGTCTCTGCTTGCATCACTGAAAATGCCCATCATTATCAGACCAAAAGGGATAATTTTATTCTTATCCCTCCCCTTTACCATACCGGGTCAAAAATGCATTGGTTTGGAAGCTTTATAGTGGGGGGAAAGGCCGTCATCTTGAAAGGAATCCAACCCGAATGGGTTCTTCAGGCCATCAGTGAAGAGAAGGCCACGGTCATTTTTCTTCTTGTCCCATGGGCGCAGGATATCCTCTTAAAGCTGGATAGCGGAGAGATTAAACTCAAGGATTATGATCTCCGTCAATGGAGACTCATGCACATTGGGGCACAGCCTGTTCCTCCTTCCTTGGTGAAACACTGGAAAGAATATTTTCCCAATATGGCCTATGATACCAACTATGGACTGAGCGAGTCGACTGGTCCGGGTTGCGTACACCTTGGGATAGAGAATGAACACAAAGTTGGAGCGATTGGTCTTCCCGGATTCAATTGGGAAACCCGGATTGTGGATGAAGAGGGCAATGCCGTTAAAATGGGAGACGTAGGGGAGCTGGTGGTCCGCGGAGATGGTGTGATGAGGGAATATTATAAGAACCCAGAGGCAACTGCCAAGGCGCTTAGGAATGGATGGTTATTTACAGGAGATATGGCCAAGCAGGATAAAGAGGGTTTTATTTTCCTGGTCGACAGGAAAAAAGACCTCATCATCTCAGGGGGCGAGAATATTTTCCCAGTGGAGATTGAAGATTTCCTTCATACCCTTCCGGGCGTCAAGGATATTGCAGCCATTGGCTTTCCGGATGAACGTTTGGGGGAAGTGGTGACTGTCATCATCGATATCGTTCCAGGGAAGACACTTACTGAAGAAGATGTCCTCAAGTATTGCGAAAAGTTACCAAAGTACAAGAGGCCTAAAAAGGTTTTCTTCGGTGAGGTTCCCCGGAATCCCACAGGAAAAATAGAGAAACCAAAACTGAGAAAGAAATATATCGGGATGGAGGAATCGTTTAAAATTAAATAGAAAGTTAAAAGTGGAAGGTAGAATGTAGAAGGCGGATTGGCCATCGTGACAGCCCATTCGCCTTTTTAATTCTTTCAATAACTGCAAATTGAAGCAAATAATGATTATTGGTTGAGCCTAACGGCAGAAATCAGCGGGAGCTGCAAGCGATCGGCTGGATTTTGTTGTTACGCAAATTGATCTGGGTTTGCCCCCTGCCAGTGTTTAACACCTTTACTTCTATCGGCCTCCTCACTTGAGTTCAAATTCAAAAGTACTGACGACGCGGATCTTTTTTGATGGCGTGCTTGTTCGGCTGTAGGGAGCCGATTCATCATTCCCGTCCGTACCAAAAATTTGAATAATACCCTGATTCGCCGATCGAATCTTGCCGACCTGGGCACCGGAATCAGAAGCAAACTGCTGAGCCGTGCCTCGTGCATTCTTGGTTGCCTCAGCAAGAAGCTGTGGACGCAAGACATTGAAGGTGGAAAGGACGTAACGAGGGTTCGCGGTGCCCCCTTCTAGCTCGCCGTCGAGGACAATGCCGGACTTGAGTAGCTCCTCGGTCGCACCCAATGCCTTGGCCACGAGGTCGACGTTTGTTGTCTTCACGAGTAACGAGCTGGTTACGATGTAACGAAATCGCTCCGCAGCCTGCGATTGTCCGTACTCGCGAGCGAGCTTGTCGATTGTCCGGGTAGGCTGACGGCCAATCTCCTCTTCTTTGAACCCTTGCTTCAGGAGGAAGGAAATCGCAGCTTCGCGGTCAGCACTGATCTTTGTGTGGGCGTCTTTGAGGTCGTCGCTTGCTCGCCTGAAACGTAACGTCCAAACGGCTTGGTCCGCTTTGACCTCCTTTTCAACCAGTCCCTTGACAGTAACGGTGCGGGTATCGGATTTGAAGCGAGCCCCACCTTTTCCAATAAAGTAACCACCAATCGCAAGACCAAGGAGCAAGCAAACGCCCAAGATTATCGCCGGTAGAAACAAATGTCGGTTTTCATGAGAAGACGCCATCTGACTTTTCTCCTTTCTTTAATTGTATCACTTGGTGTAACGGAAAGCTCACCGGGAGCCCGCTGTTTGGGCGATCCGGTGGAGCGACTCGTTAGACAACGGTTCACTGATTTTTCTTTAGGTCTTTAATTAATTGGCTTAGAAGCCTGAGCTGTTCCTGTTGAATTGAAATAAGTTCACTCCATTGCTTCTCCCTCAGTAAATCTATTTTCTCATGAAGCGCCATTATCTCAAGCTCCGCCTTCAAGTTGACTTCGTAATCATGTTCCGCACCCAAGCGATCCTTATAGGCCTGGCGGTTTTGAGACATCAAGATTATCGGAGCTTGAATAGCGGCAAGCATAGATAAAAACAGATTCAGCAGAATGTACGGATATGGATCGAATGACTCACGGTACGTGATTAGAACAAACGAATTCAGGAGAACCCAAATAACCAGGACAACCCCAAAGATCGATATAAAGGTCCATGAGCCGCCAAAGGCAGCGACTTTGTCAGCCAGCCTCTGGCCAAAAGTCAGTTGCTCAGAATAGTCTTGAGCGACATTTCTCGCAATGTGGATTCTCCCGGCGAGATGATGAGCAACTTTCTTTTCTCGCTCACCAAGTTGCTCATATTTCTTGTGAAAATGCTTTTCTGATATTTCGTCTACTTTCTGATTCATCGTGTTATCCTTTGGGTTGTGGTCTAACGCTTCCTATCAGCGGGGCGTGTTACGCATCCGCTGGATCGCGTTGTTATCTCTTTTCATTTAATTTATCATTTTCGTTCTCTTGGGTCTAACGTTCCAGGCAGACAATACAAGTTCTCGGATTTACTCATAATCTCTTTAGGGTCCTTGAAGTTCGTGATTATCAATTCGTCAGGCACTTCTTTTATTTCCGAAATTGTACCGTACTTCTTCTTGTCTTCAAGGGCTTCGTTTTTTATAACCTGCCAAATTCTCTTTTTTGCCTGCAAACATTGGTTATGATCAGGATATGCATTGATGATTTCCCAGTAGATGTTTTGTTTCATATCCGTTTTTATATATTCCCTTTTTGCCCAAAGTACCCATGCACATTCAGATCTGGCTGTGGAAGGCATAAACACATTCATCGTCGCTATTAAAGATAGTACCGCTACCAGGCTCTTGTTCATGGTCATGCCCCTTTATTCGAACGCGATATTTGTTTGTTATCTGATTTCCAAATCCTTTCAAAGTTCTTCTTCAGTATTTTTGCATTGCTGCTCACTCTAGCTTTTGTGGCATTATCAATATTCTTAATAAGTATATTGCTCCTATCTCCAGTAGTTGATTTCAAAAAATCTCTAAAGGTATCGAGAAGGATCTCTTTTCGAGCCAAAAAAAACAGGCCTCCTCCATCCTCTTTTGGATTATTGACAGTCTTGACCTGCTCTTTGACTCTTTTGGGAATCAGGTGGATGTGAATATGTTTTGAATTCTTACCAGTATTAAGAGATACTGCAAGAATCTTCTCCACTGTAGAATCAGATTTCTTTATTGCTACGGAAGCCTTCTTAACGGGCTGTTGCCCAAATAATTGTTGTATAGATTCATCATATATGGTATAAGGATGGCAAACTCGGTGAAGGGAGCGTTGCCATGATGGGTCATCAGGAAGGTTTCCAGACCAAGCTCTTTTATCA
>Ga0315279_10007933_pt1 | contig 12978 bp, 21 predicted proteins | sample YL17G06_20_MG_FD_203694 | JGI IMG/M metagenome (GOLD analysis project Ga0315279, IMG submission 203694) | Sediment microbial communities from Yellowstone Lake, YNP, Wyoming, USA - YL17G06_20 | ecosystem: Environmental > Aquatic > Freshwater > Lake > Sediment | place: USA: Wyoming | collected... | reverse complement strand
GTTGAAGTTTCTGTCAAAGATCTGCGACTGCCAAAAGACGGCATTATGTCGATGGCTGATAAAATTCGTTGTTGCAAACTGACGGTTCTTGAAATATTGAAGCAAGAGGTGTGAAAGGTTGGCTGCCTCAACTATCTATGCACCAGGTTTCTCAAGTTCTTCTCCATCTCCTTATTTCCGTTTTGGGGCAGTCAACCCACAACCATTTCAGGAGCTGAGTGAACCATGAGTGTTACAAGTCTTTTGCAGCGTGGCGTAGTCGAGTCGGACGTGCATGATGCAGTCTGCCATATTGTTGAGAGATGCTTGTACGAATGGATAACAGACATTCAAGATCAGTTAAGCAGGCAAGTTTCTCGGAATGAATTGTCGGGTGCTCAGGCCTCGAAAATTGAGGATCTTCGATTAAAATGTTATCATTGTTGCAAGCGGGCTTTGAAAGAAGGGAAACTCCCATGATTGAGATTGAGTTGGAAATGCGTGTAACTGGTCACGGCCACGGCGAGACTGAAAAGAAAACCGCTTGGTATTCGGTGACTTTGAAGGGAGAGAATCCTGCCGTTGCTCATGAGATTCAGGAGCTGAAGCTTGTCCTTAAAAGTGAGTCTGAAACGATTTTTACGTCCTTTCCAATTCGCAGGACTGTTTCGGTGAAGCTTCATGATCCGCAAAAGAAACTGGGAGAGCAGTAAAATGCCGCTTTTAGGATTCACAAAATTGCTGGACAAATTGTTGGATGGAACGAAAACTCAGACTATACGGAAACCGCGAAAGCACCCGTTGAAAGTTGGTGACATTCTTCATATTTTTTGGAAGATGCGGACAAAACAATGCAGGAAACTCGGAGAAGCTAAGATCATCAAAATTGAAAGAAAGTGCATAGCCAACATGACCAATCAAGATGCGTTCCTGGACGGATTTGGTTCTCCGCAAGAATTGAGCCTTGCGCTTCACGCAATGCACCCAGATTGTAATGAATTTAGTCCTTTTGACATCATCACATTTGAATGGACAAAGAGGGAGTCTCCAAATGCCACAGCGTAGGTTCACGAAGTATCAGCAGCGTCAGGCAAGTCGAAAAGTAAACAGGGAGCATTGATATGCAGTTGCCAAAGCGTTTCAGTCAGCTTTTTGCACCGGTCTTGTTGCTCATCAATTTTCTCGGTAGAATTATGACATTTGTCGGCCAACGTAAGGAGGATTCGGTAAATGGCTGTTGTTGATGTTGTTGAGAAAACCAGTCCCGCAGATCTTGTGATGCTTCCTTACCGTGAAGTTGTTTGTGACGATACGTTGCGAGAGTTCATGCAAGTCTTACGTCCTGATCTTGTTGATCGGAAAGGCGAAGTCTTGCGCGTTCAATTACTGCTTGATCGTAGGCACAAGCAAAACAAGGGTTTCAGTAGACCCGTTGCGTATTTTCGGATGAGTGAATCAGCGCAACTGATCAAGTTGGCCACTAATTTTGTTGCTCTGGCAGTAGTCATGGCTTTGGATGGATCTCGGAATTTGGAGCCTTCACATGAAGAACTAGCGCGCGCTGTGAGCAGCTGTTGGGATTATTTGATGAAGAATGATGTGAAATTGACGGTTGAAACGATTCTTCGGGATTTGCGGTTGCATCGTATGGCTTTGGAAAAGGCGGTTGAAACATGACTGAGAAGTGGAAAGTAACAATCGACGGCGAAGTGTTCCAGGCAGAAGCAACACGGGCGAACTGGGCCATTCGCAAGGCGCTGCAAGACTTCAAAGACAAGTATGGACAACGAGCGTATTCCTCGACTCGCGGATTGACAATTAATGTGACTCGAGCAAACGGGAAACCCTTCCCGTTCAGCAAGGTGGTGTGAAGCGCGTGTTGAAGGCGCTTGTGGTTAAGGACTGGGATAGGGCGTCGGTCAGCGTTGAAAAGATTTCCAATCTGGTCGTAGATCTTCGTCTTTATCCGCGCAGCCAGGTAGATCAGGCTGTTGTTGAGAATTATGCTCGAGCCTTGCGTGCAGGCGCCAACTTTCCAAGCGTCAAGATAGGGGTTCTGGCTGGCAGGAAAATCGTTGTCGACGGTCTTCATCGGATTCGGTCTCGAGAGTTGTGTAAGATTGATTACGTCGACTGTTCGGTGCTTCAGTTTCAGAGTGAAGGTGGATTGTTTGCTGAGGCTGTGCGGCTGAACAGTAGCCATGGGAAAGGATTTTGTGAAACTGAACTGAAAGCGAACATCAAGCGTTTGCAGCGGTACAAGTTCGATACAACGGATATCGTAGCGATCTGTCATGTTCCTGCTTCAGAAATCACCAGGGAAAATGTAAGACCTATCAGTAATGTGACGTTGCCTAGTGGGAAAAAACTTTCTTGTACCCAGATTAAACCAGGTGAGCGCGGTGTTCATGGCCTTATTTGCTTGAAAAACGCGCTTCTCATAGTCTGTAACTGGTCGGAATCACAGAAGATTCCTGATGAACTGCCTTTCAGAGAGCTTGTCGGTCGCGCGCGCGAAGCTTTGGGGAAGGTGCGTTTTTGTTGATCTGGTATTGCGGTGTAAGGCGCAGTGTGGTCCTGTCCTCTTTGGCAAGGTGTTCTATTTTGTTGCGAGGTCTGGTGTTGTATGGTACTGTTCTGTCCTGTCCGGCTAGGCTGTGCAAGGCGCGGCTTTTCGAGGTATGGCGTGGAATGTCGCAGTGGGGTCCTGTCCTGTTGGGTCAAGTCCGGTTTGGTTCTGCAAAGCAAGGTGCGGTGTTATCTGGCGGGGTCAAGTTTGGTTTGGTACTGTCCTGTCGAGCAAGGCGTAGTGCTGTTTTGCTTGGTAAGGTCCTTCGTGGTATTGCTTGGCTTCGTGAGGCACTGTTTCGTGTTGTGAAGTTTTGTCCTGTGAAGCACTGCTATGTAAGCTATGCTAAGGCGTTATCGTGGTTTGGTGAGGTCCTGTTTTGTGCCGTGGGGATCGGCGGGGCACTGCACGCTGAGGTGTTATTGAGGTTTGGCATGGTTGCGTATCGCACGGTAGAGTCTGGTTTGGCACTGTTGCGTGTTGCTGGGCAAGCTTTGGTCTTATTGCGGTTGGACGCTGCGGGGTGTGGTTTTCTCCGCTTTTGCAGGGTCTTGTTCTGTTGGGTATCATTGAGGTCTGGTGTGGGAAAGCAAGGTTCTATTATGCGAGGCGCTGCGACGTGCAGCAAGGCATGGTAATGAGGAATAAAAAATGAGTGAAAACATCTATAAGAAAATCGACGTGGAAATCAGGGGAATAACGCCTTTGTTAATGAATCGTTTGAACCCTGAAAGTTTGAAAACAAAAAGCAGAATGAAAATGCAGGAATACAGCACAACTACCGACGCGGCAAACAGTGCTTACACGGCAGAAGTAGACGGCAAAAAACAGTTGTACATTCCGCAGGAAGCCTTGTACAGCATGATCATCAACACCGCGAAACAGTACAAAGTCCGCCGTATGAGCTTGGCGAGTCTGCTTGCTGGAACGATGCGGGTGGAACCTGAAAAAGTCTGGTTAGGCACGGACAAGTATGAAGTTGATGAGAGAGCCGTTGTAATCCAGAATCAACGTGTCTTGAAGGGCAGAGCTAAGCTTCCGAAGTGGGCTGTCAAGTTTCAGCTCGTGTATGATGCTAGGCGGCTACCGGAGGGGATTGAAGCGACTTTGAAGGAGATCCTGGAGGACGCGGGTACACGGATGGGTTTGCTGGATTATAGGCCGCAGCACCGGGGTTGGTTTGGGACGTTTGCCGTTACAGCCTTCACTCCCGTTAAAGCCGCAGACGTTCCCAAAACGAAAGCAAGGCGCAGCGAGGCGGCATAGCAGAACTAGGAAAGGTGAAACCACCACCATGATCGAGTTGCCTTTGCCTCTCCCAGAAGAACGCGGATTCTTTCTCCGTTGCAGTGATACTGAACGTGTTCTGCATAATCTATTGTTTACAGATCGTTGCAGCGTCGATTTGGCTGAACAGTTCAGGTTAGCTGAAGAATTGGCTTTGTGGCAGATGCGGCATGGGTTTCAGTTTCATGTGAAAATGCGTGATGGGAAAGTCATTGGCAATACGCATGGCCTTAGTTGTGACAGCGCAAAATGTGAGCTCGAGGAATGATGATGGAAACAAAACAAACTGTTCAAGTCCGATTCGATTCGCAAATGCAGTTTGAGATAGGTCGAACCCTAGATACCGGTGAACCATTCTGTTTGAACGTGGAAAGCATAGTCACAGGCAGAACTTTCCTTGCTTCAATCACCAGGTGGGGCAAGTCCTGGACGGACCGCAAAATCATTGAGAACTGTTTTGGTCATGCTGGCATAATCATCGTGGACCCAGAAGGCGAATACTCTTCGCTACGGGAAAAGTTTGCTTTCCTCATTATTGGCAAGGATATTCCGTTGCAGCTTGAGACTGCTGAGTTTTTGGCTGAAGAGATCTTGAAGGCGAAAGCTTCCGTCATCATTGACTTGTCAATGGTTGAAGACGACGAGTATGGGAAAGAATATGTGAACACGTTTCTGCGACGATTCTTCTTTCTTGAAACATCTCTGCGGCAGCCTTACTTGGTAGTGGTTGAGGAAGCAGAAGACTTCTGTGGTGAAAGGGGAATTGGCACTGACACTTGTTTGCACACTTTGATCAACATTGTTAAGAAGGGCGGCAAACGCGGCATAGGCGCCATCTTCATTGCTCATCGGCCTGCTTGGGTTTCGAAAGGCATCCTCTCGCAATGTTCGAACAAAGCAGTTGGCAAAGTGGAGTCAACTGATTTTAAGGCGTTGGAAAACTATGCGCGGATACCTTCAGACGTGATTGCGAAACTGCCAGATCTCGGTCCTGGAGAGTTCTGTTTCACCGGGGATTGGGTGAAGGGCAGAACCTTCGTGAAGGTCGGACAGGTTGAAACTACTCATCTGGGTTATACGCCGAAAGTGATTCCGCCTTCTCCTCAAGAACTGCGAGGAGTCATAGCAGCCTTGCAGGAGGCACTGCCACAAATCATTGAGAAGGTCAAACCCACTGTGGTTCCGATCGAACAAATACGCGCTGAGTTGGAAACAAAGTACAGGGCTAGATTAGAAGCTGTTCAGCGTACGGCTGATGAGAAGGCTGAACGTAAATTCAAGGTTGAAATGGACAATCTGAAAAGCCATAACGATAAATTGTCACGGTCCCAGGCTCTGCAGCCAACAACACCCATAACCGACGTCTTAGAGCATCCTATCGTGAGGACGAGAATGAGCGAGCTCAACGATAAGGCTCGGGATCTACTTACGAAAGTGGAACGGGAACAGGGTTTAACCAGGCAGCAGCTCGCAGCTTTCCTGACGACGTCGACGGATTCCGTGGCCAACTTGATTGCCAGTATCAACAAGCTGTTTCGTGCGGAAGTCATTGTTGGTGATGGTAAGCCTATTCGGTACAGGTCTATGTTGAAGAGGCTGTTTTTGACTGATGTGGCTAAACGGGAAATTGAAGAACTTCAACGGCTCCAAAACCTCAAAGAAGAATTGACTAGGAAACTGACAGAAGCGAATGGCACACTCGAGCAGCTGCGACTTAGAGTTGTAGAGTTGCAGGGGAAAACGACAGAGACAGAAAGTCTTCGCGTTTCTTTATCGAAGGCTAATCAGAAAGTCAATGAGCTGGCTGCGGAGATTCAGAAGCTGGTTGAAGAGAAAAAACAGTTGATGGTCACGGGAAAAGCCGGGGAGTCCTTGGCGGCATTTATCAACACAATCGTTGATCGCCGTCTGGCTGGCTTCACGCCCAACACATCTTCATCTTTTGACGTCCAGAAGATCCAGGATCTAATCAATGCAAAAGTGAAGGAAGAAATAGAAAAGATACCTCGAGTAACGACGGCGGCGCCATCTGCACAGTCAGGAACTGCCATCACGCTTGAACAGAAAGTCACGTCTTTCACGTTGCAGAAAAACGAGGAGCAATTGAAAGTTGATCTTGAAGGCCTTCAGGGACGCATTATCTTTCTAGTTACAAAAGGCTTCTTTGACAAGCAGCACAGTCGGAAACAAATCATTGATGAGTTGAGCCATTACTCGTGGAGTCATGAAATCAAAGAAGTTGATGCAGTTCTCAGCGAATTGTGCCAGAAAGGCGTGTTTTACAGGAATATCGGGTCTGGAAACATGTGGTGGTACAGTCTGCAGTCAGAGGCAAAGGAGAGGATTCAGAACTGAGCAAACTATGGAAAAAGACCATCAAAACATACTTCGACCCTGCAAGCTCGTCTAGAGTAGCTATAGTGGCTTCAAACTTTCTTCTCGTCGATAGACTGCATGAACGGAGTCCATGACCCATGAAGAAACGCACAGTTAAACCCAAGGGTATGGTGCAAGGTGACAGACCTGTGGAAAAGGTCCATTTTGCTCAATTTGCTCCAATCAGGCGGCATTCGAGAGTTCTCTACATTCCGCTTGACGCTTTGACTGCGCGGTTGCTTCGAGTGAAGAAAGGCGACATTGTGAAGTACACTTTGAACGAGCTTCGGCGTGGTCCTCCAGAAGATGAAGAGGAGCAAGAGAAGGGTGAGCTATGAATAGGACCCTAATTGAGTATTTGGACTATACGACAAACCCGATTGTTGGTTGCAGCGGAGTCGGTTGTGCTGTTGCCAAGCATTGCTGGGCTCGCAAAACAGCAAAAAGGCATGTGAACTGTGAATGCTGCGTGTCTTTTGTTCCTCATGTTCATTGGGAACGGTTTGACGATTTTCTAACAGTCAAGAAAGCTTCGCGGATCGGCGTTTCTTTCATGGGCGAAATTTATGACAAAGAAATCAGCAACTGGGTTCGAAAAGACTATTACATGCACATGTTGAAGGCTCCTCAGCACAACTTCATCATTTTCACTAAGCAACCGCAGAACATTGACGATGAACCTTTACCGCCGAACTTGTCGATCGGTGTTTCAGTCAATCGGAAAGAGGATCTGTGGAGAATTGATAGGCTGCGGGAAATTGAGTGTCGATGTCGGATCGTGAGTTTCGAACCACTGTACGAGCATCTTGACGCTGATCTTACAGATATCGGCTGGATAATCATTGGCGCTCAGAAACGGCCTGACCTGCAGCCGAAACAGGAATGGGTTCTTGCTCTGATGCAGTCTGCTAGGGTGTTTGGAGCGAAGATCTTTCTGAAAAATAATCTGCAGCCTTGTCCCGTCATAGATCGCATGCAACAGTATCCGGAGGCTCTTTCTTGAAAGTTGAAAATCAAGTTGTCTGTCTAGTTGGTTCAACAAAACCAGAATGGAGACAGAAATATCGTGAAGTCTTGGAAAAATTGACTTTGATGGGTAACGCTGTTTTCACAGTTGTTTGGTTCAGAGGGGATTTTCAAGGCGATTTTGAAGCTCGTAGAGACTTGATGGAACGAGTGCACTTTCTGAAGATTGACTCTTCTGAAGTTGTTGTCTGCATTGACCGTGATGCTGTTGGTGAGCATACAATGATGGAAATGGATTATGCTCGGAAACAAGGTGTTCCCGTTTACTTTTTTGATGAAATTCAGGATGGTAAGACGCAATGAATGATGAGAGGAGGAAGAGATACAAACGCTTCTGTCCAGTTTGTCACAGAACAACCTACGACTTCTATTGTTGTGGTCAGAGAACGTGCAGAGTCAATCTTGAACAAACACTTCAACAAAAACTAAAGACTTCGGTCTAGAGGAGTAAAACGCATGAGCAACAACAAGAAAAGAAAGCCGAAGTTCAAGTTCTGCAAGTCTGGAACAGTCATTGTTTCTTGTTCTGGTTCTGGGCATCGATGTTGGTATCGTAATCGAACGGAAGCTGAGGTTGAAGAGTGCTTGCGAAGTTTCTGTCTTTCATGTGACCGCCACCAACCTGATTGTGAAATGGAGGCTTCTTTAGTCAAATGAGTGAGTGTCCAGACTGTCACGGTAATGGAGTTGTCAATGTTAAATCGTCCAGCGGAGGTTGGGAGAGAAAAGTCTGTCACACTTGCGAAGGGAGAGGGATGCTTTCAATCATCAAGCTAGATTATGGTTACATTTCGAAACCCAAGATTCATTTGTGTACTCGAAGCCAGCAACCGTCACCATCGGCGGCAAAGAGGATCGCAGAGAAGAAGAAAGAAATAGTTTGGCGGAGAGCGCAGAAGCATCCTCTCATTGTAGAGTTTCGTCCTGTGCACAGAGAAAAGGAAGTTATCGTTACCCCGGAAGGCGCCGCAATCACCGTCTACGAGAACGCGCATTTAGTCATGCGTGACGAAGCAGGCGAATACCCGATCTTGGGAACCGTGTTTGCGAAAACCTATGATGTGTTGCCTGAGTGGCTTCAGAAATGGAAGAGCCATGAACCTTTTTGGAAAAATGATCTTATCGGCAGGATCTGGAGTTACGCTCGCAGTAATGGACTCGTAATCATTGACGCTGCGAGGGATGATGCGGGACGTGAAACGCTTCCGAAAGGGCTTGGAGATCTTATTCGGAACATAAGGATGCGGTGTGACCGTTGCGGCAAGACGCCTGAAGAGGCGCGAAGAGAAACTGACGACCTGATAGGAATTGACGCTTACCAATGCTGCTGGATTCACACGATTGTCGAAGACTACGCGCCTAAACTGTGTTTGGCTTGTCATGATGAAATGAAGCGGATCTGGCCTCACGCAACAACATCGGTGTGATTCTTGTTTGACTGAGAACCCTGACAGACCGTTTGCTCGAAAAAGGCGAGTTCAACAGTTCAATAAAGCTATTGAACTCTTAGGGCCTTCAGGGCTAAAGATACTCGAGCTTCTCGGTGCCGGGAACAAGGCAACCGTTGTCGCAAATATGATGCCTTGTCGGAAAAGCAACATCACTTATTGGACTAAAAAACTGATCACCATGGGGGCTCTACGTCTTCAGACAAAAGACGTCTTCAAAATCTACTCTCTGACTCCTTACGGTTCAACACTTCTCACTACGAGTGAGCCTTCGCAGGAGTTGGAGCCTGTTGTTTTGGAGGATTGTGCTGTGAAGTTTGAGGTTATAGAGGGTGAGAAGGCTAGGTTGGATTGGGTGAAGTTAGGCGAGCCGAGGAATTGGGAGAAGTTGGGTGTTCGAATTGGTAGTATTCGTGTTGTCAAAACTAATCGGAGTGTCATTATTCATCCTGGACAGTTGAAGGGTTTTGATATTGATGAGTTGGAGATTGAAGCGGGAAGGATTATTGAACGTGTTCGCGGGGTTTTGGAGGGAAGGTTTGGTATGGTTCTCAGTGAGAGAGGTGTTCCTTTACATAAGCCTGTTTACCGAGTTTATTCTGAAGAAGCGAAGGAAGATGTGAAGTATGGGACCGCTATTGTTGAAGGTCCTGATGGTCGACAGAGTTCTATCGATGATAGCCCTCCAGGGCCTCCGCATGAAGAATTTGATGGTAAAGCACGCGCTATTGCACGTCAACGGTTGCCTGATTCTGTGAGATCCTTACAGATTCAAGTTGACGGGTTGCAGAAAACAATATTGCAGCTTGTGGAGGCGTTGAAGCCTTTGCAGGAGTTGCCCGGTATTATAGACAAGCTTACTTCTGCTGGTGGTCTTGAGCAGCCTGGGAGTCTTGGTGATAGTCAGCAAAAAATGGAGCGGTATGTGACTTGAGTACGCGGAGAAAAAACAAGGAGAACTAGGTTCTTGACGGATCGAGAGGTCATTGATAGGTTGCAGGTGGATTGTTGTCATGAACGTTGGCAGTTAGAGAAAAAGCGGAGTTTGAAGTATATTGTTTGATTATTCGGTGGAAGTTGCTTCTCTCAGGCTACTGTCTATGACTTTCATGTTTCTGTTCAGGATATCCACCTTGTTTGTTCTTACTGAATGGAGGTTTGATGGTTGAGTCTTCGTATTTTAACTCGTAAGAGCAAGATGGGTTTGTTGCCTGTTGAAAAAGATGTTTGTCTCTTATTGTTTGAGACGAAGAAGGCTCAGCATGCGTGTCGATTGTTCTTGAATGCGGTGAAGGTTCATCGTGGTTTGTCTAGGCGTGAAATGAGCAGGTTTGCGTGGGATCTTGATGCAGGTAAGTTGGAGCGTGGTTTCAGGTATAGTCGTTCGCGTTTTTACCGGGAGACTCGTAAGACTTTGATTTCTAATGGGTTGTTGAGTTTGGAAGCCCGCATGATGCCGAGTGAAGGATTGGAGTTGAGTCCTGAACGGAAGAGAAGGAAGTCTGTGGTTAGGAAGTATGTTGCTGTTCATCAGCCGATTACGAAGAGGCCTCCTGATGGTTTGAATTTGCCTAGGTTGATTTGGATTGTTTGTGAAAAGTGGAATCGAGAGTTCTTCGGAGAGACTTGACGTGAAACTGTCAAAGCTTCGCATGGTTTTGTTGTTTCCGATTGTTGTTCCGATGTGGGTGCTAGGCTGGATCATGTATGTTACGGGAGATAGAAAGAAGGTTGAGAAATGATGGGCAAGGTTTTGTTGTTTTGTAATAGTTGCGGTGTCATCATCAAGAGAATTGATACTCGTGAGATTTCATATGAAGAGACCTGCCCTTTTTGTGGTATTCATTCAAAGGTTGCTTGGCGTAGAAAGCCTTTCAAGTCGATGGTGAAAGGGAAAAACATGGTTATTCCAGAGCTTCAAAGATGGATTGTTGCTACTTCAGTTAATAGTCGTCTTGGTTTCTTGTTGAAACTGCGTTTTGAAGAAGCTACAGCTGTTGTTGCCTAGGTTTTCTATGTTTCCTATTTTTCTCTTAGGTACTCAAGTATGCCTCAGTTTAACGTTGAGCTTCCAGACGCAGTCAAAAAGGCAATCCTCCGTTTGCAGGGCAAACAACAGTCGGAGCAAGGAAAGAAAATATCCATGACAGAGATCACTTTGGAAGCTTTCACCCTTTGGTTTGCCATCGATGGTTTAGGATTGACTGAGGCGTTTGCAGAGGCCAAGAAGCGAGCCCTGGAGACTTTGCTTCAAGAGTCCAATATTCCTAAGTTGGAGTTGACGGACAAGGAAGTGGTGGACCTTGTACGGAATATTCGTAAAGCAATTGATGAAGGGAACAAGTCAGCATGAAGACAGCGTTAGGAATACTGACTTTTCAATGTAACTATGCTTGCCCATATTGTCAAACAGTTCGAGATAAATGGTGGACCAAATATCCTTCTATTGATGCTGAGTATTGGATTAAAGCTTTCAAAACCATGCCAGATGGATTCATTCAGTTTACTGGAGGAGAACCCTTCATTTATTCAGGCTGGTTTCAAATTGTAGAGAGCCTTGAGAAACGTCATTATTGGTATCCAACAACAAACCTATCAACATCTTTTGCGAACTTGAAGAAATTCATTGACATCGCTCCGTTGGAGCAAATGCCTTTACTGGCTGCAAGTTTGCATCCTTCTCACAAAGGTTTCGATCTATGGGAATTTCTTTCTAAAATCAAGTTCGTTCAAGAGCATGGAGTCGGGGTTTACATTAATTTCGTTGCGTATCCTGACCAGATGGATTTAACTGAGGAATTGCGAAACAAAGTGAAAGCCACAGGAGCTTTTTTCAACGTTGACCCATACATTGAAACAGGGTTTGAATATGATCGAGAACAAAAACGTGTCGTCAGTTCATTCCTGACTGCAAAGCGGAAGCTCAATTATTCTCCATTCGAGAGAGGAGTCGGCAGGTCTTGTTCTGCTGGATTCAATTACTGTGCTATACTGCCGAATGGCGACGTTCATCGTTGTGGATCAGCGTTCTGGAATCAACCAGTCCCTCAAGTTCTCAGCAACATCCAACAAAGCCCTAACATTCAATGGGCAGAATACGCCAAACCCTGCTATCATTCCTGCCCAGCGGTCTGCGACCAGAAAGCGACTACAATCACATCCATCGAAGATAACAAGGTTCTAACTAGACCTATTTTCTCAAGACGGAAGCTTAGTTTTCTATGCAAAACAACGAAGCATCAGAGTCTGAGGAAAATATGGAATCAGCTCCCAGCGAACGTCACGAAAAGGATGATGTAATGAAGGCAAAAACTGTTCTCCAATGGTATCGTAAGATAGCTCCTACCCTTCTCAAATATGCTAAATACAACCTTGGTGGAGTCGTTGTGTTCTGTACAGGAGCTACTGTATTTTGGCTACTAGGAACTGCTGGATGGTTTGCCTATGTTATGCAAGGATTCATTGCTGGACTTGTGGAGTTTGCTATCCAATTAAAATATGTCTATACAGAACCAAAGATTTTTGACAGGATTTTCAAGTTCTTCGAAAGGAAAATTGAAGCAAGATGCACTAAGGAAGAAAACCAGTCATGAGTGAAATTGAATTGATTCTTTATTGGACTTTGCTTTGTATCAGTATAGGCCTGACAGCAACAGGTGTGGGGTCCTTGGTGCTTAGCAGGAAGCGGCGTGGATTTTCAGAGAAGAAAATCATCAAAGAAACTAAGGAGAAAGAGCCTGAGACTCCTAGCTTACTCGGGGCTCTTCAAACCTTGGTGCCTGAGGATCTGCAATTATCTGAGGAAGAAAAGGCTGCGGCGTTGCCTCCTCCACCTGATCCGATCTGTGAGGAGTGCGGTTCAGAGTCTAGAGAGTTGAAGCCTTTGGTGTTGGCGGTGGCAGGAACGGATACTACGACCAAGAATGTTTGTCCTAATTGTTTGAAACGGTTGACAATGAGGCACGCGCCTTGTCACGGTTGAATTTGCCGAAATTTGTCAAGGATGGCGGGCGGAAACTGCTTGTGGATGGCGCTTCGGTAGTCATCTTCTTGGTTGTTATGTCATACTTGTTTTCGGGCGTCGGAGTCATTTACAGAAGCTTCTATGAGGTCGGTAGTGTTCCAGCGGAAGTTTTCACGTCTGCATCTCAATCGTTCACGGTGACGATTTCATCTGTGTATATGCTGTTCTTGACGAGAAAGTATCGATGTGAAAAGGAAAGAGTTGAAGCGTAAAATGAACATTGAAATCGACATGCGCGCTATCCTTCTGCTCTATTTGATTGCTTTAGC
>Ga0315279_10007932_pt1 | contig 12979 bp, 12 predicted proteins | sample YL17G06_20_MG_FD_203694 | JGI IMG/M metagenome (GOLD analysis project Ga0315279, IMG submission 203694) | Sediment microbial communities from Yellowstone Lake, YNP, Wyoming, USA - YL17G06_20 | ecosystem: Environmental > Aquatic > Freshwater > Lake > Sediment | place: USA: Wyoming | collected... | reverse complement strand
GCTGAGATCGACGCAGGTGCCCGACTGCACGTAAAGTTCGGTGAGGTCGGCCAGCTCGGTATCCGTCAGCGACTGGAAACAGACCGCCATCAGGAAGGCGGCCACTTGATAGTCGGGGACTTCGCCGCGAGTGTAGCCCTCGACCACCATGGCTAGTTCTTCGCGGCTCAGTTCTACCCCGTCACGCTTCTTACGGATGATGTCGATAATTCGCATGTCTCGCTATCAGCGGCCCTTTCGCTCAGCCGGCCCTGCCAACAGGCCGGGGAGGACAGCCGCAGTCCTTACCTCTGAGCCGGGATTCGAAGTGCCTTGCCTTGGACAGCACGCCCGTGCTGTCCCTCCGGGGGTCCGAGGGCCCTTTGCTTCTTCCGGGGTCCGGGTACCATTGCGCGGGAATGAATCAGCGGAACTCCGCCCTAGCGACCGGGCAGTAGATCGACACACTTCAACTTTTTTCGCGACCGGCCCTCAGAGCCGCCGTAAAACGCAAGCCTACCATCGGGCCGCTATCTCTGTAAAGAGAAAGGTTTTCTGTGAAGTGCGGAATGCGGGATGCGGACTGCGGAGCGGCACTCCGCACTCCGCACTCCGCACTCTGCATTCCGCACTACCTGTCGATGTCGCGGTGGGCGACCTTGGTGGCAAATCCGGCCGCCGCCAGACGCTTGCGGATGGCATCGGCGATGGTGACGGAGCGATGCTGCCCGCCGGTGCACCCGAAGGCGATGGTCAGGTAGCTCTTGCCCTCCCGGATGTAGTGAGGAATCAGGTAGACCAGCAGTTCCGAGATGCGGGTGATGAATTCCTCGGTCTGCGGAAAGCTCTTGATGTACTTGGCCACACGCCGGTGCTTTCCCGACAGCGGCCGGAACTGCGGGATGTAATTGGGGTTGGGCAGGAAGCGCACGTCGAACACCAGGTCGCTGTCGGGCGGCACCCCGTGGCGGTAGCCAAAGCTGGTGCAGGAGACCAGCATGGAGCGCGCTTGTTCACTGCCCTTGAAACGGTCATGAATCAGCGCCCGCAGCTCGTGCACGTTGAACTTGCTGGTGTCCAGGGTCACGTCGGAAAGGGCGCGGATCTTCTTCAAGCGCTCGCGCTCGGTGCGGATGGCCTGGGAAATGGGCTGCTCTCCGGCCAGGGGATGGGGCCGCCGTGTTTCGCTGTAGCGGCGCATGACCGCTTCGTCGCTGGCTTCCAGGAACAGCAGCTTGACCGGGGCCAGCGAGCGGAGCTGGCGCAATTGGGCGGGGAAGCGGTCCAGCGCCTCGCCCTCGCGCACATCCACCACCAGCGCGGCTTTGAGAATGTCGTGCGAGGTCCGGCACAGTTCGGCAAACGTGGTGATTAGATCCACCGGCAGGTTATCCACGCTATAGTAGCCCAAGTCCTCGAAGGCCCTGAGCACCGAGCCCTTGCCGGAGCCGCTCATGCCGGTGATCACCACCAGCTCCAAGCCCGGCACTTCTTTGCCCCGCCTCCCCCGGCGCAACACTTCGTGGGGCGGCTTCTCCGACTGGATGGAACGGCTCACGCCGGAAGGCCCTTCGCCGGCCCTGGCGGAAACCTTGGCGCCGCGTGGTGCTGCTGGCATTGCAGCAGCCATGTTACCACGACACCACAGGCTGCGGGCTGTAGACTCAAGGCACGGCCTGCAGCCTACAGCCTACAGCCTACAGCCTGAGTTCAGCGCGAGGAGGCTTGCGGCTGGCCTGTCAGGCCCAGATCCTGCAGGATCTTGGGCGCCGCCTCGTCCATGGCCAGCAGGTTGTGGCAGGCGCCGCAGTCGTTATTGATGATGCTGCCCTTCGCGCTCTTATGCGACCCGTCGTGGCAGCGGAAACAGCCGGGCCAGTTCATATGCCCGATGTTATTGGGGTAGGTGCCCCAGGCCACGTTCATCTGGGGAAAGACATTGCGGTTGTAGATAGCGACCAGGGCCTGCGCGCCGTTGTCGATGTCCTGGGCCCGTTCCGCGGCCGCCTGCGGGTAAGTGGTCCGGTAGTAGTCGCGGAAGGCGGAGCGGATTCTCTCGCCGGCTTCCTGCTGCGAGCCGTAGACGGCCTTGAGCAGCTCGACGCCTTTCTTTTTGGCGAAGGGCAGGGCGGGGGAGATGCGGCCGGCGGCCAGCATGCGATCCACCGCCCCTTCGGGCAGCTCGAAGGCATGCGTCGGGCGGTTGTGGCAATCCATGCAGTCCATGGTGCGGCGGGGCGCGCGCTGTTGATCGGCTGTCAGCCGGGCATCCTCCTGCTGGAAGGTCTCCGGCTCACCGCCCTGGCGCCGCAGCACCACCAGGGGAATACTCTGGCGCTGGCGGTCGGCCGGCAAATACTCGATCACCGTCCCTTGCGCCATGTGGGTCCCGTGGATTCCTATGGACTTTCCGCTCAGCACGTCCTCGCCGCCGACGTGCAGCAGCAGTACGGTGCGCGTAGCCGTGTTCTTTTCGTCGTCGGCAAAGTGGTCACGGACCAGCAGGCGGTTGGCCGTGAACTTGGCCGGCCAGTGGCACTCCTCGCAAGTCTCCCGCGCCGGGCGCAGGTTCTGAACGGGGGCGGGAATGGGTTTGGGATAGGTGTTCAGCGTGGCGGCGAACACCTGCTTGGTGCCGCTCAGCTTGGACCTGACGAACCAGGAGGCGCCGGGGCCGATGTGGCAACTGACGCAGGCCACGCGCGAATGCGGCGAGTTCTGGTAGGCCGCATACTCCGGCACCATCACCTTGTGGCAAGTCAGCCCGCAGAACTGCACCGAGTCCATGTAGTTGATCCCGCGATACGTGGAGGTGGTGAGGATGGCGATGTTCACGCAGGTCGCCACCACCACGATGGCCAGTGGCCGCCGGTACAAGGGCAGGTTGAGGTCCAGCGGCGGGTACTTGGTCGGCACCAGGCCGCCGCGATAGGCCATCATGCGCTTGCGCCACATGCCCGCCGGGATCAGGATCAGGCCGCCTACGAAGAGTGCGGGAAGCACCAGCCATAACGCAATCCCGGCATAGGGGCCGGCGTGCGGCCACAGCAGCCAGGAATAGATCATCGTAAACGCCGACGCGGTGGTCAGGGCCGCGCCCAGCACTGTGGCCGGGTTGTTGGCCCAGTAGGCCAACGGCTCCAGGCTGTGCCGGATGGCTTGGCCCATCGGTTCCTGCGGGCGGCTCGCCATGCCTTCTCTTACCTCAATCTGCCGGCGGTTTCATCCCCCGGCCAAACCGCCAGTGAACCACGTTTGAACGGGGATGAAAAGCGGAATTTCGGCCGTGGGCGCGGCGACGGACGGCGTCAACCGCCGGCCGCCGGCCGTCAGCCGGTAGTGTGTTACTCTTCAGCGAATATGAGAGGAACAATGCCGCCCATAGGCGTCGTGCTGCTGATTGTTGTGCTGGCCGGAGCCGCCCAAGTGCCGGGCGACTTTGATTGCTTCGCCGTCAGCGATCTGGAGAAGGTTTTCGAAGATGGCTACAGCCTGCCTGCCGCATCTCCGGCCCGCGTCGAGTTATTTGGGATTCGCGGCGAGACGATATCGGCGCAGTTCGTCATCCGCGCGAACCGCGACCTGAAGCAGGTCACGGCCGGCTCAACCGGGCTGCGCGCTTCGCAGGCCGGAGCAGGTGAAGGCATCGTGCCCGTAGCCTGGAATTTCGTGGGCAGCGTGCCGGTTCCGGCCAACACGCCGAACACGCTCGACCGCTACCTAATCCGAAAAGCGCCTGCGCGCTTCCCCGATTACCTTGCCGAGGAACGGGCTGTCGAGATACCCGCCGGGCAGTATCGTGCCGTCTGGCTGACGGTGGCCATTGCCAAAGACGCCGGCCCGGGCGTGTATGAGGGAGTTGTGACGGTCCGCGCCAATGATGCCTCGCGCGACATGCCGGTGCGGCTGGAGGTTCTGCCGCTGGACATGCCCGCCAGGCGCCATCTTGCGGTCACGCACTGGTATCGCGCCTCGCGCCTGGCCAAGTATCACGATGTCGGGGAAGCATACAGCGATTCCTACTGGAGCGTGCTGGCGGCCTATGCCGCCGACATGGCCGCGCACCGCCAGAACGTGTTCCGGGTGGACATGGAAAGCATCATTTCCCGCCGCGACGCCTCCGGCGCCTACTCCTTCGATTTCTCGCGCTTCGACCGCTGGGCGGAGATTTTCTTCAATGCCGGCATGGACATTCTGGAGACCGGCTTCGTGGGAAGCTTCGGAGAGGGCGGATTCTCCAGCCCCAAGATCGTGTTTCGGCGATTTCGCGTCGAGCAGGGGCCCGAGAAAAAGACGGTTGCGGTGGACGGCGCCGAACTGTTGCCTCACTTGATGCCGGCCCTGGAACGGCACCTGGCGGAACGCGGCTGGCTCCGGAAGACCGTGTTCCACGTCGCCGACGAGCCTTCCAATCACAACCTGGCAAGTTGGCGAGAGATGTCGGGGAGGATCCATGAGTGGGCGCCGCGGATTCGCCGCATCGACGCCATCGAAGCCACGGGGTTTCAGGGCGCGCTCGAAGTATGGGTCCCGAAGCTGAACCACTTGAACACCTGGCTCGCCGACTTCAAGGACGCGCAGCGCCGCGGCAACGAACTGTGGTTCTACACCTGCATGCACCCCACCGGCGCCTATCCGAACCGCTTCATTGATTTTCCTCTGATCGCCACGCGGGTGCTGCACTGGCTGAATTACCGCTACGGCATCACCGGGTATCTGCACTGGGGGTGGAACGCCTGGACCGAGGACCCGTTCACGGTGATGAACGAAGCGCGGCTGGGCCCCGGAGACGCTTGGGCGGTGTACCCGAAAAAGAACGGCGTGATCGACTCCATCCGCTGGGAAACCCTGCGCAACGGCCTCCAGGATTACGAATGCCTGTGGCTGCTCGAGGACCGCTTTGCCAAGCTGAAGCAATCGGCCGGCCTCGATTGGCTGATCGCTTCGCAACGAGGCGTGGAGCTGGCCTGGCGCGTGGTCCCCTCCATGGAGCGCTTTACTCGCGATGCGCAGGTGCTTTACACCGCGCGGCGCCAGGCGCTCGAGGAGATCCTGGACCTGGATTCAAAGCCCCGGCTGGTGGTGCAGACCAACCCGCCGGAAGGCTCGGCGATCCTTTACGGTCCGGCATCCATCGAGCTGCACGTCTGGTCCGATCCCGGCGCGGAAATACTGCTGAGCGGCCGTCCCGTGGCCGTGGACGCCAGCGGGGCCTTCCACGAGAACGTCTCGGTTCGCCCCGGCAGATCGACCATCGAGGTGAAGGCGCGCCTGGCAGGGGTGGAGAAGATCGCTACTCGCAATTTTCAGGTATTGGACTGATGCCGGTAAAACGCTGCATGACGCATAGCGTGCCGCCGGTTTCAGTCGGGTTCGAGCAGAATCATCGATGCGTCGGGCCTTCGATCTCGTCCAGCAACCTGCTCGCGCAGTCAAAACTGATCCCTGGACGGATGCCGGTATCGAACGCCCTGACCTTGAACTTCTTGGCCGGTTTCTTCTGGCTGCGTGCCTCAAGGCCTGTCCGCAAGATCTGGTTCACGGCCTGCTTGAAACAGACTCCGGATCGTGCGGCCTCGACTCGGAGCCTGGCCACCAGGTCGTCTTCGAGGGTCAATGTGGTGCGCACATCATGACGCTAGCAGGTGCGCATCAGGGTGTCAAAGCGCCGGCTGTCGGCTGGGTGCGCGACGTAGATGTGAGAATATCAATGAAATCGTCGCCGCTTGAGCCTGCGAAGCGGGCGACAGTTTGGTAGCCCACAGCGCAAGCTGTGGGTAGCAAAAGAGGGGAGAACAAGCCCGCGAAGCGGGCGACAGAAAGCGCCGCCAGATTTCTGTCGCCCGCTTCGCGGGCTTGTTCCGCCTACCGCGAACCTTTCCCACGGCTGACGCCGTGGGCTACCAGACTGTCGCCCGCTTCGCGGGCTCATGCCGGCCCGCTTCGAGGGCTCTCGGGCCAGTCTGTGCGTATCTGCTACTTTAAGATTAGGGTGAAGGACAAGAGAACGATGTTTCCAGTCACATTTGTGTCGCACACCCTCAAAGCGGCCAGCACCCCGCCGGGCGCCGGAGAAATGCTAAACTGGGGCGGCATCGAGGGGGACGCATGGCGAAGTATCGGGCGTTTTACCTGAAGGATAATGTGAGCCGGCGGTTCCGCGAGCTTCCGGCCGCTTCCGTCAAGACGCAGATCCGGGCACGCGATTACCCCGTGACCGTGGAGGTGGAGGCGGACGACGAATACGGCGCCTGGAGCCTGTTGCAGGCCTTTGGCAGCGGCCAGCCCGGCGCACCCGCGGGACGAGCATTTGGGGTTGGCGATGCGCTGGAAACCGAAGACGCCAGGTTGCTGCTGTGCATGTTCGGTGGTTTCGAGGCGGCAAGCTGGTGGGTGCCGGAACCGGGCCCGGAAGCCGCCACGGCCACCGAACCGCTGCGCGACGGCTTGCCCGCGCCACCGCCCGAGCCGCCACTCTCTTCTTGATATACAAGTAGAAAATGAAAATGGCCCCGGACATCCGATCCCTTCCCCCAAAGAGACCGCATGCCGGAGCCAGCCAGCAGGAAAGCTGGGTAGGACAATGGTCGCCCGGTTGCCATTGCCGGTAAATAGCACCGGCGGTCAAAACTCGGTCGTACTCCGGTACTAGGAGTACGGGGACAGGCAACCCGGAACCATTAGAACCAGATTCCAAAGGAAAAGCGATGCTGATTGTTCACGTGTTCGCTCACGTCAAGCCTGACTCGATTGAGGCCTTCCGGCAGTCCAGCGTCGAGAACGCGCGCCACAGCGTGAAGGAAGCGGGCGTGGCCCGCTTCGACGTCATCCAGCAGGCGGATGACCCCTCCAGGTTTGTGCTCGTCGAGGTCTATCGCACGCCGGAAGCGCCCGCCGCGCACAAGGAGACGGCGCACTACCAAGCCTGGCGGGACGCGGTTGCCCCTATGATGGCTGAGCCGCGCACCAGCGTGAAGTATGCGAACGTCTTTCCCGCTGACCCGGAGTGGTGACAAACCGCCGTGCTGAGTGCTGAGTTCCGAGTGCTGAGTCCGGGTGGCGATCAGCCCCGGCACTCGGCGTCCGCTTGGCACTCAGCACTTAGCACTCAGCACTTAGCACTCAGCAGTTGACCATGCCTTTCGAATTTGCGACCGCCGCGCGGATCGTCTTCGGCCCGGGGGCGGTGCGCCAAGTCGCGGGCGCCGCAAAGCGGATGGGGCGGCGGGCGCTGCTGGTGACCGGCCTGCCCCTGGAGTGCGCGGCAACCCTTGCGGCCGAGCTCGGCGCATGGGGCGTCGGCGGCCCGACCTTCCCCGTTGGCCAGGAGCCGACCATCGACATGGTGCGGCTCGGAACGCGCCTGGCCCAGGAGCAGCAATGTGATGTGGTGATCGGATTTGGCGGGGGAAGCTCCATCGACGCCGGCAAGGCCATCGCCGCCATCCTGGGCAACGGCGGCGATCCGCTTGATTACCTGGAGGTGATCGGGGGAGGGCGGCCGCTGGAGCGCCCCTCGGCGCCGTTCATCGCCGTGCCCACCACCGCCGGCACCGGCGCCGAAGTCACCCGCAATGCCGTGCTGGCTTCGCCTGAGCACCGGGTGAAGGCCAGCCTGCGCAGCACGCACATGCTGCCGCGGCTGGCCGTCGTCGATCCCGAACTTACCCTGAACCTTCCGCCGGCGCTGACCGCGGCCACCGGGCTGGACGCGCTCACGCAACTCATCGAGCCGTTCGTCTCGGTCCGCGCCAATGCCATGACCGACATGTTCTGCCTGGAAGGCATGCGGCGGGCCGCCGGGAGCCTGCCGCGCGCCTATGGCCACGGCGCGGACCTGGAGGCGCGCACCGACATGGCGCTGGCCAGCCTGCTGGGCGGGCTGGCGCTGGCCAACGCCGGGCTGGGCGCCGCGCACGGCTTTGCCGCGCCCATCGGCGGCATGTTCGATGCTCCCCACGGCGCCGTCTGCGCCGCGCTGCTGCCCCACGTCATGCGGGCCAACATCGGCGCCCTGCGTTCCCGCGCCCCGCAAAGCGAAGCGCTGCGCCGCTACCAGACAGTGGCCCGCACCCTGACCGGAGATCCGGCGGCCGGCCCGGAGGACGGAGCGGCATGGGCGCTCCGCCTTTGCGGGGAGCTGAAGGTGCCGCCGCTTCGCTGTTACGGAATCGGCGAGCAGCATCGGGCGGTCCTGGTGGAGAAGGCCGCGCAGGCCAGCAGCATGAAGGGCAACCCCATCCCGCTCACTCCCGAAGAGCTGCAGGAAATACTGGCTGGCGCGCTCTGATCAAAGACCCTGCAAAAGCCGGAGCAGCCGGCGCTCCCGCCTCGGCTTACAGCGACAGAACGAACTGAACCAGGTCCTTGATCTGGCCGGGGGCCAAGCGGCGGATGCCGCCGCGGGATGCGCCGCAGTTCCCCTTGACGATGGCCTCGCCGATGGTGGCGTACCGCCCGTCGTGGAAACAGGGCGCCGTGCGCCGACGGCGATCCCGCGCGGCCCTTTTCCGGCCAGGGGAACGCGCCGGCGAACTCCGGCCAGCACCGTCAGGTCGTCTTCAACACTGGATGCGTGCTCGACCCGGCCGGCCCCGATGCGCGCGGAGCTTAGTCTCGGGGACAGTCCGGCCAGATCGATGATGCTCAATTCGTGCGTCCCGGCATGTCGGCGCGAGGCGCCTGGCCCGGGGGCCGCGCTTGACTGGTGTGACTGGTCTATGATGGAATCAGCTAAACATGGCGGAAACCTATTCAATGTACGAGGCGAAGGCGAGATTCAGCGAGGTAATCCGCAAGGTGCGCGCGGGCCGGCGGATCATCATCGCCTACCGGGGTGAGACGGTGGCCGAGATTGCGCCGCCGGGGCGGCGGGGAGGCGACATGGCGGAAATCTTGCGACGGGCTGAAGAAGAGGGCATCTTAACCAGGGCATCGGAACGCCCTGGGAAATTCAAGCCCATTGCCAAGCGCCCAGGGGCCCTCGCCCGCTTCCTGAAATCCCGAGAGTGATATGGCAAGCCTGAGAGTTGCCTACGTGGACACCTCGTGCCTGCTGGCCGTTGTACTCGACCAGCCAGGCGCCGAGCGCGTGGCTAAACGACTGGCGCAATTCGACCGGCTTGTTTCTTCAAATCTCCTGGAGGCCGAACTCCGGTCGGTGATGGCGCGTGAAAAGATCCAAGTGGAGGTCGGGCCCCTGTTCCGCGGCATCGACTGGATTCATCCGAACCGCCCGCTCACTGCGGAATTTCACCGAGTTCTGGCCTCCGGGTATTTGAAAGGCGCTGACCTGTGGCACCTCGCGTGCGCCCTGTTTGTTGCCCCTGATCCTGAAGCCCTTAGCTTCCTCACCCTGGATGAAAGGCAGCAGCGAGTCGCCTCGAAGCTCGGCTTTGCCCCGTAACCCCTGGCCCGTTCAATTTTCAGGTCGCGAAGCAGGCGGCCGAACGCCTGATCATCAGGGACATTTTGCTGGCTTCAGCGCCGGCGGAATTCGGCGGCGTGGCGCGGACATAACCATAAGTAGTGGCCTTCCGGGGTCAGCACCTTCGTCAGGCCGCCCCAGCGCTGTTCTGGATTGAGGCGATCCAGCAGAACGCGCAGAGCGCGGAGGCTGGCGCCTTGCGCCTCGATGAAGCCCGGCGCATCCGGCAGGGCGCGCAGGCCCGAGTCCATAGCTCCGGCTGCCTCGACCGACTCCGACAGGCGGTCCACCAGGTCATTCGTGAATGCGATGTCATGCTTCAGCAGAGACCCGGCGGCCGGCCCCGAGGATGGAGCGGCATGGACGCTGCGCCTCTGCGGGGAGCTGAAGGTGCCGCCGCTTCGCTCTTATGGAATCGCTGATGAGCACCTGGAGGTCCTGGTGGAGAAAGCCGCGCAGGCCAGCAGCATGAAGGGCAACCCCATCCCACTCACCTCCCAAGAGCTGCACGAAATCCTGGCCCGCGCGCTGTAAGGCCATTCCCCCAGTTTGAGCATCGGCCTTCCTCCCAGCCCGATGGTGCTGCCCCGGCGGCTCCCTTCATCCCTCCGGGGTGTTTACTGCTCTCACACCTGGGGAATTTTCATTCGGCAATTTTGCGGAATTTTATGTTGGCACTGACAGCCAGCGCAGGCGAGCCAGCGGTCCGCTCGAACGCGTTGTTATGCCGACCGTTGGCTTCGCCTCCGGTCGTATTCCCAAATCGCCAGGTCTGCCTCCTGTACGGGCCAGCCAAGATCCGCTGCCACGCGGGCGACCTCGCTTCGATAGCGCAAGTAGTCGCCGATAGAGAAGGCCGTCCGCTCCTCACCGAACACCGTTCGCCATCCCCTGAAGTCAATGACGCAGTATCGCTCCGGTTCAGCGAGCGCCAGCACGGCCGAGGCCACCGGAACGCCAACGCCAGGCAGAGCCACCAGCAAACCCAGGCGAACTGCACACTCGTACTCGAAATCCGGCCCCACGATCTTGAACGCCGCCTCGGTGACCGCCCGGTATACGGTTTCACTGTTCCTCGCCCGATGTATGGCCTGCCGCCCGTACTGAGATCGCAGCTTCCACCGGAACACTCGGTCCAGCCCATCGCCGGTCAGGAAGAACGGGGTCCGCGCCTCCCGACACCTTCTGAATTCGGCCTTCAGGGCTTCCGTCTCTGAGTAGTCGGGGCTCGCGGTTCGGAGATGACGCACGTCGTCAGCCTCAATCATGCTCTATTCGGCATAACGCGTTGGCGCTCAGCCGCGAGCGGCGCGTGACGACCGTCGGGACTTGGCCCTTCGCTGGCCGCGGCTCGTCGGCTGCAGCGCCTTGTTGAGCTGTGCCTGCGCCAAGTCTCCGCCTTCCTCCAAGACGCCGGCCGCCTTGAGCAGCTGTAACGTACGACCCAGATCAGAACTGGCCGGCGTCCTCGTGAGACGTTGCAGAATGTAGGCAACCATATCCGACAATGCTAGGAGCCGAATGGGGTTGCCGCGCATCGCTCGTTGGAATCGTGGCAACTGCTCCCATTCCGAAGGATCCCCGGAAAGTCGGGTGACCGCAGTAACGTAGGTGAAATTGCGAGAACCAGTCTCGCGGAACACTGCGTCACGAAAGGCCTCGCTCCACTTGGGTACCATGAGCTCCCGAAAGAACCGCCACGATTCGCGCCCTGATCGAGTCTTGTTCTCGGTCAACTCGGCCAGCTTCGAGCGGACATTGAAGCCTGCCTGCCAGCTCTTGCAGCTGACGACCCAGACCTTCGATGACCCGCGTGCGTGGGGATTGACCCCGAGGACATCGATGTCGCTCGGTACCGAATCATCGCGGCTGACGAAGTGTGGGTGGCCCTTGCGCGGGCGAAATTTCACGTTGTGCCGCGTGAAGAACCCGCGAGCTTGGAGGTAGTCATCGACGACCTGTTCGAGAATATCTTCCTTCATGGATTGTCGTCAGCCCGACAGTAGTTAGACTGATCCGCATAAAATGCGGGGCTCCGGTTGCCTGCCCATATAACACGCTTTGGGATTTCTTACCGAAGACGTGTTAACCCCTTTGATTTCAATTGATTACTGCCTAGCCGCGGGTCTATTTGGGCATCTTATACGGATCGGCATAACATGACGTCCTTTAATGGTTTCAAAGCCCGTCCACCGGACTGCGGACGCCCGACGGTGCGCGGTTGAGGACATGGGTATAGATCATCGTGGTCTTGACCGGGGATTTCCATTTTGGCGGCCCGGCACCACAGAAGGGTATACCAATGAGCCGTTGACAGCGAGTTTCTTCTTGCCTTATGCATCCCGTCGCCTGCCAGGACGGCCATTCTGCCGCTTCCGAGGACCCCGAAACCCGGAACTGCCAAAGTTACCGGGAAATGTTCAAATCGGAAACGCGGGATAAGGCTATGCGGATAGGCGCGGATGATGTGCATCTGCCGGAAGCTATCAGCTATCAGATCTCAGCCTCCGGCCCTGGACTAGCGATGAAAGGGCTTGCTTGTTCCCTCCCGTTCAATCGGGAAGCTGATAGCTGAAAGCTGATAGCTGACAGCTTCTTTCACCCCAGTGCCTGCGCCAGGTCGGCGATGATGTCGTCGGCGTCCTCGATGCCCACCGAGAGCCGCAGCAGGTTGTCGCCGATGCCCAGGCGCTGGCGCAAGGCCGGGCCGAGGTCGCGATGCGAGGAGATGGCGGGGTACAGAACCAGCGTCTGTACGTCTCCCAAGCTGGTGGCCTTCAGGCAGAGCTTCAGCGAGTTGGCGAAGCGGAAGACTTGGTCGCGGCCCGCATCCCGGATTTCAAAGGTGACCAGGCCGCCGAACATGTCCGGAGGGAAGAGGCGGCGGGCCAGCTCGCTGTCGGGGTGGTCGGCGCGGCCGGGATAGTGGACGCGTGCGATGCGCGGATGGTCCGCCAGCCAGTCGGCCACCCGCTGGGCGTTGGCGCAGTGCCGCTCCATGCGCAGCGGCAAGGTCTTCAGGCCGCGCAACGTCAGCCAGGCTTCAAACGGGCCGAGCACCGGCCCCACGATTTTCGCGAACAGGCGCAACGGCTGCCGGTATTCCTCGCGCCCCAGCACCAGGCCGCCGATCAGGTCGCCGTGGCCGCCGAAGTATTTGGTGGCGCTGTGGACCACCAAGTCGACGCCGTAGGTGGCCGGACGCAGCAGCACCGGCGTGGCGAAGGTGTTGTCCACCACCAGGCGGGCGCCAACGCTGCGCGCCTGCTCGGCGATGCGCGGCAGATCGGCCACCCGCAGCAGCGGGTTCGAAATGCTCTCCAGCAGCGCGACCTGCGGCCGGAACTCGGACAACTGGCGGCCCAGCTCGCCGGCGTCGTGGAAGTCGGCGAAGCGGACCTCGACGCCCAGCCTCCCGAACACCTCGAGCAGCAGCTTGTAGGTGACGCCGTAGATGTCGCGCGCGGCCAGGATGCGGCTGCCGGCGCCCACTTCGGCGGCCAGCAGCGCCAGGTGCAGCGCGGCCATGCCCGAGCCGGCTGCCACCGCCACCTCGGTTTCCTCCAGCGCCGC
>Ga0315279_10007931_pt1 | contig 12979 bp, 8 predicted proteins | sample YL17G06_20_MG_FD_203694 | JGI IMG/M metagenome (GOLD analysis project Ga0315279, IMG submission 203694) | Sediment microbial communities from Yellowstone Lake, YNP, Wyoming, USA - YL17G06_20 | ecosystem: Environmental > Aquatic > Freshwater > Lake > Sediment | place: USA: Wyoming | collected... | reverse complement strand
GCCACGGACTTCAGGCACTCGTCCCCCGCCGGATGACCGTAATGGTCGTTGAACTTCTTAAACGAGTCAATGTCAACCATGATCGCCGCGAGGAAACCGTTGCTGCGCATGGCTCGTCGCCATTCGCGATCGAGCGTCTCGTCCAGGTGGCGCCGGTTGGGAACGCCCGTCAGCTGATCTTCCAGAGAGAGCGTTTCGAATCTCTTGCTAAGCGCCTCGAGCTCGGCGACGCGGTCGGCAAGGGCTTTCTGCAGTCCGACTATGCGCGCCCCGGTCTTGACGCGAGCCCGCAGCTCCTGCGGGTTGAACGGCTTCGAGACATAGTCGTCCGCGCCCGATTCGAGGCCGGACACAATGTCTTCCTTGTCCCACTTCCCCGTGAGGAGGATAACATAGGTGCTACGGTCCGTGGCCCGGATTTTCCGGCAAATCTCCGGCCCCTCCTTCCCCGGCATCACCCAGTCCAGGATAGCCAGGTCGGGCGCGTCAGGTTCCTGGAGCCGCTTCCAGGCTTCCTCTCCGTCACACGTGACCACCACCTCGTGCCCCCACTTTTTGAGAGTGGACTCCAGCAGACGACGCGAAACCAGCTCGTCTTCAGCGATCAGAATGCGCATGGTTCATCCTTCCCGCGCAACCCCAATCCCTTCCTTCCGCTATCTTCAGCGGCCTATTGCCCGGAACTGGCCGGGCCGCGCTTTTCCAGGGCTTTCCTCAGATTCTCGAACTCCTTCACGAGGTTTCCATACAACCGCCCCGCTTCCTGAAGATTCTTCGCCTTGCCGGCATACTCCACGGCTCTTGCCGCCTGCTGCATCCGCGCCCCGCCGATGTTGCCCGACGCGCCTTTCAGCGAGTGCGCCTGCCTCTCGGCCAGAATGATATCCTCCTCCGCCAAGGCTTTTTCAAGACGGGCCATCTGGTGCGGAGTATCCGCAAGGAACAGGTCGAAGAGCTCATTCAGCAGTTCCTCGTCGTGGCCGACGCGGGCCAGCACGTCGGGCAAATCCAGCACCGGAGCGCTATCCGCTTGGTCGGTCTCGGCGGGAAGAGACGCAATCCTCTCGGTGGCGGCGGAAGCGGACGGACCCTTTGGGGTGACGGGTACCGGCGCCGCCGCCGAAACCTGTGGAGGTGCAAGCGAAGCCACCGTTTGCAGGAGGACTTTCAGGGTGATGGGCTTGGTGATGAAGCCATCCATGCCCGCCTCGATGCAATGGTCCCGGTAGCCCCGAACGGCGTGGGCCGTCATCGCGATGATCGGGACGCGACTTCCCGCGCCCTGCTCCTTCTGCCGAATAACCGCCGTGGTTTCAAACCCGTCCATCACGGGCATCTGGACATCCATCAGAATCATGTCAAAAGAATCTTTGTCAAAAGCCTGGATGGCCTCGAGGCCGTTGTTGGCTATGCACACTGAGTGCCCATGGTTTTCGAGCATACGGGAGGCGAGACGCTGGTTGACGGCGTTATCCTCGGCAAGCAGAATCCTGAGAGGCCGGCTGAACAGCGTGTCCAGGGTAGAGCCTGGAGCGGCGGCGGCTGCTTCCTCCGCGCTTCCGCTCGTCAGAATCCGCAGGAGGTTCCTCAGAAGATCCTCACGGCGAAAAGGCTTCCCCAGATAGTGCGTAGCGCCGGGATGGGCGGGGCAAGACTGGTTTGCCGGCGTTGTTCCGAACGGGATCAGGAAGAGGAAGGGAAGATTGCTGAAACGAGAGTCCTGCCGGATGCGCCCGGCAAGCTCCAGACCATCCATGCCGGGCATTTCCACGTCCAGGATCGCCAGGTCCAAGGCGCCTGTCCGCCCGTGGTCTTGCTCCAGCAGGCGGAGGGCTCTCTCTGCCCCATCGGCCGCCGTGGTCCGCATCCGCCATTCCGACAGATAACTCTCGAGTATCTCGCGGCAAGACGCATTGTCGTCCACAACAAGGACGGATTTCCCTTCGAGCGCGCCCTCCGCGGGAAGGGCAAGAGAAGCAACGGGTTCCTCTTGGCGCCCAAAATCCGCTGAGACAAAGAACGCGGCGCCAGGTCCGCCCTTCGTGGTTTTCGGATTGGGAACGGGACTCTCGACCCAGAGCCGTCCTCTCATCAGCTCGGCCAATTGGCGCGAGATGGTGAGCCCCAGGCCGGTTCCGCCGTACTGCCTGGTAGTGGAGCCGTCCGCCTGGGCAAAAGACTCAAAAATCCGCTGCTGTTTCCCCTTGGGGATTCCGATTCCGCTGTCGGTTACCGAGAAGAGAATCTGAGCGCGATTTTCCGCCAGCGATTGGAGCTGAGCGCGGAGCACGACCTCGCCTTCCGATGTAAACTTGATAGCATTGCCGATCAGGTTGACGAGGATCTGGCGCAACCGGCCGGGGTCTCCCACAAGAGCGTCTGGAACCTCCGCCGCCACCCGGTAGGCCAGTTCGAGTCCCTTTTCATGGGCGCGCAAAACAAAAGTGCTGACGCACTCCGCCAGACAATCACGCAGACGGAAGTCTATCGGATCGAGTTCCACTCTTCCCGCTTCGATCTTTGAAAAGTCGAGGATGTCATTGATGAGCGTAAGAAGCGAGTCGGCGCTGGCGCGGATCGTTTCGCCCATTTCCCGCTGATCATGCGTAAGGTCTGTGCCCAGCAGGAGCTCGGTCATCCCGATCACGCCGTTCATCGGTGTGCGGATCTCGTGGCTGACGTTCGTGACGAACTCGGTCTTGGCCGCGCTGGCCGTCTCGGCGGCCTGGGCCATCTCTTCGGCGCGCTTGACCGCCGCCTCCAGCTGGCGATTGGCTTCTGCCAGCTCCTTGTTGGCCATCTCGAATTGCTGCCGGGCCTGGACCAGCTCCGTCACGTCAATGAACGACTCGACCCCGCCGGTGACCTGGCCGTTCTCATCGCGCGTGGTGTTCGCGTTCCGGATCACGATCAGGGGGCGCCCGTCGCGGTTCACCACGGTGCTTCGCTCCCGAAGAATCCTCTCCGAGCGCCCCGGCTCAAAGACGTACTCTCCTTCTACACGGACAGGCGGCAGCAGAATGCTCGCGTGCTCCCCAAGGATCTCGGCGGGTGTGTAGCCCGTGATGCTGCAGAACTCCTTGTTCACGCCAACGATCCGGGAATCGGTGTCGAGGGTGAACACCGCCGTCGCGGCCACGTCCAGGAAAACCTGCTGGAGCTCGCTGGCTTGGCGAAAGGCCTTTTCCGCCCTTCGGAATGCCGTCAAGTCCTCCAGGCAGACCTGCGCCAGTTCTTCTCCTCCCCAGTTTACCGGGAGAGCCGTGAGACGGACCTGACTCACACGAGAGGATCCGCCACCCACCTGGATCTCGTGAGTCTGAGAGACACTCTTCGAGGAGAACACTGCCTGGACGACGCTGCACGACGGGCAGTCCGGGGCAATGGTTCTCTCCCCCGCCGTATCTGCTTCCCCGGCGAAACAGGGGCAGCGCAAAACCTGGCCCAGGGGAAGACGAACCAACGCCGCGGGGGAAATACCGAAAAAGCCGGCCATCGCTTTGTTGGCGAACCGAATCCGCCCCTCGCGGTCAACAAAGGCCATCATGAATGGAAGGGCATCCAGACTCGCGGAATGCCCCCCCAGCTCCAGGCCGGCGGGCGGGGACTGCTTCAGACTGCGGGGTCTTTGAGTGGCCATGGGAAGAAACCTGGAAACAGTGGAATCAGAAGACTCCCTCGGTGGTCTTGAGACCTTTAGCCTCGGGCTTTGTCAAGGAGCGCTCCACCTCACTTCCTCTGCATAACGACGGACGCAGCTCGCTCGACGCTGTCGGCGATGGTGAGGATCTGGTCCACGGAGGTCAGTTCTAGAACGCGCATGACGCTCTCTGTGGGAGAAGCGAGGACGAGAGCCCTGCCCGACTCCCTGAACTTCCGGACGACCTGAACCAGCGCGCCGAGTCCGGAACTGTCCAGGAAGTCCATCTGAGCGAGGTCCAACACAAGAGGGGTCTGACAATCCTGCATGCAGGGGAGCTCCAGGAACTGCTTCTTTGAAGAAACATCCAGGCAACCACTGACTCTCACGATGCTGCCCCACTCCGCCATCTCCGTCACAATATCCATGGTTCCTCCCCGCCTGCTCCAGATGCTTCGGCAAACACCTGGAGCATGCACCCCTCCTCCCAGGATTATGCCGGCACACGGAACTACTCCCTGCTTCATCGTAATTGGGGCAGGGGCAGCCAGTCAACGAAAAGCGCAAGTGTCACGAGCATTCCGGCCTCTGTTTGTCCCCACCCGCGGGATCTTTCGCCCTAAAGAAAAAAGCCCACCCCGCAAAGGGATGGGCCCGCCATGCCTCCCGATTGACTGAGGGAAGAAACCCAACTCCCCTCGCGAAAACCGCATATCAGGGCTTCTTCGCATCCTTGTCCACTTTTTTCTTATACATTTTGCTCAGACAATCCTCGATGTCGCGCCGGACCTTGGTCTTGGATTCCTGCGTGACGAAAAGGATTTCGTCCACTAGGAACGACATGGCCTGTTCCATGATCTCCTTTTCTTTGCCTTTGAGATCATCGCTTTCATCGAGCACGTAAAGCTCCCGTATCAGCTTGCAGATCTTGATGGGATCCCCGCTCTTTATGATGTCGCGATAATTGAGATACATCTGCCGGGCGTCTCCGCGCAAGGGCGAAACGGGCATCTTCAGAAGGTTGTAGATCTTCTTGACGCCCTCCTCGGTCATCGGTTTGCGAATCCCACGCTTGGGCAGTTGCGAACGCGGCACCATCACCTTGGCCTTGCCGGACGTGAAGATGAAGAAGTCCTCCGTCACCCCGTCCACCGTCATCTGGCGGATCCCCTCCACCGTGCAAATGCCGATGGTAGGTTCGACTACTGTGTCCCCGGGCGCGAAGTTCAGGTCTCTGACTTCCTCTTCCGGTGTGGAGACTTCCGTCTCCTCGTCTGTCCGATCATCCATCATCATTTAGATCTCCTCCCGTTTGCGCGTACCGTTCCCTTTCCGGATGGACCGCCCCCGGAGGGAGCGGACATACAGACACTCGCCCCCGGGACTACGGGGGCTTCACCCAGACACAGGCCGGAAACCACGTATACCTCACCGGGCGCCCACAGCGCGGCTATGGAACCCACGGTCAGTTTGGCCCAATGGACGCCTTTTGTCAAGAACGCATTCAACATTTTCACCCCAACTGCTGCCCGAAGGTTGTCTTTGCAGCCTTCGGGGGCCGCGTGGGCCGATCTTCATCAAGCTACGCAGGCAAAGCAAAGCGGGGCGGTAAAGTAGGGCGGGCGTCTCGCCTGCCATGTTTTCAGACCTGGCTCGCGGCGGCGATTCGCGGCGGCGATTCGCGGCGGCGATTCGCGGCGGCGATTCGCGGCGGCGATTCGCGGCGGGGATTCGCGGCGGCGATTCGCGGCGGCGATTCGCAACGGCGGGATGCTCGCCTCGCAAGACAGGCTAAAGCCCGCACTACGAACAGGTTCGCAGGCGAGACGCCCGCGCTACTTTATCCAGCGCTTGGATTTGGTAGCTCCGTCAAGATGCGCCCGCCGCGTTTTCCTCCCAGTTTTCGTTTGCCCCGGCCCAAGCCCTGAGTTATAGTAGCGCAGCCTTGTCCCCTCTATGCGCCGCCGCTCTGGCACGCGGGGACTCGAGGAGCAAGATGTCCGAGTCTTCACCTTCCTTCCGGGGTCAGCTCTGTGTCGTGACGGGCGCGGGCGGCTTCATCGGGAGCCACCTCGTGGAGGTGTTGCTCGCGCATGGCGCGCGCGTCCGGGCCCTGGTGCACTACAATGCGCTGGGCTCTATCGGCCATCTTGCCCACGCCCCCGCCTGGGAGACCGGAAACGGCCGGCTCGAGATCATGGCGGGCGACGTGCGCGATACGCGCTGCATCAGAAACCTGGTAAAGGGCGCCCACGCGGTCTTTCACCTCGCCGCGCTCATCGGCATTCCCTATTCCTACGCCGCTCCCGAATCCTACGTGGACACCAATGTCCGAGGCACTCTCAACGTCCTGGAGGCTTGCCGGGAAGCGGCTGTGGCCCGCATTCTTCACACCTCCACAAGCGAGGTCTACGGGTCGGCACGTCACGTTCCGATGGACGAACGCCACCCCCTGCAAGCCCAATCGCCCTACGCCGCCACCAAGATCGCGGCGGACAAGCTGGCGGAGGCCTATGCGCTGTCCTACGGCCTTCCCGCAACCACCGTCCGCCCTTTTAACACCTACGGCCCGCGCCAGTCCCTTCGGGCCGTTGTCCCCACGATTCTGGCCCAGGCGCTTTCCCCCGCCTGCAAGTGTATCGAGGTGGGCGCCTTGCACCCCGTGCGCGATCTGACCTTTGTGGAGGACGTGTCGCGGGCTTTCTGCGAGATCGCCGCCGCGCCCTTGGAGACCGTTCGCGGGCGGCTCTACAACCTGGGGACGGGCCGCGGCGTCACCATTGGGGAATTGGTGGAACTGGCCCGCAAGATCACGGGCGCCACCAAGCCCGTCGTCGAGAAAGAGGAGCGAAGGCGCCCGGAGGACAGCGAAGTTCAGCAGTTGGTCTGCGACCCCTCTCGCGTGGAACGGGAGGTTGGATGGAAAGCGGCTATCTCCCTGGAAGAAGGGCTTCGGCGCACCGCGGACTATCTGCGGCAGAATCCGCCCGATCCACGCGCGCTCTCCCAATACACCATTTGAGATTGGGGATTTCGGATTGCGGATTGTGAATTGAGAATCGGGGATTGAGAATTGAGAGAAGGAGAATAGAATGAGCGTCCCAAAACCTGCACTCCGCACTCCCCACTCCGCACTCCGCACTCCCCACTCCGCACTCCGCACTCCCCAATCCCCAATCCGCAATCCCCAATCCGCAATCCTCAATCCAGGGACCCGCGCGGTGGTGCTGGCGGGCGGCAAAGGGACCCGTCTGCTCCCCTACACGACCGTCCTGCCCAAGCCGCTCATGCCGGTGGGAGACCGCCCCGTCCTGGAACACGTCCTGACGAGCCTGCGCGGCGCCGGAGTCCGAAGAGTAACGATCTCGGTGGGGCATCTGTCGGAGTTGATCCAAGCCTTCTTCGGCGATGGGAGCAAACTGGGCCTGACGATAGACTATGCCATCGAGGATCGGCCGCTGAATACCATTGGTCCGCTCGCCTTCATCGAGAATCTGGGCGAGAACTTCCTGGTGCTGAATGGAGATATTCTGACTGACCTGGACCTGCGGGCCTTCTGGGCGGCGCACTGCCGGCAAAACGTCGCTCTAACCGTGGCCACTTTCCGCCGTGAGGTCCGCATTGATTTTGGCGTGATCCGCTTCGAGGAATCGGGAGGGAAAGTGCGGGGATTCGACGAAAAACCGGTTCTTCCCTATGATGTTTCGATGGGCATTTACGCGCTCAGCAGGCGATGCCTGGATTTCATCCCCCCCGGCGAGCCATTCGGTTTTGACCAACTGGTGCTCGCCCTTCTTGCGGCACACGAGCCCGTGCAGGCTTTCCCCCACAAAGGGAAGTGGCTCGACCTCGGACGCCCCGAAGACTACGCCCTCGCAAATACGGAGTGGGTCCCATGAACTGGATAGTCCCACTCACCGATGTGACCGTGGGGGAAGAGGAAGTCCAGGCGGTGGCGGAAGTCCTCCGGTCCGGCTGGCTCACACAGGGTCCGCGGGTCGAGGCGTTCGAACGGGCCTTCGCCGGAGCCTTGGGTGTGGCCCATGCCGTGGCCGTCGCGAACGGGACCGCGGCGCTGCACCTGGCCTACGCCGCCGCGGGCCTCGGCCCTGGAGATGAGTTTATCATCCCAGCCCTCACTTTCGTGGCGACTATGAACGCCGGAATCTATCTCGGCGCCAAGCCCGTCCTGGCGGATTGCGTTTCGGCGGACGATCTGACGGTGTCGCCCGGCGACGTGGCGCGCAAGATCACCCGCCGCACGCGCCTGATCGTGACGATGCCCTATGGCGGCTTCAGCCCCGACATGACGGCCCTGGCAAACCTGGCGAAGGAACACGGCATTCCGCTCGTGGAAGACGCGGCCCATGCTCCCCTGGCGACCTTCAAGGGGCGCGCGCTGGGAACCTTCGGCGCCGCCGGAGCCTTCTCCTTCTTCGGCAACAAGAACCTCACCACCGGCGAAGGCGGGATGGTCGTCAGCGCCGATGGCACCCTCGCCGCGCACATCCGCCGCATGAGATCCCACGGCATGACGACCCTGACCTGGGACCGGCACCAGGGCCACGCGGCGGACTATGACGTGATGGAGCCCGGTTACAACTACCGGATGGACGAGGTTCGAGCGGCGCTGGGGATCGAACAATTGAAGAAGCTGCCGGAGGCCAACCGCAAACGCGCGGAAAACGCCCGGCTCTTGCGGGAGGCAATCGAGTCGCTCGAAATCCCGGGCCTCACCGTGCCATTTTCGAGTCCAAGAGGAACTCCCGCGCACCACCTTTTTGTCCTCCTGCTGCCTCAGGGCACGGATCGGGCGGCATTCCGGAAGCGCATGTCCGAGGCCGGCATCCAAACGTCGGTCCACTATCCCCTGCTGAGCAGTTTCTCGGTCTGGCGCAACTACTGCGGGAGCGGGAAGTCGCCCAGTCTGCCGGTTGCTCTGTCGGTGGCGAACCGCCTGGTGACCCTGCCCATGGGACCCCACCTGAATCCGATGTCCATCGAGTTAATCGTCAAGACGTTGAAAAAATGCTTGACCGTCGAAAAGACGAATCTGAAGCAGGACGAGTTATAGCGCCCTTAGGTCCTTGTTGTCCTTGTTGTCCTTGTTGTCGTTGTTGTCCTTGTTGTCGTTGAAGTCCTTCTTCGAGGTAGTGCCGCGGAATGCCCGATCTGATCAAAAAACTCTATCCATACTGCAAGAGGCACAAACGGTCCCTGCTGGCGGGGATGGCCGTTGTGCTGCTGATGAATGTGTTCTATTCCCTGATCCCGAAAGTGACGGGAAACGCAATAGACACGATTTTCCGCCCCGGCATGCGGATGAGCGACATCTGGCATTACGTTGTGCTTATCGGCGCCTTGGTGGGCGGCGGCGCGATCATGCAGTATTTCCAGCGCATACTGCTCATCATCCCGTCCTGGAAAATCCAATACGAATTCCGCAACGATTTCTTCCGGCACCTCACCAAGATGTCCCCCTCCTTCTACGACCGAATGAAAACCGGAGACATCATCTCGCGCGTAATCGGCGACATTGACCAGATCCGGTCGGTGCTCGGACCGGGAATCCTGCGTCCCTTGGAGGCTGTCACGCTCGCGCCCATCGTGCTCGTCTATATGACCCTTATGAGTTGGCCCGTGGCGATCGTGGCCTTCATCCCCACCTTTTCGGTCCCGATCCTCGTCAACATCATCGCCAACCGCATGTACAAGCGTTCCCTCCTCGTACAGGAGCATTTCTCGGATTTCTCGGGACGCATCCAGGAATCTCTGGCGGGAGTCCGCGTGATCCGATCCTTTGTCCAGGAAAATCATGAGATGGAAGTCCTGGACGAATTGAACAAAAAGAACGCCGATCTGAACATGGATATCGCCCGTCTCGAAGCTCTCTTCCGCCCCGTTCTCATGGGCATATACATCCTCGGCACCATTATCATCATCTGGACCAGCGCTTTCTTCGTCACGCGCGATCCGAACACGGTGGGAAAACACGGCATGATGAGCGTGGGCCAGTTCATCAGCTTCGTCATGTATTACCGCTACTTGTTCTGGCCCATAATGGGCATGGGCTGGATCGTCAGTATCTACCAGCGCGCCTCGGCGTCCATGCACCGCCTCATGCTCATCTGGAGCCACGTGCCGGATATCCGTGATACGGAGGAAACCGACCGTTCCCTCACCTCTGTGCGCGGGAATATCGAGCTTCGGAACCTGACGTTCGCGTTCCCCAGCACCGACCGGCCTTCGCTGCGCAACGTCAACCTACGCATTCCCCAGGGCCGAACGCTGGGAATCGTCGGACCGGTTGGGTCGGGAAAGTCCACCATCGGGAACCTGATCGCGCGCCTCTATGACCCGCCCGCCGGAACGGTTTTCGTGGATGGACGGGACGTGCGCCGGTTTCCTCTCGACCTATTGAGGAGATCGGTCGGAATCGTCTTTCAGGAAACTTACCTCTTCTCCGACACTATCACGGAGAATATATGCTTCGGACTGCCTCAGGGACCCGATTCGGAAACAGCGCAGCAAGCCGCCGTGGCGGCTTCGGTCGAGGAGGACATCCTGGGCTTTCCCAAGGGCTATGAGACCATCCTCGGTGAGCGCGGCGTAAACCTATCCGGCGGCCAGAAACAACGGGTGTCGCTCGCGCGCGCCCTCGCCACCGACCCGCCGATCCTGATCCTCGACGACGCCTTCGCGAGCGTGGACACCCACACCGAGGAACGCATCCTCCAGAGTCTCCGCCGGATTCTCGAAGGGCGGACCACGCTTCTCATTTCGCACCGCATATCCACAGTCAAGCTCGCGGACGAGATCATCGTCCTCGACGAAGGTCGCATCGTCGAGCAGGGCACCCACGAGGAACTCGTGGCGAAGGGCGGCCTCTATGCGGAGATCAACCAGAGGCAGCTGTTGGAAGAGGCCATTTTGAAGGAAGAGGGATAAGCAAGGTTATGCCTCCCCACGGCCACGGAGCATCTCACTACGAGGAAGAGGATCTGGGCAAGGTGTTTGACGCGCACCTGGTCCGGCGCCTCAGCCATTACCTCAAACCATACGCAAAGCTGGTGGCGGCGGCCATCTTCCTGGCCATCCTGGCGGCGGCATTGCGCGTTGTGGCCCCCCTGATCGCGCGCCATATCCTCGACCACTGTATTCCCGCCGACGTCCCGGAAAGGCGCGCCGGCTTGACGCGCTACAGCCTTATGTACCTGGGGCTTCTGGCCGCCATGTTCGCCAACAACTATTCCCTGACCTATGTCACGGCCTGGATCGGCCAGCGCGGAATGTACGACCTCCGCAAGGACGTTTTCCGAAAACTGAGCTCGCTTTCCCTGCGCTTCTTCGACCGTAATCCCACGGGCCGCCTCCTGACACGGACCACCTCGGACGTTCAGGTTCTTAACGAGTTCTTCTCCGAAGGGGTCGTTTACATCTTCGCCGACTTCGTTCTTCTGTTCGGTATCATCATCGCCTGGTTCTACTTCAACTGGCGGCTCGCCGTTCTACTCCTGCTCACGGGGCCTATCATGGGCGTGGCGGCTTACCGGTTTCAGATCAAGGCGCGCGCCGCCTACCGAGCCTCCCGCGTCCGCCTTGCCGCGGTCAACACCTACCTCCAGGAGAGCTTGGCGGGAATCCGGACGGTTCAGTCCTTCAATCGGGAGAATGCCAGCCAGAAAAAATACGAGACACTCAATGCCCGCTACCGCGATGCGCAGATTGACACCGTGAAGCAGTATGCGCGCTTCTTCCCCGTGGTAGAGATAATCTCCAACCTGGGCGGGGTGATCGTGCTCGCCTACGCGGGCTGGAGCGTGGCTTCAGGCAGCGCCTGGGGGAAAACGTTCACGGTCGGCGATATCTATGCCTACCTTCAATACATTGTCTGGTTCTTCATGCCGATCCAGGAGCTTGCCGAGAAGTACACCGTCTTCCAGGGCGCCATGGCTTCGGGCGAGCGAATCTTCATGCTCATGGACCAGCCGGTGGACGTTCCTGATCCGCCCGACCCGCGCGAGGCCGCTCCATTTCGCGAGTCCGTTGAACTCCGCAACGTCTGGTTCGCTTACAACGGCCACGGAAAGGCTGCCCCCGCTGCGCCTATCTCGGACATGCTGGATGAGACCAACAAGGACTCGCGCGCGCGCAAGGAGGAAGACGCAACCTCCAGGGAGCCCGAATGGGTGCTGCGCGACGTGTCCATGCGCGTGAACCGCGGCCAAACAGTGGCGCTGGTGGGCGCGACCGGCGCCGGCAAGAGCACCGTGATCAACCTGATCTCGCGGCTCTACGACGTTCAGAAGGGCGCGGTGCTCTACGACGGAGTGAACGTGTGCGAATACAGCCAGGCCTCCCTGCGCAGGCGCATGGCGATTGTGCTGCAGGACGTTTTCCTGTTTTCCGGCACCATTGCCGAGAATATCAACCTCGGCAATCCCGCCATCACCATCGAGCGCGTCGAGCAGGCCGCGCGCTACGTCAACGCCCACGGGTTCGTCTCGCGCCTTCCCAAGGGGTATCAGAGCGAGGTGCTGGAACGCGGCGCCACCCTCTCCACCGGCCAAAAGCAGCTCCTGGCCTTCGCCAGAGCGGTCGCCTTCGATCCGGACATTCTGATCCTCGACGAGGCGACGGCGAACATTGACACGGAGACCGAAGCCCTGATCCAGGACGCGCTCGCCAAACTGATGCGCGACCGCACCTGCATTGTCGTGGCCCACCGGCTCTCCACCATCCAGAACGCGAGCAGGATCGTGGTGTTCCACCACGGCCGTATCCATGAGGAAGGAACCCACCAGGAGCTTCTGGCGAGAGACGGCCTCTACCGGAATCTGTACGAGTTGCAGTACAAGGTGTGACAAATGGCCGCAAGGGACGCAGGGCACTACCGTTTAAGGGTTTGCACACTCTAACCTCTGGAATATGAATAATATGCAAGACTTGACCGTATTCTTAGTGCTCCAAATCAGAAGTTCGGTGACGTATTCTTTGTGGACAGGATTATTGAGGAATGGGAAAATAATGTCCTATCCTTTCGTGGGAAAAGCCTCGAAAATAAAGCTTCTACATGAGGACGCATAGGACATTACTTATGCCTGTATCAATAACAGGGCTTACAGGATGAATGGATGAGATCCCTAATCATGTTGATCTTGTTCATCCTGTCCAGTATCTCCCTGGCGCCCGCTATGCTTCACAGCACTTACGAACGCCTGTACTTAGCCGTCTTCAGACGGCTCCCCTTTGCCCCCGGCTTCAGCCGGCGGGAAAGGGGACATACCATTTCAGAGACTCAGCCGGCTTTAGCCGGGCTTCCCGGCCCGCTTCAGCAAA
>Ga0315279_10007930_pt1 | contig 12979 bp, 9 predicted proteins | sample YL17G06_20_MG_FD_203694 | JGI IMG/M metagenome (GOLD analysis project Ga0315279, IMG submission 203694) | Sediment microbial communities from Yellowstone Lake, YNP, Wyoming, USA - YL17G06_20 | ecosystem: Environmental > Aquatic > Freshwater > Lake > Sediment | place: USA: Wyoming | collected... | reverse complement strand
ATCCCCCGGCGTCTACGCCCCCAAGCACCTTTTCCGCCGCGCCTTCCTCCCCGCCTCCGCCGCCCACCTCGCGGGCCGCCCCCTGGTCAGCGCTGAGACCCTAACCCTGATGGGCCCGCCCCTATCCACCCCGATGGAGATGTGCAAGGAGAACGTGGACTACAACTTCGTCGGCGGCGTCAACCACGTCCTCTATCACGGCGTTTGCTACTCGCCCCCAAGCGCCCCCTGGCCCGGTTGGCTCTCCCCCTGGGGCACACACCTCGAACCCACTACCCCGGCGTGGCGCAGCCTGCCCGCTTTCAACATCTACGTGACCCGCTGTCAGTCCATGCTCCAACAGGGCAATGCCGATTGTGAGGCTCTCTTCTACTTCCCCACCTACGACTACTGGTCCGCCGAGCTCGACCGGACCGTCGGTTGGGGCTGGAGGGACGGCTACCTCTTCGATTTTCCCCCGGCCTCGATCCGCCTCTGGCAGCAGGGTTATGCCTATGATTTCACCAGCGACGCCCTGCTGCGAGATGCCGTCACCGTCGAGCAGGGTCGTCTGGCTGGTCGCGCCGGCAGCTACCGCGTTCTGGTCGTCGCCGACTGCCGCCTGATCCCCGTCCAGACCTTCCGCCGCATCGTCGAGCTGGCCCGGCAGGGCGCCACCGTCGTCGTCGCCGGTGAGTCCCTCGCCGATGTTCCCGGCCTGGGCCGCCTCGATGAGCGCCGCCGCCAGTTCAAGGAGATCAAGACTTCCCTCGGGCAAGCCTCCCCACTTGAGGGTGACGTGACCGAGCTCCGGATCGGCAGCGGCCGCATTCTCACCGGCCCGGACTTGGGCGAGCTGATGCGCGCCTCCGGTGCTCGCCGCGAAGCCTGCGTGGACTACGGCGTTCAGTTTATCCGCCGCGCCGACCGCGACGGCTGGACCTACTTCTTCGTCAACCCCACCGCCCGCCGCCTTGACCAGTGGGTTGCCCTCAGCGTCTCCGGTCCCACCGCCGCGCTCTTCGATCCCGCCTCCGGTCGCGTCGGCCTGGCCGCCACCCGCCCCAATCGCCAGAGGTCGCTCGACGTCTACCTCCAGATCGAACCCCGCCAGGCCTGCCTGCTCAAGGTTTACCGCAAACCGGTCAACGGACGGGCCTGGGCGTACCTGGCCCCGGCTGGCGAGCCCGTCGCACTAAAGGGCGACTGGCAGGTCGAGTTTATCGTCGGCGGCCCCCGCCTCCCCGCCCCGCGCCGTCTCAGCGAGCTCTCCTCCTGGACCAGCTGGGGCGGCGGACAGGCCGAGCTGCTCCGCAACTTCTCCGGCACCGCCCGTTACACCCTCGCTTTTGATGCCCCCGCCGCTTCAGCCACCGACTGGCTGCTCGATCTGGGCGAGGCTTTGGATCACGCCTGCGTGTCTCTCAACGGCCGCGATCTCGGCGTCTGCTTCGCCCGCCCCTTCCGCCTGCGACTGAGCAGCGCGTTGCGCCCCGGCCGCAATACCCTCCGGGTCGAGGTCACCAACTTTATGAGCAATCGCGCCGCCGATCTAGCCCGCCGTGAGAATCTCACCAAGCTTGTCTTCGGCTGGGGTCAGGCCGACGTCGGCGATCTGGGCCAAGCCCCGCTCCCCTCCGGCCTCCTCGGCCCCGTCACCCTCACCCCGCTCAAGCTCCTGGAGGTGAAGTAGGGATCGGGATGGCAGGGTCACAGGATGGCAGGGTCAGACTTTCAAATTTCAATTTACCGCAGATGGCAGGGTCAGACTTTCAAATTTCAATTTACCGGAGCATCCCAGCTTCTTGGGGCACGAGAATTGAAATTTGAAAGTCTGACCCTGGCCCAGACAGGTTGAGATGGGCCTGATAGTTGCTTCATGTCAGAGTATTGCGGCCGAGTGTCAAACCCTTGACTCCTGGACGTGTGATTGGTATTGTATCCTCATTCCCTTATGACCGAGGTGCGAACATGCCTTTCCTGAGGGATTTCTTCCTTCAACTCAACGAGCTGCTGGCCCAGCAGACGCGGACCCGCAGGCTGTTTGCGGGCGGCATTCTTCTGGCGGTCGTCCTCCTTCTGGGATTTCGCATAGCCGGCTTCGGCCGGACGATTGACTATGAGGTTCTCTACTCGGATCTGAACACCGATCAGGCCAAGATCGTGAAAGACGAGCTGACGCGGGCGGCGGAGCCCTACAAGTTCGAGCAAAGCGGCAAGGGTCTGACGGTGAGAGTGCCGCAGGGAAAAGCGCTGGACTGGCGCCTTGAACTGGCCCAGAAGGTGGGCGTGGAGGCAACGGGGAAAGGGTGGAGTTTGTTTGACCTGAGGGATTTCGGGGTGACTTCGGAGGAGTTCCAGGTGAAGAAACACCGCGCCCTTCGCGGCGAGCTGGCCCGGACCATTTCGGCCTTGAACATGGTGAGATCCGCTGTCGTGGAGCTGGCCCTGCCCGCCAAGGAGCTCTTCGTGAAGGAAGAGAAACCTCCCAAGGCCTCCGTCCTGCTCGCGCTTTATCCGAACGCCGCCATCACGCCGCAACAGGTGGCCACGATCCAGGCGCTTGTGGCCGGGAGTGTGGAGGATCTGGCTCCGGAAAACGTGACGGTGGCCGACACTCAGGGAAATCAGCTGAGCAGAGCCGGAAAACCCGATATGATGACGGAGAAACTGGACAACCAGGAGCGGCTGCTCGACATGCACAAGAAGCAGCGGAGGGACTTTGAGGAATACCTGGAGAACAAAATACTCACGGCCTTCAACCCGGTGTTTGGCCCTGGCCACGTCAAGGCCAACGTGAGCGTGGACTTCGATTTCACCGCCAAAGAAGAGAACACCATCAAGTACGATCCCACCACCGTTCCCATCTCGAGCGCGAGAACCATCAAGGGCCTGGGCCGCGATTCGAGTTTGGCGGTCGGGATCACGGGCGCCGCCGCCCACACGGAGAACGTTTCGGCGGTCACAAGCGGAACCGCGCCGTCCAGAGCGGAGTGGCTCCAGGAAGATGTCAGCAACTACAATGTCGGGAAGACGGAATCCAGGACCGTCTTCGCTCCCTATGTGATCCAACGGATCACCGCGAGCGTGGTGGTGGACGACAAGCCGACGTCCGTTACGGTGGGTGAGAACGGGGTGGCCAAGGTTCTTAGCCGCAAACGCCTGGACCCTGCGGAAGTGAAACAGCTGACGGATACGGTGAAGGGGATCGTGAGCTACAACGAAGAACGCACAGGCGGCACCCCGGATGAAGTGGTCGTGACCAACATAGCCTTCTCTCCGACCGGGGAGGAAAGCCCCTTTGTGATGGTGACGAATCTGGAGAAGCAAAAACGGAACATGATGCTCATAAAGTATGGTATACTGGTGGTGGCGGGACTGGCGGTGCTGGTCTTCCTGTGGCCTCTCAGGGGGGTTTTCCATGTGCCCGTGCCAGGGCGGCGGTTGGCCGGCCCGGCGGAGTTGGAGGCCTTGCCGGAGGCGCCTGAGAGGGCCTATCTCCGTCCGCCCGAGCACATGGCCGCCATCCCCGGGGGCGAGGCGCCCCTGGCGGCGCTGGCCGAGCCTCCCGCGCCTCCGGACATGGTGAGAGCGAGGCTGACCGAGCTGGACGACGAGATTCTTGAACTGGCACGATCCAATCCCAAGAAGGTGCCGCTGGTGCTGCGTTCCTGGATGGAATCCTGAGGAAGGATGAAGGATGAAGGCGGAAGGAGGAAGGATGAATGAGGAATGATGAATGTTGAAGAAGGAAGGACAGACGATGAAGGATAGATGCGGAAGAGCCTATGTTAAACGGAATACCCGGGATGATGCGGCGCGCTCTGAAGCGTTCCTCTTTGTTGATCCTTCATTTTTCATCCTTCATGCTTCCGCCTTCATCCTTCATTCTTACGAAAGGACGGCCCCGAATCATGGCGGGTGAACGTAAACTGTCGGGCACGGAAAAAGTGGCGGTGCTCCTTCTTACTATCCGCGAGGACGTGGCGCAGGAGGTGATGCGCCTGCTGCCTCCCAACATGCTCCAGCGCATCACCAACTACGCCAACATGCTCCGCGAAGTTCCTCCCGAATCGATCCTGACGATCAAGTCGGAGTTCTGCGAGAAGATGCGACACGCGAACGCGCTGCAGCTGGGCAATTCCCGGGACGTGATCCGCGAGATCCTCTCGGGATTCATGACTCCCGAGGAGGTGGAGAAGATGACGCTGGATCTCGGGACGGAAACGGGCCAGACAGAAGGGCTCGAAGCTCTCAAGTGGATGGCGCCCGACTCGATCGCCGCCTTCCTGCGCAACGAGCATCCCCAGACCATCGCGCTCGTCCTCGGCCATCTCGAACCCGAGCAGGCTGCCCAAGTTCTCACTCGACTTCGCCCCACCGTGCAGCCCGAAGTGGTGATGCGCCTTGCCGCCCTGGACCGTGTGGCGCCGCAGGTCCTTCACGATCTGAACACGGTCCTGAAGGAGGAACTGATCTCGTCGGCGTCCGCCAGCACCGAAGTGCTGGGCGGGCTGGAAGCCGTGGCGGAGATCATGAACAACATCGACAAGAACACAGAGGCCAGCATTTTCGACGCCATGGAGGAGATCAACCCCACCATGGTTGAGGAAATCCGCGAGCTCATGTTTACCTTCGAGGATCTGGTGTCGGTGGACAACCGGGGCATGCAGGAGCTGACCAAGCAGATCAGCAACGAGCAACTCGTGCTGGCTCTGAAGACCGCTTCGGATGAGATCAAGCAGAAGTTCTTCTCGAACATTTCCACCCGCGCCGCCGAACTGATCAAGGAAGAGCTCGAGGTGATGGGGCCTGTCAAACTCAGCGACGTGGAGACCGCGCAGCAGGAAATCGTGAAGGTGGCCAGACGCCTCGAGGAAGAAGGAAAGATCGTGCTTGCCGGCAAGGCAGGGGGCGAACCCCTTGTCTGATCTTCCGCCACATTCCCCTGGAGAAGACAAAACGCCCGCCGAGTCCGAGACCGTGGACGTGTTCGGGAGCAACGTCTTTTCCGCGCCGGGAACTCCCGCGCCGCAGGGCATGGATTCCGTGTTCGACGAACCGGGAAGCGCGCGCGAGGCCGGCCAGAGCGAGGTTTTCCAGCCGTTTGATGAGGTAGTGGAGGGTGCCTTCAGCCCTTTCATGGGGATCGGCTTCCTGGGCGAAGAAGGCGAGCGCATCCTGGAGGAAGCCCGGCAGCGGGCCAATGCGATCCACGAGAACGCCCACCGGTTCGCCGAGGAAACCCGGAGACGCGCGGCCGAGATGTTGGAAGAGGCGCGCCGCCAGGTGGAGGAAGTGGAGGCCAGGGCCTACCAGGCCGGATTCGCGCAGGGCGAAGAAGCGGGGCGTCGCCTGGGCGAGCAGAAAGTCGAGTCCGTTCTGAAGAGCCTGCGGTCGGTCATAGAGAGAATGGTGGCGCAGCGCGACGCCCTTTTCAAGGCCAGCGAGCAGGAACTGGTCAGACTTGCCTACCTCATCTCCCTGAAAGTTATTCACCGCGAAATCCAGCAGGAGCCCAACGTCGTGCTGGACATGGTGCGCGCCGCTTTGGCGAAAACGCACCAAGCCTCGCAGATCACGATCCAGGTCTCGCCCACCGATTTCAGGTTCCTGGAAGGGCAATCCGAACTGGTGCGGGACCTGGCCGGCAACAGAGCCAACGTGCAGATCGAGCCCTCGAGTGAGGTCGGGCGCGGGGGTTGCCGTATCCTGAGCGAGGCCGGCGAAGTGGACGCCAGGGTCGAGAGCATGCTTGACGTTTTTCGAAAGCGGATCTGGGAGGAGGAATCGTGAAGGTGCGCAGCCTGACCGACCTGGGGGATTTCGCCCGCCAGACGGACGCCGTCCAGGTCCGCGGCCGGGTCACGCGCGTGGTGGGGACGGTGATCGAAGGGCGCATGCCCGAATGCGTGGTGGGCCAGATCTGCCAACTGGTTCCTGGGCCCGGGGCTGCTCCGATGCTGGCGGAAGTGGTCGGCTTTCAGGACCATCGCGTTATTCTGATGCCTTTGGGCGACATGCGGGGCCTGAGACCCGGCAGCGCCATTCACGTACTGCGCGCGGCCCCCACGGTCAAGGCCGGCCAGGGCCTCTTGGGAAGGGTCCTCAACGGCATGGGCGAGCCCATGGATGGGGGGCCTCCCATCCCCTACGAAACAGAGGTCCCGCTTTACGCCGAGCCGATCAACCCTTACCGGCGCAAGCGCATCCATGAACCACTGGACGTGGGGATTCGCGCTCTCAACGCGCTTGCCACCATCTGTGTGGGGCAGCGCATGGCGATCATGTCGGGGTCCGGCGTGGGCAAGAGCGTTCTGCTGGGGATGATGGCGCGGTACACCACGGCCGACGTCAACGTGATTGGGCTGGTGGGGGAACGGGGGCGGGAGCTCAAGGACTTCCTGGAGCGGGACCTGGGTCCGGAGGGGCTGCGCCGGTCGGTCGTGGTTGCGGCCACTAGCGAGACCCCGGCGCTGGTCCGTGTGCGCGCGGCCTTTATCACGACGGCCATTGCCGAGTACTTCCGCTCGCTCGGCAAGAAGGTCCTCCTGATGATGGACTCCGTGACTCGCTTCGCCATGGCCCAGCGCGAAGTCGGTCTCGCCGCCGGAGAGCCGCCCACCACCAAGGGATACACCCCATCGGTCTTCGCCCTGCTGCCGCGCCTTCTTGAGCGTGTGGGGATGGGCAACGAAGGGGAGACCGGCAGTATCACGGGGCTCTACGCGGTGCTGGTGGAAGGCGACGATATGAACGAGCCGATCGCCGACGCGGTCCGCTCGATTCTCGACGGCCATATCGTGCTGTCCAGAGACCTCGCGGAGAAAGGCCACTACCCGGCCGTGGACGTGCTGGCCAGCGTCAGCCGGCTCATGCCGGACGTTGTCAAGCCCGACCACCTGGAATGGGCTACGAGGATTCTGGGATACATGGCGGTTTACCGGAGGGCGGAAACCCTTATCAACATTGGGGCATACGCGCGCGGCTCCAACCGTGAGATAGACACGGCGATTGATCTCATGGAGGACCTGAACGCGTTTCTGCGTCAGGGGATGCGGGAAAAAGCGGACTTTCAGGACTGCCTGCGCAGGCTCGAGGCTTTGGCTACCCGGAAGGCCGAGACGAGCAAGGCCGTGACGCCCATCGTCGAGCCAAGGCGCGCTTGAATGAAGAGGAAATGATGAATGTAGAATGATGAATGATGAACGTGAAGAAGTGACTCTCTATAAGACTATTCGCCAACGCGCTTCATTGAGGGATCCTGTTCGTATGAATTCGACATTCATCATTCATCATTCTGCATTTCTCTGTGCCTCTGTGCGTCTGCGGTGAAAGGGGGCAATCCATGCCGTTCCGCTTTTCGCTGGAGGAAGTCCTGGACTACCGGAATCGGATCGAAGAGACCCGTCAGCGCGAGTTGAACGAGATTCGCCGCCGGATGGATTACGTGGAAGGGTTGATTCGGGAGGCGCGGGAAAGAAGAATCCACTACCGTCAGGAATTGAACGAGGTAGTGTCCCGCAAGAGATCCTCCGGGCTTCAGCGGATCTACCTCGACTACCTGAGGGGACTGGATGATCTGATCCAAAGGACCGAGGCCCATCTGGAGGACCTGAGGCGGGAGTGCGACAGACGGAGAGGACTGCTGGAGGCGGCCATGCGGGAGCGGAGGATCATGGAAGAGCTGAGGAAGGTTGAGCTCCGGCAGTATCTCTTGGAAGAGCGGCGCGCGGAGGGACGCGTGTACGACGAGATCGCTATCCGGAAGTTTGTGACGGCCCAGCAGGAAAAAATTGCCCGGATGGAGGAGGGATAAAGCCCATGCGCACGAAGAAGAACCTCTGGATCATCCTGTTTTTTGGGGTCTTGACGGCTGGCATTGTTGCCCTTAGTGGCGATGATGCGCCTTTTATCCGGCACCTGCCCCAGTCTGGTATCCTCCCTGCTTCTTTTGCCACCCAGCAGGAGGACGAGGAATCTTCCGCCACGGTCAAGGGCGCCTCCGCAGGATCGGTCGCAATCCCCGCCCGTGGTGGAATGGATTCCGTCAGCAGTCTGGTCGGGGATGAACCGGTCACCAAGGAGGTTCGAGAGACTCTCAGGAAGAGAGACCAGGAGCTCCAGGCTCGGGAACGAGAAGTGGAGCGGCGCGAACGGACACTCCGGGATCTGGAGAAATCCATCGTCGCCAAGTTGGCCGAGCTGGAGCGCAAGCGCAAGGATCTGCTTTCGCTGACCACGCAAATGGATGAACAGCGACTGGCCGATCTCACCGCCGCCTCGAAGATCTACAAGGCGATGGACACGCAGTCCACCGCGCGGATCTTCAACCAGATGGATCTGGACGTCGTGGTGACCGTTCTCAAGCAGGTTCCGGCGGCGAAGGCCGGCGAAATCCTCGCGGCAATGATAGCTGAAGTGGGAAAAATGGAAGAGAAACCGGGCGGAAAGGATACCGGCCTGGAATTGGAGAAAGCCAAGAGGTTGAAACGGCTCAAGGACATGGGGGAGAGATTGGTAGACCCCACGCTCCGCAAACCTTAGGTCTTCTCTCTGCCAGCGCATCTCAGCCTTTCCACCTGCCTTCTGCCCCCAGGCTTCCCTTGCGTCTTCGCCGCGTCATCCGCGGCGGACGGCGAGCAAGGAGGAAGCCCCAAAGTCCACCGCACCGGGGGCAACGATGAGTGTTTCCGCACCGATTCTCATGGTGGAACCCGCCCTGGGGTTTGCGCCGGCCCGCGACCTTTCTCTGAACGGTCCGGTATCGAAAAACCCGGCCACGGGGCTCTGTTCCGCAACCACACCGGGGGCGTTCACCAAGACGTCCCAGGAGCCGGATGCGAGCTTCTCCGCTTCTTTTGTCGGCGCGCCGCGGAGTGAAAACACCCCTTCCCCCAACACGCCCGGCCTCGAACGGGTTCTTCTCGTCGGCTCCATCGCCGATTTCACATGCCCCTCCTTTGTCGAAGCTCTGTTGCTCGGGTTTTCTTTCAAAGGCGTTGATCTGAATAGCAGAGGCGTTCATCCAAGTAGCGACGCTGCCTTCTTCTCGCAAGACGCGCAAGGCCCGCAGACAGGAAACCGCAAGACCCTCTCTTACGACGGTGATGATCTTCTGAGAGCCCTGACGGGGATGCTCCAAGGGAGCGCGCCGGCGTTGGCGGGCCAAGTGGATCTCTCCGCCCTATCCCAGACGCGTGCAAACGAAACAGGCTTGGGAAAAGACCTCCGCGTTTCGCAGGGACTCGGCGTTCTCGCGCGCCAGTTGGCCGTCCTGCTCAAGCAGTGCGACGCAGCCGCCCGAGGGACCGGGCTCGCCGCAGACGGACAGGAGGGAATCGCCCAACTCCAAGAGATTCTGCAAGCCGGGCCTAAAAGCGCGGGCCGGGGCAACGGCCTCTCCGCGCTCCCCGACCTCATATACTTCCAAGGCGGGAGGAATGAGACCGGCCCTGGTTCGCAGAAGCCGGGCGATATCCTGCTGGTCACCGCGCCCCGCAGCGCCGAACACCAGCCCGTGGAGCTTCTCCAGTCGCTCTTGCGCGAGATTCGCCAGTCTCAAAAACACTCCGACTCGTCCATCAAGTCGGGATCGGAAACCACCGACCCGCGCCTGACGCATTTCATCGAGTCGCGGCTTCGCATGGACAACGCCCCGGCCAACGCCGCAGTTCTGAAGACGAATCCTTCCATCCTCGCCGACTCGGTCCGCCAGGTACAGGCCGTCATGGCCGACATGGTGGAACGAATGCGGGGGGACGTGCGTTTCGACTCGGGCGGGACGAGCGCCGTCCTGCACCTGGAGCCACCTTACCTGGGCCGGCTGCACATCCAGATGAGCATTGACAATTCTCAGCGGCTGGAAGCACACGTAACGGCGGACAATCCGGATACGCGGGACTTCCTGCAACAGAACCAACCGGACCTCCGCCAGGAACTCCAGCGCCAGGGTTTTGAGGCGGGAAACGTGAACATCACTTTCCACGACGAAGAGGCGCCGCTCTTCTCTTCGTGGATATCCGGACCCATCTTACTTTGATGAAGGAACATCACCCATGTCCGTGCAACCTATCACCAACCTTGGCCCAACCGATTCCAGCCTCTACACCACCAAGTCGAACGCTTTTGTGGGGAAGGACGAGTTCCTGAAACTCCTGATCACCCAGATTCAGCAACAGGATCCGCTGAATCCCCAGGACCCGTCCGAGTTCACCGCGCAACTCACCCAGTTCTCGAACCTCGAGCAGCTGATCTCCCTGAATTCGGCCATGCAGGACCTGCAGATGCTGCAATTGTCGGGCAACAACGCCCAGGCCGCCAACCTGATCGGCAAGAACATCCTCTACGAGGGAGGCTCGGTCCAGGTGACGGGTGGCGCGCCGGGGGCGCTGTACGTGGCGGCGCCCGGCATGGTCAAGGACGTCACGGTTAACATAAAGGACTCCGGCGGCAGCCTAGTGCGCACCATCCAGTTGGATCATCTCGACGGGGGCATTGGGAGCATTCAGTGGGACGGCCTGAAGAGCACCGGGGATCCCGCGCTCGACGGAAACTACACCTTTACGGTGACCGCTGTGGACGCCCAGGGGAACTCGGCCGCGGTTACTCCGCTGAGCTTCGGTCGCGTAAGCGGAGTCAGCTTTGAGAATGGCCTAACCTACTTGAACGTGGGAGGAGAGAAGGTTCCGCTCAGCGGCATCCTGAGCGTCCGGGAGCCGTCCTGAGCGAAAGGATGAACGCAGAAAGATGAATGACGAATGACGAATCACCGTTTGAAAACTCTTGTCTTACCAGAGCAAAGGAACGGCCAATGATGTTCGCTACTTTTCATTCATCATCCCTTATTCGTCATTCCGCATTCATCATTCATCATTTCTAAAGAGGAGCAACGACAATGTCCATCATCAGCGCACTTTACGCCGGCGTCAGCGGCATGAACGCCATGAGCAAGGGCCTTCAGGTCACGAGCAACAACATCGCCAACATCAACACCGTCGGCTTCAAGGGGAGCCGCGCGGAGTTCGCCGACCTCCTGAGCCTCACGATCAACACCCCCGCGGGTAAAAGCCAGCTGGGACGCGGTGTTCGCCTCCAGGCAGTCGAGGGTCTGTTCCACCAGGGCTCGTTCGAGAACACCCCGCTGGTCACGGATCTGGCGATCAACGGCGCGGGCTATTTCGTGGTCAGCGACGCAACGGACACCTTCTACACCCGGGCCGGGCAGTTCCGGATAGACAAGGACGGAAACCTGGTGAACGCGCTCGGCATGAACGTCAACGGCTACGTGATCCAGCCCACCGGCCAGCGCAGCGGAACCCGCGCCCCCATCAACCTGTCCTCGGTCACCGCTCCTCCCAATCCCACCGGCGATGGATCGGTGGAGGGATCAGGAATCTACATCAACCTCAACCTGGATCCGCGGGATGGCGTGAAGACGTTTGACATCACCAAGCCCACCGATGCGAGTTCGTGCAACTATAGCACCGCCGTTACTGTGTATGACTCTCTGGGCGGGGCTCACACCACCTTGATCTGCCTCAACATGACGGCGGATAACACATGGGCCTGGCATGCCGTGGTGGACGGGGGAGAACTCACGGGCGGAACAGCCGGAGTTTTCCAGGAGCAGGCTTCCGGCACCCTGCAATTCGACACGAACGGCCACCTCACAACCCAGACGCCTACCACCTCCGCCTTCAACTTCAAGGGCGGCGCGGCGCAGAACCAGGCTATCGGCTTGAACTTCACCGGCACCACGCAGACCATGTCGTCCTCGACCGTCAATTCCCTGAGGCAAGACGGCTTCGCCGCCGGATCTCTCCAGGCCATTGACATTGACCGCGAAGGCGTGATCACGGGGGTTTTCAGCAATGGCGCGTCGCGCGCGGTGGCCCAACTCAGCATCGCCTCCTTTGCCGCCGAGAACAACCTTTTCCGCACGGGCAACAGTCTCTTCGCCGAGACTCCGGAGTCCGGCCAGCCCATCTACTCCGTGGCCAACACCGGCACGAACGGAACGGTCGCGGCCAACACGCTGGAGCTCTCGAACGTGGATCTCACGGAGGAGTTCGTGAACCTGATCACGACCGAGCGCGCCTTCCAGGCCAACACCAAGGTGGTGACCACGGGTGACACGATGCTCGAAACCGTGATCAACATGAAACGATAAACGATGAATGACGAATGACGAATGACGAATGATGGTAACCCTTTAGCTATGTCTGGCAAGGCGCCCGACAACTATACGCCAAGCGGCCGCGGAGATATTGGGCGCCAAGCGGCCGCGGAGATATTGGGCGCCAAGCGGCCCCGAAGGGGCCATACCTTGAATAGATATTGGGTGTCAAGCGGCCGCGGAGATATTGGGCGTCAAGCGGCCCCGAAGGGGCCATACCTTGAATAGATATTGGGTGTCAAGCGGCCGCGGAGATATTGGGCGTCAAGCGGCCCCGAAGGGGCCATACCTTGAATAGATATTGGGTGTCAAGCGGCCCCGAAGGGGCCATACCTTGAATAGATATTGGGTGTCAAGCGGCCCCGGAGATATTGGGCGCCAAGCGGCCCCGAAGGGGCCATACCTTGAATAGCCCCAGGTGACCGCCGCGCCGAAGGTGCAAGGGAACCTGGGGACAAACGCCCCCCTAAAAAAGCCCCGTCCCCGAAGGGGGCGAACATCCCAAACCCATGCCCAATTCCGATGCCGTTCTCGATCCTGATCCTCTCATGCGAGATAACTCCCCTGGAGGACAATCCCCTCTTTGTGCAAAATGGAACACGATGGGGACGCTGTTCCGGGTTAGATGTTTTTGTTGGCCCCCTCCGGGGACCTGCATCCTTTTGCATTCTACCCCAGGTTTCTTCGCACCTTCGGCGCTCAGTCACCTGGGGCTATTCAAAGTGAGCCCTCTTCGAGGGCTTTGGGGAGCGTATCGAGTGCCTATTCAAAGTGAGCCCTCTATTCAAAGTGAGCCCTCTTCGAGGGCTTTGGGGAGCGTAT
>Ga0315279_10007928_pt1 | contig 12981 bp, 25 predicted proteins | sample YL17G06_20_MG_FD_203694 | JGI IMG/M metagenome (GOLD analysis project Ga0315279, IMG submission 203694) | Sediment microbial communities from Yellowstone Lake, YNP, Wyoming, USA - YL17G06_20 | ecosystem: Environmental > Aquatic > Freshwater > Lake > Sediment | place: USA: Wyoming | collected... | reverse complement strand
GCCGCCCGGTCCGCTGAGGTCTGCGTGAACATCGTATCGAGCATCGCTTGCACTTCGGCCGGCTTCAGGCCCTCATTGCTGATCGTCTGCGTGACACTGGCATACGGAGCCGCCGAAACGGTGCCCTGGCCTCCGACCGTGGCCCCTGGGGAGATCAGCGTGCCGGCACTACCGCCGACGGCGACGCGTTGATCCTGCGTGATCGGCGTGGTCTGCGTCGTGACGGTCGTTTTCTTCTCGGAGCTGCTGCCAAAGATACCGACGCCCATGCATCACCTCCGCAGTACCAAGAGAGCCACGACCGCCAGGCCGACGATCAGAATCATGGGGCTGCCCGAGCCGGCGAACGCGCCCAGGTTCATTTCGCCGCCGCCAAGGGTCGGCGTGATGTCCCCCGTATCGATGGTCACGGTGTCAGCCGGCATGGGAGCGGCTTGACCGCCGCCGCCCGCCCCGCCGAACATCGAAGCCAAACCCGTCGCCAACATCGGCAGCATGTCAGTCTCCTGCCAGAATCAGGTAAGCTGCGATCACGGCCACGATCAGCAGGCCCGAGCCGGACGACTTCGGCTGCGCATCCGTTGCCTGGGCCGCCGCCGTCTTCACATCAGTCTGAGCCTGCACCGGGACCGTCGTGCTTGCCAGGGGCGGCGGTTGAATCACCTTCTGGACCGTCTCGATCGCGCTACTCGCCGTCTCCAGATAGCCGCTGAAATCATCAAGCCAGGAACCGGCCATTTATCACCTCACAGTATCCGCCGGGAGCGATATTCAAGATAAAGAATGTCGCTCCCGGCAGAACACATCCACTTGGATCAGTGTTAGCTCAGGTTCTTGCAGAGCTGTTGAATCAGGACATCGTAGCCGCCCGGCAGGACGCCCCAGACCAGGCCGAGATACTCATTGGTCATCCGGGAGATGTCCAGAAAGGCCTTGGGATGGTTCGCCACGGAGAAGTCGATGCTCTCGTAGGTTGCCACGGGAGATCGGCCGGCCCGGTGCAAACGCAGATCGTTCAGCTCCACGGGCATGTCCGAAATCACTTCCGAGTCGTTCATCTTCAGATCGAAGCGCGTGAGCGTGCCGGCCGCGTGATGGACGTGATAGCCGAGCACGGCGAGCGCGTTGCTCTCGTGCGAGATTTTGTCGAGCGTCTGCCGCGAAGCAGTCGGCCACGTGGTGCCGTACTTGGTCCAGCGAATGTGATAGCCGATGACATCGGACGGCATGTCATCATATTCGAGCTGGAGCTCGCAGGCGTCGACGGTGATGCCGGCCCCCATGTTGATCTCGATGACGAACGTGTTCCGCTTGCTCGGGTTGTTGTCGCTGAGCATGCCGATGGCAAACTCTTGGGTTTCGTGCGAAAGAGGGAGCATCATCGGCGTGAAGATGAGCGGCAATTGTCCGGCAAAGACGAACGGGGCGGCGGCGAGACCATCGTTGAAATAGTGGTACAGATCCAAAATCTCCGTCGCCGTCAGATCGAAGATCACCTTGCCGCCCACCCGCACGCGGATGTCGGCAATCTGGGCCTTCATCTCCACTTCGGTCGCGGGGACGCCGGCAATCGTCCAAATCATATGCACCGCGTGAATGTTCTTGGACGAGTCGATCTCGTACGTGGTCCGACCGCCCGCCGCCGGAATGGTGGGCAGATCACCCAGCCGAATCGTCCGGGTCAAGAGGGGTTTGTTTCCTACAGCTACTTGTGCCATTGGGATTCTCCTTTGGTCAGTGCGATGGATGGTTTCGGAACGGGTCCAGGGACCGGACTTAGGAGAGTCCGATGTAGGTCTTGACCTTCGCCACGGTGGGATTCGTGCTGAATTGCCGCAGCAGCAGCGTGGTCACAACCAACACAATGAGGGTGCCCACGAAAAATCGGGGCGACGGCAGGTACATGGTCAGGTTCTTCATCGCTCTCACTCCAAAGCCAATTTGCGTACAGCTCACCACGGAGCTTTCGTATACTCAAATTATCGCCGGTTTAAAGAGGAGAAAAAAGAGGGATGATTGCGGATGTCGCAGTTGTCGCAAAAGTCGCAGTTTTCTTTAGTTGGAATTGCGGCCGAACAGCTCCTTTTCGAGCTGGCGGATGCAGTCGCAGGGAAAGAGAATCCGGCCGCCGTCACAGAGCCGGATTTCGGGAATGTCGTGGATGCGGCAAGCGCGGAGCACCGTGCGAGAGGTGACGCCCCAGCGCTCAGCGAGCGTCCGCGTGTTGACCAACTGCGGGGTCGCATCGAGGGGCTTCGGTCGCATACGCAATTTCCTCTTTCCGGGTCTGCCCGGTCGTCAGATCATCGATGCACCGCCAATAGCAATCTTCGCCATCGACGTAATGCAAATACTGATACTTCTGGAGCGCTCTGATCTGCGCCGGGTCGATGCCAGAGCAACGCTTTTTCACGTAGTCTATGTGATCATCTTCCCGCAGCGCAAAAATGTGCCATTCATGGGCTTGTGACCGCAACAGCTCCCCAAGCCGCTTGGGAGCTTGCGTAACGCCGATCAGCTCCACGCCCGGATGACCGCCGGCCGTGATGATTTTCGTAAACTCCGGACTGCACCAGTTGCCCCGAAAGAAGAGCTGCACTTCATCGACCACCAAAATCATATCCCCGCAAGCATAGGCCAGCTCGCAGATCCGTGGCAGATGGGTCAGGGGATCGACCGGCTTGTACGTGATGCGAAACCGGCCGCGATAGGTCCGCCGCCAGAACTTCTCCAAGACAGCCAAATCGCGGCAAACCACGCCCTCATTGTAATCATCATTCAGCGAGTCGAAGAAGAGAACACGCGGAGCCCCGGCCGTCAGGCGCGTCACATGGGTACTCTTGCCATACCGCCGCAAACCCACGACCGCTTTGACGACTGCTTCACCGTTCATCCCTAATGCCGATTCATTTGTGCCTGTTGAAGGTCAAGCCGAATCTGACAGAGCTGATTGCTCAGCTCGTGTAGAACAGTTCGATTCTCCATCAGCTCCCTTCGGATGCCGCGCAGGGCTTCGATCTCTAAGGCCCGCAATTGAGCATCCAATGGCACCTTGCCCCCCGCCAGCTCCTGCAGCTCCTCATCTGTCATCATGGTTCTGTCCTCAGTTTACACTCGGATTCGCGGCCGCATCCATCAGGAACGGTCGATATGTCCGTCAGCCCACACTGCAAACGCATCGAGGTAGCCCGAAACATCAAGTCTGAAAACCTCAACCCACACTTTGTAACTGCCAGCCTTCCGAGCCGCCACCTGCAGTGCTGTGCCATCCGTAGCAAAAACGCCCAAGACTCCATCATCAGCATAGAAGCCATTGTAAACGACCCACACCTTTTCACCCATCAGCCAACATCTTTCAATTGAGGCTCGGATTCGCGGCCGCCTGCGCTACTTGGAGAGCTATCTGGCGAGCTTTCGCGGCTTCGCGGGCAAGCGCGGCTTTGCACTTAATCAGGTTCGCCGTGGTCCAGATACAGGAGAGGACCACCATCAGCCAAGGCGGAATATGTCGGGTCACACCCATCAGCTCCAGCGCGTTCGTCCAGGGCAAGGCAATGTCAAAGGCTTCCTCTTTGGTCAAAGCGATCTCTCGGCATTTGGTCCGGACCGCCCAGGTCTCGAAAATCATTTCCAGGGCTTGCTTCACCGCCGGATGCGGCTGCTTCGAAAGCCGATTGTATTGGGCGATCTCCTCCGTCATGCCTTCCGGCCTTCCTGAGCCAGAGCGAGCCCCGCCACGGGGAGGAGAATCCTCTACATCCGCAGCTTCACCGTCGATCAGCGCTTCGAACGCCGGTTTGGGGCTGCCCTGGACAGGAGAGGGTGACAGTTCCCCGGATGTATGACCGAGGGGAGGTGTGGCTAAATCGAGATCAGCGTACGCCGCCAGAATGCGCCGGCAGCGCTCCGAGCGATTGTGGTTTTTCGTGAAGTCAAGGCCGAGCTGCCGGCCCGTCTCCTCCAGAGCCTTGAGAGTCATCGACCGCAGGTCTTTTGCCGAGTAACGCATCGCGTTCATCTTCACCGATCTCCGTCCCATAGTTTGAAACGAATACCTCCTGCATCGTCGTCCGTAGGAGTTGACTGAGCTGGAGAAGAATCGTCAGATTCGTTGTGAACCGGCACAGGTCCGCCAGGCTCATGGCTTGAATTCTCTTCGGATGCAGGAGCAAGCTCCGGAAGATCAGCCGGCGCGTCTGCCGGATGCGCCGGTCTATCCACCACAGTCTTAGCCTCATCCACATGCCATTCTCCTTTCGCATCGCGGATCAAGGATCCGCAGGTTTTGCACACGAGACGATCCGGGGCGATTGACTGGGCCGGCTGCTGACAATTGGGGCAATCCATAGGACCTCCAAAGAATTCACACGCTCTCTATCGGCCGGCCGGCCCGCCCGGTTTAATCGCCCGCAAAGAATCGTGATTTCAGTATTTCCCTCCCCGGAATTATCGCTCTATCCGCCACGTGGATCGATCAGCCCATCTAAAACCGCAAGCTGGTACTCCCGGGCCGCCTTCAAGTGTGCCGGCTTGAGTCGCCCCGGCTGATTCATCACGCCATCCCACCATTCCCGAAACAGCAGCGGGGTCATAGCCAGGGAGATCATCTGAACCGTGCCCGTTACCTGATCTTCGACGTACCGCTTGGCCTTCTGTACCGCTTTACGGATCACCCGGCCGGCGAGTCGCAGCGGCCCAGCCAGTGTGTCGATGATCTTTTGCCAGAAGGGATACCGGCGCAGACGGGAGAGATTCGGTTCATCGGGCTTTTCGGAACGATACCGGAAATCAATCGCTCCCGTGATGAGCCCGCCGATGGTCCGAGCCACCGCCTCCAGTCCATCGTCAAAGGCTTCCAGCAAAGCATCCACAGCGAGCTGTGCCTTGTGGTCCGCCAGCTCACGTTCCCAGCGGACCGCGTTGTTTTCCCCGCCCGATTCCAACTTTTTGTCATAGCAACGCAGATAGCTCTCGCCGCCGTTATTCCCGCGGGTGCCAAAGTTTACGGCTGCCGATGTCACTTGAAACAGGTCACTTTCGATGCGAGGATCACACTTCTCAGGCCCGCACCAATCATGCTTGGAGAGGATGCCATTGGGCAATATTTCCCGGACCGAGCCAATCAGCTCCATCGGCGTGATCGTCCGGGCGTGGTCGTCAAAGAACACGTCCAGGCGCGTGGCCCGAAAGCCGAAATCCCTCACACCCACTCTCAGGAACTCCAGGAACTTGCCCGGCTCCATCGCTTCTATCGAGCTGCCCGGCACTTCGATAGCAAACCGGCCGTTGTGCATCGTCTGAGCACGGTCGGCATCCTGGTCATAGTAGAGCGTCACACCGTTGGTCCAGCTCTGATTCGCATCGTACCGCCAGAAGCCCCACACGTGCCCATCCGAAGCACCCCACAGACCGAGAAGCCAAGCCATCACCGGGTCGTACATCACCATCGGAAAAGAAGCTCGAAACCAGTGCATTCCGACGACTCCAGAGCCATTCTGTGAATCTAACCCCCGTGTTACTGGGGGGGGGCTGCTAACCTCTGCGCATCCTTGCTTGCCCATCTTTTGTGTCCTTCCTACCCTCACTCCATCCATTTTCTAAAACGGGATGTCCTCATCCGGCTGCGGCTCCAATTCGCTCGCTTCTCTCTTGATGTTGTGCCCATCAAGGAATTGCACGCTCTGCGCGATCAGCCGATGCTTGCTGTGTACACCGCCATCCTTCGCCGTCCACTTCTCATAGGCCAGATAGCCTTGCACCAAGAGCAAACTGCCCTTGTGCAGATACTTGTTGATGTTCTCAGCAAGTCTCCCAAAGGCGCGCACGTCCAAAAAGCATGTCTCCTCCTTAGCGCTCCCATCCGATCCGGTCCACTTGCGATCCACCGCGATCCCGCTATCGATCACGGCCGTCTGATTCGGCGTGTACGACAACTGCGGATCGTTCGTCAGATTCCCCACCATCACAACGCTGTTATATGCCGGCATTGCCAATCCTCCTTTTCCTCCAGTCGCTTGCCACCTGAATCCCCTCACGTCTCGGCGTGTCGTACAAGATCATCATCATGCGGGCTCCGCACCGAACCTCGCTCTTCTCTGCACACTTCCAGCAGATGCACCGGCCGTTCACTCCGTAGGGCCGCAACTCATCCGTCTCCCCGCACGCGTCACACTGTTGAGGCTCTTCAACGGCGACGATAACGACATTCCCGATTCGCACGGTCACGATTGCCGCTCCTGTTCTGAGCGCTGCGCGGAGTTTTGCGGCTCGGGCTCAATGGCAGGTGTTTTCGGATCCTCTTCGGGACGCCCTACAGATAGTGTGCCGCGATGGAGATCAGGCAAGAGTAGCGCTGTGAGCTTGTGTCGTTCTTCTGGCCCTTGAATGTGGAGATACGTGAATCTCCCGCGCTCGTCGTAGTACCATGCATCAGCACGAACCAATTTCATCATGGCTTGCTCTCCTCCTTCAGAAACCGAAAACGCTCTTGTTGATCGACCCACTCCACTTGAATCCCGGCCGCCGCCAGCTCGCCGGCGAGCCACGCGGCCCCATACTCTTTCGGCAACTTCCAGACCAGACAGTTGAGCACGTAGAGCAGCAGCGAACAATCCCGCTGCCTGCGCTGCTGCGCCTCTGCCGGCGTGACGGCCGACTCGGGCTGGGGCACACCCGGCCCCGGCTGCGGAGTCCATCCGCCGCTTACAGGATCGAGCATCCAATCGGCCAGCCTGCCCGCGTCCGCCGGCCGGATGCACAGGTAGTACGACATCTGCCCATCTTTGCGGCTGATCCGCATTTCGAGAATCGGCTGTCCCTCCTCCAACATCTTCATGCCGTGGAGCACCTTCTTTCTGTCGATGCTCTCAATCGTGACGTGATCCATCGTTCCCCTCTCTTTGGGCTGCTGCCCGTGGCGTCGATACTCCAACCATGCCGGCAGCTTCATCGCTTCTTCCTCTGCCGCTGCCGTCGAAAGTAGAGCTGCAATTCCGCAAGCACTGCATCCGCAACAAAACCGAATAGAACCATCATCGTTTGCCCCGCTTTTTCGCGTTACTCCCCGGTGCGGGTCCCAGGGAGATCGCTCCGGAGCTGCTGCGAGTCGCCGCCTTGCCCTGGGCGTTACCCTTCGAGCTGCTGCAGCAGCCAGGCGGCGACGTCGATATCCGGCCGGCGGTAACGCATCGCTTGCTCCATTTGGCAAAGGCCCGTGCGTGAGCCATCTTGTGACCATCGCAGCAAAACATGTGCTTTCCGCACTTCGGAAAGCGTTTTCCGGTGACGTACTTTCCGCACCAATGGCACAATCGCCCTAACTCTCCATCATACATGCGTTACTCCTCTGCGATCGCACGGTGCACGATCGTTTTCGGCCGGCGGCAGAGGTAACGCCCGCCGCCGATTCCGGACTTGCCGTGTCTGGTCAGGGCCCGGACCCAGCAGTAACGGGGCGATGCTCCGAGCACCGCCCCGCCCTGCCACCGAGCATCCAGCACGGCCCGCCCGGTCGGTCTCCACCGGAGCCGGGCCCAGCGTGAAGGAGTCGCAAGAGAAAACGGGGAGCGTGCTGATCGCTATCCGATGTTGTACGTGAGGACCGCACGCCCCCGCCTGTGTATCCTGCTCTTTGCCCTTCCATCCAGCCATCGCACCGCCTGTGACGGTTATGTTGATGGGCTTTTTCCTTGCCCATCCTATCCAATTTCGGGTATTCTGGACCTACAAGATATGTTATGTTTCATTCGGCCGGTTGCGGTTGAGACGTGCGACCCGCAACGCCGATTTTTCAGGACCGCTCAATTGTTGTCCGGTTCCTGTCCCTGCATCCTCAACAAACCCGTTACCGCGTGGTCGATACGCTGTAGCTTGCGTTCAGCCTTCGAGATCTGCCTCTGCAAAATGCAGAACAGCAGAACAAGCAAAAGGCCCGCCACAATGCCAAGGCCCAACGCAGCCCCAGACATTCCGCCCAGGCGCTCGAAATTCCTCTGGATGGCGTCCGGGTCCAGCTCATACGTGTAAGTCGCAAGCATAGGCAGCAACTCGTACACCACGGGACTCCCAAAACAAAAACAGCCGGTGCGGCGTCTCAGAGACGGCCGCCCCGGCTAATCTATGACTGCAATAACCCTATACCACTATCATAGATTAGCTTCCGGTCAAATTAGCAAAAAGAGCCCCGCCACGTCAAGGGAAAAATCCCTGAATTTCAGGGGATGGAGGGATGGGTTTGATTTCGTTGATTGTTCGGGAACCCGCAAAAAGGGTGTTTTTCCCCTGCAAATCCAGGGTATCGGACGCCACGGGTGGTATCCCCAGCTCCACCATAATTTTGATCTGATTGCGTTCCAGGGCACCTACCCGCTCGCAAAGCTGCTTACCCTGCCAGGCCAGGAGAGCCAGCAGGAGACTCAGTACCACCACCAGGATCGGGTCCACCCGGACTGGGCGTGACATAGGACTCCACCTCGCAGGAAATGAGATCGAACACGGTTGGATCATCGACCTCCAGAACAATCCGATTCGCCCCCCGCTCGACGGTCATGCGCAGTTGCGCTTCCAGGGCCTGCGGACACTTGCTCCGGATCATCATGCGTACCGTGGCTTGCAAATACCCCGGCACTTCAGCACGCTCCATCAGCTCGTTAATCGTCACCGCTTGACTCCGAGTAGAACCAACGCCAGGACCGCCAGGCCCACGAACATCAGAGCGCCGGCCATACTGCTTATTTCGGATGGTTTCCCCATTTGCTGAATCTCGGCGTTGACCGCCTCCGTTTTTTGTTCCGGCGTGAGACTACTTGCGTTGATCAGGTCGATGTTGCGCAAGTGCTTTTCCTTGGTCGGTTCCCCCATGATCATGCCGTAGAGATATTCGGCCACGACCACAAGAAGGGCACCCAGAAGAATCGATTCGGCAGAACCCGCTCTCTGCGTGGGAGTCAACGGCTCATCCCGCACGATGATTTTCAACCGGAGCCGGAAACCTTCCGGATCGTACTCGTAGGATTTGAGGATGAACCGGCCGTCCTCGTCAAACTTCGTTTCGAGCTTGCCGATCTGCCAGTTGACGAACCATTCGCCGCCCTGCATCAAGTGATAGAGCAGCCAGATTTCATCACCGGGCAGCAGCTCATCATTCAGGCCGGGAGTCGGAGTCAGTTCTACCATCTCACTCATAGGTCACGCTTTCAGCTCATCCACAATCGCGTTGCCCCGGTCAAACATCAGCGATGCTTTCATGGCCGTCTCAATGTTCTCTTTCACTTTGCCCGCGTGCTCGTCGGGACTCGCTTCGACGCCGCGCACCACGGCTTTGAGCGTGTTGCGATAGTCGAGCGTTTGGCCGCCGGCTTCGAGCAGTTGACCTTCGAGCTGCCGCTTGCCCCGGTTCAACCAGGCCAGGGCCAGCGCTTCGACCAGCACAGCCGTAGCCAGGGCTGCCGACTTGACGGGCTCGGGCACCAGGTCGCCGGCCGGACTCTTGAGAGAATCGCGGGCAGCCTTGCCGCCAGCAGCAGCGCCTTTCGCCGCCTCGTCAATACTGCAACCGCCCACCAGAATCAAAAGGCAGGCAGAGGCAGCCAGGACCGCAAAATGAGCCCAAAACCGCATGTTTTTACCCCTACAAAAAAATCTCAAGAATCTTTGCAATATTCCGCCGCCTGGGCCGTCTACATCTATGGATCGACAGAAATCCAAAAACCAACACGGCCCCGGCTGCCTGGCACATCTACTGTCGATCCCGCTGGGCGGCCGGGACCATCAATCGAAGGGATCGACAAATGAAAATCACCATCGGAAACCACACAATCGAGGCCATCACCCGCAAGACGATGGGCTGTCCGGACGGAGTCCATGCCTACTATTCCATCAGCTACATGCTCGATGGAGAGGTGATCTACACCATCAACAGTAAGAGTCAGTCGAGCCAGCCCAGCCCGATCGCGGCCCTGGACTGGGAAGAAGAGAAATGGCTCGCCTGCAACGACCCGCAGACACCGGGCTATTTCACGGTTGACGGCGGCGGCGGGAAGGTGAGGATCACCAAAACCCATCGGGCCTGGATGCAGGATGCACTCGCACAGCTTGTCTGATTCACGGGGCGGGGACCTGCCTCATGCCATCATCTGGCGGGTTATGGCTTCCAACCACCCGCCCCATCTAAATTTTGTCAAAGAGCATCGAGCCCGGCCCTGGCCGGGCTTTTTTGTTGCCCCACAGGGCCCAGGAGCCACGATCTCCCCCTGGCCCGACCCGTAACTACCCCTTTTTCACCAGCAGCCGCTTGAGATAGTTACAGGTGCGTCGGTTGGCGCACGTGCGGCACATATGGCCGCACGGTCCGCGCAGAGCCCGGCCGTCAATACAGACGGCATTGCCGAAGACCCCTCCCGGAGCTCGAGCAGCTCCGCTTGGAGGGTTTACGCCGGCGGCTGCTCTTCTTCTTCCGGGAGCTCGAGATCCGCCAGCCCTTCTTCGTTTTGTAGACACCTCGGCCGTGGGCCTTGCGCTTCGCACTGGTCTTTTTTCGGAACGTCTTTCTTGCCATGCTGTATCACTCCTACTTGAGCCACCAGTTTTTCATCTTGTGACTCCCCTTGTCGATGCGTCGCTTGTGGCCCTTCGCCACACCACCCTTGCCCACCTGCGAGGCCCCGATGGAGAGCCGAGCCCCTTCCTGCGATGCGCCGATGCAGAGTCTCATACTATCGCCGGGGTGTAATGGCCGACATCGGCCGCTTGCTCGTAGACGTTGTGATCGTTGTCGCGAATCGAGAAATCATTCGCGCCCGGATTTTGGAGGCCCGGATCCCCCAAAATGTTGCCGAACCAGTTGAGGACGCTGACAAAATCCGCGACGTTGAAAAAGTTCGAATGAATCGTGTAGATCGCTTCACCTGTGAGACCGCCGCCGTTGCAAACGATCCCGTTGTCGCACGCACTGATGATCGTGTTGACAATGGCGGTAAAGTACAGCTCATCAAACAGGTAGATACCGTTCGTGCAGTGATAGACCGTGCAGAGGACCGTCACCAGGCCGCTGGCGTTCGCGTAAAATCCGTAAGGGCAAGTATCCACCACGCACGCAACCGCCACATTGTTACCGCTCGAATAAAAGCCGTACGCTGAATCGTGGGCAAAACAGCCGATCCATTGAATGCCGCCGCCGCCGGCCAAAAAGGCGGCTGACGTCCCGCCCCCGGCCGTAGTAGCCTCGCAACCAATGAAAACAACAGATCCAGGGCTCGAACGGAAAGCATGGCAAGGAGAGGCAACACTGGTATTCACGGCCTTGCAGTTGACCACACAACAGGCACTCTCCAGATCGACCATAAAGGAGTTCGTGCCAGTGAAGCGAAGATGACCAAGGAAATTATACGAGGCTACGCTCAACTCCGTGGCAGCGAGATTCAATAAGGGCCGATCATTGCCGAGCGGCACATCGCCGCGTGTCACCTTGTAGCCCAGCAATCGCACAACCGCCGTGGCACTCCCCATCCGTGTCGCACTGGCCGCACCCAGCACGTACGAGCCGCTCTTGATGTAATAGATATTCCCCGGCGCGCCCCCTAAATTCAGAAAGGTGTTGTCATAGATCGAGCCGAAGCAGAATGCCCCGCCGAGATTGCCGGCGACGCCGACCTTATTGGCCCCCGCCGAACGGTCGATCGTCACGTTGTTGCCGTTGATGTAGCCGCCCGTGACGATCTGGTACCAGCCGGCCGTGGCCCCACCGCCCAGCAGAAACAGGCAATTCCCTTCCATCGCGGCCGTGAAGCCGCCCGTGGCACTCGTGAGCTTCGTGCCGGCGGCGTCGGTCGCAATGTCGATCAGACTCAGTTGGGCCGCGTTCTGCTGGGAATAGTCCACGCTCGTACCCGGTGTCACGTTGGCGAATCCGCCGCCGTTCGCGGCCAGGCCCGTGGTGCGAATCTCCCAGATCGTGCTCGCGTGAACTGTCATACGTCCGTCCAGCCCAGGTACTGATTGATCGTCGGGCTGTAGGCCCAGATCGGATGCCGGCCGCACTCGATGGTGTAGCCCTGGCCGCCCGTGAGCTTGTAGGCCCAGTTGAGGTTCGTCACCGTGTTGTCGTAGCCGATGTAGATGTAATCCACATTCTCCCCGTCGGCTTGGAACGAGCACATGATCCGAGCAGCTCGAGCCGCCATGACGACGCTGGCCGTGGCCAGCAAGGTTGCGTACGTGCCCCAGCCAAAGACCACTTGCGGCCCTTGCAGCTCCGCCAGGATGTCCGACAGACGGCCGTTGCCCGTGCCGACAGAACCGTTAATCGAGGTCGTGTCCAGATCGATAGCCGCCAGGCTGACCGCCATCGCCGCCAGAATGCCGGCCCCATAGCGAGCATCCATGCACACGCCATCGGCAAAGACCGCTCGGATCGTGCAGCCAGCGCCCAACACGTCGAAGAACCGCACTTTCTTCACTCCCTCGGGGCAGGGATACGCAATGCCCGCTTCGGCCGGCGAGAAGAGGTCATCATCGAAGGCAAAGGCAAACGATGCGACCGTGCATCCCAGAACCGTGAGCATCCGAGCCTCTACGTTTACGGCCCTCGTCTCGCCGGGCAGGAGAACTATGGTTTCCGTCTGCGGTGTGCGTGCCATTATTTACCCCACAACATCACAAGGAGCAGCCCCAGAGCCAGGACCGGGAGGACGGAGGTGAGTGCGGTCTGCTCTGGGGCTTTGGTCGCGGCGACAACGTCACTGAGTCCGCGTGCAGTCTCTTGCAGCCCCGAGCTGAGCGAGCCGGCCAGGTCGCTCATAGCCGCCCGGTCCGCTGAGGTCTGCGTGAACATCGTATCGAGCATGGCCTGGACTTCCGCCGGCTTCAGGCCCTCATTGCTGATCGTCTGCGTGACACTGGCATACGGAGCCGCCGAAACGGTGCCCTGGCCTCCGACCGTGGCCCCTGGGGAGATCAGCGTGCCGGCACTACCGCCGACGGCGA
>Ga0315279_10007927_pt1 | contig 12985 bp, 12 predicted proteins | sample YL17G06_20_MG_FD_203694 | JGI IMG/M metagenome (GOLD analysis project Ga0315279, IMG submission 203694) | Sediment microbial communities from Yellowstone Lake, YNP, Wyoming, USA - YL17G06_20 | ecosystem: Environmental > Aquatic > Freshwater > Lake > Sediment | place: USA: Wyoming | collected... | reverse complement strand
AAAGGGATACGCACTCAGGTTCGTTTTTTCATATGGTATAAGGCAAGCAAGGAATCTGATCCGCAGATGTGAAAGGGATTACAATTATGACATGAAAACCATGATCGACGATGTCAGAAGAGGCAAAATAAGTGTAGCTTCAAAGCCAATTCAGCTTGTCTACAAACTGATACAGTCAATTAACCGCTAGCCCAAACACTTGTCGTTTACCTTCTAGTTCAGAATCTTCTAACGAAGAGAAGAACGAGACATCATACTGAGATTTCATCGGTTGCAAAGTAGTCGGCAATAATGCGGGGGGTGGGATTTCAGCACTAATTTACTAGTAAAATCCAACGGTTGTTAACGCATGCTTGTCCTCTAGGCAATGTCAAGACGTTTCTTGGTGCATATTATGACTGCGATTAGCGTCGCTATCATTAATAGTGGTAGAATGATAAGTGAAGCCAACTCGGGGATTATGACTATTTCCTTTATTGAATGACTGTAGGTGAAGTAGAGATAGCTATGGGTACTGTTTGAGCACGGTAATAGGCTAGATTGGACTTCTGTGCCGTTGACAAACACTCTGTAGGTTGCGTTCATCAGAGCTGTTGGAATACATATTCTGCAGAAGCCTGCAGTGCCATCTTCTCCAGTAAGGTTGAACCTTATAGCGTACGCGCTTATTGAAGTATCCTTAGATTGAAAATCGGATATTGAAGAATTGCAGATGATTTGAACATCATATTCTGAAGTGGCATTGAAGTCGGAAAACATGCCCCTCAGCGGATATCTGTCAGTGTTGTTTGCGTCAACAGTGTGAGCAGTGTCGCCTATGCCATTCCCATCTGCATCTGAGCCAGCATAGTCATTCCAGAAGTTCCCGCCAGAGGGATAACCATCGTCCCAAAGCGCGCGAGCGTTGAAGGTCCAAGCTTGATGCCTGTTGTTGACAATGTTGTTGTGGTAGACTTTGCCATTGGACTCAGATATTGAGACGCCATAGTCATTATTCGCTATGGTGTTTGTGGTAATGGTATTGTTTGAAGAATACGAGATAGAGAGGCCTTCCAGCTCATTGTCAACTATGTTGTTTCCGACGACGCTGTTGTCTGATGAATTAGAAAGAGAGACGCCCCATGTGCCGTTTGCTATGCTGTTGCCAAGAATACTGTTGTTTGAAGACAAGTAGAGTTCAGTGCCTGACCTGTTGTTTGTGATGTTGTTCCCAAGAACAACGTTGTTGCTGGACCTGTGACTGCAGTGAACGCCGCAATTCGCGTTGTCTGTAATAATATTCTCAGAGATAATGTTGTTAGAGGACATGTAGATCCATACACCGCAGTAGTTGTCTGTTATGTTGTTACCTGTGATTGTCGACGCATTCGTACCTGCTAGTAAAAGACCTTGCCCATTTTTTGTTAGGGTCAAGCCTTCAGCCTCTATGTTGGAACAGTTTACGAGTGCCAAATACCCAACTTGCGGGTACATTGAAGGACTTATCAACAGATCTTTCTGGTTCACGAGATAGTAAATGGGCTTTCCATCAACGAAATTCGAAGGACTGATGGAGTGTATGAAGTGACTGAGTTCAGATCCCCAAACGAAGAGGTTACACGTGCTGCCCTGCACAAGGTTTCCCGAGAAGGTATTGTTGAAAGACGAAGAGAGTTTAACACCAATATTGCTGTTGTCTGTAATCTTGTTTTCAGAAAGGATGTTGTTAGAAGAGTTCTCGATGCCCACTCCAAACATATTCGCGCTTATTATATTGTGACTTATGTTGTTGCCATTCGATGATATATAGATGCCATAGTGTAGCCGGGGTGAGCTTGGCGGAAACGGTTGACTCCTCTGTAGGGTGAAGCCTGTGACAGTTACATTGTTGGCTGTCACTTCAACAGCGTCTCCACTCCAGTTTCCATCAATGATAGTGTTGACTTCATTCTCGCCGACTAGTGATAGAGACTTGGAAACAAGAACGTTTTCGTAATATGTTCCTTCTTCAACAAGGATGGTGTGCCCATCTTTTGTATCTGGGTTATCGATTGCCTCTTGAATGGCTGTAAAGTTTTCATTGGTGCAGAGATTGTGAACTCGGTGAGAAACGGGTGGGGCTCCGATGAAATACGGGTCTGAAATCAAGTTTCTATAAACATTCGGACTATCTGGGATTCTGTAGTCAGCTACGATATTATAGAAACTGTGGTTTTGCGTGTCTATCTGGAGCTCAGTTTTCTCCACACTGAAATAGACAATAGCACGTAGTCTGGAGAACTCTTCTTTCAACATGGTTACATTGTAGACTTGTTTTAGCCATTCATTTTTGGACTCAGCCTGTTCTGCATCACTCAATGGATCTCTTTCTCCTGGGTCTGTGGGATCTTTGTTCGGGTCAAAAGCGGCTGTCTCCGAGATTAACATTGGTTTATCTCTGCCCACAGCGAATGTTTCGTAGAAATCAATGTGGTCTTGTCCATTCTTTATGTTGGCAGTAAAGAAATCGGGAGTAACCTTGTTGTTTTCATCCCAGTCTTTATCATAAAAGTTCAACCCAACCCAGTTCACGTATTCTCCATAAACTCCGGCTCCTTCGGGATAGTATTCGGAGTAGCCGTCACCATAGTCAACTCCTCCCCAGGGATAACCCCAGTTCTGATTCGGCACCCAGCACATCTCCACATTTGACGCTTCTCTGTGAAACGTCTCTGCGACCTCTCTGAATTTTTGCTTGAAGTCCTCTGGGTTTTTTCCCCATGGAAGATAATGCAGGTTCATCTCATGGCCAAACACGATGAAGACCGTTTCATTGAACCCCTGGCACTTGGAACCAAAATACTCCACATCACCCATGTCCATAGCATCGAGTCCATCCCAAGGATCATAGATGAACATTGGAATTGCTCCATTTCTCTTCACTTCTTCGGCCCACGCCCAAATATCTGGATTCTCTGAATCCTTTATGTCAACATACCTAGCGAATATTGCATGCGGCTTGCCCATCTTCAGGTTGAAACCCTGAATACTCTCAAAACTCAAATCTTCAGACCCGCCGCCAAGGTACGCTCCGACAAGGCAACCTTCGACCTTGTCTTCCTTTACAGCCGGCTTCTGGAGCGCGGAAACCAAGGACATCAAGGATATTGTCAAAACGAAGGTAAGCATTGACAGTAGAGCAGCCTTCCTGTAGTTCGCGTTTCTTGGCATGTCTCACATCTCCCCTTACCATTTCAGCACATCAGCAACTGATATCAGTTTTCCTTTTGCACAAAAACTTGCGTGTGGTCACTGTTCGAAGCCTTAGCAGGCGCACGCGCTTTCATTGATCTTGCCCACCGTGGGAAACTGCCAGACCACTCCATCTGCGAACACCAGTCCATTCTAGATCCAAGAACCATTTATGCTCATGCGATACGAATGACTTGCTCCTGCAACAAAGAAGGCTGTTTGGGCAACCAGAAGGCTGCACGATGGAATGTGCAGGTTAGCAAAGCTTTTACGAAGAAATTGTCTACGACTACATGAGAGGGTCAAGATGAACGCTTTTGGTAGTTTCCCGGAACGCAGAAGAAAAGATCACGAGTCTGCGCGCGCGCCAGATCTAGAAGAAACGAAAGCAGAAATGATCGGCGCTCCTGGAACGACCGGGGCCTTTCAACGCTCGGCTTCACTCAAAGAAAATCTCGATGTTGCATGCGAACTCTTGAGGTTGCAGGTTCAGAGGATAGACGAGGAAGGCAATCAGTTCGCGCAACGTTTGAAGGACACAGTTGCGACAATCGCTGATTACTACGCGAAAGAGGATTTGGCACGGGCATGTGTTTACACCTGCGTACTGGCCGAGAAAAGGTTGGTGATGAAACTGGCGGTCCAGGTGAGACTTGCCTTGGAGAAGATAGTCAGCTTTCTGAGTGTGGTTTCAGAACTTGGCGAGGTTGGAGACTCATTGGCGACTTCACTCGAAGTATTGCGCGAAGTAAGAAACATGACAAAATGTGTTCTGCCAACGGTTGAAACAGCGCTCTCAAGCATAGAGAACCTTCTCTACCAAACAAACGCACAAGCCCATGAAAGCGGTCTGAAGGTGAACACTCAATCAGCAAGCCAGCGCGCAATGGAAATCATAGAAGGAGCCGCCCAACAGGCAGAGACTGAAGTCAAAGAGAGATTTCCAACGCAATTACCCAGTGGCGACAGGAATCCACCGTGACACGGGCAAATTTGGCTGTGCATTCTAGCGCGCGTCAGAGGAGCTCATGCTTTCTGGCATGTTTTTCATTTCCATCGCTCTTTTCTTGCATGATTCAGCTTCCGAAGTTCTTCCAAGCTTGTCCAGAACAATGCTCTTGCCCAGTAGAGCTTCTACAAAATCGACTTTAGACTCCAAGGCCTTGTCAAGACTATTGAGCGCTGCTTTGAAACTGCTCGACCCAATCTGTACAAGACTCATGAGATACCAAGCTTTGGCGTAATCGGGTTTCTGTTTCAACACTTCCTCGTAGCACTTAATGGCCCCGCCGAAATCGTTCAGGTTCTCTAAAGAAAAGGCCTTGGCTAGCCAAACCTGAGTATTGTTCGGGTCGAATTTCAACGCCTCGTCATAGCATATCAGGGCTTGTGCATGTCTACCCAGGCTGCTCAAGGTAGCGCCTTTCACATGCCAGGCATGAGGAGAATTTGGAACCAATTCGATCGCCTTGTCGTAACACTTTGTTGCTTCATTGCATAATCCCAACCTGCCTAGGACTACTCCCTTCATGATGTAAGCTTCACTGCAGTCTGGTTTCAATTCTATGGCTTGGCTGAAAAATTTCAAGGCGCTCTCATATTTGTTTATGTTTATCATAGCCAAGCCCTTCCGCAGCCACGTTTCAGCAACCGAGGAAGTCTGCGAACTTTCATCGCTTTCATAGCGGCAGGTCAAAAGAATACTTCCTAACCAACTGTGAATGGCGCGCGTGTGCATAAGATCCATTTGGCAGGCAATTGCTGTCACCGGAGATACTCTTTCTTTGGGTCTTTGCCTGCATGAATATTTCTTTCTTCGGATATTTTCTGGATGTTCTGGAGTATTTTCCCAATTTCCACCATGGCAGGGCTGTTTAGGAGGTTATCGAGTTTGGATTTTACCTTTTTCACGTCTTTTGTGGTTTTTCCTTTTGCTTTTTCTACTTCAGCCGAGAGCAAGAGTATTGAGGCTCGAAGATCGATCACATATTCAAGGAGAAAGATCAGGGATTCCGAATGCTTCGCATTTTCCTCGATGAGAGCTCTGAACAATTCGAGGTAGACTCTCTTGTTGCTTCTCTTGCTGCTGGATTGAATTAGTTTGTCCAAGTGGTTGATAGTGTTTTCTGTCGAGTTCTTCATTTTTATGAGCAATTCTTCGTTGCTCAGGAATGATTCGGCTTCAGGTTCGCTTTGCGTCTGGTCTATTTCTTCTTTGATTGGTTGTTTTCGGTTACTTTCTCTTGCAACCATAGGTTTATTGCCTCCTCTACGAGTTCAGTCAGTGTTATGTCATGTCTTATTGCCTGGACCTTTGCTTCTTTCCAAAGGTCGGAATCTATCCTCAGGGACGTTACTAGTTGCTTTTTTTCTTCTTCCGGCATGTGTTCACCACAAAGCGTATTGTAGGTTTGTAGTATATAAATTTTTACCACATATCGAACAATAGTAGCGCGCATGCGTGTTCCTAAATTGGCTAAAAATGGTTAAAAATGGTACATGTTCCTTTTTAGGGTTTTTGGGGGCAGCTTTGAGTCACACGTCTGTTTTTGTCCTTCTAGCAGTGTCCGCCCCAGCGTGCGCTTGCTAACTTCTAGGATCCGTCATGCAAGCTTCTGGTTGCATGTTTCAATCAACAAGTTCCTGCCAACTTAAGAGGAAATTGAGGGTTAGGGTGTTTTGCAGGTCAATTTGGTCTGCGTTGAAGGAGGATTGAGAAAGTGAATGAAAATATGAAGAACAGAAAAATCTGGTATGCGTTCTTATTGTCATTGTTCTGCGTCTCGATTGGCGTTGGCGTTTGGGCCAACAACTACTTTAACCCTGTAGTTGACGGCAATATGATTGAAGCACTCTCGGCAATACATCAAGGAGAGGGAATAAGTGCAGCAGCGTCTTACAATAGTCGGCAGAGTCTTCATCCAATTGTGTTGCTTGATTTCTCAGGCAAAGGACACCCTTGGACTAATCAAGTACCCGTTGAATGGCGCCCTGCAAACATAACAAGCGTTGAGCTAGTCGTCCTCGTTGGGGAAGAAGAAGAAAAAGCGCTCGAAACCGTTGAATACTATGGTCCCTCCATCACACGATACCAACACTATTTGGTTGTTCAGCTAAGAGCAGCAAGGACTGGCAAAACAGTCGCCAACACCACTCTCTACGGCTCCCTGCCACGCCTCTGCCTACAAAGCGAAGACTATTATCTCACCAGACTCGAAGGCTCCCACGTCTCATTCGACCAGTTAAAAGAATGGCTAAAACCATACGTCAACCCAAACAACTAGAACGCGCCTGTAGCGAATGTGATAGTGCTTTCACAGCGGTCTACGCGTAATAGCTTAGGGCGTATTATGCCATCGTTTGTTCATACGCGCAGGTCAAGCATACGCCGATGTCTAAAACTGCTTGATACACCGTTCTAGTTGCTCCGCATTTTTCATCTTTTTTGGCAACTCTAGTTGGAGATAGGCGCGCGTGCTGCTCTTGGCCAAAGCTGGCAAAAATGCTGAGGCCAACGAGTGCATCAGAAAGGCTGAGAGACTGGAGAACCAAAAAAAGGCGGCAAGCAAACATTCTTGCTCACCAAGGCAACAAGCAATTCTTTCAGATTCCTGAGCGATGTGCAGTCAAGTCACGACTGCGAATTCCCCGCGCGTTAACAGCATAACTCCAGTATTCTTTCTAACGAAATCGGCTTATAATCAACTATTTCCGCACTCACGTTGACTGTTCTGTTTTCCTTATTGACCAAGGAATACGTGGGGTCTCGGTTATGCAAATGGCCGTGAATGACCCAGCCATTCCACTCATGAGGTTTTCGAAAAGGGTCATGCACCAACAAGAATCTCTGGCCATTGACCCTCAGGACAATTTTGTCATAGAGTTTTATCGTTTTTGATCTATCATGACTACCTTTGACGAAGAATATTTCCCCCTTGAGTTTACTTGCCCAGTAGTCTATTGTCCGGCTACCTCTGCCATAGGCCATATCCCCCAAGAAAAATACCGGATCACGTTTCATTACTGTCCTGTTCCAACTCCTTATTATAAAACTGTTCATCTCATCAATCGAGTCAAAAGGCCTACCACTGTACTTAATGATATTAACGTGATCTAAATGCAGATCACTAATGAAATATGTCTTATCCAGATCTGCGTGTAGTTCTTTCGACCATTCCTTTAGTTGCGTATCCCTATCTCGACGTGTGACAGATTTTGCAACATCTGTTTTCTTTACTCTAGGATTCACGAAGATTTCGACCAGTTCTTCTGCTATTTCAGAATCGCGATTGCGAACCATGAGTTCAAGATTAGCTACGGGCAATTTATAGTTGGTGCGCACGCTCAGAAGGCAGTTTTCAGGAATTTGATGAGTAAACCAGAGACCAAATGGCCTTATTGCACGAGCTTTGATGTGTAGTTCGACATGTCAAATTCGATTCTGTAGACTTTGAACTCGTGATTTTCTGGATAATGTGGTAATCGATTGCCTAGTATTATGACCTGATCTAACCCTAAACCATCTATGAATTTCAGCAGTCTTTCCTCGTACTCTAAAGTCAAATGCTCGGTTATCCTATCCAGAAGAGTTATTCCGATGCCTGCTTCCAAGTTCATTTCTAGATGTTTCATTGTCGCGTTAAATATGCGAATACCAAGCGACTCGTGTCTGTTTTCTTCTTCAATCTCCAGCTTAAGCGGATCTAGATAGATGAGTTTGAAGCTTTCTGATGTGATTATGTCGTCAATATCAGAGTCAACAACTGTAGTCTGCCTCATTTCATTGCCCACCAAAGAAAGCCTGCTTTGGCAGTTGTGCGCCTTGCCCTCGTGCCCTATTTCAACTTCAGCTTCACAAAATGGATCAGTAAAGCTTTCCTTGCATTCTTGCATATGCCGGAAATGGATCAATTTTCTTCGAGGAACATCAGAGCTCCCGAGAACGGCAAATCGAAATGCCCTCGCTAAGTTGGTCCTTCCAGTGCCGCAATGTCCTTCAATAAAGTTGACCCCTTTTTGAAGTGTCAGAACATGTTCTCCATAGAAGCTAGTGAAGTTCTTCATACGTATCTTACTAATGATCATTGAAACACCCTCTTGACTTCCTTCATCTAGGCCAATGAATTCTTTGGTTTTATACTATTCGGCTAATCTTAGGTGTCCCAAAAAAGTCAAAAATCCGTCAAGACAACGGCCGCCTTCATGTGGTGCAAGAGCGCGTGAGTCACAGAGTAGTGACTCAACGCTTAAAATAGTTGTTGTCCAATGTATGTCGTGAGCTTTGGAGCCGTGTACTTTGATGACAACGCTTGAGGGGCTAGTGCCTAAGAGGAAAACGGCTGGTTTGGGGAGACGAATGCATGTGCTCGTTTTCCACGATGTAGAAGTCGCTAGGGTCAGAAAGACGAATGCGTTCATCGGAAAGTATCTTAAACGAAGAGAGAAAAGTGCGTTTGAAGGAGAGCTTACTGGGTCGCAGCTTGGGGAAATGAGGTTAGGTTTGAAAAGGACTATAGAAGAGGACGAGGATGGCGTGCTGATTGTCTATAAGGAGACGGGTCAACGCGAAGATCACGTGCTCGTCTTTTCCCGGGTTAGAAGTGTAGATAATCGTGTTCTGAAGTCCCACAAGATGAGTTTGGGGAAGGTGTCTCCCCCAGTTTTCGCCTACGCAATTGGTGCATGGAGGGCAAAGAAAACCTTGACGGACATTCTTTTCTTTATGGCGTTGAAGTCCATAGGATTATGAGAGCACGTATGATGGACAACTTATGATAGCGTCCTCATATGCTGCGCGCGCTAGGACTAACCCTTACATCGTACCTTGGTCGAAGCCTTCAGAGAACGTGAAGGAATGGGACAGAGAAACAGTCCGCGAAATACCAGAATTGCTGTCCGAAGTCTGACTGGAGGTTTGGAGAATCCCTAAGAAGCGAACGAGTGCCTAAGCCTAGCGCGCTAGTGTGTTCCTAAATTCCCTTTTTTAGGTGGCAGGGTTGAGTCGTATGATTCTATAATGGAATAAATCGTGAGGACAAAAGTGCGAAATAGTCTCAAACGAATATAGGAACACGCATGCGCGCTGGATAACCGGCGTCGATACTTGTGGTAGAGAGTGCACTACTGTGTCTAAGACAACTGAAATATTCTTCTGGCGTTTCTAGTAGTTGCTTCGGCAAGCTCATCCAGGCGGATTTCGCGAAGCTCAGCAATCTTCTTGGCGGTGTAAACTAGAAAAGCGGGCTCATTTCGTTTTCTTCTCACTTCTTGAGGGGCAAGCCAGGGGCAGTCTGTTTCTAGAAGGATCTTGGTCAAGTCTGCCCATTTCGCAATCTCGACTAGTTCAGACGATTTTGGAAAGGTGATTGCCCCGGTGAAGGACAGCAGGAAATTGAGCTTAACGTACTGTTCAGCCATTTGTTTGTTACCCGTAAAACAGTGCATGATGCCTCTTATTCTTCCGCCTAGTTTCGAAATAGTTTGGAAAACGTCTGCATGAGCGTCTCTGTCGTGGATCACAACTGGCAACTTCAATTCTTCGGCCAACAACAACTGAGACTCGAAAGCCCTTTTCTGATCTTCCTTAGAAGAAAGGTTTCGGTAATAATCAAGCCCGATTTCACCCACAGCAACCACTTTAGGGTTTTTGCAGAGATCTTTCATTTTGCCTAGCACGTCTTCGCTGAATTTGCTGGCATTGTGAGGATGGATCCCGACGGTTGCGTACAATCCTTCATGTCTTTCTGCCAATTTAACGCCTTCTAGGCTGCTGTTGACATCAAATCCTATGTTCACTATGTTATGCACGCCGGTTTCTTTGGCCCGATCAATCACTATGTTTCTGTCCTTGTCGAAATCTCTCCACTGAAGATGAGCATGAGTGTCAAATAGCGCGTTCGTGCTGGTTTTCTGTTTGTTGCTCATTTGTCTCTTCACTACCGAACTCGGAAAACGCTTGTTCATTCCAGAATATGGTGAAGATGCTCTCTTATACGTTTGTGCAATTAGATATCGACGACAAGTTTCCGTTGAAGGTTTTGCTTTCGCTGAAGTAGCCGCGCGCGGTCGATTTGGACAGGCAGCCCTACCTCGTCAGAGCACTTTGCTGATGAGGTTGCAGGCAGACTCTACGTTGCTATGGAATACAGTATTGGGACATGAATGAGGCACTTTTGTCTTTTTGCAGACGCCTGTTTCAAGCGATAATGGCGTAGGGTGCACTTGTCTAAGGCTGCAACCACTTGTTCAGAACTGTCTTATGTGTTGTTCGAGTTGTTTCGCGTTCTTTACTTTCTTTGACAGGTTCAGCTGGAGGTAGGCGGCGTGTTTGTTTGTGTAAGGCGGCCTGTTTGTGGAGAACAGGGTTAGTATTTTGCCGCCGTGGTTGGTTTTGAATCCTTCTTGCCAGGCTTCGTGACCGCGAATCAGGACTTTCACATCGAGAAGTCTTAGTTGCTTCTTGGTTATGTCTGGGCCGAACAGTTTGCCGGCTCCTCGGGGTGAAGGTCTGGTTCCTTCCAGTTCTTCTTCTGGGTCGCTCCAGAGCATTTCTTCCAGGTGGGTTTCCTTGGGATGTTTCTTGTGGGCATAGGCCAAGTCTCTCAGTGATTGGGCTTTGCTTGGGATGCCGCCGTGAATCAAAACGTACCGTTTATCGATTAGAACTGCGTTGTAGAGGTGGTTGAAGAGTTTCCGCAGTTCAGCGTAGATCTTTGTTCCTGCGGCTTCACCGTATTTTCGTTTGAGTTGAGTGGGCAAATCGTGGGGCGTTGGAAGCAGGTCTTCAGGACCCTCGTGATTTCCTCGCATCAGGATAACTTTTTCGGGGAACCTTTTCTTCAGTCTTACGGCAATGTAGTAGACTTCGGGCGAGGCAGGGCCGCGGTCTCCATAGTCTCCAAGGAAGATTAGATGAACGTTTTCTCCTTTTCGAATCTTTTCTAGGAAGCCGCTGTCTTTAAGGATGAATGCTAGGCTTTTCAGGTCTCCGTGAAGGTCTCCTATGATGGTTGCCTCACCTGAGGGTGCCAAGTGGACGAGCTTTCCTTGGACCCGCACGGATCCTACGCGTCCCTGTTCTTTTGCCATTAGCGTGGCGACACGTTTGATAAGCCGTAAGAAAACCTCAGGGGCCACGCCTACAGCTTCTTCAACCAGATTATTAGTCTCTGTCAAGTCGGCAAACACGTTAAACATCAACACCTATTGACATCCAACACTTTCACTATTAGATTTATTGCAGGAACGAAAGGCTAGAGTTCTTGGGCGTGCTTCTTCTAATGGGAAGTGAATGGGCGATGTCGAGCCTCTTCTTTCTTTCTCTTACCGTCTGCAATATTCGCAACGCTACAATAGGTTGTCCAGCACCTTGAGCCATCCTTAACGTCATCTTCCCTGCAAATTCTGCAGCCGCTGGCGGGCATGCTCAATTTGCTTTGCATACTGTGCGGGTGCCAGTTCAAGGAACTTTCTGTAGGATCTAGCAGCATCCATCCGTCGGTCGAGTTCATCCTCAGCCTGCGCTTTGTTAAACCAAGCATTTGCATGTTGTGGGTTGGCTTCAATCGATTTGTCATAGCATTTTATTGCCTCATCGAAACGACCTAAGTTGTAGAAGCTAATTCCTTTGTTGATCCATTCCCATGCTTTGGGGGCTGGTGGCTTTGGTAGCCTGACTGTTTCTCCTGTTTGGCGCTTGAGAAGTGGCTCCAAGTCCGTCAGCACCTCTTTGAAGGTTTGGTATCTCCTGCCGGGTTCTTTCTCAAGACAACGCAGAACAATAGGGAAAAGCGGCGAATCAAGCCTCGGAACAGGCGATTGGCAGTGCAACATCCACATGTCTTTCCAGAATCGCCTCTGTTCTTCTTCCGAATCATCTCTAGGCTTAGCTGCAAGGAAAGGCAATCTGCCACCAGCAGCCATCTGGTACAACACAACGCCGAAGGCGTAGATATCGCTCCTTGGATCACAGCTGGCAGCGTTGATGAACTGTTCAGGCGGCATATACGTCGGCGTACCCCAACCCCTCCCTTCCATGACTGAGAACCCAACTTTTCCTTGATGAACATTCAGCCTTGCCCCCGACACCGTACTTGACGCGCCCAGAACACCAGCCAGCCCGAAGTCCGAGATCTTAACCGTCTTGTTCGTGCTGATCATTATGTTGTCTGGTTTTATGTCGCGGTGGCAGCGTACGCCCTTTGAGTACGCGTATTCCATGCCGTGACAGAACTGTATGGCCCAGCGCAGGCTCTGAGCCAAGTCAGGGGGCTGATGATCCAAGTAGCGTTGCAGAGAGTTCAATCCATCTTCATTTGGAGCGATGTACTCCATGGCTACGTAGAGCCGCCCCTCAACCTCATCAACAAAGTATGCTCTCACGAGATAGGGATGCCTGTCCAAATCGACCCACACGCTGGCTTCTCTGCGGAACAGTTTTCTCGTTTCCGCATCTTCTAGATACTCGTCTTTGAAGGTTTTCAGGGCAAGGATAGACTCGGTTTCGTGTGAATAGACCAGGTAGACTATGCCGAAGCCACCATGGCCTAACTCTTCGTAAATCTCATACTTCTGCCCAATGAAGTCGCATCTGATTGCCTCATCAGCACGACCTAGGCTTTTGAGGCTAACTCCTTTGCTTGATAGTTTACATCGTTCAAATTCTTTCAATTCTGGCGGCTTGATTGTTTCTCCAGTCAAACGCTTAAGGAGCGGCTCCAAATCTGCACGTAGCTCTCTGAGGGTTTGGTATCTTTTGCTTGATTCTTTTTCAAGG
>Ga0315279_10007926_pt1 | contig 12986 bp, 8 predicted proteins | sample YL17G06_20_MG_FD_203694 | JGI IMG/M metagenome (GOLD analysis project Ga0315279, IMG submission 203694) | Sediment microbial communities from Yellowstone Lake, YNP, Wyoming, USA - YL17G06_20 | ecosystem: Environmental > Aquatic > Freshwater > Lake > Sediment | place: USA: Wyoming | collected... | reverse complement strand
CTCCGGACGATGACGCTCGATGAGCCGTGTCGACTCCTCGACATCGACAAGATACGGATTGTCCTCGCGCACAGGGAAATTGACCACGGCGGGTGCGTCGGTCCGCGGATCGCGAGCGACGTAGTCGCGCAGGGCACCCATCGGCTGTGCGCTCAGGTGACCGCCCTTGCCGATGTGGTTGTTCATGACCATGCCTATGCGCCGCTGCTCGACTTTGGGGTCGGCACGGTTGAGGTAGTCGACCATAGCGCTGAAGACGGCCATGTTGGCCATCTGCCCGCTCACGACGCGCGTCTCTGTCTCAAGAGCGCCGAGGAAGTCGTTCATCTCCCCTTCGAGACGTTCCTCGACCACGCCGATGAAGTCGGTGCCCTGGTAGTAGAAGACCTCTTCGTCATAGAACGCCTCCGCCTTGCGGTGCTCGGCGTAGCGGAACGCCGGGTCCATGACCGAAGCCAGGCGCACCAGTGGCGACGTCGTCATTTCGGAGGGAATGAGGTTGATGCACTCCTGCTGGCGCCATACGGTGTTCTCCACCGTCTTCCCGACCAGATGGACGGCCCTATCCAGCACTGCCGCCTTCGAGCGCGCCCGCTTCTCTGGAGCCACGCGGTCGCACACGATCGGCCGCGCCAGCGGTGGCGCATCGCTGCGCATATGGTAGGGAGTCACCGTGGCCCGGACGTTCTTGGCGCGGATCTCCACCTCAACGGTGTCGTCGTCGACGATGTCACAGTCGAGGTAGGCAAGTGCGATCGAGCGCATCCGGCGCCCGTCGGTGAGGCGGGAATGGAGCCCCTCTCCCTCCATGACCCAGAAGGGCACCGAGGTGCCGCTCGTCACCACGCCCACGCGCTTGCCGCCCTTGAACACCGGCGCGCCGGTACGAGCGATGCCGCGCTCCACAAGCGCTACCGGGCGGATCATGCGCGGGAGGTCGGCGACGAGCGAGTAGTCGCGCCTGACGATGCGCACGGCCGCCGCCTGCTGGCGACCCAAGGCCGTGCGCCCGATGAAGTCACCTTTGAGGGGTGAGAGGCTTACCGCGAACCTGGCGAGCGAGATGGCGAAGATGGGGATCTCGTGGCCGTCTTCACCCAGGCCCAGCTCGAGCCCGTACAGCGGAAGTCCGGCCTCGAGCCGCAGCGTGTCACGAGCGCCTAGGCCGACGGGCGTCGCGCCAGCGGCCAGAAGGGCGTCCCACAGCGGCGCGGCGCCTGCGGCTGGGACGAAGAGCTCGAAGCAGAGTGGCTCACCCGTGTAGCCAGTGCGAGCGACACGCACCTCGCCGCCGCAGGCCGTGACGATGCTGAGCTCGTTGCGCATGGGCTGGGGCACCCGGCCGTTCTCGATGACGGCGGCGAGGATGTCACGGGACGCGGGGCCCTGAAGGGCGACCATGGCGACCTCCTCGGTCACGTCGCGGAGCCTCAGGTCCGCGTACGCGAACGCCTCCCACGCGAGATGCTCCCAGTCCTTGGCGCGATTCGACGCGTTGACAACGAGCACGTACTCCTCCTCAACGAACCGGTACAGGTATGCGTCGTCGATGGCGCCGCCCTTCTCGTTGGCGATGATCGTGTACTGCGCCTGACCCACCTCGAGAGCGGCCGCGTTGTTCGTGAGCACATGCTGAAGGAACAACAGCGCGTCGGTGCCGATGATCGCGAAGCGTCCCATGTGAGACACGTCGAAGAGCCCGGCTCCCCTGCGGGTGGCCAGATGCTCGCTGATGATGCCGCCCGCATAATGGATCGGCATCTCCCAGCCGGCGAAGTCGACGAGCTTTCCGCCGGCCGCGACATGCTGCGCGTAGAGTGTGGTGCGACAAGGCTCTTCCAAGATTCCTTCCTTGATGTCGAGCGACCGCTCTTGGCCGTTCAGGGGCCGCAGCTCTCCAGATAGTCCTTGAGCTTGCCCAGGCCCTCCTCGATCTGCGGGGTGTCGATGCCCGAGTAGGCCAAGCGCACGTAGTGCTGTGTCTCGCCGGGCAACGGACGTCCGAAGTGGACGCGGGAGCACACGGACACGCCGGTCTCTCGCAAGACGGCCCGGCGCAACTCCTCGACGTCACCGCAGCTCTTACGCTCAAGGGCGCTGGTGACGTTTGGGAAGAGGTAGAAGGTGGCATTCGGCCGGAAGCAGCGGACACCATCGATGCTGTTCAGGATGTCGACGGCCGTGTCGCGACGCTCCCGAAGCGTCGCGAGAATCTGCCTCACGCCGCTCTGGTCGCCGGTGAGGCCCTCAAGTGCTCCGTACTGGATGAAATGGTTCGAGCAGCTCTCATCATTGACGTTCAGCCTTGCGATGATGTCCATGATCGGTTTGGGGCCGATCGTGGCGCCCAGGCGCCAACCGGTCATGGCGAACTTCTTCGAAAACGTGTAGAGCAGCACGCACCGTTCGGCCATGGCGGGCAGCGAAGCCAGCGACGTGCTGGTGCCACCGTAACGGATGTCGAAATAGGCCTCGTCGCACAGCACTATGAGATCGTGCTCGATCACCAGCCTGGCGATCTCCTCGCGCTGCGACTTGGCGAGCTCCGCCCCCAGAGGGTTCTGCAGATCGTTGAGGATCAGCAACCGGGTGCGTGGCGTGATGCTCGCCTCCAGCTGGTCGAGATCGATCTCGTAATCCTCATCCCCCTCGACGTAGGAATACGGTACCGCCACACCCCCATGGAACTCGATCTGCGACTCGTAGATCGGGTATCCCGGATTCGGGTAGAGCACCTCGTCGCCCTGGTTCATGAGGGCCAGGATGAACTTGCCGATCGTCGGCTTGCCGCCCGGCTGGATAACCACGTTGTCCGCGCCCAGCGCGAGCCGGTGCGAAGCACCGACATCCGCGGCAAGCGCCTCGCGCAACTGGGGGATACCGGCATTGGGGCAGTAGCCGTTCTTGCCGTCGCGCAGCGCCTTGAACGACGCCTCGGCGATATTGTCCGGCGTGGGCAGGTTCATGTCACCGAGGTGGAACGGATAGACGGTGTGCCCCGAGGCAGCGAAGGCGGCCGCCTCGGCGCCGACGGCGAAAGCCGTCTCGGTGCCGAGGCGCGCGACGCGCTCGGCGGGCCTGGTGATCTCTGGCGTCGCAGTCACAACCTACCCCCCTCGCTGAACATGGGCAGACCCAGCTCACGAGCGTTGACGATGCTCGGAGCGGCCTGGGGCGCGGCGTCTGTCAGGAACATGGAGATCTCGCTTCCACCCCAGACCGGCCAGCCGCTGACAAGAGCTGCCACGTTGCGCGCCGCCAGCGTCGCCATCCCCTCGCGGGTCCAGCGAGTCGCCGAGCCAAGGTGCGGCACAGCCACGACGTTGGGCAGATCGTGAAGGCCGGCAGCCGTCTCGGGTTCGCGCTCGAACACATCGAGCGCCGCAGAGAACTCGGTGTGTGTACGGCAGTGCTCAACAAGCGCCTCTTCGTCCACCAGCGGGCCACGGCTGGAGTTGATCAGAATCGCGTCGTCCTTCATCTGTGCAAGACGCGAAGCGTCGATCATGTGGCGCGTGCTGTCGTCGAGGACCACGTGCAGGCTCACCACGTCCGCCTCACACAGGAGCTGCTCCAGAGTATCGACACGACGACATCTGATGGGGCGTTCTCCGTGAGCCTCCAGGAAGGCCGAGTAGTCGGCAACGTAGCCTTCCAGGTCGTCGTTGGGGCGCAGATCGTAGTAGGCCAGATCCATCTTGTGACCCTCGACGAGCATGCGCGCGTACGCAACGCCGATGCGGCCGGCGCCGAGGAGGCCGAGCGTCTTGCCGTGGAGAAGCTTGCCCAGGAATAGCCCCGGCAGCCACCCACCGAAGCGGCCGTCAGCGAGGTGACGACTCGACTCCACCACGCGGCGCGCAGCGGCGAAAGTGAGAGCGACCGCCATCTCGGCGGTCGTCTCGGTGAGCACTCCGGGGGTGTTGCCGACAGCAATGCTCGACGCGGTGGCAGCAGAGACATCCGCGTTGTCGTAGCCGACGGCGTAGTTGCTGTAGACCCTACCACCTGCGGCGTGGAGCGCCTGGAACAGGCGCTCATCCCACGTCTCCGTAAGCTGGCCGATGACGCCGTCACATCGAGTCCCGATGGCCCCGCGAATCGCCGCTCCATCGAGAAGGTCCGTCCTGGTGTAGACCTCCACGCGGCAGTCGCACGATACGAGCACCTCAAGCCACAGGTCCCCCGCAAGTTCCTTCGTAACGATGACCCGTTTCCGGCCATCGCGATTGAACACGCGCCAGCCGTTGGTTCGCACAACCGTCATATCCGATCCCAGTCAGAATCCAGCCGGCACGGGGGCGACACGTCGTTCGTTCATCGCGGCCTCGTCGGCAATGCGCGTCCCCATCGTGCCGGCTAGCGCTGCCTCGAAGTCGGGCAGGTTGGCAATGATCGAAGTGCCTCCGCCGCGGGCGAAGCGCAGCGCAGCGTCGACTTTGGGACCCATGCTGCCCGCACTGAACTCACCATTCGCCAGATGAGTCTCCATCTCGGCGACGCCGACCTCGCCAAGGGCGACCTGCTGAGGAGTCCCATACCTCAGGTAGACGTGCGGAACATCGGTCAGGATGACGAGGGCATCGGCGCCCAGGTTCAAGGCCAGTGCCGCGGCAGCGAGATCCTTGTCGATGACCGCCTCGACGCCGCGGTAGTCGCCGCTCGTCTCGCGCACCACGGGCACCCCGCCACCGCCGGAGCAAAGCACAAGCGCTCCTGCGGCGAGGAGGTCGTGGATCGCTTTGGTCTGCACCTGGCGAAGAGGCTCTGGGCTCGGCACGACCCGGCGCCAGCCGTGACCGACCTCGTTGCGCATCACGAATCCCTTCTCCAACTGGAGTTCCGTCGCACGCTCCTTGTCGTAGAACGGGCCGACCGGTTTCGAAGGCCGGGCGAAAGCCGGATCTCCGGTAGAGACCTCTGTTTCCGTGAGGATGGTGGCGACATAGGGCGTGACGCCGCGGCGACGGAGGTGGTTCGCGAGGCACTGCTGGATGATGTATCCGATCTGGCCTTGCGTCTCGGCGCCGCAGACGTCCATCGGCATTGGCGCTACGGTCTTGGCGGCAAGTTCGTTCTGAATCAACAAGTTGCCCACTTGTGGGCCATTGCCATGCGTGACCACGACGCGGTGGCCATCCGCCACCAGGGTCGAGATCTGACGCGCGGCGCCGTCGATGTTGAAGAGCTGCTCCTCGAAAGTCCCGTCCTGACCGGGCTGCTGGATGGCGTTGCCGCCAAGCGCGATGACGAGGAGTCGGCCGACGCCTCTCGCAGCCATGCCGCGCTCGGTCGAGTTGCTCACAGAGAGTGCACCCCCCGCCCGACGCCTCTCAGCGCAGCCTCGCCGACCGCCTCGGCGAGCGTGGGGTGAGCGAAGATGGTTGCGGCCACGTCGCCCAGACTCAGCCCGGAGTGCACCGCGAGAACGAGCTCGTGAACGAGCTCGGTCACATGCGGTCCCACGAGGCTGCCCCCCAGGACGCGCCCGCCGCCGGGCTCGCACACGATGCGAATGAAGCCGTCGACGTCGCCCCCGACCACGGCCTTGGAGTTGCTGTTGAAACGCACGGCGGCGACCTCGACTGCAACACCCTGCTCGGCGGCGCGGTCCTCAGTGAGACCGCAGCTCGCAACCTCCGGAGAGCTAAACACGCAGTTGGGCACCACGCTGCGGTCGCAGGCAATGCGCGAGCCGGTCACGGCGTTCTCAGCGGCGATGGCGCCCTGGTGGTAGGCCCAGTGTGCGAGCAGCGGCGGACCGGCCACGTCGCCCGCCGCGAACACGCCCTCGACGGTCGTGCGCAGCGTCTCGTCGGTCGCCACGAAGCCGTGCGCGTCGAGCCGGACCCCGGCCTCCTCGTAGCCGAGGCCGGCGCTCAGCGGACGCCGGCCCACGGCGACGAGCACGCGCGCGGCGGAGAGCTCGGTGCCGCCGGCCAGGCGGAGCGTGATGCCGGCGGCCGACCCTTCGGCCGCCTCCACGGCGGTCTTCAGGTGGACCTCGATGCCGGCCTTCGTGAAAGCCTGCTGCAGGGTTCGCCCAGTGCGCTTGTCCTCGCCCGGAAGGAGCTGGTCCAGCATCTCGACCACCGTCACCCGCGCGCCGAGACGGTTGAACAGCGAGGCGAACTCGCAGCCGATCACGCCGCCACCCACCACCAGCAGAGTCTCGGGCACGTGGTCGATGGCGAGCAGCTGGTCGCTCGTCATGACGCGCGGATCGGTCCAGTCGAACATGCCCATGCGCACCGGCTCGCAGCCACTCGCGAGGATCACGGCGTCGCCCTCGAGGACGGCGCCGTCGGCCAGCGTCGAGCCGTCCGCCATCGTCCCTTGGCCGGCAAGAGCCAGACGGCCGGGGCCGACGAGCGTGGCCCGCCCGGCCACCACGTTCACCTTGCGCGCCTCCATCAGGTGCGCGACGCCGGCGCGCAGTCGTGCCGTCACGGCGTCCTTGCGCGCCATGAAGGCTGAGAAGTCGAGATTGACCTCCCCGGTGATGACGCCGTACGCCGGCGCCGTCCGGGCCTGGTGCAAGCGTTCGGCGCCGGCGACCATCGCCTTCGCGGGGATGCAGCCGCGGTTGAGGCAGGTACCGCCGATCTCGCGCGACTCGACGAACGTCGCCTCGGCACCGAGTTGGGCGACGCGGCCGGCGGCCACGTAGCCTGCGGGTCCACCACCGAGCACGAGAATCCGGGTCATCTGCTCCTCATCGTCGGTTCTCGCGCAACGCCGCCACGCGACGCAACGACGTCCTCGGAACGCGCCGACTCCGCGCCCTCGTCGCCGGGAAACCGCTGCGCGAGCACCGGTTGCCGGGCGGCTTCGGCTTCGTCGAGACATCGAACCGGCATGCTTACCGGCGCGTTGCGAAGTCTGCCGTGGTCGGTGCGAGCCTCTTCCACAATCGCCCGCAGGGCAGCAACGAACGCATCGAGATCGTCCTTGGACTCGGTCTCAGTGGGCTCGATCATGAGCGCCTCGTCGACGATCAGCGGAAAGTAGGTCGTGGGCGGGTGCACGCCGTAGTCAAGCAGCCGTTTGGCCACGTCCTTGGCACGCACGCCGTGCTTCTTGAGCGGCGTCGCCGACACGACGAACTCGTGCATGCAACGGCGTTCGTAGGGCACGTCGAACAGATCGCGCACGCCGGCCAGCACGTAATTGGCGTTGAGCACGGCAGTCTCGCTCACCTTCTTGAGGCCCTCGCCGCCGAGCGCGCGGATGTAGGTGTAGGCGCGCACCAACACACCGACGTTGCCGTAGAAGGTGCGGACCTTGCCGATGGTCTGGGAACGGTCGTAGTCGAAGAAGTAACGGCCGTCCTCGCCGCGCTCGACTACCGGGACCGGCAGGAACGGCTCCAGGAAATCCCGCACCACGATGGGCCCGGCGCCCGGGCCGCCGCCGCCATGCGGCGTGCTGAACGTCTTGTGTGTGTTGAAGTGGACGATGTCGAAGCCCATGTCGCCGGGCCGCGATACACCCATGATCGCATTGGCGTTGGCACCGTCGTAGTAGAGTAGCCCACCCACCTCGTGGACGAGCTTGGCAATCTCGATGATGTGCTCGTCGAACAGCCCCAGAGTGTTGGGGTTGGTGAGCATCAGCCCGGCGACGCCATCGGCTAGGACGGTCTGCAGCGCCTCCAAGTCGATTCCCCCGCGCGCATCACTGTTGACGGCCACCGGCTCGTAGCCGGCCATCACGACCGAGGCGGGATTCGTGCCGTGGGCCGTGTCGGGGATGATGACTTTGTTGGGCTCGCGGCCCCGCGCCTCGTGGTAAGCGCGCATGATAAGCAGCCCTGTGAGCTCGCCGTGAGCCCCGGCGGCCGGCTGAAGGGTAGCGCGCCCCAAGCCGGCTATCTCGGCCAGCCACTCCTCGAGCTCGTACATCAGCTCGAGTGCGCCCTGGGCAAGGTGCTCCGGCTGATATGGGTGGAGCCCCGCGAAGCCCTCGAGGCGCGCCGTCACCTCGTTGACCTTGGGGTTGTACTTCATCGTGCAGGAGCCGAGGGGGTAGCTGCCGGTGTCGACCCCGAAGTCGATCGTGGAGAGTCCCGTGAAGTGACGAACGATATCGACTTCACTCATCTCCGGCAGGCGCGGCGGATCGTCGCGCCGCGTCGACGCCGGCAACAGCTCGTCAAGCGGCATCTCGGGCACGTCGAGAGGCGGCAGACTGTACGCACGCCGGCCGGGCCGGGAGTTCTCGAAGATGGTTCGGCGATCCGTGTCAAGCATGGTCCACCCCTGCCCCAGCCAGGACGTCGACGCCCAGTTGAGCCACCACGGCAGCGACGAAGGCGTCCATCTCTGCCCGTGTGCGCTTCTCAGTGACTGCTATGAGCAGCACGTCGTCGAGGTCCCCCAACTCGGTGCCAAAGCCGGCGGCCGTCGCATCGAGCCGGTCGGCGACGAGGCCGGCAGGCACGCCGGCCAGGAACCCCGCCGGCACCAGCGCCTCGAGAAGCTCGGTCGCCGGCAGCGGGAGCCGCACCGCGAATTCGCGGAAGATCGGACCCTCCGTGAGCCCTGAGACGCCGGGCACCAGAAGCAGCCGGCGGCGCAGGTAGGCCGCCTTCTGAGCACACAGCACGCCCAATCTGAGTAGTCCCTCCTTGCCCAGCCAGCTCAAGTGCACGAGCGCTGCGAGTGCGTTGAGGGCGTGATTGGAGCAGATGTTGCTGGTGGCCTTGTCGCGACGGATGTGCTGCTCGCGAGTCTGCAGTGTGAGGACGAAGCCGCGATTGCCGTCGATGTCCTTGGTCTCGCCGACCAGCCTGCCAGGCAGTCGCCGCATGAGCGGTCTGGTCACCGCCATGTAACCCAAGCCGGGGCCGCCGAAGCTCATGCTGTTGCCAAACACTTGGGCCTCGCCAACCACGACGTCGGCACCGGCGGCGCCGGGTGCCTCGAGCAAGCCCAAGGCCAGCGGGTCGGCGACAACTACAAACAGAGCGCCAGCCTCGTGGGCGATGGCAGCAGCGGCGTGCAGATCCTCGAGCGCACCGAAGAAGTTCGGCTGTTGCACCACGACCGCGGCCGTGTGTGCGTTGACGGCGGCGCGCAGCGCATCAAGGTCTGTAGCACCCCCGGGCAGCAACGGTGAAACCTGCGGGCAGGGGCCCTGGCCAACGGTCTCGGTGAACAGCACTTGCCGATACTCGGGGTGCACACCCGCCGAGACCGTTGCCAAGTCGCGCCGCGTCTGAGCACCGGCGAGGCTGACGGCCTCGGCGAGAGCCGTGCCGGCGTCGTACATCGAGGCATTGCTGATGGCCATGCCAGTCAGTTCGGTGATCGCCGTCTGGTACTCGAAGATGCTCTGCAGCACGCCTTGGCTACGCTCAGGCTGATACGGCGTATAGGCCGTGAGGAACTCCGAGCGCGAGACGACAGCGTCGACGACACTCGGAATGTAGTGGTCGTAGGTGCCGGCTCCGAGAAAGCTGACCAGTTGCGTCGCCGGAGTGTTGGCGGCCGCCAGGCGGCGCAGGCCGGCGAGCACCTCGGCCTCGCTCACGCCAGCGGGCAACTCCGGTGGCTCCCGCCGGCGCACGGCCTCGGGAATCTCCGCGAACAGCTCATCGATGCTGGCCGCGCCGGCGGCCACCAGCATCTCGCGAACGTCTCGCTCGCTGTGCGGTACGTAGTCCGTGGGGGTCCCTACCATGTCAAGTCTCTCTGAGGAACTGCTGGTAGTCCCCTGCATCCATGAGCTCGTCAAGTTGCTGTTGAGCTGTCATGCGCACGCGGATGAGCCAGCCCTGGCCGTAGGAATCGCTGTTGACGAGCTGTGGCTCCTCCTGCAACAGGGCGTTGGCCCCGACCACCTCGCCGGTGAGCGGCGCAAACACGTCTGTCACAGCCTTGACCGACTCCAGTTGGCCGTAGGTCGCACCGGCCACGACCGTGTCGCCTACGCCAGCGACGTCCGCATAGACAATCTCGCCCAGTGCGTCCTGGGCGAACCAGGTGATGCCGAAGACGGCCTCTTCACCCTCCAGGCGCACCCAGTCGTGCTCTTTGAAGTACTTCAAGTCCAGGGGATAGCTCTCGTCGGCCATCGTGCCTCCTGTCGGCGCTGCCGCCGAACGCCCGTGACGCCCGGTGTGTCTCGCCATCGACTCCTGTTGCCTCTTGCTCCGCGCACGAGTCGGAAGCCGACACAGACCCCGACCCGTGCGCACGCTCGTGGCTCGATCAGAGCAAGATGTAGACCACGCTCTTGAGCGCACCAGGTGAGGGCTCTCGGCTTCTGGCCCTGCCGATGGTCGCCGGGGGTCGTAAACGACCATCGCAGGGCCAAGCGCCGTGTCATCGGCCTCACGGCACGATGCAGGCCATCACGCCCTTCTGAGCGTGCAGCCGGTTCTCCGCCTCGTCGTAGCAGGGCGTGCCCCACTTCGGATCGTCGAGCACCACGTCGGCGACCTCGAAGCCGCGCTCGCAGGGCAGGCAGTGCATGTAGAACCCGGAGTCCTTGAGCAGACGCATGCGTTTCTCGTCGGCGATCCAGCCGCGGTACTTCTTGAAGAGCTTCGCCATCTCCTCGTGCTGCGGTTCGGCGGAGTGCGGCGGCAGTAGGTCGAGACAGACGTAGTTCTTGGCGTAGAGCATGTCGGCGCCCTCGCATGCCTCTTCCATGCTGTCGGCGATACGGTAAGAGCCGCCGTTGAGCTCCACATTGGCCTTGATAGCGGCCTCGACGTCAGGGTCGATACCCAACTCCGGCGGATGAGCGAAGACGATGTCGGGCCCGAAGAAGCTGGCGGCGTAGGCGAAGTCGTGGTGCGGAGCGACAGGCTTCTTGGTGCTGGGCGAGTAGACCCAGGAGACTGCCAGCTTGCGGCCACGCAGATCGCGGCCGAGGTGCTCCCAGAGGGTCATGGCGTCGGCCATCCCCTGGTTGGGATGGTACTTGTTGTCTTCCATGTTGATGACCGGCACTTCGGCATGCTCGGCGAACTCGTTGATGATCCTGAGGGACTTCTCGTACTCCCAGTCAACGGCGCCACCGAGGATGCGGATCGCGATAGCGTCGCCCATTCGGGAAAGGACACGGGCAACATCGGCGATGCGCTCCGACTGGTAGGGCACGTCTTCGCCCTCAAGGGTCGGCAGGCGAGTCGCTGAGGGCTCCAGAAAATGGGCGTGCCCACCGAGCTGGAAGATGCCGGCCTCGAAGCTGTTGCGCGTGCGCAGCGACGGATTGAAGAACATCATTAGCAAGGTGCGGCCCGGCAGGACGTCATGATGATCACGGCGCATCGCGGTCTCGGCCTTCAGCCTCAGGCCGACCTCGAGCATCGTCTCGATCTCCTGTTTGGAGAAATCGCGCAACGTGATGAAGTCGCGGCCCTTGAGCCCCTCGGTGATCACAACCAGCTCCCTTCTCCTACGGATGTGTCTGCCGCCCGCCCCACGTTGCCTGGCTCTCGATGAAGCGACTCTCGGGCGCCGCAGCGCGACGATCCGGACTTGCGATGAACTCAGCATGACGTGACCAGGAGAGGTCGAAAGGTGCCGACGGACACTTCGTCGATTGCCCTAGGTGGGCAGATGCACACGCCAGGGCCTGTTCGCGCCGACCAGGGCCTGCGCTAGAGTGTCCAGCAAGCCGTGGCGGAACCAGCGGACGTACCGCTGCAAGTCCGCTGCCGGCTAGACTGGATGGGCGGCAAGCGTGGGGACGCTAGCAGCTCGTGCCCCGCACGACGGCATTCGCCACGGGTGCTGGGCCGTACCATGGGCAGACCGTGGGGCGGCGATGTAGTCGCCGCCATGGGACCGGGGTGGAAACGCCCGGACCTCCACGTATTGGGAAGGAGTGACAGGATGCGCACGCTCCCGGGTGCCGCCATGGACGGCCCAGGCAATCAGCCACGGCCCTCCTCCGCTCCACGTCCGACCCTTCTGCCGTTGCGCTTCGACCGCCACGAGTTCGCCGGAAGCGTAGGGGACATCGGTGTCATGATCCCGCTCGCGATCGGCGTCTCGGCCGCTGCTCACCTCAGCTTGGTGAGCGTCTTCCTCTGCGTCGCGGCAAGCTATGCCGTGACGGCGCTCGCCTTCCGCATGCCGCTGCCAGTGCAGCCGATGAAGGTCATGGGCGCCTCGATCATCGCGCTCGGGCTCTCGGCCTCGGTGGTCGGCGCGGCGAGCCTCGAGATTGCACTGCTCCTCCTGCTGCTGGCCTTCACGCCGCTGGCCCGCTACCTGGCGCTGCTCTTCCCCAAGGCGGTCCTGCGCGGCGTCCAGCTCTCCGTGGGGCTGCTCCTGCTGAAGGGCGCCGTCGCGACGGCGAGCAGCGGCAAGGCGCTCTCGGGCCTGCACCTGAGCATCGATCTGGGCAGCATCGCTCTGCCGGTCGGTCTGCTCGTCGCCCTAGCCGTCGTGGTCTTCCTGCTGGCGGGCAAACGGCACTGGCACGTGCCGGCCAGCCTGATTGTCGTGGGCGTGGGGGCGACCTTCGGAGCGCTGCTGGCCATCCTGGGGGTCTCCCATGTCGCCCCGATCCCGACGGGACTTGATTGGCCGCTGCGTCACCTGCCGAGCGCCAACGATGCCTGGGTGGCGCTCTACGCCCTTGTGCTGCCTCAGCTCCCCCTCTCGCTCGGCAACTCCGTCTTCGCAACCGAGGACGTCATGCATCACTATTTCGGCGACGGCGCACGGCGCGTCACGGCGCGGCGCCTGCTGCTGAGTCTGGGCCTCATGAACCTCACCTGCAGCGCCCTCGGCGGCATGTCGCTGTGCCACGGCGCGGGCGGCGCAACGGCACACTACCGGCTTGGCGCACGCAGCGCGGGCGCGACGCTGATCGCCGCCGCGTTCTTCGCCGTGTTGGCTGGCGCCGCCACCTTCGGCATCTCCCCCCTGTTCGTGCCCGGAGCGGTGCTGGCCGGCATGCTCCTCTTCGTCGGCCTGGAGCACTGCCTCCTCGTCGCCGATCTCGCGACGGTCGATGAGGTC
>Ga0315279_10007925_pt1 | contig 12986 bp, 11 predicted proteins | sample YL17G06_20_MG_FD_203694 | JGI IMG/M metagenome (GOLD analysis project Ga0315279, IMG submission 203694) | Sediment microbial communities from Yellowstone Lake, YNP, Wyoming, USA - YL17G06_20 | ecosystem: Environmental > Aquatic > Freshwater > Lake > Sediment | place: USA: Wyoming | collected... | reverse complement strand
CCAGCACTGGGCGGAGTTGGAAGGGCTCTTCGAGCGGACGGGCGTCGTCGCCCGAACGGGCGATCTGATGGAATCCTACAAACAACTCGCCGCCGGCTGCCTGGGCCGGCTGGACAACCCCAGCCTCAAGGGCCTGCTCAGGCGGGTAATAACCCGAATCTTCAACGACACGCAAACCCTGTTCTGCTGTGATGACAATAAGCAAGGAAATGCTCGCCTCGGCCGCCAAGGCGGTCAAACTCCTGGGTGAGGCCCGCGCCGCCGAGACAGGCGAGTTCTACCGCCGACTGCTGAGGCCCGACGGGGGCTTCGCCGACCGCGCGGGCAAGAGCGACCTCTATTACACGGTTTTCGGCCTCCAGGCCTGTAGGGCCCTGGGCGTCGAGGTGCCCGTCGAGGCCGTCAGATCGTACCTGCTGGGCTTCGGCAACGGCGAGGGCCTCGACATCGTCCACCTTGGCTGCCTGGCGCGATGCTGGGCCGCCCTCGACGAGGACGCCTGCCCGCCCGACGTGCGTCAGGCCGTGCCGGCGCGCATCGAGGCGTGCCGGTCCGCCGACGGCGGATACGCCCGGCAGCCAGCCCGGCCCGCCGGCAGCGCCTACGGATGCTTCCTGGCGATGGGAAGCTGCCAGGACCTCGGCGCCGAACTGCCCGATTCCGACGGCGTCGCACGATGCCTGGCCGGCCTGGCCGTCGGCGACGGCTCGTACGCAAACGACGCCTCGATGCCGATCGGCTCGGTCCCCGCCACCGCCGCCGCCGCCGTGGTCCTGGCGCACCTGCACCGGACCGCCGACGCCGGCGCGGCGGATTGGCTCCTGGCACAGCACGACCAGGCCGGGGGCTTCAGGGCCGTGCCGGTCGCCCCGGAGCCGGACATGCTATCCACGGCCGTGGCGCTTCAGGCGCTCCGCAAGCTCGGCGCCGACATCTCCGCGGTCCGCCAGGCCTGCGTCGAGTTCTGCCGGTCCCTCTTCGCCAAGGGCCGCTTCGCCGGACACGCCGGTGACACGGCGCTCGATGGCGAGTATACTTTCTACGGCCTGCTGGCACTTGGATGCCTGGAGGAATGATGGCCGCGAATCAATCGGTCCTTCTGAACGCCGAGTTGCCGCCCGAGCTTGCCGCACAGGCGGCCAGGGAGAAAGTCCGCGCGGACATGGCGTGGCTTTGCGTCCGGACGGACCTGAACCTCGAGGGGCACTACGAGGAAAACTACCTTCTGGCCGAGCCGGACAGGCTGATCGTGCTGGCGCCGCCGACCGGCGGGCGTTCGGCCGTAAGGGTGGTCGTCGCCCGAGACAGGATCGACGAGATCCGCACCCGCCAGGGCGTGGGCGGAGGCTTCCTCGACGCCCTGGTCGACGGCATATACGTCGAGCTGCTGGCCTATTCCAACGCCAAGGCCGACATGCTGCGCAAGGCCGCGGGCAAGCTCAAGGTCTGGTCGCGCGGGGAGAAGCCCCGCATCGGGCCCGAGGACGACATCGACCCGCGCCGCTGCCCGGCCTGCGGCCTGCCGCTTCAGTTCAAGGGCGACGTCTGCCGGCGGTGCATCAACCGCGGGGCCGTCTTCGGACGGGTGCTCAAGATGATGCGCCCCTACGCCGGCCGGGCCGTAATCATGATGCTGCTCGTCCTGGCGGCCATCGCGCTGAGCCTGGTGCCCCAACAACTCGTCAGGCTACTGATCGACCACGTGCTGGCGCCCGAGCAGGCCCGCAACGCCGTGCTCGCCTTCGACACCGCCCGCGACTGGCTGCTGGGCCTGGTCGCGGCCCTGCTGGGCGTGCACCTCCTGACCGCCGTCACCCAGGTGATCACGGGCAGGCTGGCAAGCTATGTCGGCACCCAGATCACCTACGACATGCGGTCGCGAGTCTTCGGCCACCTTACGGGCCTGTCGGTGGCGTACTACGACCGCTACAACGTCGGGCAACTCATGAGCCGCGTCGCCGGCGACACCGAGCAGATGAAGGGCTTCGTCCACCAACTCACCAGCGGCTTCATGTCACAGTTCATCCAGGTCGTCGCCGTCGGAATCGTGCTGTTTGGCCTGAGCTGGAAACTCGCCCTGATCACCCTCCTGCCGGCGCCGTTTGTGGTTCTCTCGGCCATGTTCTTCTGGAAACGCATCTACCCCCGCTACTACCGCGTATGGGACGCCAACAGCAAGCTCCACGGCGTGCTGAACACCATCCTCTCGGGCATCCGCGTGGTAAAGGCGTTCGGGCAGGAAGGCCGGGAGCGCGGCCGCTTCGGCCGATCCGCCGAGTACGTCCGCAACAGCTTCCGAGGCGTCGAGTACACGGTGGCGGCGTTCAACCCCGCCATCGGCGTGCTGTTCCAGCTCGGCGGGATACTCGTGTGGTATTTCGGCGGCAAGTGGGTGCTGGGCAAGGAACTCTCGCTGGGCGCACTGATGGCGTTCCTGGGATACCTGTGGATGTTCTACCAGCCGCTGGGGCAGCTCACGCAACTCACCAACTGGCTGACGCAGTTCCTCACGGCCACGCAGCGGACGTTCGAGATCCTCGACACCCCCAGCCAGATCGTGGAGACCCAGGAGCCCAAGCCGTTTGACCGCGGCGACGGCGCGATCAGCTTCGAGAACGTGACGTTCGGCTACGACCGCCACGAGCCGATCATCAAGGGCGTGACCTTCACCGTTTCCGCCGGCGAGCACATCGGCGTGGTCGGCAAGAGCGGATCGGGCAAGACCACGCTGATCAACCTCCTGGCCCGCTTCTACGAGGTGGACGAGGGCTGCATCCGCATCAACGGCCTGGACCTGCGGGACGTCAGGCTCGACGAACTGCGAAGGCACATCGGCGTGGTGCTCCAGGAGCCGTTCCTGTTCCGCGGCACGATCTGGAGCAACATCACCTACGGCATGACCGACGCGACGCCCGAGCAGGTCATCGGCGCCGCCAAGGCCGCCAACGCCCACGGGTTCATCATGCGCCAGCCCCTGGGCTACGACACCTACGTCGGCGAGCGGGGGGCGGGGCTCTCCGGCGGCGAGAGGCAGAGAATCTCCATAGCGCGGGCGCTGCTGTACGACCCGCGCATACTCATCCTCGACGAGGCCACCAGCAGCGTCGACACCGAGAGCGAGCAACTCATCCAGGCCGCCCTGGCGCGGGCGACAAGAGGCAGGACCACCATCGCCATCGCCCACCGCCTCAGCACGCTGAAGGAGTCCGACCGCATCCTCGTCGTCGACAGCGGAAAAATCATCGAGCAAGGCTCGCATGAGGAACTCCTGGCCCTTCAGGGGACCTACTGGCGCCTGGTGAAGATCCAGACCGAACTGTCCCGCGAGCCGGCCGTGGACTCCCTGGCGGCGCGGAGCAAGTGACGGGAAGAAGAAACGGCCAAGGCTTACCGCAGAGGCGCAGAGAATCAGAGGTAAGAAGAAGAAACGGAAAACAGAAGCATGTCCACCAAGTCAATACATGACCCAACCGCCCTGCCGGGGCCAAGCGCCACGGAGCTGCGGTACCTCACGCCGGACATGTGCCGCGTGCACCTCGGCTCGCTGGGGGCCCTGCACGTTACGGTCGTCAACGAGCGGATCTACGGCGGGGTGTACGCCGCCTACGCGTTCCCCGTCGCGCATCCGGGCGAGTTCATCTCGCTCATCCAGACCGGCTCGGACCGCACCGAGGTCGAGGTCGGCGTGATCCGCCGGTTGAGCGACTTCCCCGACGACCAGGCCCAACTGATCCGCCAGGCGCTCAAGCGCCGCTACTTCCTGCACACGATCCAGCGGATCAACCAGATCGGCTGGAAGCACGGCATGCTCCGCCTGGACGTCGAGACCGACAAGGGGCGCATCGAGTTTCTGATGCACTGGAAGCAGGACCGCGCCGTCGACTACGGCGGGCGGGGCAAGGTGCTCATCGACGTCAGCGAAAACCAGTACGTCATCCCCGACATGCAGAAGCTCACCGCCCGCGAACGCCAGGACTTCACCAGGTACATCTACTGGTAGAGGGCGGGCAAAATCGCCTCGGGGGCGGGGCGGGATTTGGTTTGACTGCCCGGCCTGGGGCATGGATACTCGGGGCCTATCGGGGCCTGTCCGGGGCCGTTTTCCGGCGGCAGCACCGCCCGCAGCCATTGCGGCGGTTTTTCAGTCGGCCAAGCGCGGAGAGTCTCATGAGAGTCTCGACCTGTCAGTCTTGCGGAAAAGAGTTCCCCTGTAGCGACATGTACGTGGTCTATGACCGGACGCTGTGCGAACCCTGCGCCGATGCCGATCTGGAGGCCCGGAACCTGCCCCAGGTCCCCCCGGGCGCGGTCCGCCGGCTGGGCGACCCCACCGTATGCGGCCATTGTCGCGCGGACCAGGGCCGGCAGGAGCTGCCTTCAATCGCAGGCGTGCCGGCCTGCCCGGCCTGCGAGCGGCGGCTTCGCAACCCCAGGCTGCCCGGATGGGTCAAGGCGGCCGGGCTGATAATCCTCGTGCTGGCCGGGGTTGAGCTTGCCAGGAACTGGCGGCTGTTCCAGGGCTATTTCGAGATCCCCCGCGCCCACCGCGCCGCCAAGGCCGGCAACTTCGACGAGGCCGCCCGCCAGATGACCCTTGCCGCCGGGCACCTGCCCGAAATACCCCCACTGACCGTCCACCGGTGGTTCTACCAGGGAATGGCGCAACTGACGAAGAATCAGTTCGACCGGGCGGCGGAGTCCTTCGAGAAGGCCGGGCAAGAGGCCGGAAAGTCCGGCGGCTTCGGCAAGGATTCCCGAGACGCGCTCGAAGAGTGGCTGACGATCGCCAAGCTGCGCGGCCTGCTGGAGAAGGATCGCAACGCCGATGCGCTTGCCCTTGGCGAGGAGTTCAAACGCAAGTTCCCGTCAAACCCCGCCGCGGACGCCATGATCAACGCAGCCGGCATCGCCGTGGCGTTCGACAGCAAGGATTATGTGAAGTTCGAGAAGCTGGCAAGGGAGAGGCTCTCCGACGACCCGAAGGACCCCTTCACGATCGCCCAGTTGGCCTCGGCCCTGTCATGCAGATACGTGGAAACCGGCCAGGAGAGTTTCAAGGCCGAGGCCATGGAAACACTCGACAAGGCCCGCAAGCTCTCCGGCGGCAATGACTCCTTCAAGGAATACGAGGAGCGGATCCTTTACCGGCTCAAGACCCGCGAGGTAATCGACAAGAAGGAATACGACCGCCGCTTCCGCCCCGACGGGAAAGGTCAGGCAAAATGATCATCATCCCCGGCTGGATCATCGCGATCATCACGTTTCCGGGCATCATCGTCCACGAAGCGGCACACGTGCTGTTCTGCCGGCTGCGAAAGGTGGCGGTGCTCGAGGTCTGCTACCTCCAGTTCAAGAACCCGCCCGGCTACGTCATCCACGAGAACGTCGCGGACTTCACCTCGAACTTCCTGATCTCCATCGGCCCGTTCCTGGTCAACAGCTTCTTGTGCGTGCTGATCTGTCTGCCGGCCTTCATCCGCGTCCGGACGTTCGAGATGGGCGATCCGCTTTCGTACGCCCTGCTTTGGCTGGGCGTGTCGATCGGCATGCACGCTTTTCCATCAAACCAGGATGCGTCGAACCTCTTGCGCGCGGCAGGGGCGGCGGTCAAGCGGCTGAACCCGCTGGCCCTTCTGGCGTATCCGGTCGTGATCGCAATCTACCTGGCCAACTTGCTGCGGTTCTTCTGGCTGGACTACATCTACGGGGTTGCGCTCGGCCTGGGCCTGCCGGAGTTGGCGCTCAAGTACGCGGCCGGGTGATGGAGGTCTCCCTGAGAATCGCGTCGTGGTAGCGTTTCATCAGGATGTCCGCCAGGCGCGGGCTGAGGGTCGCCAGCAGGACCAGGAACTTCCCGCCCAGCGTGAAGACCAGTTCCGGGGTGTTTTTGCCGACGGTGGCGGCGATTTTTCGGCCGACGACCTCGGGGTCCGTCAGGCCGCGAAGCCGCGCGAAGGTCTTGCCGGACCGGCGGGTGCCGCCTTGCATGGCGTCGAAGAACTCCGTCCCGGTCAGGGCCGGGCAAACGCAGGTGACGCGGACGTTGTAGGGCATCATCTCGACGCGGAGGCTGTCGGTCAGCCCGGCGACGGCAAACTTGGTGGCGCAGTACGCGCCGTTAAACGGCGTGCCGCGCTTGCCGATGACCGACGAGACGTTGAAGATGTGCCCGCCGCGCTGGCGCATCATGATCGGCGCCGCGGCCCGGCAGCCGTAGAAGACGCCGTGGAAGTTCACGTCGAAGATGGCCCGCATCTGCTCGTCGCTGGTCTCGTGGACCCTCGCCCGCAGGCCGTAGCCGGCGTTGTTGACCATCACGTCGAGCCGGCCGAAACGAGCCACGGTCGAGCCGACCAGTTCATCGACCTGCGCCTGGTCGGACACGTCGGCGACCTTGACCACGTCCTGGCCGCCCGCGGCCCGGCAGGCGTCGGCGACTTCCGCGAGCCTCTCTGCCCGCCTGGCCGAGACCACCACCGCATAGCCGCGCCGCGCCAGCGCCAGTGCGGTCGCCCGGCCAATGCCGGCCGAGGCGCCCGTCACGATCGCGACCTTACGTTGGGGCATTCGGTCTCTCCTGCAATAACTCACAAGGACGGTGGACACAAGAAGGACCAAATCACAAGCACCAAGGAACAAACAAGAACCAAAAACACAAACACCAAGAACCAAACAAAAGCCGCGGAAACAGAAGAAGGACCAATCATTCTATCTCAGGTTGGGCTGTTTCTTTGGTTTGGTCCTTGTCGTTTTTCCGTTTGGTCCTTGTTTGTTATTTGGTGCTTGTTATTTGGTTCTTTCCCTCCGCTTGGGCCTTGGCGCCGTTGGCCTTGCCGTCTCCATTTAGAACCCAATCGCCGCCTGCATGGCGACGACCGCGGCCGAAAGCGCCGTCGCGGCCCAGAGGCCCGCTTTGATCCGTCGGACCGGCCTGTCGGCGTCGCCGCGGTTGCCGGCCGTGCTGCCAAGCCACATGACGTACGCCACCCGCCCGCGGATGGACCCGTGCCGCCAGTTCCATTGCCCCTGGGGGATGCCGTTGAGCTGGGCGATCCGCTCGAGGGACCGCGCCATCGCGCAGGCGCCATCGGGCGATATTCGCCCGTCGGGGCTGGGCCCGGAGTCGCCGCAGTACCACGCGGCCACGACGTCGCTCTGTCGCTCGAACCGCCGGCTGATCCAGCCGAAGCCCAGCAGCCACGCCGCCCCCAGAAGCGCCACGACAATGCCCTCGGCCCACCACTCGTCAAGCCGCAGCCGCCAGGCAAGCAGTTCCCCCGCCGACTTGCAGAGGGTCATCGACGAGATGCTGAACAGCAGCATGTAGAACAGGTGATGCCCGACGATGTGCCCGGCCTCGTGGGCGAAGACCGCGCGGACCTCGCGTCTGTCAAGCTGTTCCAGCAGCGCGTCGCTGAGCAGCACGTACCGCACCGGCGCCAAGAGGCCCATTACCAGGGCGTTGGCGATCATCCCGCCTGTCCGCCAGATGAGCAACTGCCTGAATCGCAGCCGCATGTCCCGGCAGACCTTCGCCAGTTCCTCGTTGAGCGGCCCGGCCGGCATGCGGACCGTCCGCCAGATCCGGACGATCAGCGTGGGGGCGGTCACGATCACCAACAGGGCCCAGACGGTGGAGCCCGCATACACGGCCGATTCGCTCACGTACCTGGGCCAGCGTTGATTCAACAGGCCCAGGGTGTCCCACACCAGCAGGATCAGCCCTATCGGCACGGCCACGAAGAGGAACTGGTGCCGCAGGTTGTAGCCGATGAACTGGCCAAGGGACCACGGGCTCCTTGGCGGCAGGCCCATGAGCGTTTGCTGGTATATGATTCGCCCCTTGGCGACGCGGTAGAAGCGGTACTCGAGCAGCCAGGTGACGATCATTGCCGCGACAAACGGCGCCATCAGCAGGACATCTCCCACCAGCGGCACGCCTTGCAGGCCCAGGCCCTTCATGACCCACTGCCCGTAGCCCACCAGCAACAGGCCCGCCAGGCCGGCGATCAGCCAGACGTTGGCCGCCAGCGACAGGATGCCGTGGCGGATGAAGGCGGCGCGCATCGGCTGGCCACCCGCCGGAATTGCCCGCAGGCTCAGCGCGCTGCGAAGCGAGCCGATCGCCACCGACCCGGCCAGGTACGCCGCCAGCGCCGGGATGACAAAGCGCCCGCCGGAGGCGACCGGGCGCATCTCGGCCAGCGTGCCGGCCGTTATGAACGCTATTAGGACCACCACGTACATGTGTCGTCTCATTCTAACGCCCGGCGGCGCGAAACGTAATGCCTCAGTTACGGGGGGAGAAAGAACCGCCAAGCATGAACAAGCTCGTTTGTAGCGGCCCCGTAAGGGGCTTCTTGAGAAACCGCCTTACGGCGGCGCTACAAGCCTCCCGTAACTGAGGCATTACCGCGAAACAAAGATTTCACTTCCCCTGCGGCGGGGGAATTGGTCATATTATCGCCTGCCCGGCAAGTCCGGCCGCGACGGGTCGCGGTGACCCGCGGGAGGCTTCCGGGGCGCCGCTCCCGATCGGGGCAAGGGGGGCGAGCGAGCGTTCATACATGAAAAGGCCCCTGGAGAAAGTCGCGATGAAGAAGCTAACGTGGTTTGTCGGCTCTCTGGCAGCAGTGCTTCTGGCCTGCGGGCCGGCGATGGCCCAGGACGACGGCGCGGCCAAGGCGAATCCCGAAAAGCCCGCCAAGGCGAAGCCCGACAAGGCCAAGGCCTCCGGCCTGAAGGGCGAATACGCCATCATGGCATCCGTGGTGGGCATGGACGATGCCCAGAAAGCCAAGCTCGCCGAGGCCCTGGAGGCCAACAAGGCCGCCGAGGGGCAGTGGAAGGACGGCGACGGAAAGAAGATGGAGGAGCTTTCCAAGGCCGCCGCCGAGGCCAAGAAGGCCGGTGACAAGGAAGTGGGCAAGAAGGTCGCCGAGGACCTCAAGGCCCTCAAGGAATCCCGCGCCAAACTCGAAGAGGCCGGCAAGGCCCGTATCCTGGCCGTGCTGACCGACGAGCAAAAGACCCGCTATGCCGCCTTCAAGCTCGAGCGGCAGGTCCTGCAACGATTCGGCAAGAAGATCGAACTGACGGAAGATCAGCAAAAGCAGATGAAAGACCTCTGCGCCCAGGCCGTCAAGGACCGCCCGGCCGGCGAGGACCCCAAGGCCGCCGCCGCGGCCAACAAGAAGCTCCTGGGCGAAATCGAACAGAAGGTCCTCACCGACGCCCAGCGAGAGGCCCTCAAGAAACCGGCGGAAAAGCCCGCCAAAGAGCCCAAGGCCAAAGAGCCAAAGGCCGGCGAGGGCGACAAACCGGCTGCCGAGTAGCAGGCGGGAAGATTCAACGCGGAGCACGCGGAGAGGAATAGAAGAAGAAACAAGAGAGGAGGATTTCTTTTGCTTCTCCTTCCTCTGCGTGCTCTGCGTTGAACATCTCGTTGGGCAGTGGCATGAGCGGCGAGCCGACAGCCGACAGCTTTCGCCGACAAAGAGACAAAGAGGCTTGCATTTCCCGCGCGGCTCGCTAATAGTAATGGAACGCATCTTGGCGGCGTAGCTCAGGTGGTAGAGCAAGGGATTCATAAGCCCTGGGTCACTGGTTCAAGTCCAGTCGCCGCTAGTTTTTGTCGGTTGCAGTATTGTGTAACGTGAGGCCGCGAACCGCCTTGGTCGGCGCCGGCCGGTTTTGTGGGCCGGCGCGGCGATTCAGAAACGCGGCAGATTGGCGACCGCTTTTTTAAGGAGACGTGCACAATGTCGACTCCTCTGGCTGAGTTGTGGGGTATTGAATGGCTCTTCTGGTGGCAGATTCCCCTGCTTCTGGTCCTGATCGGCCTGATATGGTTCCTCGTCTGGAACAAGAAGCGGCAGATGTAAGTCCGCCGTTGTCCTGCTTGATCCGGCCGCACAACCGCAGACCTGTTTTTCCGGCCAGGGCGTGGGCCGGGGTTTCTTTCGCGTGCGCTTGTGAGCGCCCCGCGGAGGTGCGGGACTTGGCCTCTTGAGGCAAGTTCGCGCCTTTGCGGGCATCCGTCATCCCGCCAGGACGGCGCGGGCCAAGTAAGCAGTGGACGAACACGTGCGGGCCCGTTAAGCTGTTGGCAATGCCCTGTGACGGACGGGTTTGTTGCGCTTGTCTTAAGGTGCAAAATGGCCAGGCAAAATAGAGATATCGAGCACCTAGCGGAACTGTGTCACATCCTTGGCGACAAAACAAGGCTGCGGATCCTTCAGGTCCTTCAGGAAGGCGAGTCGAACGTCACCTGCCTGTGCAAGGAGCTCAAGCTTCCCCAGCCCACCGTCAGCCGGCACCTGGCCATCATGCGCATGGCCGGGCTGGTCGGCAACCGGCGGGCGGGCAAGGAAATCCATTATTCCCTGAACGACCGGAAGGGCAACGGCTCGGTCTCCGCCGCCCTCAAACAAGTCGCCAACGGGGCTTCCGCGGTCCGCATCGGGCCGATAGTCATTGGCCTGGCACAGAGCTGACGGATACCCATCGGCAGTGAAGATCTCGCTTAATTGGTTGACGGACTACGTGGACGCCTCGCTGCCTTCCGGCGAGTTGGCGGAGGTCTTCAAGCACATCGGCCTGCCGGTGGAGGAGACAATCTCCACCGACACCGACATCGTCCTGGACCTTGAGGTCACAAGCAACCGCCCCGACTGCCTTGGCCACCTTGGCGTCGCCCGGGAGTTGGCGGCCGCGACGGGCAGACCATTCAGTCCGCCGAGAATCGGCGAGCTTCCCGCTTCCGGCAAGGCGTGCGAGCTTACGAGCGTCGAGGTGCTCGCGCCGGAGTTGTGCCCCCGCTACACCGCCCGCGTGATTCGCGGCGTCAAGGTCGGCCCGAGCCCGGCCTGGATGGTCGAGCGCCTCGAAGCGGTCGGGATGCGGAGCATCAACAACGTCGTCGACGCGACCAACTACGTCCTGATGGAGTACTCCCAGCCGCTGCACAGCTTCGATTACGACAAGCTCGAGGGCCGGCGCATCGTCGTCCGCCGGGCCGCCGCCGGCGAGATGCTCGTGAGCATCGACGGGACCAAGTGCGAGCTTGACGAGACGATGCTGGTCATCGCCGACGCCCGCAGGCCCGTCGCAATCGCCGGCGTGATGGGCGGCCTGAACACCGAGGTGTCCGAGTCCACCGTCAACGTGCTGATCGAGGCGGCGCAGTTCGACCCGCTGAGCGTCCGCCGCACGTCGCGGAAGCTCCAGCTCATGAGCGACAGCAACTACCGCTTCGAGCGCGGCGTGGACCCGGTCGCCATCGACGAGGCGTCGCTGCGGGCCTGCCAGTTCATCATTCAGTCCGGCGGCGGGACGGTTGCCGAGGGGCTCGTGGACGTCTGGGCGAAACCGCACGTGCCCGCCGAGGTCGCCATGAGGCCCGCGCGGTGCGGCGCGATCCTGGGCATCGAGGTCCCGCCCGAGCGCCAGGGGCGGATCCTCGCCGGGCTCGGCCTGGCGCCGAAGCGCCGCGGCGAGCGCCTCGTCTGCACCATCCCGCCCTACAGGGCGGACCTGTCGCGCGAGATCGACCTCATCGAGGAGGTCGGCAGGATCCACGGGTACGACAAGATCCCCGTCGGCGGGCAGGTGACTCACCCCGTCGTGCCGGACACCCTGGCCACGCGAATCCGCCGCCTGGCCGGAGAGGCCCTCGCCATGGCCGGGTTCGACGAGGCGGTGACGTTCTCGTTCGTCGACGCGGTCGAGGCCGAACTGTTCGGCCACGCTCGCCACGTCGCCATCGAGAAGCTCACTCGCAAGACCAACAACGTCCTTCGCCCGACGCTGCTGGCGAGCCTGCTGTCGGCCTGCAAGACCAACCAGGACGCCGGCAACGACGAGGTCTGCCTGTTCGAGATCGCCGCGTGCTTCCCCGCCGCGAGAGGCGACGGCGGCGACGACAACGATAAGAGGCTGCCGGACGAGTACACTGAACTGGCGCTGGCCTCCACCGACGACCTGGCGGAGCTTCGCGGAGCATTGGAGACGCTGGTTGAGCGCCTGGCGCCGCGGGCAAGCCTGACCGTGTGCCCTCAGGACCATCCGCACCTGGCCCCAGGCCGGGGAGCGACCGTGATGCTGGACGGCAAGCCCATCGGCTCGATCGGGCTGATATCCGACCCCATCCTGCATCACTACGGCCTGGAACGCCAGATCGCCGCCGCGGCCGTAAGGTTCCAACCGCTCGTCGAAGCCGCCCAACTCGTCCGCGTCTACGAGCCGCTGCCGCGACTGCCCGCCGTGCGCCGCGACCTCTCGATCATCGTCGACGAACCCGTGACCTGGCAGCAGTTGAGCCAGGCCATCGCCGGAATCGACCAGCCTCTGCGGCAGTCGCTGGCGTACGTTACGACATACCGCGGCAAGCCGGTGCCGTCGGGCCGCAAGAGCGTCACCGTCGCCCTGGAATACCGCGCAGCCGACCGCACCCTGCGACGCGAAGAAGTCGATGCGCTGGTCGAAGAGATTATCGCGGCCTTGCGAAAAGATTTCTCCGCCGAGTTGCGCGCCTGAAGCCCTCGATTTCGCTTGCGGCATGCGGCGGCACCCGCGGCGGATGCGCGATTCCGCACGACATGCCCACATGGCCTTAAGTCCCTCCGGCCACGAATTGCTCAAGGATTCCCGCTTCGCGGACGATGACTCGTGTGGTATAATATGGCGTAAGAAGGATAGAAGAAGCCTCTACCGTGTTCGACACGGGACCCTAGTTGAGAAGAACCGATATCCCGTTATTGGGAGGCGTCGTCCAAGGCTGCTTCGGCAGCCGGCAGCCACCCACCTGAAATAATGGGTTCTTCTTCCGTGGTCTCGACCGACACAGCGTGGAGGCCTTCTTTTTGCGCTGAGAAAGAGAAGAAGCAGGGCTCATCGCTGTTTCGTGTGGGCGATTCTCAGCCCGGCGGAGATGTCGGGCTTGCGTTTATCGCTTAGAGGCTGCCAGCGGGAAGGGAAAGGGCTCG
>Ga0315279_10007924_pt1 | contig 12987 bp, 2 predicted proteins | sample YL17G06_20_MG_FD_203694 | JGI IMG/M metagenome (GOLD analysis project Ga0315279, IMG submission 203694) | Sediment microbial communities from Yellowstone Lake, YNP, Wyoming, USA - YL17G06_20 | ecosystem: Environmental > Aquatic > Freshwater > Lake > Sediment | place: USA: Wyoming | collected... | reverse complement strand
AACGGGGTACTGGCCGTGTTCACCGCTACAATGCCATCGCCGCTCAAAGTAGTCCCCCCGGTATAGCTGTTGTCCGCGCCGAATGAGACTACGCAGGTATTGCTGCCGCCATTCATGGGTGTGGCAACAACCACACTGCCTGCGCCAGCTATCACGCCATTCAGGTTGATCGTGCCCGTGTTGCCGGGGTTTACGGTGAGCGCGAAGCTGCTGGTATCAATGCGGCCCCCCATGCCCAAGGTGGTGTTATCCGCCGCGCCGATTGTCATGGCCTTGTACTGCAATATGGGCAGGTTGCAGGTGTTGGTGCCGGAGCTGTTCAGCAGTCCGCCGGGTGAGGGACTGTCTGTGGGAGCGCCTCCAAGTCGCACCTGGTTGCCGTTCAAGGTGAAGCCGCCCGAGCTGAGGTTGATGGCGCTGAACATCGTGCCGCCGGCGTAGTCATTATTAGGAGTCAGGCGCGTGCTGCCTTGGAAGACCAGGCTATCGGCGGCGAAGGGCGCGCCCGGGTTGTTATTGCCGTCCTTCCAGTTGGCGCCGTCCGACCAGTTGTTGCTCGTCTCGCTGCCCCCAGTCCAGTATCGGGTCGTCGCTGCCCGGAATGTGAGCTTCACGGTCTTGGTGGCGCTAACGTTGTCAATTACAACCTGATAGCCATAGCCGCTCACCAATACGGCCAGCCCGTTGTCTGTAATCGGGAGGGTGCTGTTCAGGATTGTGTAGGTCCAAGGGCCAGTACCCTGGCAGAAGCTGGCCCCCGGGGTGACAGTCAACACGCCGTTGAGCTGCACCGTTCCTGTGGCGCCTGTGACGTTTATCAGGTCGTTAATGCTGGGATCGGGAGAGTTCAGGTCGAAATTCAGATTCGCCTGAGAAGTCGCGGTGAAGGATCCCACATTGATCGTGCCCGCAGTCCCGCTGCCGGCCGGCGAGACGATACCAAAGTCATTGATTGTCAGGGCGCCAGCTATTGATAGCGATCCAGCGACCGTGCCGGGGTTGGCCGCAGTGCCAGACACAGAGACGTCCCCGCCCACACTGCCGCTCCCAACTATGGTCATGTCGTTGCTCAGCGTGCCCCCGCCGTTCACCGTGACCAGCCCCGTGCCCGTTGCGCAGTTGCCTGTGCCGGTGGTGTTGGCCAGCAGTGTGCCGCCGTTGATCACGGTGCCGCCGCTGTACGTATTGGCCGCGTTTAGCGCCAGTGTACCCGTCCCAGCAAGACCCAGTGAGCCGGCCCCGCTGATTACGCCGTTCATCTTTTGCAGGGCGGATGTGCTCACAGTTACAATGGGGTTGCCCGTCAATGCTACAGCGCCGCTGTAAGTCATCGCGTATGGGCTGGCCAGAGTTATATTACCCCCCAGCGACCAGGGATTGGCGATCGTCATGGCGGTGGAAGTGCTCAGGATGCAAGGGGTCGAGACCGTGCTCAGCAAGCACAGCGTGCTGCCCCCGAACGCCAGTGGGTCGCCCAGGACCAGTGTGCCTCCGCCGAACGTTGTGCTGCCCGTAAAGTTATTGATGCCACTCACCCCGTTCAGGGTCAAAGTGTTGCCGGAGCTGCCATTGTATCTCAACCCATCTGTGCCGTTGTAATTGCCCACGATCTTGCTGTTGATTACCACAGCGCTCCCAGCCGTTTGGACGTTGATCGTTCCACAAAGAGTCCCGTCCGTGGCCGGCTTGAACGTCAGATAATCCGTGCTGATGGTTCCCACAGACGCAGAGGTAGCGACAATATCAGCCTGCGGTGTGGAAGGGCTGCTCCATTGCATATAGGCAGCGCACCCACCGCCCCCCTGGAAATACTCCACATGAATGGGGTATCGGACTCCCGCTGTCAGGTTACGTGGGGCGGAAGTGTCCCAGTTTCCGGGTACGCCGCGGAAGACCCAGGCATTGGTCAGAATGTTGCCAGCGTTCCACCAGGTCCCCGTGTCGGCCGGTTGTCCCAGATAGGATCTAATGCCATCGTCGGACCTGGTGTAGAAAGTATAGGCCTCGGTGAAGTTAGGCACGATATATCCATCCCACATCACCATAAAATCATTGGGGCCGTTGATGCCTACGCCAAGCGGCAGGGCATTCGCATTTTGAAAGTTGAAGTCTATCGTGCGATCCAAACGCGTTGTTACAAAGGTGACGCCAGGATCGCTGAATGAGGGGTTGGTTCCGGGCATGTTGGGGCTGTTGTAGTACTTCCCTTGAAAGCCGGCGGGCTGCGTTTCAATGATGCCGATGCCTGCAGGGTAGTTGCCGCCCTGGCCAATTGTCAGGGCCTGGCCGTCCCCGAGCGCGCCGATAGTTCCCTGCCCGGCAAACGTCACCTGTTTCGCGGCCTGGGGGCTCGGCAGAGTTACAGCGTAGTTTGTGACAATGGCGTAGTCGCTGGATGTCGGGTACCCGGTACTAGGGGTCCAGGTGGTCATAGTGGACCAAGGCCCATTGGCGATGGTAGTGTAAGCCAGATTGATAGTAATGGTTAGCGTGGCCGAGCCCGTGCCTCCGGCATTCGTGGCGCTGATTGTAACGCTGGTTGTCCCCGCCGTTGTGGGCGTGCCTGTGATCGCGCCCGTGCCGGTATTGACTGACAGTCCAGCAGGCAAAGGCGCCGCATTGTAGCTGGTGGGGCTGTTGGTGGCCGTGATCTGGTAGGTGAACGCCGTGCCTACGATCCCGCTGGCCGCCGCGGCGCTGCTGATCACGGGCACCGGAGTCACAGAGCTCGTTAGAACCACACTATTGCCGCCTGCGCCGCCGCGGTAGCTGACCTTGAGAGTAGTTGGGCCGAGGACAATGCTGCCGCCTTCGGGGAGCCCGTTGAACGTATTGCTGACCGCCCCGCCGCCATCGTTCTCAATGATGGTGAATTGAGTGCCTGCGGCGGGGCTGAAGGCCACCGCCACGCCGAGCGCGCAGCCGCCCAGGTCCACCGCGCCGCTTGCTTTGAGCTGGCTGTATCCGGTGCCGGCGCCAACCCCGTTGAGCAGGACACTGAAAGTGGACGTGGCGTCCAGCGTTGTGTTGCCGTTGACATTCAGCACTCCCTGTCCGCCAAGTGCGGCTTGCGAGCGAACGTTGTCAACGTGAAACTCGGCGCCAAGCACTCCGCCCAGGGTGGAGTCGTAGGAGCCTCCCTGGAACTCAAGATAGTAATTACCGGCCGCGGGGACCGTGTAGGAAGCCGTTGCCCATGCCGTGGTGGCACTGAAATTCTGATTGAAAAACGTGTAAACCGCTAAACCCGATCCCGCGTCGAACAACTGGGCGCGCGCCCGCGGGTAATCGTAGGTTAAAACCACCTTCCAGTCGAAGCTGACAGGCGTCCCCGCCATAGCGGCAAACGTGGAACTGCGAATGGTGCGGCTGTATGCCCTCCACCCTGGGGCGCCCGAGGCAGACGGCACGATCAGTGCAGCATGGTATGTCCCCTCCGTACCGCCGCTGTTGACGACCGACTCGGTCTCGCCCACGCCGGACCCGTTATTGATGATTGTCCAGCCTGCGAAATCGCCGCTCTCGAACCCGCCATTAACGACCGGCGCTCCCCCGCGCACCAATCCTGGGCTGATTGTGCCGCCCGTGGACGCGATCATGCCCACCGTGCCTGTGCCGCCAAGTGTTGCGGCCGCCTCGACGCTGACGGGACTGGATGGCTGCGAGCCGTTGACCCACAGGGCGCCTGCATTGACCGTGGTGGCCCCGGCGTAAGTGTTGTCAGAAGCCAAGAGCAGCGTGCCGGCGCCTGTCTTGGTCAACGAACTCCCGCCGCTGATGACGCCGTTGAGCGTCAACTGCCCGGCGTCCACGGCTACGGTGGCATTGCTGTTCAGCGCGATGGCGCCACTCATGGAGTTGGCGCCGCTGAGGCTGTGCAGCGCGCCCGCCCCCCCGATCCCCGCGCCGTTGAGCGCCAGTGGAGCGGCGGCCACGGCTTGTCCGCCCTCTATTTCGAGTGCCGCGCCACTGGCCACGGTGGCGCCGGCAAGGGTATTGCCCAAAGCCGACGCATTTTGAACCCTCAATGCGCCAGCGTTCACGGCCGTGGTTCCGGTGTAACTGTTGGCGCCGGCAAGAATCAGGGCGCCGGAGCCTTCTTTCTGCAGGTTGATGGGACCGGAGATCATCCCGGAGTAGGTGTCTGTATTGACAGTGTTCACCGTTAAGAGCGCGAAGCCAATGGCGCTGTTGGTCAGCAAGCCGGCGCCGTTCAGTTCAGTCATAGCCTGAAGGAAGGGGCTGGCGCCATCTGAAAGATCAACCGTGCCGCCGGCGCCGATCACAAGGCCGCTGCTGCTGGATATGGCGTTGTTGAAGCCAAGGCACAATGTCCCGCTGTTGACCGTGGTCGGCCCAGTGTAGCTGTTCGCTGCCAGCAGCACCGTGCTCCCCCCACCTCCGCTCTTGGTGAGGCCCCCACCACCAGATATGAGGCCCAGGCGGCATGTCCCCGCAGAGTCCACTGTCAACAGGTTTCCGCTATTGACTATGGCGTCAAGGGTGAGGGTTGTGCCCGCGGCAGCGGTGATGGAGAGTGGCATATCCAAGCTTACAGGCAGATTCACTGTGTTACTGCCTGCGGTGTTGTTGACCCCTGTCAGCGCGTGCAGCGCCACAGCGTTCCCGGTGAGAGTGAAACCGCCTGCATCGAAGCGGATGGAGCCATAAACGGTGCTCGCCGCAGTGTCGTTGATTGGCGTTAAACGGTCTGTGCCTGCGAAGATCAGGTTCGACGCGGGGATCAGGTGCGCTCCAGACCAATTGGCATCATCGCTCCAGTTGTCCGTGGTCGTGCTGCCGCCGTTCCAGATCAGGTTGGACAACACATAGGTAACCGTGTTGTCCGTACTGGTGGACGCCACATTCGCGTTTCCACTCAGGTCATGGACTGCGCCCGCGGGAATCGAGGCCATCACAGTGCCGCTCGAGCCCATGCCGCTCACCTCCACATTATAGGTGGGTCCGGTGCCGCTGACGACAGCCGTGGTCACACCTGCACTGCCGCTGAGCGCAACCTTGTTGGCGGTGAAATCCACGACGGGTTCGCTGAACACAACAGTGAAGTTGATGGGAGACAGACTGGTGGGATCAGGCTGGCTGGCAGCCTGGTCCACAGTTACAGCCGGCGGTGTGTTGTCCCAGACGAAGCGGAGGGCCTGGCTGTTCGAAAGCAGCGTGCTGCCGTTGTAGGAGTATTTTCTGGCCACCTGCCCCGTGCTGTTCTCCACGCCAACAGTCGCGCTCTTCCCCGCACCGTTCGTGTTGTCCGCGGCCTGAACGTCCAGGTATTGAAGAATGATGAGATTGCTCGTCTCGCACAATACCGCCTGGAAGGTGAAGCCGTTGCTTGTCCCGTAATGGGGAACGCCGACCCAACTGACCACATACTGGCGGTTGGGGGCCGTCCCCACCGTGCCTGCCCGCACGCTGCCGGCGGACGACGCGTCCAGGTCATCCCACCATGGGTATATCTGATTATTGGGGGCAGCCGTGTTGGGGATATCGGCATTGGTATACGCCGTCATGCCCGTGGAGTTGAACCCGATGAGGCCGTTAGACCCCACGTACAATTGCGTGTATGGCTGCCCATAGAAGGAAAATGTGAATGGCAGCGTCTGCGCTGCGCTGACAGTATCATCCCCCGACCCCAGGTTGGTGTGCAATGACGGATCAATCCAACTGAACGTGCCCGCGCTCATGGTGTAATTCTGGGCGACAAGCAAGGTCACAGCCACGGACTTCGTGCCGCTGCCCGTGGTGACATTGGTGAAGGTGACCGTGTCCGAATACGTGCCGACAGCCAGGCTGTTCGCGCTGCCGTTGATTGACACGGTGACCGTCGCGGTCGCGCCCGGCGTGAGCGTGCCGCCCGTCGAGGAAAGCGAGAGCCACGGCTGCGTGTTGGAGGCAGTCCAGGTCAGTGTGTTGCTCAAGTTGCCGTTTTGCAGCGTATAGTTCTGGCTGCTGGGCGCGAACGGTCCGCCCGGCGTCCCTGACGAAAACAGTCCCGTGTATGGCGCCACGCGCAGATCGCTGGGGTTGAGCGCCTGGAGCAGGTTGAGGCGCCCGTTGCTGACGCACTTGCCAGCCAACGCCGGTATCTGGTCCGCACTCGTCAGCAGGGCGCTGATCAACTGCTGGTATGTCAAGGAGGGATACTGGGCTTTCATCAGGGCCAACGCGCCACTGACGTGCGGCGTCGCCATCGAAGTGCCGCTGATGGTATTGTAGGCCGAATCCGAGGTATTCCAGCAGGAGATGATATCTTCGCCTGGCGCGCCCAGGTGCACCGTGGTGGGGCCGTAGTTGGAGAACGAGGACAGCGCATCGTTGCGGTTGGTGGCGGCCACGACAACAATGTTGTCGCAACCGTAGCTGGCGGGATACGTGGGGGTCGCGTCGTTGTTGCTGCTGTTGTTGCCGGCGGCGGCGACGAAGAGGATGCCGGCATTCCCGGCCGCCGTGATCGCGTCCTTCAACGCCTGGGAGAACCCACCGCCGCCCCAACTGTTACTCATAATGTTCGCGCCGTGCACGCGGGCATAGTCAATACACTCGATCGCGTCCGTGGTGGAGCCACTGCCGCTCGAGTCAAGGAACTTACAGCCCATCAGTTTGACTTGGCGGGTAACTCCCACCACCCCTATGCCGTTGTTTCCCGCCGCGCCGATAGTGCCCGACACGTGGCTGCCATGGCCGTGGTCGTCCATGGGATCGCCGCTCCCGGTTATGGCATTGATGCCATGAATGTCGTCAATGTAGCCGTCGCCGTCGTCGTCAACACCATTGCCTGCGATTTCGCCAGAGTTGATCCAGATGTTGGCCGCCAGATCCTCGTGGGTATAGCGAATGCCCGTGTCAATAACGGCCACGATGATATTCGGCGAGGAATTGCGGGTGTCCCAGGCCTGGGTTGCGTGAATATCCGCACCTGCCGTGCCGCCGTTCTGGCCGTAGTTGTACAAGCCCCAGAGTGAGCCGTCCGTGAAGCGGGGGTCGTTGGGCATGTCTACCAGGTGGACTTCGTAGTCGGGCTCAGCGTATTCTACCTGGCCGCTGGCTTGGTACTGCGCGATGACGTTCTTGACGTTCGCGCCCGCAGGCAGCTTGATGACCTGCAGGCCGCCTATGGCTTTGTACGTACGGTGGACATGGGCCTTTGCAGCCGCGTGCAACGCGGCGGTGTTCACGCCGGCCTTGGGCTTAACCAGAATGCGGTCGTTGCGGAAAAGTGGTTCGGGCTTCTGCGCGCCCCAGGCGGAGCGGCCAAAACACAGCAGCAGCACCAACGAGGCAAGCCCTGCCATCAGCCCGTGACGCAGCCAGCCAACAAGAGCGCACCGGTCTTGGAAGAGGAGTAGGTCGCGTGGCATGGCACCCTCCGTCTCTTGGGATATAGGTCTGGAGTCTACATCTGATCTTACTTATCCGGCGAAACCGCCAAAGCAAGCAGAATATGGAAGCTATATGACCAAGGTCCATTGGCCGGAGGCTTTAGTGGCACCCTCGATGCTTGCTTGTGTTCCCCCAGCGCGAAGAGCTCTTCCGAGGGGGAAAAAGCCGTGCTCACAGGCACGGCAGTAGCCGTACTGGCGCTCGACCTCACGGGCCCACGTATGGTTTGCAGGGGGGATCCAGACCGACTATGAGTAGTCAAGAATGAAATCGAAAAAATGGAGCGCATGCGTTGAATCTCCTATCTGCCGCAGCCGACTGTGGGTTTTGGTGGATTGGCGCGGAACGGACGGTTGTCCGTCAGGAGCCGCCAGACAATTCGCGCCAGTTTGTGTGCCACGATGACCAGAGCGTCCGTGTGGTGGTGTCCGGCCTTGCGACTCCGTTGGTACAGACATCGTAGCTGGCGGCGGTGGCGATATAGGGCTGAGGCCGCCAGGAAGAGTGCATGGCGCAGATACGGCGAGCCCCGCTTGCTGATATGGTTGTGAGAGCCTCTGAAGTTGCCCGATTCATGGGTGGAGGGATCGAGGCCGGCGTAGGCCGCGTATTGCCAGGGGCGCAGCGGCCACGGCAACTCCGCCCTGTATCTCGAGTGCCGCGCCGCTGGCCACAGTGGCGCCGGCAAGGGCATTGCCCAAGCCAGACGCATTTTGAATCCTCAATGCGCCGGCGTTCACGGCCGTGGTTCCAGTGTAACTGTTGGCGCCGGCAAGAATCAGGGTGCCGGAGCCTTCCTTCTGGAGGTTGATGGGACCGGAGATGATCCCGGAGTAGGTGTCTGTATTGACACTGTTCACCGTTAAGAGCGCGAATCCAATGGCGCTGTTGGTCAGCAAGCCGGCGCCGTTCAGGTCAGTCATAACCTGAAGGAAAGGGCTGGCGCCATCGGAAAGATCAACCGCGCCGCCGGCGCCGATCACAAGGCCACTGCTGCTGGATATGGCGTTGTTGAAGCCTAGCCTGACTTTACCACGTTCGCAATGAAAATCTACGTAACACAAGTGGCAGCAAGGGATTGTCTGATTGGCCTGTATGACCTAACTTTTGCACACCCGATCTTACAAACCCTTGTCGCCACTCGTATTCGGTTTTCGGCCATCGCGAATGTGGTAAACCCGCGCTAGGTACAATGTCCCGCTGTTGACCGTGGTCGGCCCAGTATAGCTGCTCGCAGCCAGCAGCACCGTGCTCCCCGCACCTCCGCTCTTGGTGAGGCCGCCCGCGCCCGAGATAACGCTATTGAAGCAGCATGTTCCCGGGGAGTCCACTGTCAACAGGTTGCCGTTATTGGCTATGACGCCGTTGGCGCCGAAAATGAGTGTTGTGCCCGCCGCGGCGGTGAGGGAGAGCGGAATATCCAGGTTTACCGGGAGGTTTACGGTGTTGCTTCCTGTGGTGTTGTTGACCCCTGTTAGCGCGTGCAGCGCCAAAGCATTCCCCGTGAGGTTGAAACCGCCGGCATCGAAGCGGATGGAGCCATAAACGGTGCTCGCCGCCGTGTCGTTGATTGGCGTTAAACGGTTTGTGCCTGCGAAGAGCAGGTTGGAGCCCGGGATCAGGTGCGCTCCTGACCAATTGGCGTCATCGCTCCAGTTGTCCGTGGTCGTACTTCCGCCGTTCCAAATCAGGTTGGACAGCACATGGGTAACCGTGTTGTCTGTGCTGGTGGACGCCACATTGCCGTTTCCACTGAGGTCATGGACGGTGTTCGCGGCTATCGAGACGATCACATCGCCGCTCGACGCCATGCCGCCGACCGCCACGTTATAGGTTGGTCCGCCGCCGCTTATGACAGCGGTGGTTGCGCCTGCGCTGCCGCTCAGCACAACCTTATTGGCGGTGAAATCCGTGACGGGTTCACTGAACACCACGGTGAAATTGATGGGAGACAGACTGGCGGGATCCGGCTGGCCGGCAGCCTGGTTGACAGTCACAGAGGGCGGTGTGTTGTCCCAGATGAAGCGAATAGCCTGGTTGTTCGAAAGCAGCGTGCTGCCGTTATAGGAGTACTTTCTGGCCACTTGCCCAGTGCTGTTCTCCACGCCAATCGTCGCGCTCTTTCCCGCACCGTACGCAGTGGCGGCCTGGACATTCAGGTACTGAAAAATGATGAGATTGCTTGTCTCGCATAATACCGCCTGGAAGGTGAACGCGGCGGTCGTCCCGTACCAGGGAACGCCGACCCAGCTCACTACATACTGGCGGTTGGGGGCCGCCCCCACCGTGCCTGCTCGCACCGTGCCGCCGGCAGGCGTGCTCAGGTCATCCCACCAGGGGTAGATCTGGTTATTGGGGGCGGCCGCATTGGGGATATCGGTATTGACCCACTCGGTCATGCCAGTGAGGGCGAAGCCGATGAGTCCGTTGGCCCCCACGTACAATTGCGTGTACGGCTGCCCATAGAAAGAGAATATGAACGGCAACGTCTGCGCCGCGCTGACAGAATCCTCCCCCAGCGCAAGGTTGGTGTGCGACGACGGGTCAATCCAACTGAACGTGTCCGCGACCATGGTGTAATTCCGAGCGACAAGCAAAGAGACACCCACAGACTGCGTGCCGCTGCCCGTCGTGACATTGGTAAAAGTGACCGTGTCTGAGTACGTGCCGCCGGCCAGGCTGTTTGCGTTGCTGTTGATGGACACGGCGACGGCCACCGTCGCGCCCGGGGCGAGCGTGCCGCTGGTTGGGGATAGCGAGACCCACGACTGGGTGTTGGAGGCAGTCCAGCTCAGCGAGTTGGTGGAGTTGCCGTTTTGCAGCGTATAGGTCTGGCTGCCCGGCGCGAAGGGGCCGCCGGGCGATCCTGAAGAAGACAATCCCGTCGTCGGCGTGAGGCGCAGATCGCCGGGGACGTCGAACGCCTCAACCACCCCGGAAGTTGTTGAGGCGGCGCCCGCCTGGGCACTGTAGCCCATGCCGCGTTTGGCGAAGGCCTGCCATAACTCCGACAGGTCGGCACCGGCGTTGTCCACCGTGTCAGCCTGCAGGATGGCGTCGCGCGCTTGCAGGAAGGTGGGGTTTGCAGGCCCCAGCTTCATTGCGTCGGTCACGAGCTGCATCATAAGCTGATTGCCGGGGTTGAAGCCATACTTGGCAACGATCTTGGCCCGCGCTTCCCACAATGTCTCGCACCACACTTCCCCCATGTCGTGCACCTCGGCGTTGACCTTGGTGTCTCCGAATGTCAGTGGGTTCTTAGAACTGCCGCTCACTGTCGGCCCCGGTTCGATGACATACGGGTAGCGCCGGATGCCGCGGTAATAATTGTCGCTCACCATGCCATAGATCACATACGCGCCGACCGGATAGGTGCCCTGGATGTCGTCGCCAGGATCGGCCAACAGGCTCAGAGAGTAGAAGTCGCTCCAGCCTTCTCCCATGCCTCTCGGCTGCAAAGCGCTTATGCCCACGCCGCCGCCCACCATCCGATTGCTCAGCCCGTGGGTGTATTCATGTTGAATGACCTGTGCGTCAAAGTCGCCGTCGCGCTGTGGGCTCGGAGTCGTCCACAGGAACATCTGCATGCGGCCCGGCGAGCCGTCCGGAGGAGTAGAGAAATTGGCGTTATTGGTCCCGCTGCCATCCTGGCCGTCGGCCTGAACCGCGTCGTTGCCCACACCGCCACGCCCGTAGTTGTTGTTCTGGAAATTCCCCGCCGCTTCCGTAAAGCCCAGTTCAAACAACTTATCGTGCATGAAGTTGCACCAGTAGAAGAGATTGACAACCGCGGCCGGGCGGTAGGTGCTCGGAGCCTGTGTCAAGTCCAGGGGGAAGTCGTAGGTCAGCGGGCTGCCTGTGCCGGCGGGCCGCGGCAGGTCCGGGGTGTTGGTCCCAGTGACGTCTGTGTGCGCATCCACGTTGTTGCCGCGCGTGTCATTGTAGGTGATGTCCACCCAGCCATCCGGCGACGCCGTTGAGTTGAGCGCACTGAGCGTGACCAGCGTGCGCGCCGCCAGGGGCGGCTGCGCCGTGTTGGGGGTCGGCCAGCCAGGCGTAAACGGCGAAGGGCTGTCGCCGGTGAACACGCGCAAAGCACAGGTCGCAGCCACGTTCGCTGTATCCTGCGCCCAATACACAGGCGCGGGGTCCGCAAGCGTCTGCGGGCTGGAGGTGGAGTCCGGGGCCGCCGAGGCAAACAGGGCCGCCAGTTGCTGCGCGCGATGCTTGCTGATGAACCAACCCGTGAGACAAGTCTGCCCCAACACGGCGCCGGTCTGGACGTCCACCAGCGTCCGGTACATCTCCTGGCTGGTCTTTTCGGTGAAAACCAGGTCCCAGGCCAAATGCATCTCCGCTGCCGAAGTCGGGAACCAGGCCATCTGCGCCTGTGCCTCGCCGAGCAGCGCCTTCCCGGTCAGATGCTGTGCTTGCTCGACCCCTACGGCCGCCCCCACAGTGATCTCACCGGGGTCCTGGACAAACCGTTTCAGTGCGGCAACCATAGCCTCCGAGGCCGCCACGGGCGGGTTGGCCTGCGCGTCCGCGAACCCAGGCACACCGGCGTTGGCGGCGGCCGCCGCATCGGGCACGAAGTGGCTCCCCACACTGAGCAGCTCACCGCGCGCCGTAATGTTGGCCAGCAACCGCGCACCATACACAGGAAGCCCATTGAATTCCTGTTGCCAGACCGTGGTGCGCATGCCGTTGTGGGCGTTGACGTAGTCACGCTCGGCACGAGCTGCCGCCAAGGCCTGCGCGCCAAACCCAAACAGGCCGTGGTACTCATTGACGAAGGCCTTGACTGCCAAGTGCGGGTCTTCCGCGGCAATGCCGGCGATGGCTTGCTTGGGCACCGCGCCGCCGATTCCGCCTTCGCCACTGAGGAGCCCACTTCCATTACGCACCCACGACGGTGAACCAAGACGTTCATCATAATCAACTTTGACATCCACTAAGCGGGACCGCATCCGGCCCAAGGCGTCTTCCTGCTCTTTGGTTGGCTCGCCGGAAAACACACCCGGGCCTGCCAGTAACGCTGCAAGCACCAACGCGAAACCGGCGGCCCGGTGCTGCCCCTTTACAAGCACCAGCGCCCTCAACGTGACCATCCCCGCCGATAGCGCATGAACCAGCCATTGGCCCAATCGTCCGAGCATACCTGCTGTTGCCTTGCCCATACAGTTCCCTCTCCCCGCGCTCTTCTATTTCTTTCTAGTTCATGGGATGCTTGCAGGGCCCTGATAGATATGTTAACCATGCTCGACCCAGATACAACTGTTTTGGTACCTTTGAAAGCGCCGGCACCGCTCAACGGTTTCTTGCTCATCGTGAAAGCGCGGCTGGGCGCGGCGGCCAGGCAGCCCGTCGCCAGCAGCGAATCATGGCCGCGGGGATGGCTTTAGACTCTCCGCGCGCCGGCTTATACCGAGCTTTCCCTCCGCGTCCATGGGGGTGAGGAACGGAATCGGCTGGGGCGCGGGGCGCTCCGCCTTGGTTTCGGGAATGAGTCGTCCGTCAACCACAATGTTCTCCGCTTTGTCCAGGTGGACCTTCTCGTACTTCGCGCCTTCCGTCGAGAAAACGTTG
>Ga0315279_10007921_pt1 | contig 12991 bp, 8 predicted proteins | sample YL17G06_20_MG_FD_203694 | JGI IMG/M metagenome (GOLD analysis project Ga0315279, IMG submission 203694) | Sediment microbial communities from Yellowstone Lake, YNP, Wyoming, USA - YL17G06_20 | ecosystem: Environmental > Aquatic > Freshwater > Lake > Sediment | place: USA: Wyoming | collected... | reverse complement strand
AGATCGGACCGCCGAAGACACCCGACAGCGCGATGGCGCTCATGAAGGCGGCAATCATCTTCACCCGATGCCGGCGCGTGTACCAAAACGTCAGGTACAGAATGATCCCCGGGAAAAAGCCGGCTTCGGCTGCACCGAGCAGCAGCCGCAACGCGTAAAAACTGGTGGCGCCGCGAATGAAAATCATGCAGGCGGACACGATGCCCCAGACCACCATGATGCGCGCCATCCAGAACCGGGCGCCCACCTTCTGCATCAGGATGTTGCTTGGGACTTCCAGGAAGAAGTAAGCCAGGAAGAAGATGCCGGCGCCGGTTCCGTACACCGCATCGCTGAAGCCCAGGTCCTGCTGCATCTGCAACTTGGCGAACCCGACGTTCACGCGGTCGATGTAATTGAGGATGTAGCAAAGGAATAGGAACGGCATCAAGCGCCACGTCACCTTGCGGTACGTGGCGTTTTCGAATTCAAGCGAAGAAGCAGTAGAGGTCACTCATCCTCCCCAGGGCCGCGCCAGCGCGGCGGCCGGCTGCAGCCGGGCACAGGGAACGTGCCGTGCTAAAGGACGTCGTTACAGTGCGGATGCAGCCATCGGCAGCGGCCGTCGCTCCCTGGCGATTTCCAATACGCGCTGCCAACTGCTGACGAACATGTGGCGGAAATGCTCGACTCCTCCGAATTCTCCGAATTCCTCAACTGACAGCCCGTCTTCCAGGTAGGCTTTGCGAAAGTCGGGCAGCTTCTCCATCAACTCCGCAATCACGCGATGAGGCACGGGGTTGAAAAGCCGGCACACCACCGGCGGGTCACTTTCGATCAGTTTATCTGCCGTTCCCTCCCAGTTGATCGTCACGACCAAGTTGCCGCCCACCAACTCGGTGAAGTGATGCAGTCCCCGCGCGCCTCCGCCGATGAAGATGGCCGTGTAGCCGCGCTCCTGCAGTATTTCGTAGACCTTGCGGGCCACGGCCAAGCCGGCCTGCCAGAGCACGTCGCGGGAAATATCGACTTTCTCGCGCTCGACGTACTTCGCCAGGTAATCATCGTATATTCCGGCGATGTGCGAAAGGAACAGCACCGGGCGCTTGCCCGTCTGCCGCGCCACGTCTTCGTAAAGCTCGCACAGGCTGATCGCCTGCGCCACGCTCATGATCTCGGTGGCATTGATGGCGGTGTCCTCGGCCCAAAGCGTTTCCATCGCTCCCAGACCGGCCTTGGTCACCGGCACCTTGATGCAGACATTGGGGGCCACGGCGCGGTTGGCGCGCGCCTCACTCAGGATGACGTTCGCGTCCTCTTCGTGAATTGGGTCTCCCTGCAGGCTGACGAAGCCGTCGCGATGCGGGTTCCTCTCGTAAAGCGGACGGAACTTCTCGATGACCGGCAAAGCCAGGCGGCGCTGGAAGAGCGATTCCGCCTCACTATCATCTTTGGCCTGCTTGAGCACCTTGTCAAGGAGGGCCAGCGCGCGCGCGCCTTCCTTGGGGTGGTCGATCATCTTCTGGCAATATGAAGGATTGCATGTGCACCCGACGGCGCCGGCAGCGATTGCCAGGTCCGCCTCCTCGCGGCTGGGGTTATTGATCCAGAACATGGTCGGAGTCTGCTGTTGAACTCGATGAAAGTAGCCTCTGCCCATCCTGATCTCCTCCGTCAAACCACGGGGATTAAACTGCCGGTTCCTGCTTGTCTGCGTTCCGGCCCGGCCTGGTAGCGCCATTGCTGTCGGCAATCAACCTTCGAAATAAACGCCGCCTTTGGCCAGTGTGTCCCGCAACAGCGCGTATGGCAGTTCTCGCGTTCCTTTGTTTTGCAGGGCACAGAGCGCGGCCGCCGTCCCCGTCGCCTGGCCTTGGGCCATACAAGACACGGTGTTTCTTGTCGATTGGTGTGCCCGGTGGTCGGAGGTGATGAGCATGCCCGCCACCAGCAGGTTCTCGATGCCCTTCGGGCGCAGCGCTTTGTACGGCATGCCCCAGGTACCGCCGTTCTTAACCCTGTACGTGGCCATATCGTGATAGCTGTACGCAAACACATCGTCGTCGAAATGCCGGCCTTCAATCACGTCCTCGTGCGTCATGTCGTAGTCGCAGGCAATCAGCCGGCCCCGGCGAATGGTGATGCTCGGAGAGGTACGCGCCATAAAGGCCTTCTCACAACCGGGAACCCACTTCTTGTACAGCTCCAGGCACAAGAACAGCCGCTGCCGCAGTCCCAACTCGGCTTTCGATACTTCGTCGCGGTTGGTGGGGCTCTTTCCCAGCGTCAGGTTCACCTTGACGAACATGAAGTAATTGTCGTGAACGGTAGTGGTGGTGAACATGAGGCCAATTTCCCTGGCCTCCTTGGCAAACTCCGGCGGTAGCTTCCGCTCCGTCCCGTGAACTCGGATGATCTTGCCGTCCTCTCCGCTGCGGCGCCCCACGGCATACTCCGACAACGCATCGTGCTTTCTGACCCACTCGTTGAGCTTCTCGACGTCCACGTTGCCCATACCCATGGCCTGGGCGACGGCGTAGTCGTTCGGCTCGGTGTACTGGGCTCCGGCATAGGCCGCCAGGTCGCCGTACCCGGTGCAGTCAACGAACGACTTGGCGTAGAAGACCTCCCGGCCGGCACGGCTTTCTGCGATCACGCCCTTGATGCGCGATCCGTCCTTGATGGCCCCTACCAGCATCGTGTTCATGCAGGAATAAACACCCGCTTCGGCCAGCATCTGGAGGCCAACCAGCTTGTAGAGTTCGGTATCGATCACCGTGCACGCGGAATCGCGGGGTCCGAACGTTTGCTCCCCATGACCCGTGCAGCCGTCAATCTTGACCAGCCGATCGACGATCTCCTGTGGGATTCCCTTGATGACCTGCCGCTTCTTCACTCCCGGGAATGGCCTCCAATAGTTGAAGAAGCTGTGCAGCGTGGTGCCGCCTTCGGTCGCCGCGCCGCCCGGATATCCCTTGATTTCGATCAGCACGGTCTTGGCGCCCTGGCGCGCGGCAGCGATTGCCGCGATCAGGCCGGCTGTTCCGCCGCCCGCGACGACCACGTCGAAGTGCCGCGCGGGCAGCTTCCTGGCCGCCTCCTGATAGTAATCGGCTGCCGCATCCGCGGGCCATGCGAAGCCGCTCGGGCCGGTTGTGACTCCCATACCAAGCAACAATCCGCTTTTCGAGAATTGACGACGATTCATTTGTTCTCCTCCCGTGCAGCCAGCAGCCGGTTCATCTCGCTACTGTCCGCACGCCCTTAGAATGACCGTGTAACGCCGCCGCTACACGCCCTTTTTGACCACCTGCCGGCCCAATGCTTCGCGTGCAGCTTGAACCGCGCCCGTGGAGCCGAGAATCGACTCGAATGCCTGAAGGCACAGAATGATATTCTCGGGCCGGCTGCTGTAACCCATCAGTCCGATGCGCCAGATGTGGCCCGCCAGCGCACCGAGGCCCGCGCCAATCTCGATCCCGTACTCATCGAGCAGGCGCTGGCGCGCGGAAGCGTCCGGCACGCCCGCCGGCACCCGAACAGCATTTAGCTGAGGAATTCTCTCAGTCTCTGGCACTAGCAGTTCCAGCCCGATCGCCTGGAGACCGGCCTTCAGCGCTTCATGGTTGCTCCGGTGCCGCGCCCAGGCCTGTTCGAGGCCTTCCTCAGCCAGCATGACGAGGGCCTCGTGCAAGCCATAGAGCGGGTTGATCGGAGCGGTGTGATGGTAAGAACGCCTGCTCGTTCCGCCCCAGTAGGCCATCACCAAGCCAAGATCCATGAACCAACTGCGTACCGGCGTGTTCCTCTTGCGCATTGCAGCCACCGCGCGCTCGCTGAAAGAAATGGGGGACAGACCCGGCGTGCAGGAGAGGCACTTCTGCGAGCCGGAATAGACCGCGTCGATGCCCCATTCATCCACGCACAGCGGCGAACCGCCAAGCGAAGTAACCGCATCGACGATGGCCAGACAGCCGTACCTGTGAGCGAGTTCGACAAGCGTCCGCGCATCGGAAAGCGCGCCGGTGGAAGTTTCGGCATGCACCAAGGCGACCAGTTTTGTCCGCGGGTGTTGCTGAAGTGCTGCTTCCAGTTTCGCGGGGCTTACCGCTCGGCCCCACGGGTCTTCCACCAGCACGACGTCGGCGCCGCAACGGGCGGCCATTTCCTTCATCCGCCCGCCGAAGACCCCGTTCTGGCACACGATCACCTTGTCACCCGGCTCCACCAGATTGACGAAGCATGTTTCCATGCCGGCTGTGCCGGGACCGGAGACCGCCATGGTCAACTCGTTTTCGGTCCGAAACGCATACTTCAGCAGCCGCTTAATGTCATCCATCAACTCGATGAATGCGGGATCGAGGTGCCCGATCGTGGGGCGCGCCATGGCAGCGAGCACACGAGGATGAACATCCGAGGGACCGGGACCCATCAGCACTCGTTTGGGTGGCTGAAACGATTTGCTACCGATCCTCGCGTGTCCGTCCGGCATCAACGGCCCGCTCCTTGTTTCTTTGCTTTGAGTTCGTCGAGCACGCGCTTAGTGTACTCGATGGCCAGCCGCGGGCTGGTGAGCACAGGACGGCCCGTGGCCTGCTCAATCTGCGGCGCCAGCCGGGTCATCGATGCCTGGGCGAACAGGATCACATCGACCACAGGCGCAAGCACCCGGGCAGCTTCCTCTACCATTTCATCGTGCTTATCCCTCTCCCCGCGCATTAGAGCCTCAAAAGCCGCACTGGAAAGCGACTCGTGGATTTCCACCCGCTTCTTGATCGCCGCGGCCTTCTCGCGAATCAGGGCCACGGTCGGCGGCAAAGTTGTGGCGACGGTCGCCATTACGCCAACGCGGTCCGCCTCGCGAGCCGCCTTCTCCGTGTGCGCGTCGTCAATCTTGATTACCGGAATGCTGACCAGCTTGCGGGCCACATCGATGGTGGGGCCGAGCGAGGAGCACAGCGACAGCACAGCATCGGCTCCGGTAGCTTCGGCGGCCATCACATAGGCGCACATGCGCCGCGTGACCGCCGTGCTGATGCGCCCCTCCGCCATCACGTCGGGCAGCAACGAGTCGTCCATGATGTTGATCAGCCGGACATCGGGCATGATCTCGGCGAACATCCCCTGCATCATCGTCTCGACCGTCAAGAACACCCTGCTGGTGTGGATCAAAGCCAATGTCTGTTGCATAAACTCGCTTCCTCGGTTCGCCTGGCCGTTCAGCCAAGCCCGGCACGCACCATGCGTTCCTCTTCAACCCAAACTGTGTGTCGCGAATCCTCCCCGTCTTCCGGCCGGCTCCTGGGGCGACCACATACGTCGCCCCGCCGTTGCCGAGAAACACCCAAGTAACACCTACCTCAGAACTGCACGCGCAGGTTGAACTGGATCATGCGCCCGGTCCCTGCCTGCGAGGTCACCCTCCCGAAGTTGCTGCTCGTCACCGTGAGGGTCGGGTTGCCGAAGTTGGTGTGGTTGGTGGCGTTCAGAAAGTCAACATTGAACCGGATCTTGACGCGTTCGGTCAGGCGAAACTCCCGCTTGATGTTGGCACTCCAGCCTCGGAGTGGGTCGGCGCGAACGTCGGTGAACCGAATCGGGAAAGTAAGCACGTTGTAGGCGGGCTGGAAGGCGCTCCGGCCCTCGAATCCCACAAAGTCGGAGGGGATGGGGGCTGTGGTATTGGTCCTGTAGGTGGCCGTGGGGTCGAACCAGAGGTGGATGTCTTGCGCGTGGACCTTTTGAGTGTTCAGTCGTTGCGCAATCTTCGTAACGTCGCCGTAGTAGAACAGCCCGGCCCTGGTATAACCGGCCCAAGTCGGCGAAATCCCAGACTGGAACTTGTAGGACCAGCCAACTTGCCAGCCCGAGACCACAGTCCGGAGCGGACCGCTGGTTACGAACCGCCGTCCCTGGCCGAATGGCAGGTCGCACGTGCCCGTCCACAAAAACAGGTGGGGCCGCGCGTCGCCGTTGTCTTCCCACGCCGGCGTTGGATCAAACGCGTTCAAGTACTGGTATTTGTCGAGGCTGGCCGCGTGCGTGTACATCACCGTGGTGGTCAGGCCACGAGAGAAGCGTTGGCTCAACTGGAGCTGAAGGTCGCCGTATTTCGTGTAGCCTCTTGTCTTGTCGCCCGGCCGTGAGCCGGCGATCGCGGTGAAAAGCGGGTACGGCAGCAGCAGTTGCCCGTTCGTCGTTGTCGTGTTCGTAAAAAAGCTTTGGGTCTGCAGATACTTGTACATCTGCGGGTTAGTTTGGGCTAGAGAGGCAAAGTTAGTGTACAGAAACGGATTCGGCACCCTCGTGTTGAGGTAAGTTTCCTGCGCTGTATTACGCACCTGGGCAGTCGAGTAATAGCTTGCCGGCAGGTAGTCGACCGCGGATGCATTGCCAAGAACGCCAAGCGGCCGGTTTGCCCACATGCCGTTGTACGATGCCTCCAGGACCAGGTCCTTGCGCAACTGGCGCTGCAATCCGAATCGCCAGCGCTGCATGCGCCCGGTGACAAATTCGCGAGGGAAGAAGGTGTTGCTCTTGCCCGCGAAGGCCACCGCGCCGAGCGAATTGCCATAGGGCGTGTCCCAGCGCGTTCCGTCCGCGCGCACCGGAAACGGATTCATCAGAGGCAGGATGCTGGAGGAGAGCTGTGCGGCCGAGAACGGCTGATTGTTTGCGCCGCAGCAGAACGTCAGCCCATTGTCGTTCGAAACCGTCGTGCTGGTGCTGACACTGTAACCAAACTGGCTGATGGTGATTTGGTTTACGTTCACAGAGTCGGCATACCAACCGGTGCCGGCGCGGAAGACGGTCTTGTTATTGATTTGGTAGACAAAGCCCACTCTCGGCAAGATCGGCTTTTGGTCGTTGATGTGAGTGCGCGGCCCATTCTGGCCCAGGTAGAATCCGCCGCCCTGCACCTTGAACTGGCTGGCCGGAAGCGCGGGGATTGTGTTCTTCGCGTACGCCGCTTCCACGGCGTCGGAAAACGGCAGGCGGGTGGCGAAGTCGAAGCCGCCGGCCTGCCCACGGTTGAAGCGCTCGGTCGAGCCTTGCTCCCATTCGAATCGCACGCCGAGACTCAGGCGAATCCGCCGGCCGAGGCGGACCTCATCCTGCGCGTAGAACCCCCGCCAGGGGGTCGAGAAGTAGCCGGAATCGTTGAATTGAGCGCCGCCGATCCCGGTTGGCATACCCATCATGAACGAGGCCCACTCCAGGCCAATGCCTCCGGCCGTCGTGTCGCTGTCGTTGCTGCGCATGAAACTGTTGCCGAACGTGAATTGGCCCGAGGTGGTGGGAAGTGTTCTGAGCATGCGCCAGTAGCGCCGCTCCTCCCACCCGAATTTCCAGGTGTGCTTGCCCCTTACGTGCACCAGCCCCGCTCGCATCTGTCCGGTACTGGCGCGGCTGGTGAGCCCCGGGTAGTCGCTGCCGATGCTCTGGATGGTGCCGAAGTTTATCCGGGGCAGATCGTGCATGTCTCCCGCGTAATCGTCTATGTACTTGGGCAGCCCGACATCGGAGGGCTTGAACTTCGTGTACACCGCATTCTCGCTGCCATCGGCGAATTGCGTGGCACCCACACTCACGTTCAGGATCGTGCTGGCGCTGATCGTCCACAGGTAGTCGGCGCTGAAGCCCTTGGCGTACTGCGTCGTCCCGCTGGATTGCAGCCCGCGCATGGTCTGGAACGTCCAGTCGTTTTGATCGTTGCGGTAGTGGCTCCAGTACCACTTACCGGAGATCTTGTGTCTGGAGCCGAGGTTGACGTCGAAGCGGTTCAGCAGGTTGTTGTAGCCGTTAATATTCGGCATTCCGACCGCGTAGTAGTTGCTGCGGCCTTCTGTGTCTACGATGCCCGGCACATTGTTTGGCTGCGGATACAGCTTCGAATAGAAGTTATACATGGGGTTCAACACCGGGATGCCTTTGTTGCCCGGGAAGGGGTCGCGAATCACTCTACCGCCCGAAAGGCGCGCGGTGCGCGGATCGTAAATCTGGTAGACCTTCGGGTCCACCGCCAGCAGGTCGGAGAAATCGCCCTGCAGCCAGTTTGCCTTTGGTACCGTCTTGTTCAGGTTGGCGCCCGACTCCGTCAATCTTTGCTGGATTCCGCCATAGCTAAAGAAGAAGAAGGCGCGGTCGCGGCCGTTGAACACCTTGGGGATCAACACCGGCCCACCGATGGTCCCTCCGAACTGGTTGGAACGTCCGGAGGGCTGCTCGGGCGTGTCCTTACTGATCGCCCCGGTGCGGATCGAATTCTCCCAGGCAAGGCGAGTGAAGTGCGGAGTGGCGTTCCACCGCTGCTGCCAATGCTGCTCGACAAGCGAGCCGTGGTACTGGTTCGTCCCCGACTTGATGCTCATGTTCACGAAAGCACCGCTGGAGTGGCCAACGGAGGCGTCAAAGTTCATCAACTCCATCTTGAACTCGGCAACGGAGTCGAGGCTCGGAATATATCCGACCGCGCGGTCCCTGCCGCCCACTGTAGCGCCGTCAAGGGCGTACTGGTTGGCCTCGAGATCTCCGTTCCCCATCGTCTTGATGTTGGAAAGAGCCGAGGTCTGCCATGGCTGGGCTTGGCCCGGATCGCCTCTCGATATCATCCCCGGCGCGAATTCCATCAGCACGATGGGGTTCATCCATCTTATGGGCAGATCGAGGATCTGCTGCTTGGGGATGACGCTGCCGGATGAGGCACTCGCCGTCTCCAGCAGCGGCGCCTCGCCCGTCACGGTGACGCTCTCGGTGACGTTGCCGAGCTCGAGCGCGAGGTTGACCTCGATGCTGCTGGCAATGCTCAGCTCGATGGGGCCGCGTACCGTCTTCTTGAATCCGGCCAGTTCCGCCGTCACCTGGTAGCGTCCGGCGTTCAAAAGCGGCACCTCGAAGTAGCCCGTCTGGTTGGTCGTTACAGGCCTTTTTTCGTTGGTAGCAAGGTTGGTAACAGTGACCGAGGCTCCGGCCACAACGGCACCTTGGGCATCGGTCACGGTGCCGAGTATCGTTGAGCGCGCTTCCTGTGCGGCCATCGGACCGGCTGCTGACAGGACGAAAAGAAGAACCATAGTTGTTCGGAAAAACGTAGAGCGCATTTGATCACCTCTCTGAGCGAAGAAAGCTAAAACTCAAGCCCACCGGCTGGATGAGCCCGGAAGGCCGAATTGCTGGCCCGCAAAATATTCATCAGACATCTGACATAAACCGCTCCATGTAAGGCCATACCGCAGGGCTTGTCAAGCAAAAACACGCCAAAAAGCACCACCCATGTCTTTATTACGCCGGTTTTCCGCCAAAGAACCGGACAAAGGAATGGTTGCATCCATCTGATGACTGATGTATAAATGCGTTCCCAGGGGTCAGCATGGAAGAAGCTGTGAGAATGAAGGAAGCGGCTAAAGCCGAGGCAGCGAATGGCGACTCCTCTCCGGGAAACGGGTCCGGGGTGATCGAGAGGATCTCCAAGCAAGATCTGCATTTGGAAACCACCTCGCGTTTGGCCCAACTGGTGGCCTCGTCTCAGCCCGGTTCGCGCCTGCCCACTGAACGCGAACTATGCCTCCAGTTGGGCGTAGGGCGATCCACCTTGCGCGAGGCAATTCGCGCGCTTTCTTTCATTGGCGCCGTTCGCGTGCGCCAGGGCTCGGGCACCTACGTCAGCAGCGTCGGCGATGGGAGGGTGGAGCGGCTCATCAGCCTGGGCTTGATGCTGCAGCGGGCCAGGGCCCACGAAATCATTGCGGCCAGGCAGATCCTGGAAGTGCAGGCCGTGCGCATGGCCGCGCACCATCACGATGCCGCGGACCGCGAGGTGCTGAAGTCCATCATGCGCCACATGGCGGACTCCGCCGCCAATCCGCCGGAAGCCTCGCGTTACGATCTGCAGTTTCACGTGCGGCTGGCCCAGGCCAGCCACAACAGCGTCCTGGTCCACTTCATCAAGGGCATGCGGGCGCTGTTGGAGATCTGGATCAACAAGGCCGTCACCCGCCGCCCGGTCATCGAAGAAATCATTGGGGAACACAACGCTATCCTGGACGGCGTGTTCAGCCGCAACGCCGAGCTGGCCGCGGCGCGCATGACCGTCCACCTGGTAAACGCCGCCGAGCGGCTCTTCTCGGTGGTGGGCAAGGACCAGCCGGCCGCCGACTTTATCTCTCTGCTGCTCGCACCGGCCCGTCGTGAGCAGGAGACGAATCGCGGCTCTGTGGCTGCCGAGCGGGCGAAGGCCCAAAGCCAGCCATAGATGCAACCCTGGCGCCGCCCGCGCAATCCGGAAGAGAAAAAAACAAAAGAGGGCCGGGCTGTAGGGGCGGGGTCGTCGTGGCGACTGCCCGCCCGCTTCCTACTGCAGTTCCAGGACGGCCAGCACCGGGAAATGATCGGAGGGGTAGCGGTCGTCCCGGCTGCGCACGATGGTCTCCGACTCCAGCGCCTTCACCGCGCCCCGGTAAAAGATCCAGTCGATGCGCACGCCTTCGGTTGAACCACGGAAACCGCTGTTGGTACCATCGGGGCCGATGCGGCGCGCGGCCGTGAGCCTCGCGTCCTTCAACTCCCCGGCAAGCAGCTTGTAAGGCGGGGTGTCCGGGGCCGAGTTGAAGTCACCGGTCACGATTAGCGGAACATCCTTGGGCAGGCGGCCGATACGTTCCATCAAGACCTCGGCGCAATGCAGGCGCGCCTCGGCGTCTTCGCGGCGGTGCGGGAAGTGGGTATTGAAGAGATAGAAGCGCCGGCCCCCCGCCCCGATCTCGAACAATCCCCAGGTGACCATGCGCGGCAGGTTCACGTTCCAGGACATGCTGGCCGGCTTCTCGGGCGTCTCCGACAGCCAGAAACTGCCCGATTCCACCAGCCGCAGCCTGTCTTTCCTGTAAAAGACGCCCATGTGCTCGTCTTCGTGGTTGCCCCGCCGGCTGAGGCCGAACCAGGCGTACGCGGGCGCCTTCTCCACAATGTAGTCCCCCTGCAACTGGAACAATTCCTGCGTCCCGACCAGATCCGGATCCTTGTCGCGAATCACACTGACCAACAGATCGCGGCGGAGTTCCCAGAGGTTCGGACCATCGCCCGGCGAGGGGTACCGCACATTGAAGGTCATCACCCGCAATGTCTGGGCCGAGAGCGGCAGGACGAACAGCAGCAGCAAAACCGCAAAAAGAAGTTTCTTCATGGTCGTCACCAAGGTGCCAGGTGAGGTACCTGCAAAATCACGCAAACAAGGGGCGAAACCGAAACAAGAACGCCTAAAAACGTTTGGAAAGGGGCCGACTCCGGCGTGGGATTTGTTTAGCAATAAAGAACTCCCGCGGAGGAGGGCGTCACCGAATGGAGAATAGGCCATTTTCAGCTTCTGACGCAATATGGACGGATCCTGCCCTCCGCGCTGCGCCGTTGCACTTTTGGGAGAGGAACCTGAAAGAATTCGTGGCAGCCAAACCCTGCTTGATTCGCGGGCCAAGCTGAGGTTTAATCGCGGATGTTCCCGCCGCCTGGCGAAGGTTGACGGTACCGCGAGTCTAAGATGAAAGTTACCTGGCTCCACGTTTCAGACTTCCACATACGGGGTGGCGATCCCTACGACCGCGATGTCGTGCTAAAGGCCCTGGTCAGCTCCGTGAAGGAGTTTCGCGAGCACGGCCGGGCGCCAGATTTGGTTCTGGCGACGGGCGACATGGCCTATTCCGGAAAGGCTGACGAATACGAACTGGCAACGAAATTCTTCGATGCTTTGCTTGACGCTGCACGTCTGAAGAGGCGGTGTCTGTTTGTCATTCCCGGCAACCACGACGTAGATCAGGACCTGAGTGTCGGGCTTGCACGCACGCTCGGCTCCCGCGAGGAAGCCGACGCGTACTTCAACCCGGCCATTCCGAAAATCCACCTGACGCAGAAACAGGGAGCATTCCTGCGATGGTATAACGGCTACTTCGCCGGAATACGAGCGCTGCCGGAAGACTCAACCTGCGGCCCCGTCGAGGCGATCGACGTTCGGGGAGTGAAGATTGGCATCCTGCCGCTGAACAGCGCGCTGTTTTGCCAGGACGATTACGACCACGGCAAGCTCTGGATCGGCCGCCGCTGCCTGGGCGCTGCGATTGACGAGCTTCGTAAGCTCGCCGCCCATGTCAATGTGGCCCTGGTGCACCATCCGCTCGACTGGCTTCACGACGTCGAGCGTCCGAACATCAGGGCGGAGCTTCAGGCGGCCGTCGATCTTGTTCTGCGCGGGCATCTTCACGAGACAGACATCGAAGCCGTTGCCTCGGCGAGCGGCAGGGTGCTGCACTGCGCGGCGGGGGCGGCATACGATACGCGCAGGTGGCCCAACCGGGCCGCCTACGCCACCATCGAGGGCGGCCGCCTCACCCTCTTCCCGATTCGCTACGAGGACCAGCCACGTGAGGTCTGGACGGTGGATCCCAGCCTCTTCCCCAGGGAAGACAACTACGAGAAGAGCTTCCCGATACCGCGCCTCGCGGAAGCGGGCGCCGAACCGCGCGCTGTTCCGCCGCCGCGGCCCCCGGAGCGGGCGCCCGCGCCGCGCTTCCACAGCAACATCCCGTCGCGCCGCAATCTGCCGTTCGTGGGCCGGGAGGGCCTGCTGGACGAGATTCTGAAAGCTCTTGGCGAGCCGTCCAGGGAAGGCGTATTGGTCCTGCACGGTCTGCCAGGTGTGGGCAAGAGCGAGCTGGCCCGCGAGTTCGCGCGCCGCCAGGGTGCCCGGTATCTGGCCGGGACATTCTTCGTCGATGCCGCGCCGGGAGCGGCCATGGTCGAGCTGGCGCGGATCGGCAGGAATTTCCTCAGCCTGGATTACCCGCCCGATCTGCCTCTCCAGGACCAGGGCCTGCAAGCGCTTCTGACTCTTGGCGCTTCACCCGCGCTGCTAACCCGACTTCCGCGCCCGTCGGCTCAATTTCGGCGCTTGGGGGGCGTGCGAGCAGAGAACTCGTTTGTTTTCTTTGGCAGCATCGCGGTTGGCAAAAATAGTGACTAACAG
>Ga0315279_10007920_pt1 | contig 12992 bp, 15 predicted proteins | sample YL17G06_20_MG_FD_203694 | JGI IMG/M metagenome (GOLD analysis project Ga0315279, IMG submission 203694) | Sediment microbial communities from Yellowstone Lake, YNP, Wyoming, USA - YL17G06_20 | ecosystem: Environmental > Aquatic > Freshwater > Lake > Sediment | place: USA: Wyoming | collected... | reverse complement strand
CCAGATCGAGCAGTTCCTGAGCGACCTGTTCAACCTCTCGGAAGTGCAGCCCCTGCCGGGCGAACTGGAGAGCGTGTCGCAGCAGACCCAGGCCGCCATCGCCGCGGTGCTCAATGGCGAGCGCTGGGTTGACCTGCCGGCCGGCCCGGCGGCGGTGCGCCGCATCCAACACGAGCTGGCGCGCCAGGCGGAGCTGGTGAGCCACTCGTATGGGAAAGAGCCGAGAAGGCATGTGAGAATCTTTAGGGAGTAACCAGTCATCAGTGATCAGTATTCAGTGTTCAGTCACTGATAACTGATCACTGAATACTGATCACTATGTTCATCACTCTCGAAGGCCCCGAAGGCTCCGGCAAGACCTCGCACCTGAAACCCCTGGCCGAATGGCTGGCGGGACAGGGCTATCGCGTCCATACGGCACGCGAACCGGGTGGTACATCCATCAGCGAGCAGATCCGCGCCGTCATCCACGATTTGAAGAATACCAAGATGCACCCGCGCACCGAGACCCTGCTATACCAGGCCGCGCGGGCGCAAATTGTGGAGCAGATCATCCGCCCGAAACTGGTTGAGGGTTATATCGTGCTTTGCGACCGTTACGCTGATTCGACCCTGGCCTACCAGGGCTACGGCCACCAGCAAAACCTGGAGGAGGTGCGCGCCCTCATCCACTATGCCACCGGAGGGTTGGTCCCAGATTTGACGATTTTGTTGGATGTGGCTGTGGAGGTGGGGCTGAAACGTAAAACGAAAAGCGATGAGTGGAACCGGCTAGATGCCTATGATTTGGAATTCCATCAGCGCGTGCGGGCGGGGTATTTGGAAATGGCAAAGCAGGAGCCGGGAAGGTGGATGGTGGTGGATGCGGGGAAAGAGTGGGAGAAGGTGCAAAAACAACTCCGCAGGACAATCTTGAAGAAGCAGACTGAATCTGGAATTCGATTAATCCCCAAAACTTTGCGATAAGGAGATTCCCATGCTCGAAATGGAAACCAAACTCGCCGCACTCAAAGCCCGCTTAGCCGAAATCTCTGATCTGGATCATGCGGCGGCCGTCTTGAGCTGGGATCAAGCCACCTACATGCCGCCCGGCGGAGCGGAAGCGCGCGGCCGCCAGATGGCCACGCTGGCGAAGCTCTCGCAGGAAAAATTCATTGACCCGGCGGTCGGCAAATTGCTGGATGACCTGCAACCCTACGCAGAAAGCCTGCCCTATGATTCCGACGAGGCCAGCCTGATCCGCGTGACGCGCCGCGATTACGAACGCGCCATCAAGGTCCCGCCTGAGTTCGTCGGGCGTTTTTCGGCCCACGGCGCAGCCGCTTACCAGGCCTGGACAGCCGCGCGTCCAGCCAATGATTTCGCCAGCGTCCGTCCGCTGCTCGAAAAGACGCTCGACCTGAGCCGTGAAATGGCGAACTTCTTCCCCAGTTACGAGCACATCGCCGATCCCTTGATTGGCTTCGCCGATTACGGCATGAAGGCCGCCTCGGTGAGCGCCCTGTTCACTGAACTGCGCGAGAGGACGATACCCATTGTCCAGGCCATCACCTCGCAGGCTCCAGCGGACGATGCCTGCCTGAAGAAGCACTACCCCGACGCGGGGCAGATGGCCGTTTCCGAGTTGATCATCAAGCGTCTGGGCTACGATTGCAACCGTGGCCGCATGGACAAGACCCACCACCCTTTCACGACCGAATTTTCAATCGGCGACGTGCGCATTACGACCCGCGTCCAGGAAAACTGGCTGGGGGATTGCCTGTTCAGCGCCATCCACGAGGCCGGCCATGCCATGTACGAGCAGGGCATTGACAAAGCCTACGAGGCCACGCCGCTGGGCACCGGCACCTCGGCTGGGGTGCACGAGGCGCAATCCCGCCTGTGGGAGAACGTGATCGGGCGCAGCCGCGGCTTTTGGGAGTACTTCTACCCTGAGCTGCAGATGACCTTCCCCGAACAGCTCGAGGAAGTCTCCCTGGAAACTTTCTACCGCGCCGTCAATAAGGTCGAGCGTTCGCTCATCCGCACGGACGCCGACGAGGTGACCTACAACCTGCACATCATGCTGCGCTTCGACTTCGAGTTGCAAATGCTGGAAGGCAAGCTGGCCGTCAAAGACCTGCCCGAGGCCTGGCACGAGCGCTTCCAAGCTGATTTCGGCCTCCACGCCCCGGATGACCGCGATGGCGTTCTGCAAGATGTGCACTGGTTTGCAGGCCACATCGGTGGTGTGTTCCAGGGTTACACATTGGGCAATGTGCTGGGCGCACAGTTCTACGCCGCAGCGCTCGAAGCGCACCCTGAGATCCCGGACGATATGCGGCAGGGTAAATTCGAAACCTTGCATCGCTGGCTGATCGAGAATATCTACCGACACGGATGCAAGTACACCGCCTCGGAATTGGTTCAGCGCGTCACAGGCGACCCGATCTCGATTGAGCCTTATATCCAATACTTGCGCGACAAGTACGGCGAGCTGTACGAACTATAACGCCTGTAAGAATCTAAGCCGTTCTTCTTTTCAGAGGCAGTTTCAATACAAAGGACACGAAGAGGCGCAAAGGAAGAAATAGGTATGGTGTAATGTGCAACGTTCGATCTGGATGGCCCTGGTACTGGTGAGCTTCCTACTTGCAGGCTGCGTTCGCTCTGCCAGCGCGCCTGGGGCTGGGACGGCGACCATTTTCCCAGCCATCACGCCCACTGTCGTCCCGGCGGAATTTCCTCTCGACCTGGGGAGTACCTGGATCTACGATTACAGCGCCTACACCGGAGCGAATGAGGCGACATGGAGCGTCACAGATACGATTGTCGCTGTCACTATCCGTGACGGTTTCCTGATCGCTGAGGTCGACCAGGCCGCCGTGCTTAAAGCGGGTGCCACATCCAGTCACCTTTTGAATAAGCCGATGGTCGGACATTTCTGGTATCTTTTCGATGGCGTCCATCTCTACAAACAGACCGATGAACCTGCCCCGGCGCACGCTGCGGATGCCTGGCTCGAACTGGTCTTCCCGCTCGGCGGATCGGGCTGCTGGTATCCGGACGCCCGTCAGCGGGGCGAAATGAACGGCGTGACGCCCGCGTCCGGACCGGTACCGGGCTGCCGATCCGTAAGCGGCGATCCACATCCTGTCGAGTTGCCTGCCGGGAAGTTCGAAGCTTGCCTGGACGTGGTCACGCCATATAATTCTGGGCCTACTTTTCTCACCTTCTGCCCTGGCGTCGGCATCGTCGCCACACGCTACGATCACAGCGGGTCGCAGTTTGGTTATCATTCTGCGTTGACCGGTTATCTTTTGCCTACATCGAATGGGGGGACGCCATGACCCTGACCATCCTCCCCGTCCGGACCGAGGCCGATAAGCGCGCTTTCTACAAGTTTGCCTTCCGCATCTACCGCGATGACCCGAACTGGGTGCCGCACCTCTGGCCGCAGCGCAAGGAATATCTCGACCACAAGGCGGCTTTCTACACCTACGGCCAGGGTGAGTTCTGGCTGGCGAAAGAGGGCCAAGAGGTTGTCGGCACGATCGGCACGGCGGTGGACGCCTCGCGCAACCGGGCAATGGGCTGGAAGGCAGGCATCTTCGGCTTTTTCGAGGCGCTGCCTGAACGCTACGATGTGGCGAAAGCCATGTGGGATCACGCTCGTGAGTGGACGCTCGCGCGCGGCCTGACCGAACTGCAAGGGCCGTACAGCTTCGCGCCCAACGACGATCCGGGTTTTCTGGTGGAAGGCTGCCAGTACATGCCGTCCATCATGATGGGGCACAATCCGCCGTATTACCCAGAGTACGCCGTCCGCTATGGTTTCGAGAAACTCTTCGAGGGCCTGGCTTACCGCTATGACCTGGCGACCATTAACTTCGACGTGAACAACGGGCCGCAGATCATTCACAAAATTGCCCAACGCGCCCTAGAACGGCACGGCAAGACTGTCATCCGCACGCCGAAGATGAAGGATTGGGACGTCGAGGTGGATAAGTTCCACGCGGTTTACAACAAGTCGCTGGCGGTGCTGCCGGAGTATTCACCCATCGAGTTGGCTGAGTTCCGGGCGCAGGCAGCGGGATTGAGGTCCGTGATTGACCCGGAGCTGGTTTTCATCGCCGAAGTGGACGGGAAGACGGCCGGCTTTGGGCTGGGACTGCCGAATGTTACCGAGGCGCTGAAGGTTGCGAATGGCTTGCAGCAGCCGTGGGATTACGTCCGTTTTACGCTAGCGCGGCGCAGGGTGCGCAGCGCCTCGTTCAAAATCCTGGCAATTGACCCGGAATATTGGGGCTACGGTTTGGAAGTGGTCATTTTTCTCGAGATGGGCAAGGCGCTCATCCGAAAGGGGTATACCTGGGTGGATGCCTCCCTGACCAACGAGTTCAACCCGCAGACGAACAAGCTGGCGACGCGCCTGGGGGCGTACGTCTACCGGAGGTACCGGGAGTACCGGCTGAGGCTGTAAATGAGCAGCACTGACTCCATCGTCTCCGACGATGCGCTGCTGGTGCAAGGCCTGGTCGCGCAAGAAGGCATTGGAATACATCCAGCAGCAGGCGGGCCAGCACTTCGACCCGGAAATTGTCAGCGCTTTTCTGGGGATGCCCGCCCTGCACGAATTGTGGAACGGTGACAAAATCAGCCAAACCTAAGACGTTTGTCATTTGACACCGAGCCGCCAATAAAGTAATTTAATCACGCAAGAAAAGTAACTTCTCGATAAGAAGGGGAAGGGGGTGTGCGAGTGGCTTCGCACCCTGCGGGTATGCTCGCGACCGCTCGCACACCCCCGCTCCCCACCTTATTGAGACAACTCTATCGTATTCAGGAGAAATAACCTATGGCAATGAAAATCACCGAAGAGTGCATCGCCTGCGGCGCGTGCTTGCCGGAATGCCCCACCAATTCGATCAGCGAAGGCGATGGCATCCTATACGTCATTGACGCCAGCACATGTGTGGAGTGCGTCGGTCACCATGACTCGCCGCAATGCGTCTCCGTTTGCCCGGTGGAGTGCATCTTCAAGGCGTAACGATATTTGACACCCGCCCTTGAGCGGGATACATGGTACTGCGTAATTTGCAGTATAATCTCGTCCAATTGAATATTTTGGCCTTCGGGGCAGGGTGAAATTCCCGATCGGTGGTACAGCCCACGAGCAGATTCTTCGCTTCGCTCACACCGTCCCGGTGTCCTTCCGGGAGAATGACAAGCGTCTGCATGACCCGGTGGAATTCCGGAGCCGACGGTTACAGTCCGGATAGAAGAAGGTACGCGCTGACCCATGCCGGGTCCAATTTGCTATACTTGCCCCGAAAACGATTCCGTTTTCGGGGCTTTCTGGCAGATGGGATCCGCGCCGGTCATGTTCCCCTTGCCCCGCAGGTTGCCCTGTGGGGCAGTTGTTTTTCCCCAGGATGCGCTCCAGCCGCCGTCGACGGCGGCGTGGACGCCGCCTGGAGCCCGAAACTATGGACTCAAACCTCCTCCGCAAACCCTCTCACATTCCACGCCGCCGCAGCTATTGGAGCGCGGTCTTCTCATTGGCCTTCGCCCTGGCTGCCTGGTGGATCGTCAGCCGCGCCTCGGGCCTGCCTGCCTTCATCCTGCCCTCGCCGGGCCAGGTCTGGACCCGTTTCCTGCGCGCCCTCACCGACGGCAGCCTGCTCCTGAACACCGCTGTGACGTTGGAGGAGGTCTTGCTCGGCCTGCTGGCCGGGACGGTCTTTGCCAGCGCACTGGGATACCTGCTGGCCAAGTCGCGACTCTTCGAGCGCATCCTGGCTCCCTACCTGGTCGCCACGCAGGCCATCCCCATCGTCGCCATTGCGCCGCTGCTGGTCATCTGGTTCGGGCCAGGCATGTTCTCCAAGGTGCTGATCTGCGGGCTGATCGTCTTCTTTCCGGTGCTGGTCAACACGGTGGTCGGCGTGCGGGCTGTGCCGCGTGCCCTGCACGACCTGATGGGCTCGCTGCGCGCCACGCGCTGGCAGACCCTGCGCCACCTGGAGCTGCCCGCCGCGCTGCCCATCCTGCTGGGCGGACTGCGCATCGGCGCCGCGCTCTCGGTCATCGGCGCGGTGGTGGGCGAGTTGGTCGGCGCGAACCACGGCCTGGGCTTCCTGGTCAACGTTGGGCGCGGACAGTACGATACCGCCCTGGTCTTCGTGGCGGTCTTCACCCTGATCGTCCTGGCGTTGGCGCTGTATGGCGGCGTCTCTTTTCTGGAGAGCCGCCTGTTGGCCTGGCAGGAGTCGTTCGAACGTTAGCACGTTGGCTGGTTTGAACGTTTGGATGCTTTGATAGTTTCTTCTCAATAAGTAAGGGAAGATGGGGGTTGTGCGGGCAGCTTCGCACCCTGCGGGTATGCTTCGCGACCGCCCACACCCCCCCACTCCCCAGTTTATTGAAATGATACCTTTGATATTTCGCCCTGAACGGATGCTGAGCGAGTGAAGCGAGACGAAGCAGAAGTCGAAGGGCAGATGATTCACTTGAAGGAGTCTACATGAGCAAGACTTTGCGCTTTCCTTTTTACGTTTCACGGTTCACGTTATTCGTTTTATTCCTCCTCGCCGCCTGCGGCGGGAAGTCAACCGCTACCCCTACCCACATCCGCCTGCCGCTAGGCTACATCCCCAACATCCAATTCGCCCCGCTGTACGTGGCAGTGGAGAAGGGCTATTTTGCGGATGCAGGCATCGAGGTCGAGTTCGACTACTCGTTCGAGACCGACGCGACCGCCCTGGTGGGGGCGGATGAACTCCAGTTCGCGGTCGTCTCCGGTGAACAGGTGCTGCTGGCGCGTGCCCAGGGGCTTCCGGTCGTCTACGTGATGGCCTGGTATCAGCAGTACCCGGTGTCGGTGGCGGCAAAGGCCGGGCAGGGCATCCAGTCGCCCGCCGACCTGCGCGGCAAGACTATCGGCCTGCCGGGGATGTATGGGGCCAATTACATCGGCCTGCGCGCCCTGCTCCACGCCGCCGGGTTGAGCGAGTCCGACGTGACCCTCGATTCCATCGGTTACACCCAGGTGGAGGCGCTGGCGACCGGCCGCGATCAGGCGGTCTCGGTCTATACCACCAACGAGCCGGTACAACTGCGCGCCCAGGGCTACGAGCTGACCGAGCTGCGCGTCGCTGATTACGTCCAACTGGCCTCCAACGGCCTAGTCAGCAACGAGCAAACCATCGCCGAAAACCCCGACCTGGTGCGGCGCATGGTGCGCGCCATCCTGCGCGGCATCTCCGATACCATCGCGGACCCCGACGAGGCTTACACGATCAGCGAGAAGTACGTCGAGAACCTGGCGCAGGCTGACCAAGCGGTGCAGAAACAGGTGCTGGCGACCTCGATTGGTCTATGGAAAGCTGACCGGCCCGGTCACTCGGACCCGCAGGCCTGGGAGAACATGCAAGCGGTGCTGCTGGACATGGGACTGATCTCGACAACCTTGGATTTATCGAAAGCCTTTACGAATGAGTTTCTGCCCTAAGAAACCACAGATGAAAGGGATAAACACAGATTTTCATCCTCTTATCCGTGTTCATCTGTGTTTACTTGTGGTGAAACCTTGATTGAACTTCTCCTCGTCGTTCGCGACCTGAGCGTGACCTTCCCCGATAGCAACGGCGGACTGCACGCGCTGGACAATGTCTCATTTGACATCCGCCCGCAGGAATTCGTCTGCGTGTTGGGGCCATCCGGGAGCGGCAAGAGCACCTTGCTGCGCATCCTGGCAGGGCTGCTCGCGCCGACCTCCGGAACCTTCTCCTTTGCCGGAGGCCTGCAGCCCCGGATTGGCGTGGTTTTTCAGCAGTCCAACCTGATGCCCTGGCGGACGGTGCTCGAAAACATCACCCTGCCGCTCGAACTGGGTGGCGTGAACGGCGGCGAGGCGCACACCAAAGCCCAGGAACTGGTTGACCTGGTCGGCTTGCAGGGCTTCGAGTTCACCTGGCCGCGCGACCTTTCGGGCGGCATGGCGCAGCGCGTGGCGATTGCGCGCGCCCTGATCCACGACCCGGACCTCCTCCTGCTGGATGAACCCTTCGGCTCGCTGGACGCCCTGACGCGTGAGCGCATGTGGAGCGAGCTTTCGCGCATCTGGCAGGCGCGTCAAAAGACCGTGCTGATGGTCACACATTCCATCAGCGAGGCGCTCTTCCTGGCTGACCGCGTGTTGGTTCTCACGCAGCGACCTGGCAGTATTAAACTAGATTTAGAAGTGGATCTACCGCGCCCCAGAAATGACGAAATGCGCTATACCGCGCATTTCGGGAAACTGGCAAGGAAGTTGAAGGAGGCGATTGGGTAAATATCTCAAGGCTTGTGATGTGCTGTTGAAGAAATCCCAGATCACGCGCGAGGTCTGGATCTTGAGCAGCGGCCAGGTGTGACCGGTCCCGGCGACGGTGTGCAGTTCCACGGCAGTATCGTTCCGGCATGGGGCATAAACAGTGTGGGTGATCGCGCCATCCTGTTCCACCTGTGTTTCGGCCGGGCAACCGTTCTGCTCCGCCCAGAAAGTGATGCCTTCCTCCACCGGTGTGAAACCCAACGTCGCTCAATTCGGGCAGCGCGCCGGTGCCATTGTATGGGACGACATTATCGTATAGTCCATGCACGTGGATGACCGAGATGGGCTGCTCCGGCTGGCAGGGTTCATAGACCAGTGAACCGGCCACCGGCGCGACTGCCGCGAAGGTAGCGGACATTTCGCAGGCCAGGCGGTAGGAGAAAATCCCGCCGTTGGACATGCCCGCCGCATAGATACGCTTGGGGTCAATGCTGGCACAAGACTCAATATCGGCGATCATCTGGCGGGTAAAGCCAACATCCTCAATGTTATTGTCCCTGGCGTAAAAACAGCAGCGCCCGCCGTTCCACGAGAGGGTGCTGGCATCATCGCCCGTGCCGTTGGGATAGACCACGATGAAATACTCCTCGTCGGCAATGCGGTTGAAGCCGCTGATCAGCCGCGCTGCCTCGGCGTTGCCGCTGTAGCTGTGAAAGACAAGCACCAGGGGCGATGGCTGGCCGAGATCGAGTCCGCGTGGCACGTGAAGCAGGTAAATTCGCTCCAAGCCGTTTACGCTAAATGTATGCAATTGGTCACCCTCCTGGACAGTAGTGACCGGGGTGGTCTGGCTGCGTTGGCAGGCCAGGGCGGCTAACAACAGGATAACGGGGATCAAGACAGCCATGAAATTGCGCTTGAACGATTTCATCCCAGATTCCTCCTCGGCTTTTTCGACGAACAGCCTGTATGCCTTCAAAGCAGACAACATGCCGCACACTTTTGACAGGCGTGGCTGTTGTGCTAAAGGATGGCCAGCGGTGCTTTCTTCCCGTCGAGCGAATAAACATCCGCGTCGGCGGTTATGAGACTGACGCCTGGGCCATAGGCGGTGTGGAGGGCGTTATTGATGGCTGATACCGCGTCCGCGAGCCGGGCTACGTTCTCGACTGTGCCACGGTAAATCTTTTCCTTACGCCCATCATCCCGTTGGACGAAATTTGCCCACTCGACTGTCCCATCCTTTTTCTTTTTGGCAAGCAGCTTGTAGATGCCAATATTCGGGACGCGCGGCGTCACCCACATCCCGGCAATCTCTTCGCCTTCGTCAATGTTCATAATGGCAGGCGGTGAGGGGATTTTTGGTTTCATGCTTTTCCTTTCCAGCCCGGCATAGTCACCGGTACTTTAGAAAGTAATATGCTAACTTTATGTATTCATTGTTCAGCGTGATCAACCCATCCTCGCTTTGCCACCAGTTGCTCTCGTCGAACCCGTAGGATGGCACGGCCGCGACTTCGAGCGCGACCGGCAGCCCGGCAAGCTCCCTGTCGAAGATCCACTTTGCGCGGCGGGTGTGAAAAGCGGAAGTAAGGAGGATGAGGCTGTGAATGTTGTGGGATTCGATATATTGGCGTAACGCAATCGCCTCGTCGAAGGTGCTGGTTGTGCCCCCCTCGACGGGGAGAACAACGATCTTTTCTAGCGGCACGCCAAGCTGCTCCATCACACCAATGGAAATGTCCGTCTCGTTGGGTGCCAGGCCAAGTTTCTCGGCGGGGAGCATCTCGGATCGGGCAATGACGATGATGGGGGCGAGTCCCTGCTCGTACAGTTCGCTGGCCCGGAACGGACGCGTGTTGTAATCCCCGTTGAGCACGAAGATCATGTCCACCGGTTGGAGGGGATCGTTGACCACGAGTAGGTCCGCAATGCCTGTCAGGATTTGCGCTCGGAGTGCATAGACAAGGACAGCCAGCAACAAAAGAACAGCACTCGCTACGAGGATATTTCGCTGCAAGTGCTTTTTAGGGGAGTGATCCGCGTTCCTGTTTACTTGGGGCATTTTCTTTTATTTCACCACCCAGATCCAGCCCAGGGCTGCCAAGGGGATGAAGAATAGCAACACAGCGGTCGTCCCTGCCAGTGCGCCGTGACCCTCGCGCTCGTCCACCAGCGAGAGCACAGGATAGATGCCCTCCACCTTCCAGCGCGGGCCGCCGAACCAGGTGAAAAGCAATCCGCCCAGCAGCCCGCCGATGTGACCGAAGTTGTCAACGCCAGCCGTGGTGAAGCCGATAAACAGGTTATAACCGGCGATGAACAGCAGATTCAACAACGTTGCATTGATGCGATTCCCCAGGAGGCCGCGGTTTTGGATCAAGAAGATGGCTTCAGCGGCTAGCAGGCCGAAAATGGCGGTGGATGCGCCCAACGAGGGATTCGGGACCAGCAGGAACGAGAGCACGTTCCCGGCATAGGCGCTCAAGAAGTAGAGCAGCAGGAATCGCCCGTGACCGAAACGCGCCTCCAGTCCGCGCCCGTAAATGACCAGGGCGTACATGTTGAAACCGATGTGCAGGAGCGAAGCGTGCAGAAAGACCGGCGTGATGAGCCGCCAGATTTCGCCAAGGCGGATTAAGGGTCCGTATTTCGCTCCGAGTTGGAATGGCAAATCAGTTCCGAGCAGGTACTGCGTTCCCACTTGTAGCAAGTAGATAAAGACGGTCACTGCAAGCAGGATATAGGTCACGTACGGCTTGACGGTGGGCGTGCTCACGCGCACAAGCGGCTGTCGCGGTGTTTGCGAATATGGTTCTGGAGTCGGATATTGGCTCACAATTCTCCTTTGTGAAACCTTTAGATTCCGTGCCCTTCGTCCGCCCTGCCTCCACCTGACGCAGGCACAGGTGGCGGGCTAGGCCAGGGTGTCCTTCGTGGATTCTACAAATTCACCTTGCGCGGCCTGACGCGGTGATGCTCGGCCTGGATGATGGCGACCAGCGTATCCACCGTCTCATCCAGGTGGAAGTCCGAGTTGACGACCACATAATCGAACTCGTCAATGCGCTTGAGTTCCTGGCGGGCGGTAGCGATGCGCAGCGCCAGCCCCTCCGAGTTCTCAGACTTGCGCGCCTTGAGCCGGTTGACCATCTCCTCCTCACCCGTGGTAGTCAGGAAAATGAGCAGGGCCTCCGGCGCCAGCTTGCGGATGGTGGCCGCGCCTTGCACGTCAATGCGCATGACCACATCCTTTCCCGAAGCGAGCGCCTCACGTACCTGCTGCTTGGGAATGCCCTTGTAGTCGTTGTAGACGATGGCATATTCGAGTAGTTCGTCCGCTTCAATCATGCGGGCAAACTCATCTTTCGAGACGAAGAAGTAATCCTTGCCGTGCACTTCGTTCTCGCGTTTCGGTCGGGTGGTGGCCGTGACGACGAAGTGGAAGGGCAGCTCACGCTCTTTCATGCGCTGCAGCACGGTGTCCTTGCCTACGCCGGATGGCCCGGAGATCACGATCAGCAGCGGCTGGGGATGGTATAGATTGAAATCAGGGTCGAAATTCATGGCTCAATTGTACCCGAAACGAGAAGGGCAACCGAGGTGGAAAAATCGAAAAAATTGCGTTAGAATTGGGATATGCCACTTTACGATTTCATCTGCCTGGACTGTCACAAACGCTTTGACGTGTTCATGCCCTACAGCGAATACGGCGCTCGACCCGTAGCCTGTTCCCACTGCCAGAGCGAAAACGTCCGCCGACGTGTACCGCGCGTGCGCTTGGCGAAATCCGAGGAAAGCCGCATGGACGATTTGGCAGGCGACTTCTCCGATCCCTCCGCGCTGGCGGGGTTGGAGAACGATCCGCAGGCGATGGGACACATGATGCGCAAGATGGGACGCGAGCTGGGTGAGGAGATGCCTCCCGAATTCGACGAGGTGGTGGATCGGCTGGAGAAGGGTCAAACCCCGGAGGAGATCGAGAAGGAAATCCCCGATCTAGGAGAAGGAGGAATGGGCGGCGCGGATATGGGGATGGGAGGAATGGATTTTTAGTGGTCCGTCGCCAGAATCCTTCCCGCTCATAGGCAGGATTCGAATCCCGCCCTACGTTATCTGCGCCTTCAACTTCCCGGCGGTTTCCTTATACGCGGACAGTTTCTCTCGCTCCTTCTGGACGACTTGCGCGGGGGCTTTCCTGGCAAAATCGCTCGCCAGCAGTTTCTCCAGCCGGTCTACCTGAACCTGGGACTCGGCCAGTTCTTTCTGGATGCGAGCACGTTCTTTGGGAGAAATTCCCCATTCGCTAGCAGAGAAGTATATTTCCACTGTGTCAACTACAAGTGGATAATGAACATCAGGGTTATATTCAATCGCGTTAGTTACAACTACTTTTTCGGGATCTAGCCCTGAAAAATAAGCAGTACCAACTATTTGTTGTTTCAACATTTCTATTTTCTTACTGGGCACAAAAGTAGCAGATAGTCTTTCCCTCGGATTTATTTTCTTCTCGGCGCGTAAATTACGTATTCCAGTGTGAATGTTCTGAATTAAAGTGAACTCCGCCAACTTCTCGGCTTCCCAGTCTTCTTCGGAGCGCGGTTCCGGCCAGGAGGCAATGATCAGCGCTTCCGGCCAATCTTTTGCCAGGTCCGCCAGTGGTGAACCGATCAATGCCTTGCGTAAGTGTCCCCAA
>Ga0315279_10007919_pt1 | contig 12994 bp, 16 predicted proteins | sample YL17G06_20_MG_FD_203694 | JGI IMG/M metagenome (GOLD analysis project Ga0315279, IMG submission 203694) | Sediment microbial communities from Yellowstone Lake, YNP, Wyoming, USA - YL17G06_20 | ecosystem: Environmental > Aquatic > Freshwater > Lake > Sediment | place: USA: Wyoming | collected... | reverse complement strand
AACCTTACACCGGAGGAATTTATCAGGAAGGAAACGGAAAATTTTTCCACAGGCATGCCTGTGGAAGCAGAATCAATTAACGCTGGATACTCTAATATGTAGTGGTACAATAAACGGGGTAAGGTCATCATGAGTTGAGAGGAAATCTTGATTTTGACGAATTTGTTAATTTGATTGATTTTGCTATTGCTGCTTCTATATATAATGGGAAGAGTTTAAGCGAGGTAGTTAATGTTGCAAATAACTGGTTGATGGAAGAGCCAAATGATCCTAACGGAAACCCTAAAATCTCAAAAGTAACAGTTCCTAGTATTCTGTCGCAGGTTAAATGATGAACGATGTCATTCTGAGCGCAGCGAAGAATCTCCCGTGCGATGGCCAGATGCTTCACTTCGTTCAGCATGACAGCCCATCAAACAAACTGCGACAGAGCACTATTTATCAAAGAATAATGTTAACAGTTTATCAAAATATAGCGCCACATTATTCTAATTTCTCTGGAGAGATGATAGAAAGATTAACAAGTGATAACGGCAATACTGAAAAACAAACAGCATTGTAGAAAGTAACCTGCACCTTACCCATTCCAGGGCCGTTGTCGGTTCATTTTACCTGACAGCACTTCTCTTGCGATAATGGCGTCCTCTCTGACCTGGAAATCGAACATACCCACGCAGAGAAAATCGGCGCCGTTTTCAAAAGCGAATTTGAAGCCGTCTCGCGGGTGAATTGCCCCCGCAGCAAGGACCTTATAAGCAATCCACGGTCTTTTAACCGTCTTCATAAACTCGATGGTTTTATCCGGCTCTTTATCCCAGTAGTTATCTGCAGCGCCGTTGTCGATGACATCTTTATCCTGGTCCGGCCTGCGAGCAGACCAGTAATTGGTGCTATGGAGGGTCTTCATATAAAAGTCAGGGTTTACCCCTGCCTTTTCGCACTCCATAGTCGTTCTTATCTCGTGCCCACCAACGCCGGCAATAAGACCATTTTTTTTGATAAACTCGACGGCCTTGCCGAGCAGGTCAACCTTACCTTTTCTGACAAACTCATCCGCAACACCGCCCTGCACGAACGCCCCCACCGCCCCATTATCAATCGCCTTCTGTATGCTGCCTGTCAGGTCATTTACCTGCGGATTGGTCTGGGCGAGCCACTGTATCTGGCCGCCTCTTTCGTTCCAGTATTTATTGAGAACGCGGACGGTATTTTCATCCTGCTCATCGCCTTTGCCGCCGCGAACATTTGCAATGGCGGTATTTATCCCGCATTCTTCGCATATCTGGTATGTCTCGATGACTTTCTCATCGGTAAAATATTTTTTAAGCAGGTCCGAGACGTAAATTAAGTCTCTGCTGTGGGCGTAACCGTTGGTTAGATTGCCGCCGCAGATAACTCTGCTAATCTTGACATTACCAATCTTTCCTGCCGGCAAACCTTTAACGGAATCTGCAGGCGCACCAGCCGGTTTTTCCCCGCTTGCTGCCATTAAAATTTTCTCTTCACGGCTCAAAACCGCGGCAACTGCTGCGGAACCAACAAGTGATTTCTTCAGAAATTCTCGGCGATTTAAGGACTTTTGCATTTTAGAACCTCTTTGATTATGTCATACATAACTATATATATTCATCCCGCCTCTTGCGGAAACAACGAACAATGAACAACTAACTATGAACTAACAACAAAATCTAACACCCACCTAAAATTGCGGGCACATTCAGATACCATTATATTTTATTTGTCTATATTTGCAATGGACGCAAGAATAGATATAATATTCGGTGGTTAATCCGCCGAATCCGGCAGCAACCAGGCAAATCCAGCCCGGCAAATACGTCGTGCCGGGTTTTTGCCGGACTGCCGGGCAGGAGCGGATAAATCTGTCAGACCCGCCTATGGCGGGGTGGATTCGCAATACCGGGGCAAAATTTATGCCAAAATACACAATACGATTTATAGCCATAACAGCAGCAGCCGTGCTGTCAGCTTTGACGACCCTTCGGGCAGATACCTGGCGTCTGGGCGGCGAGCAGGACTGGAAGTCGCTATCAACCGACCAGAAAGACAAATACCTTCTTGCAGTGGCCGAAACAAAAAAGCTGGTCAACGCAGGCCAAACGGCGGCTGCCCGCAAGGCGTTCAATAAACTCAAAAAAGATTTCCCGGAAATTGCAGGGCCCGACCTGGATGTCTTTATTGAGGCGGAGATGCTCTTTTGCCGGGGGAAATTCACTAAGGCAGTTAGTACGTACGATAAGCTGCTTACCGACTATCCCGAAAGCCAGCTCCGTGAGGCAGCATTCGACAGACAGTTTGCCATCGGGACAGCTTTCTTAGGTGGTGAGAAAATCCACGTGCTGTGGCTTTTCAGAGTAAAGGGATACGACGAAGGCGTCAAGATTGTGGAAAAGATTACCGAGCGGGCCGGCATCGACTCACCAATCGGCATAAAAGCCGCTCTTGCGGTAGCTAAAAGTTATGAAAAAAGGGAAATGTTTGACGAAGCATACCTTAAATGGTGGGAAATATCGCTGCAATGGGAAACAGGTGAAATCGGCAGAGATGCGCTGCTCGGTATGGCTCGATGCAAACACGCCGCATATAATAAATACCCCGAGCGCAAAAGGCCCCGGTATGATGTCTCAGGCCTGAAGACCGCAAAGACCTGCTACGAAAAGTTCAGGTTAATATATCCGCAGGACGCTGAAAAAATCGGCGTCACCCAGATACTAAAACAAATAGATGAGCAGCTTGCCTACAAACAACTCAGTATCGGCCAGTATTATCAAAGAACCGGCAGTAAACAGTCGGCCAATCTTTACTACCAAATGCTGACAGGCGACAATAATTGGCAGGGAACTCAAGCCGCAGAAATAGCAAAGCAACTGCTTACACAGAAGCCCGGCAGCAACAAGGCAAAGAAATGAAGGAGAAAATGAAAAATCAAAACCCAGAGGCCGAAATCAGAAAGTCCTGCGTCCTGCTTTTTGCCTTTTGCCTTTTTACCTGTTTGGGTCTTTGCGGATGCAAAGGAATATGCGGCTATTCCAACGAATCGCTGTTTCCGCAGGATGTTAACACCGTCTGCCTGGAGATGTTTGATAACCGAACCTTCCGGCGGGGAGCAGAATACGAACTGTCCGATGCCCTGGCGAAGCGAATTGAGGTGGATACACCTTACAAGATAGTCTCCAGCGCCGACCGTGCCGACACCGTAATGAACGGCCAGATAGTATCAATAACCGAATCGGCCCTCTCGCTGGAACGGGAGCTGGGCCGCGTTCTTGAAAAAGAAGTAGAAGTGCGAGCGGTGGTCAACTGGAAGAATCTCAAAACCGGAGAACTGTTGATAGCTAACCAGCAGGTTAGCGCTTCGGCGACCTATTCGACGTTTCAGAAACAGGACTTTAGCTACGCCTCAAGCCTTGCAGCAAACAATTTAGCACGAAAAATCGTAGAATTGATGGAAAAAAAATGGTAGCTGCTGAGGGCACTCGCCGTAGGGATAATGCGCAAACCACCTGCAAATGAAAACAGCAGATGGAAAATTAGTGAAGGCCGTAAATATGGTTGCAAATAAGAATAGAAAATCTGCTCTACGTGGCGGCCCGCAAAACAAGGGGAACAAAAAACCACAACCGCCGTCCTACAGGCACGGGCCACTCAGCTACTTGATAATTCCACTGTTGTTATTCTCATTGGTGATAACGGTGCAACAATGGTACAGAGCCGAGAGTATCAGTTGGACCGATTTCGAAAAATATCTTAAGGATGGCCAAATCCAGAGTATCGAGATTGGCGATACCGAAATAACAGGTAAGTTCAAATCAGGCATCCCCCACACCGGCAAAAAAGCACCGACCTCCTTCACAGTAGATTACAGACCGGAAATGCTGAGCGAGCGGCTCTCCAAGATACTGGATGAAAGCAAGGGCGACCTGGAGGTTACATTTGCCAAGCAGCACATCTGGCTCATTATGCTGATGCAGTGGATTTTGCCGTTGATTGTGCTGGTCGGACTCTTCTATTTTTTATTCGCACGCAATCTTCGCAGCGGCGCTGGCGGAATGCTGATGTCATTTGGCCGAAGCAAACATCGCCTGCACGATAAAGACCGGGTCATATTCACATTCAGAGATGTCGCCGGCGTTGATGAAGCAAAAGAAGAGGTAGCCGAGATAATCGAGTTTTTGAAAAACCCAAAGAAATTCCAGCGGCTCGGCGGACGAATTCCTCGCGGCGTTCTGCTTGTAGGTCCCCCCGGCTGTGGCAAGACGCTGCTTGCAAAAGCTATAGCGGGCGAGGCTGATGTCCCGTTCCTCACTATATCCGGCAGCGATTTCGTAGAGATGTTCGTCGGCGTCGGCGCATCACGCGTCCGTGACTTATTCAAGCAGGCCAAAGATAATTCGCCCTGCATCATTTTCCTTGACGAAGTTGACGCAATCGGACGCAAACGCAGTGCCGCATTTGTCGGCGGCGGACACGATGAGCGCGAACAAACCCTAAATGCCATCTTAGTCGAGATGGATGGCTTCGACACAAACGACCAGGTCATTGTAATCGCCGCGACCAACCGCGCCGACATCTTGGACCACGCATTGACACGGCCTGGACGCTTCGACAGACAAATCTTTATACCGCTGCCGGACTTAAAAGGTCGGGTTGATATTCTGAGGGTCCACGCAAAAAAGGTAAAAATGGGACCGGATGCCAACCTCGAACGGCTCGCACGCGGCACACCGATGTTCAGCGGCGCAGACCTGGCCGCCATTATTAACGAAGCAGCTCTCGCAGCAACTATGACCAACAAAGACTATGTCGAGATGGCTGACCTCGAAGAGGCACGGGATAAGGTCCGCTGGGGTAGAGCAAGAAAAAGCAGAGTCATCGACCAGAAAGAAAAAGAAATCACTGCCTATCACGAGGCCGGCCACGCCCTTGTGCAATCCCTGCTAAAAGAGGCCGACCCCCTGCATAAGGTAAGCATCATTCCACGCGGCCCTATGGCCGGAGCAACCTTCGCACTGCCGGAAAAGGATAGAACTATATTTACCAAAAGATATTGTATGGCACTGTTGCAGATCTGCTTCGGCGGCAGAATCGCAGAAGAAATGTTCTGCGATGACATATCCAGCGGCGCTCAGGCAGATATTCAACAAGCCACAAACATTGCTAAGCAGATGGTCCTGACCTGGGGTATGAGTGATGAGCTCGGCCTAATCAGCTACTCGCCGGACCTCGCGGTCAAAGACCTCGTGTACATAATGCCGGGCGAGAAAGAATATTCAGACAAAACAGCAGAAACAATTGACAGAGAAGTAAAAAGAATTACCGGCGAATCACATAAAAAGGCAAAAGAATTAATCGAAGCAAATAAGGATAAACTCGACCAAATAGCAAAGGCGCTGCTGAAGTATGAAACGCTGGATGCTGACGATGTAAATCTGATTCTGGCGGGCGGCCAGTTGGAGAAACCCACGGTAGCCGATTTGTTGGCAGCCGAGCAGGCCAGGGATAAACAGCAAAATCCGGGCCAAGATAAATAGGAGCTTCCGGCTGACCAATACTATCCTTTTTCGCTCCAAATTACCCCCAAGGTAGTTATGCAGACGAATTAGAAAAGTCCTCAAAGTAGCTCCTGACAGGAGACAAGATGGCAAAAAAGGCAAAGACTAATCTCAAGGTAAATAAGGCCGAGGCGACCGAGCGTGTTAATAAGATTTACCCGATATTGAAAAAAATGTATCCCGATGCGAAAACCGCTCTTACCTTTGCCAATCCTCTGGAACTGCTGATTGCGACAATCCTGTCGGCTCAATGCACGGATGTGCGGGTCAATATCGTTACAAAGGATTTGTTCAAAAAATACAAATCCGCCGCCGACTGGGCGAAGGCCGACATAAAACAAATCGAGTCGGATATAAAAAGCACCGGCTTTTACCACAATAAAGCAATCAGTATCAAGGGCGCCTCCAAAAAGATAATCGAGCAATTCGGCGGAAAAGTCCCCGATGCAATGGAAGAGCTTCTAATACTCCCGGGTGTGGGCAGAAAAACGGCCAATGTCGTGCTCGGCAACGCCTTCGGTAAGCCCGCTATAGCCTGCGATACGCACGTTATTCGGCTCTCACGCCGCCTCGGCCTTTCCGAAAATACCGATGCGGTAAAGCTGGAATTCGATTTGGCCGAAATAATACCAGAGAAAAACTGGACCTTGTTCGGCAATCTGCTGATTCTTCATGGCCGAAATGTCTGTGCGGCCCGTAAGCCGCAATGTCCGGTTTGCCCGATTGCAGAATATTGCCCATCTGCAAACAACCCGGCCTTGTGGTAGAATCTGATTTGTGGTTCCAATATATCTGGATTTGAAGGAGATTTTCCTCTATGATGGATATTACCGAAAGCCCCGTAAAGGACCTGTGGCGGATATTCCGAGTAATGGCCGAATTTGTGGAGGGATTCGATGAGCTTGCCACCGTCGGACCGGCGGTGTCCTTCTTCGGCTCGTCCCGCGCAAAACCGACCGACCGCTACTACAAACTTGCCGAACAAACCGCCTACCAAATCGCAAAGGCCGGTTTCGCTGTAATAACCGGCGGAGGCGGTGGTATTATGGAAGCCGCAAACAAAGGTGCCACCCAGGGAGGCGGTAAGAGCATCGGCCTCAACATCGAACTGCCGGTGGAACAAATCCCGAACAAGTATCAGAACCTGTCTCTGCACTTCAGGTACTTTTTTTGTCGCAAGGTAATGTTCCTCAAGTACGCCCACGGCTTTATAGCCTTCCCCGGCGGCTACGGAACTATGGACGAGTTCTCCGAAGCACTTGTATTGATTCAAACATTAAAGCAGGCATCCTTCCCCGTAATTTTGATGTGTAGCGACTACTGGAATGGGTTAATTACGTGGATGAAGGAAAAGATGCTCAAAGAACACCACTTTATTACCCCCACAGACCTGAATGTCTTCACCGTTGTCGATGACCCACTCGCTGCGGTCAAAATTATAGCGGACTTCAGGGAATCACGAGGACGCGGCGGCCTGGATATGCCCCCTGGGATGAGAAAAGCGTAAGCTTAATTGATGGGTGTTATTCCTGCGAAAGGGTCTGTTGCTAAACTACGCTTGGCGGCGTTGAGATTGCCACGGCCTGCTTTGCAGGCCTCGCAATGACGAAGAAATCAGGTTTGTGTCATTGCGAGGACCACAAAGCAATCTCTACTTTGGCAACAAGCCCGAAGGCAGAAATCCACATTTTACCTTACGTGCTTTGCAAGATTATGATTATTACAACATACTCTTGAAAAACGCATACGCTGCCGTCTTGGCGATAATCGGCCCCAAATCTTTCGCAAGTTCGATAATTTGTTTCCCCGCCTCTTTGACCTGCCCCTTAGCAATGTCTTCTATTACACCGCCAATAATGTCCAATGCTTTTTTCTTGGCCACCTTCGCAAAACTCTTACTTTCCTCAGGCTCTTTCGCAATTGCCTTCTGCAATTCGAGCTCATTATGAATATGCTGCTGAATGTTTATAGTGGAACCACCGGTTGCTACGATAGCAATGGACTATTGCCAAGCACCCTAAGTGGACTGTTTTTTATCTACCACCCCTTTCATATATTCTGCCTGTCTTCTAACATGTTTACGATGCATTCTGAAGAACAAGAATATAAACAACAAATAGATCAAAGCGTAGCGCCAATTTCCCTTCAACGCGTTGCACTCAAACACAAAAACGACAATCCCACACAAAAGTAAGGCCGATGCCATGTTGCCACACATTTCTTTTATGACAATGAATCGCTCCACCAACTCTGCATTCTTAACATTGTCTTTTACTTCATCTTGATACTTGACATAGAAGTCATACCATTAACGGTCATTCACATATTGTCCATCCTTCTTGCCTTTTGGATAGTCCCTTCTAATGCCTATAAACTCTCCAAACGACTGAGCCAGAAAACCCGCGCACCATGACAAAAAAACAGCAAAAACTATCACCACTGTATTTTCTTTTTCTAAACAATATCCCAGTCTTCTCGACAGAACGATGAGGAGCAACATGCCTGGGACACACTTTCCCATGACATCTCTTAGTATAAATTTATCATTCGTATCCAGTATTTTCCTCAGACTCTCCATTGTGTTACTGTGACATTCCATATTCTCATATCTCCCATACCGATAAGCTATTTCAAGCCCAGGTATTTTCTTATGTGTTTTGCCAAGTCGTTATCAATCTCGGTGTGTCTTGGAACAGGCTGTTTCTTGCCTGTGGTTGGATTGATGTAAATGTCGTGTCTTGCTCCAGCCCTTAATAGAACACATCCCTCTTTCACAAGCTGGCGGACGAGCTCCTTTCGCTTCATATCGCAATTTCTTTCATCTTGTGTTCTTTAGGAACATCATCCATCGCCATCAGCAGATATGCATCCTTCATATTTTCTTCCAATTCCTCAACAGTTTCGCCCTGAGTCATAATTTCAGGATGCTCAAGAAGCTTTCCAAGCCAATATTTCTCTCCCCTCCAGTAAATCATAGTCATTTTTGTCTTCATAGCGATTGCTCCTATTATTTTGACGACTCAACTTGTAATAATATTGTAACAGATTGCTTATATTATGTCAATCACTGCTCGTTCGCTCTATCGCTTTTGATAGGTGATCAAGCAGGTATTTCTTGCCTGGGCCACCAAGATGCTCCCAGGGTAAAATCTCATCACGCTCAAATTGCCTTTGGGCTGCAGCTTCAACATCCATTCCGGATTTCTCAAAAGCCCTTTGCCACAGCGCATAGTCGAAACACTCATCCCACAAATCGAACCTCGCCCCATTTTGCCAGGCCTGCTCGATTACGTCGCCCATTCGCCTATCGCCTCTGCCGACAGCCGATTCTAGTATGCTGCGGTTTATATCGTGGAACTTAAAGTGCAGAAATTTTGCCCGAAGCTCTCTTTTCCGGTCGAGTATTAACTGCCTTGCCTGCTCGAAATAGACTATCGGTTTTTGCCCGAGCCAGCCGAACGGCGTATGCGGCTTGGGAACAAGCCAGCTTACGGTCACATTTATCTCGCCTGTCCTGCCGTCAACCTTTCTTCGCAGCACAGCCAATTGAGACGATAGTTCCACAATCTGTTGAACATCCTCCATCGTTTCGCCCGGCAGCCCGACCATAAAATACAACTTAAACTTTTGCCAGCCGGCCCGGTATGCCGCCTCCACAGCTGCAAATAAATCCTCATCCTTAAGAGGCTTATTGATAATCCGCCGCAGTTTCTCGGTAGCCGCCTCAACAGCAACCGTAAGCCCGCCCTTCCTTACAGAAGTCAGCAACTGCGGAACTAACTTCAACTGTCGGTCCACACGCAGACTCGGCAAAGATATTCCGACTTTCCTTTCCTGAAAATACTCGTGCAGACCTGCGATTAACTCTTCAAGCTCCGTATAATCGGCGCTTGATAAACTCAGCAAGCTCACCGTATCAAACCCTGTTGCGTGGTAGCATTGCTTTGCAATATCTATAATTTTCTCAACACTGCGATAGCGAACGGGTCTTCTGCAAAAACTCGCCTGGCAGAATCGGCATCGGCCGGGACAACCCCGCATAATCTCTACGCTGACCCGTTCGTGAACTGCCTCCACAAACGGCACTATCGGACAAAGCGGCACAGGAGCATTCTCAAAATCCTCTACCACTGCATTTTCAAATTTTTGTGGCAAATCCGTCACCACTTTTTCTGCAGATTTTGTCATTCCCGCGAAAGTGGGAATCCATTCAAACGATTTTATCTTTGCTCCATCGTATTCAAATCTATAAAACGCTGGAACATAGACCCAGTCAAATTTCCTGGCGGCCTCAAGCAAAATTTCTCTTTTTGTCGCGCTGGCTTTTTTGCCGCACTTAATCAGTTGTATCAGTTCAACCACAGTCTCCTCACCCTCGCCTAACACAAATAAATCAATGAACGCAGCCATAGGTTCGCAGCAGGCCGCCTGCCCCCCGCCGGCAATGACAACCGGCTCGTTTTCATCCCGAGTGGCACTGCGGATACTGATGCCGCCGAGGTCGAGCATATTCAGCACATTGGTATAACAAAGCTCGTTCGTTAAGCTAAAGCCGACCACATCAAAACTTTTTAGCGCCGCTTTGGATTCCAAGCTAAATAGCGGAATATTTTTTTCACGCAGCACCTTCTCGGCATCAAGCCAGGGTGCGAAAACTCGCTCAGCCGCCACGCCGTCCATTTTGTTAAGAATATCGTAAATAATTGCTAAGCCCGGATACGACATCGCCACTTCATAGACATCGGGAAAGCACAATGCGACAGTTACTTCACACTCTGTCAGGTCTTTTTTGCTCTGGTTTATCTCGCCGCCGATGTATCTTGCTGGCCTGCGAACGAACGGCAGAAACTCTTGCTCGACCCTCTCATCCAATATCGATATCTGTTTTTTACTCATAGCGGCATTATAAATCGCTCCCCGACTATTTTCTATTGATTATCGCCCAATTATCGGTTATCAAATTGCTCTGCAGAAAAGACAGCAAGTCATTTCGACCGAAGTCCCGACTCGTCGGGACGAAACGGAGAAATCTACTAAAAAACAGAACTTGTCCCGAGCCGGGTCGAGGGATTTCTCGACTCGCTTGTGGCTCGCTCGAAATGACGCTCTTAAATGTTTTCTACGAAGCAAATTGATTATTGACTATTTTCTATTTATTATTGTTTGACTTCTCGTCAGTAAAGGTTGCCGAGCGAAAGGTTCTTATATGAACAAAAAAGAGAGCCAGATTCTAATCATAACCATTTGCGTTTTTTTAGTTGTGGCTACGTATTTTTTTTTCAGCCATAAGCAACTGGTCGAAGCCGATAGCGGCTACCGACCGGTTATGGGAACAATCACCCATATCACTGCCATTGCGCCGGACCAGCACACAGCCAATAAATCCATCGAGGTTTCTTTCCAGCAGCTCTGCAACATCGAGACCTTGATGAGCTATCACAGAGATAATTCTGAACTCGCCAACGTCAACCACAATGCCTATAAATCGCCTGTCAAAGTCAGTCCGCAAACCTTTGAGGTCATTCAAAAAGCCATTGAGTTCAGCAAACTCTCTGACGGCGCGTTCGATATCACGGTCGGCCCACTGATGGACCTGTGGCGTTCCGCAGCCGAAGCAAACGCTGTCCCTACCGATGCCGAACTCGCCGAAGTCCGCGCAAAAGTCGGCTACCAAAAACTTATTCTCGATGCGAACAACAAGACCATCCAATTTGCGGTTGAGGGAATGAAGCTGGACCTGGGCGGCATAGCAAAGGGCTACGCAATCGACAAGGCCGTTGAGGCAATGCAAACCTGCGGCTCAACCGGCGGAATGGTCGATGTCGGCGGCAACATCCGCTGCTTCGGCAGACCGCCGAAAGGAAAAACACACTGGCTAATCGGCCTCCAGGACCCCAATGTAATAAATGATAACATTGTCATTCCTGCGCAAGCAGGAATCCAAACAGGCGCGCCTTTATTAGTCTTGAAATTCACCGATGCCGCAGTCGCTACCAGTGGTCATTATCGGCGGTTCGCCTTGATACAAGGCAAAAAGTATAGCCACATAATTGACACAAAAACTGGCTCCAGCAGCGACAAATTAGCCAGCGTAACTATTATCGCTAAAGATGCAACCACCGCCGATGCCCTATCGACCGCCGTTATCGTTCTGGGCGCCGAAAAAGGCCTCGCATTAATCAAAAAAACCCCTCAAACCGAAGCAATTCTGATAACTTCACCGCCGGAATATAAGCTCGTAAGAACCAGCGGCGTAGAAAAATACATCAAGTAATCCGTCGTTGTTCACCTGTGCTCATGCGCTTGCAATTTTTTCACCCCTTGCCCGGTGATGGCTTGACTTACTGGTTGGTCCTCTATACAATAACTCGCGTATGATACCAATTCAAGTTAATTCTTGCGCCAAGCAAACAAACGCCAAGAGCTTAAACATCTGTATAACAAGAAGTTAGAAGCTGTGGATTTTTGCAAGGCGCATTTTTTAATCTCAATTGGTATGATACACCCAGAGCGTTAGAAAGGATATTAAGTGAGCAACAAAGTAAAAACCTCAAATAAAGGTCGTAATCCTGGTTTCATGGAAGAGAATCTGAAAAGACTCAAACCGATTCTCACCCGCAAATTCAAAGTCAAGCGTCTTGGGCTTTTTGGCTCATACATCAGGGGACAGGCACGTCAGTCCAGTGACATCGATATTTTGGTGGAATTCTCCAGAACCATAGACCTGCTCGATTTTGTTGCGCTGGAAAAATATTTAGCAGAGCACACGGGAGCTAAAATTGACCTGGTTTCCATAAAAGCACTCAGACCTGAATTCAGGAGCACAATATTAAACGAGGTTGTCTATATATGAAACGCGACTATAGCGTTTATTTGAGAGATATCCTTCAGTCCTTCCGTAATGCCAGCCAGTTTGTTGAGGAACTGTCTTACGAGAAGTTCATAACCGATAGAAAGACTGTAAGCGCTGTCATCAGAGAGTTGGAAATCGTAGGAGAGGCAACAAAACAAATACCAACATCAATTAAGAAAAAAAATCCGAATATTCCGTGGTCGGATATGGCAGGTATGCGGGATAAACTGATACACTTTTATTTCGGCGTTGATATGGAAATAATCTGGAAAACTGTCAAAGTCCGCATCCCCAAGCTTGAACCGCTGATACAAGATGTCCTTCGCGACCTGGAACAATAGTTCCCCTGCATAGTCAAGCACACCACTCCTATTCCAGCATTGGCAAAGCTAACGATTTATCCCACACACAAACAAAAAGGGCTGCGAGCGTTAGCCCACAGCCCTAACCCAAGTTACGCAGTTTGCGGTTCAAAATAGCCTTAACAAGGCCAAGAAGGCCGATTTTCAGCAAAAGTCGTGACTACATTTTGCAATCTCATCCAGCCGTCGCAGACGCTGCGGCAGGTTCA
>Ga0315279_10007917_pt1 | contig 12996 bp, 14 predicted proteins | sample YL17G06_20_MG_FD_203694 | JGI IMG/M metagenome (GOLD analysis project Ga0315279, IMG submission 203694) | Sediment microbial communities from Yellowstone Lake, YNP, Wyoming, USA - YL17G06_20 | ecosystem: Environmental > Aquatic > Freshwater > Lake > Sediment | place: USA: Wyoming | collected... | reverse complement strand
CAATGCTCTGAAGATGAGCTTGGTCTGCCAGAGTGTGAACGTCGACGGCGTGAAGGGATCGAGGTACGGAGAAGGACCCTCCATATTGACAGTCAACGCAAGGGTCGTTTCTTCTCCTGAGAAGCTAGAGGACGTGGTCAGAAAGGCAGTGGCGACCTCATTAGAGTGTTTCGGTCTGCGGATTGATGGTTTCGAGGACGATTCATTCTCCCCATCCCGCCCCCAGCCTACACACAAGATGGGATGAAACCGATTCGGCCGTCAACACACTTCGTCAGAATCCTCCGATGCAAGCTCCCGATTCCTCGAAACCGATACCAGCTACTTCGATAGCATTTCATGAACTGTTCACTCCAGTCAACATAGCTACGCTCTAGGAGCACAACTTCAAGGAATCTTCCGCCGAAAATGCGATATTTCTGAGATATATTATATATTCACATCACGTAAATGAGAATCGCTTCTGGCGAGGGGGGTTGTATGGTCACCGTGGATGAGATGAATCGCAGGATCCTCAGGCTCCTGGCGACAAATGGTAAGATGACCTACAACGACATAGCATCGAGACTGCGGAGGTCTCCTTCCACCGTCAGGGATCGCATAAGGCGACTGGAAGATGAAAAGGTCATCCTTGGCTACGTGGCCGTGGTCAACACAGAACAGACCGGGATGAAGTCCGACGCCATTGTTTTCGCAAACCCCACGGAAAACGCGACAAGTGAGACCCTGAAGAAACTCAGGGACATCCCTGGCGTCATGGAGGTCTTGTCGGTCAGCGGGGACAGGATGCTTCTGATCCGGATCCATGCGCCAGACAACAGATCCCTCGAAGACATCATCGCCAACAAGATCATTCCGTTGGGTCTTAAGGATGTTGAGGTCCAGATCGTTCTCGAGTCGGTGATGCGGTTCCCGGGCGTATGATGGTACCAAGCCCGCCGCTCATATGAGCGTCGGATCGTAATGGCCCGAGAAAGGACGGTACGTGTTCGGGCAGACCTTGCTGAATGCGCTCCAGTCTCTCGGCGCTTCGACCTTGAACGCCTCCTCGAAGTCCCTGATCAGCTCATCCAGTCTTTGAACGTCATCCTCGATGATATCACCGAAAACCGCCCCTCGGCCGAGCTGGTGATGGGACACTTGCCCCCTGATGAGAATGCTGCCACCGTGCATTCCCGCCCCGATGTTGTGACCGATGGGGAACTTGCCGTTGTCCGGTCCAATCCCAAGGACCGCGATCGTGCCGCCGGCCATATATTCCCCGAGGTAGTCCTTCGCCGTGCCTCCGATCACGATGGCGGGTTTCGCCCCCCCGAACTCCTTCATGTGTATCCCGACCCTGTACCCAGTGTCCCCTTTTATCAGGATCTCGCCGCCCCTTGCCGCAAGGCCGGTCACGTCCCACGCGTTGCCGTGAACGATGATCTTCCCAGAGTTCATCGTGTTCCCCGTCAGGTCCTGCGCGTTCCCGAAGACCTCGATCGTCGAGCCGTCCAGGAAGGCCCCAAGGTTGTTCCCCGGCGTGCCATGGATATCGATCTTCAGATCCGAGCGGGACGACGCCGACCCGATGTACCTCTGTCCGAGGACCCCCTCAAGAACGATCCTCTTGCACTTCGTCATTATGGTCTTTCTGATGATCGCATTCAGCGCGTGATAGTCCAGAGGGTGCCCGAGGCCGTCCCTCCCATCAGCCCGGATGAAGACCGTGTCCCCTTCTACGACGCCGCTCACTTCCACGCCGTTGAACTCATGAGATGAATGACCCTCGACCATCAACGGTTCCTCGGTCTTCACACGATCATCCCCAGCCTTCACCAACGTGCTTTACCCCCATTATCTCCGCTATCTTCGGATTGGCGCCAAAGTACCTCAGACGGTCCCTGTTCCCCACGAGACTCTCCACCGAGTCGATGCCCATCGCGCCGAGCACCTCCTTCAGCTCCTCGTTCCAGGCGCTGAACAGATTCGTCACTCTCACCGCCGCGACGTCGGAATCGAGCCTCGAGGTCAGTTCCGACCTCTGGGTCGCTATGCCCCAGGAGCACAAGCCCCTGTGACACTGCTGACAGACGCGGCAACCCATCGCTACCAGGGCAGCTGTGCAAACCATGACCAGGTCCGCTCCGAGCGCTATGCACTTTATCATGTCCGCGGAGCTCCTGATGCTCCCGCCTGCACAAAGCGTCATCTTGTTCCTCAGCCCCTCCTCCGTCAGGCGCTTGTCCACGACCGCCACGGCGACCTCGATAGGAATACCCGCATGGTCCCTGATGATCCTTGGGGACGAACCAGTTCCGCCCCTGAACCCGTCTATCGTCAGGAAGTCCGCCCCCGCCCTAACGATCCCGGAAGAGACTGCTGCGACATTATGCGTCGCGGCGATCTTGACTCCAATCGGGACGCGGTACTCCGTCGCCTCCTTGAGGACCGCGATCAGCTGCTGGAGATCCTCGATGCTGTAGATGTCATGATGAGGATATGGGGACAGGGCGTCAGTGCCAATGGGTATCATCCTGGTCTGAGAGATCAGGTCGGTGACCTTCTCGCCGGGGAGATGCCCGCCGTGGCCGGGCTTCGCTCCTTGCCCGATCTTTATCTCCACCGTAGCGACCTTGTTCAGATAGTCTGATGTCACACCGAACCTGCCGCTGGCGACCTCGCTGTTGATGTGATCGGCGTAAACGTAGAAATCCGGATGCAGTCCGCCTTCCCCCGAGCCGGCGACGATGTTCAGCTCCTTCGCCGCCATGAACAGCGCCTTCTGCGCGTTGTAGCTGACCGACCCGAGACTGATATGTCCGATCATCACCGGCATGTCCATCGCGACAACGGGGCCGATCTCACTTATAAACGCGAAGCTGTCCTTCTCAGAAACCGTCAGCTTTCCGGACCTCCTCCCGAGGAATGTAATCGTCTCGATCTCCTCCCTGAGCGGGTCTATGGAAGGATTCGTTACCTGGGCCGCGTCAAGAAGTATCTCGTCGAAGATGATAGGATGTTCCACGTCGGTGCCGCAGGAGGAAAGCAGGACGCCGCCGGTGCTCGCCTGAGATATGATGCCCCGCCTGATCCGCTCGGTGAAGTTGGCGTGCGGAGGGAACTGGTCCGGAATGACCTCGATCTCGATGGCGCCCGTCGGGCAGAAGGCGGCGCACCTTCCGCACGCGACGCATCCGCCCGTGGGCGTCACGCGACCGTCGATGAAATCGATTGCCTTGAAGCTGCACTCGGAGACGCATTTCTTACAGCGCTTGCATGATTCGTAATCGATGACCGGCCTGAACCGATCAGGAAGAAGATGACCAATGCTATTCTTGGCGAGGTCAACCGCCGCGTTCATCGCACCACCCCCAAGAAAGGCGGTTCGATCCCAGCGCGGATGACCCCCTTCCCGACCTGCGCGATCATAGGACTTCCCGCGTTCGGGGTCCAGGTCTCCGCTTGTGCATCAATCGACCGTATCGCGCACTCTTCGCTGGCCGCGAACACCATCTTGTGGTCCGGGGAGTCTCCGACGATGAGCGGTCTGAGCTTCTTCCTGTCGGCGAGCGCAATCATAGTGATCTCTGGCTCCCTCCGGCCGACGATGATGCTGAACGGCCCGTTCAAGAAGGCCTCCTTGTACGTAAGCCTGAGAGCGTTCGCGAGCAACCTGCTCTCCGGGTCCATGCGCGATATTTCAGAGTGATGCCAGGGAGCCATGGCGAACGCCGCGGCGGGGATCGGGAGCTCGTGCTTCCGTACCAAGAGGTCCCACATGTACGCGATGACCTCCGTATCCGTGAGAAGCGTGCATTCGTAGCCCGCCATCTCCACGAGTTTCTTGTTGACACCGTAGGACGTGATCTCGCCGTTGTGACACACTGCCCAATCCAGTATGCCGATGGGATGGGCGCCTCCCCACCATCCTGGCGAGTTCGTTGGGAATCTTGAATGCGAGATCCAGAGCTGACCGCTGTACCTCCGAATGTCGTAGAACTCAGATATCTCGTAGGAGTATCCATTCCCCTTGAAGACGGCCATGTCCTTCCCGCTCGAGACACAGAATGCCCCGTCGATGCTCTTGTTGATGTGCATGACCAACTTGACGACGTAGTCCTCCTCACTCAGGCTCGAGTTGCCGCGCCACTCCCTCTTGTCCGCCGGCTTGATGAAGTAACGCCAAACCAAGGGATACGGCGGAGCTAGCGACTGAACCTTCTTCGTGAAGACCCTCTCATCCTTCCTGACATCCGCATGCTCCTTGAGGAACTCCTCGACAAGACACTTCGATTCCTCGTTGTCAAAGAGGACCTGGATGCAGAATTCATCCCTGCGGTCTGGGAAGAGACCGTAACAAGCGTATCCCGCTCCGAGACCGTTCTCCCTCTCGCTCATCGTCGTGAGCATTCTCATTATGCCCTCGCCCGAGATCCTGTCCCCTTGGATCGAGATACAGCCGGCTATGCCACATCCGCCCATCTGGTATCTGAGGTTCGGAGGTCGAGTTGCGAGATGGGTCCTCGGTCTCTCCGGAATTGTCCTCTTTCTGCTGGCTCGAAACATACCGCTCTGGAAAATAGGGTACCCTTGCAGACCTGACATTCAGACAACTCCTCGATGAGAAGGGGCTACCCCGTCCACCTATGCTTCATGCCGACGATGTCCTCGCCAGTAACTGCTTCCAAATGCACTGACGCGGCGGAATCAACCCCAGAGTTCAAGCAGATAACCTCGCACGGTTCACCCGGAATTACCCTTTTACCTCTAGTTAAGGGTTTGTGCTCATTTGAATCCTATGAGAATATTCTTCTACGATATTCGTACCTATTATCAATATGATGAGGACCATGTCCCTATGCATATGAAAATTACGGAATAATCATACGATAATCGTTATGAGAATGCGCAAGCCGCCGGTGAGAAGATTCACCAGAATCCGGTCTCCGTGCACCCGACAACTTCTATATGCCTGAATCCAGATGAAGGTAGTCTGCACGGAGGGCGTGATTGACCGTATCGTATGGCATCGCAATAATGCCCCAACTTCCGGATTTGGACAAGATCCGTCAGTTCCGAGGGCGCCTTGAGCTTTCCCAGAGAGAACTGGCTAACTTGGCAGGTGTTAGCCAATCCCTGATAGCAAAGATTGAGAAGGGCGGCATCGATCCCTCGTATGGTAACATCCGGAAGATATTCGCAGCCTTTGAGAAGGTCATAGACCAAAGAAAGATAGACGGAAAGAAGGTCGGCGCCCACCTTACCGTGGCGGATCTGGCGACCAAAGGCGTCGTCTCCATATCGCCGGATGAGACGATCGGTGAGGCGGTCGACAGAATGTTCAAGGGTCCTTTCACACAGCTCCCAGTGATCTCAGGGGATCGCGTTGTCGGGAGCATAACGGACGACAGGACAAGGGACTACACCATAGAAGAGACAAAGAACGGGCACAGAGCATATGAGAGCGTAATGAGGACCCGTGTCGAGGACATCATGACGGATCCTTTTCCCATCCTCAACGAGGACACCCCTGTCGAGCTGGCCTCTCTCCATCTCCAGATGGAGGAAGCGATACTCGTCTCGCGGAAGGGTGCTGTCGTTGGAATCCTGACCAGTGCAGATTTTCTGAAGTTGGGCCTGAAGCGCTAGGCACGAGACTTTTCCTAGGAGTGATTGTCAGACATCGCAGTGGAAGGGTTCATATTCCCCAGAGAATTGGGGTAATCCTGTGATAAAGAAGCAGACTCTGGAAAGGTTGCTCCAAGGGATACCTCCTTTGGCAAACCCGAGCGTTCAGCTGGAACAGTACTCGACCCCTGCGGACATTGGAGCGGACGTGCTGTTCGAGGCCCTCTCGCACGGAGACATCGAGGGGAGAAAGATGCTGGATCTCGGGTGCGGTAACGGGATGTTCGCCATAGGAGCCGCGATGCTAAGGTCCAATACGTCCGTGGGGGTCGACTTGGATCCGTCTGCCCTCCAACAGGCGAGGAAAAACGCGAACGATCTAGGTGTGAATGTCGAATTCGTCAGGGCCGATGTCGGAAGGTTCTCGGCCCGTGCTGATACAGTCATAATGAATCCCCCGTTCGGGGCGCAGAACAGAGGCGCCGACCGTCCCTTCCTTCTGACTGCCATGTCCGTCGCGGAAGTCGTGTACTCTATCCACATGGCCGAGACGGAGGACTTCCTATTGAGGACGGTCAGGGACTCGGGTTTCAGCGTGGATTTTCAGAAAAGGTATAAATTCGAGATACCTCATATGTTTGCCTTCCACACGAAGACCAAGAAGAATGTTGAGGTCATGTTGCTCTGCGTACGGAAACTGGGTGACCGACGATGAAGGAAAAGAGGAATGTTCTACCAGGCGAAGAAGTGGCCGTTGTTGAGGAGTTCATACCTAGTGAGGGGACCTACGAGGAGAACGGTAAGATATACTCGGCTCTGCTAGGCGAGCTGGAGCTTGATCACGACGAGAAGACCGCGAAGGTTGTCGCGAAGAACCCTCCGGTGACATTGAAGCTCGGAGACAGCGTCTTCTGCGAGGTAACGGACGTGCGAAGCAGCATGGCGATCTGCGAGGTCGTGGCCGTTGAGGGGGAGGAGAGGAACGTTGCCGGCGACACTAATGGCACGATCCACATATCGAAAGTGTCATCCGAGTACACCCAAGAGGTCGGGAGGGAGCTGAGGCCGAGCGACATCATCAGAGCGAAGGTGCTGCAGGTCAAGCCGTCGATACAGCTTTCGACCGTCGGACCGCATCTCGGCGTCGTCAGAGCACTGTGCAAACGCTGCCGCGCGTCGTTGAAGAAAAAGGGCAAGGGACTGTACTGTGAGACCTGCGATCGGACGGAGTACCGAAAGACCGCGGACGACTACAGCGACGTGAAGTTTTAGCCTTCAGGATTCGCGTCCAGATCGACGAGCTGGATATCAGCTTCTGAGACTACGGGAAAAAGAATATATCTGTAATCGATGTTAGGCAGTCGCAGGGAGCGCATGACAAAGACCACAGAGGACCTCGTTTGCGAAGTGAATGACCTGAGAAACGAACTGAGACAAATGAGAGAGATCGTGAACATGCTCTTCAACATAGTCGTTGAAGCAGAGGGTGACGAGGATGACGACTACGCGACCTCAATCGGCCTCGGAGGAGTAGATCAGCCCCGGTTCAACAATTAGAAGACATTCCCTCAATTGATAGATGACACTACGCTGCCAGCTGACTGGCATGCTCGCAGTGACACGATTCTGTTTTTTGCATAGATGCGCTCTTCGCATTCTGGGATCCCGACGGTCTGGACAACCAAATTCTTCCGTTACAGCCACCAGGAACCCGAAGCTTATAGGGAGACAGGCCATTTGGGATTCGGGAGATTGTGAAGAGATTCAAGGTCGTCTGTCTTCTCTCAGGAGGAATCGACTCCCCCGTCGCGGCGTGCTTGATGGGCAGGAGAGGAGCGGACGTAGTCCTCCTCCATATGGACAACAGTCTCGATGAAGGGGATGTCTCAATAGACAAGGCCAAGAATCTCGCACGGGCCATAAGAAGCTCCATCGGGAGAAGCGTCACTCTCTACGTCGCACCTCACAGTAGGAACCAGAGGAAGATATCGGAGACCTGCGATAGGGGATTCCAGTGCGTGCTGTGCAAGATGCTGATGCTGAGGGTCGCGAAAGGGCTCTGCGAGGCGGTCAACGCTGATGCCATCGTCACTGGGGAATCGCTTGGCCAGGTGGCTTCCCAGACCCTGCATAACATAAGGGTGGAGGAGCACTGGCTTGACTTCCCTGTTCTGAGACCTCTCATAGGCATTGACAAGCTCGAGATCGAAGCGATTGCCAAGGAGATAGACACATACGACATATCGATCCGAACTACTGCCCCCTGCCGCTTCGTCCCAAGCAAACCAGTGACGATGGCCAGGGTGGGCAATGTCGCGGAGGAGTGCACGAGGATCGATGTCGAAGAGATGATCAGCTATGCCGTTCAGAGCAGGCAAGAGATTCCATTCGACTAGAATAGCGAACACTTCTTACGGAACGACGAGTCATAAAGCATCGACTTTGTGACACGGTCGATGTACTTCGCCTGGACGATGGAAACGTAAAGAGTGTTCTTCCCGACGGGGATCCTGATATCAGTGTCTTTCGGTGACTTCATCTCGATCGGGAGTATCACTGGGCCGTAACATGAGGTCGAGACTCTATAGTCCTTCCCGTTCATCTTTATGAAATCGATGATCTCCCTGTCGACCTTGATCTCCTTCATGTGGTATTGCGGATTGAGAAGGGCATATATAATCATAACCCGCGAGTTTCCAAAGAAGGAATAGTATTTTATCGCCGCCGATGATTGCCTGACGATGAAGCTGGTCCTGGACACATCTGCCCTGTTCTCGATGCAGGACCTGCCTCCTGACGCGGAGGTGCACACGACCCCTAGCGTCATCGCGGAGTTGGAAAAGTACGGAGACAAGAGGACCGGCTACTGGGAGCATGCGCTGAGGATATCGCATCCCGGGGCGGGTTCGCTTAAGCTGGTGAAGGACGCGGCGGAGAAGACCGGCGATCTCTCGAGGTTGTCCCAAACGGACATTGAAGTGCTTGCCCTGGTGAAGGAGATCGGGGCGACATTGCTGACCGACGACTACTCGATTCAGAACCTCGCGAAGTACATGAACATCAAGTACAAGGCAGTCGGACTCAAGGGGATAAAGAAGCTCGTGAAATGGAAGCTCAGATGCACCGGGTGCGGAAGAATCTGGGACAAGGAGTACCCGGAGTGCCCGGTCTGCGGGAGCCCTTTGAGAACGTCAAGGTCCAGAAAGTGAGGCTGGAAGAGAGGGAGTCGGAGAACACTATGTTATCGACGTCTCAAGTGCTTTTTCGGAGCCTCTCCAAGTAGTCCGTCTCCTCGTACGCAAGATAGGTGTACATGGAATCGAATGGAACGGTCTGGAGCTCGGAAGACTCATCGAACGCCCAGTATACCCATGACCCTGATGTGGATGTCTCCGATACAGGCCGCAATTCACCATTCCGACCGCCATTCGTTGGCCGCATGAGGCATTGTTATGTACAAACAACTAGAACAATCTTTCTATATTAGACATTAATGTGACCTGTAATTCTCTAACTTAGACATAGGCTCATGCCGAAACGAGGACCGGACAATATATCGACAGTCACCAACAGCCAATTCAAGGGAACACTGGCTTGCACCTGATCATGTTCGCCATCCTCCTCTTTCCGAGGAGACTCATCGCCGCTCCGAGCCGCCACTGGCTGCCGAAGCAGAGCGACGCCAGCTTCTTTGTCCTTACGGCCGTTCGAAGCGGCTTCTCGACCCGGTCCCGCCAGGTCTTCTCGTAAGTTGCGAGGGGTTGCCCCTTCAATACGTTCGCGGCGGCCGCCTCTCCAGCCAGTCTCCCGCAGATAATCGCTATGGGGATTCCCCCACCATTGACCGCCATCACGTGCCCCGCTGCGTCCCCAACGAGCAGCCCGTTCCTGGCCGTCGTTCTGATCAGTGGTCCCGACATGGGCACGTATTTCCCCACAGGCTTACTGGTGTACAATCCCTTCCACCGGACGAATCGGTCGAAATAATCGCCGATCCTCTCTCTCGCAAACCCAGGGGACACGCCCGCCCCCACGTTCGCCCCGTCCTTCTTCGGAATGATCCAAGCGTATCCGCCAGGCGCTATGTTCCCGAAGTACATCTCCGGGATCGGCTCGAAGTCACCCTTCGCTTGGGCCGTGATTGCTGGGTAGATGTCCTTGTTCTTAGGGAGACCGAGCGACGAAGCGACCCTGGACAGCGCCCCATCGGCGCCGACAACAACCTTCGCCTTGACCTTGCCCAAAGACGTCACGACCTCCCCGCCTTCGACAGAGAAATACGCACAACCAGTGACGATTCTGGCTCCAGCCTTCTCGGCCTTCGATGCCAGGTATTTGTCGAAACGATCGCGGTCGGTTGTGTACGCAGAGAACGGGATCTCGAACAGCCGCATATTCGGAGAATACAGTTTCAGCCTTTCCATCTTCAGAGACACAAGACTGGCCGGGAAGTCGAAGAGCGAGTCCACTTCCCCAGCGCGAGGGAATATTCTCTTAATCTCCTCAACGGATGGAAGGAACTCACCGCAGGCCACGGGGACGCCGACCTCCTCCTTGCGTTCCACGACCAGAACGTCCGCCCCGTTGAGCGCAGCGTGCTCGGCCGCCGTGCAACCGGCCGGCCCAGCCCCTATCACGACAACGTCAGCGTCCTTCAGATCCTCGGCCATATTTCAGCCTCATATAATAGTGAGCACTAAGAGTCCCTCTCGACAACCACAGTGGCAAGCGTCCGGAAAGAGTCCTTGTATACGGATGGTGCAATGGGTTCGAGACAACGGACCGCCCTGTCCGAGAATTCGCGTGCGTACTTTCTAGCGCTCTCAAGCGCATCAGATCGCGACAACAAGCGCAGGGCCTCTCTCACCTCACCAGGTGTTTTCTCCTTCTTCCTGAAAAGGGTCGATATGCGCTTGCGGTCCACGCCGTCGTTCATCGCCAGTATCAGTGGCAACGTCGGAGTTCCGTCCGAGAAATCCATGCCCTTCGGCTTGCCTAGGGTCGCCTCGCTCCCCACTATGTCGAGAATATCATCTGTGATCTGAAATGCCAACCCGAGGTTCAACCCATAGCTACCCAACGCCTCCACCTGTTTGGATATGCCGCCACCGATGAACGCGCCGACCTTCGCGCCAGCCTCGATCGGTCTGGCCGTCTTGCCTTCGATGATCTTCAGGTAGCTGTCGATCGGTGTTCTCGGGTCTCGGAGATGAGACCTCTGGACCATCTCGCTCTCGGCCATATTCGTGCACGCGTCGGCAAGGTAGTTCACGACGCGACTATCCTGGGGGCCACCGATCTGGAACCCCTTCACGAAGAGAAAATCGCCAGCGACCAATGCCCTATGAACTCCGAACTTCCTGAATGCAGATGCCTTGCCCCTCCTCATCTTCCCGCCGTCGCTTATGTCATCATGGATGAGCGTGGCGCTGTGAATCAGCTCGAAAGCCGCGGCCATGCCGACTATCTTCGATGTGTCGGTTCCGCCGACGGCCTTGAAGGCCAGGATCGCGACGCCTGGACGGATCCTCTTCCCGCCAGAGCCGATCACGTGCATTGAGATCTCGGTGAGAAGCTGCTGCTGAGAGAACACGCTCTTACCGATCGCCTCCTCGACCATCTTGAGCTCCTCGTTGATCGGAGACTCCCAGCGGGCGGGCATGGTTTTTTCGTAACGTCGATTCTGTACTTAACCATTGTTCCCTTCTCATCCTGGCTGCCGAGCCTGAAATGAGTTTTGAAACAGATTGGAGCCCACCGGGTCGGCGGTCGAAATGCTGTCCGATTGCATCGAGGACGGGATGGTTTCTCCTGAAAAGATTATATTCATGGTGCTAGAATAACTGGGTGATATATATGCAAGGAAAGGCGAGAGTTCGAGACTTCGTCGACCGAGACCCCCCGACCGTCGATTATGGCGCGACGCTTGAAGACGTCATCAGAGTCATGCTGAGAAAGGGCAGGACAGGTATCGTCGTCAGAGAGGGCGGCGAGGTCATCGGCGTGATCACTTCGACCGACGTGACGAGGATCATCGTGCAGGGCAAGGACCCCTCAAAAGTCAAGGTCAGAGAGTTTATGACCGCTTGCACGCTCGTGGGTCAGAATCCATGCATCCAGATAAAGGAGGACGGATTCGTGATCGATGCACTCAGATTGATGCTCATCGGAGGGGTCAGTAGAGTACTCGTCGTCGATTTCAAAGGCGACTTCATCGGAACGATCTCGTTCCTTGAAGCCTTAAGGGCATGGGAAGACATCGAGAGCAAGAAGGACTAGGGTTCCTAACCGCTTACGCGAAGAATGCTCTTGCCGCTTGCTGGCACGCGTCTATTACAGGTCCTGGATAGAGACCAATCACTATCGTCGCGATTACCGTCATCAGCACCGCGGCGACCATGGCCTTCGGCAGCTTGAGCCTCTCGGTCGACCCTTCCTCGACATACATGTATTTGATCACGCGGACGTAGTAGTACAAGGACAGGGCGCTGTTCAGCACACCCGCGACCGCCAGCCACACGACCCAATTGTCGATTGGGGCGACGGAGACGTCGACAGCGCTGGAGAACAGCACGAACTTGCTAGCGAATCCAGCCAGTGGAGGTATCCCAGCCAGGGAGAACAGGAGGAGCATCATCGAGAATGCCATCAGGGGCGATCTCTTCGCTAGGCCCTTGTAGTCCGAAAGGGTCTCCCCGATGGCGACCGTCGATAACGTCGCGATTATGATGAACGCGCCTCCCTTCATGAAGGCGTGGGTGATGATGTGGAATATGCCGCCAGCGAGAGCGTAATCGGTACCGATCGGAAGCACTATCAATATGTAACCTGCCTGAGCGATGCTCGAGTAGGCTAGCATCCGTTTGATATTGGTCTGGGAGATTGCGACGAGGTTGCCGAAAGTCATCGTCAGGACGGCGATGATAGCGATCACGAACTGCCACTCCACCCGGATGGCAATCAGCCCGATGAGGAATACCTTGAACAGCGCGACGAACCCCATCTTCTTCGAGCTCGCGGCGAGGAAAGAAGTGATCGTTGTCGGGGCGCCCTCGTACACGTCTGGTGCCCACATGTGGAACGGCACTATCGCGACCTTGAAACCGAACCCCGCCATCAACAGACCGAGCGCGAGGTATATTACCGGATCCATGCTCTCCGTCCCGCCGACCGCTGTGCCGATGTCCTTGAACAGTGTGCTACCGGCGAGACCGTACATCAGCGAAATGCCGTAGAGAGCGATCGCGGACGATATGGCGCCGATGACGAAGTACTTCGTTGCGGCCTCGGCACCCTTCTTGTCCTTCTTCCTGAAGCCGACCAGGGCGTAGGACGATAGGCTCGCGAGCTCGATGCCGATGAACAACGTGATCAGGTCGAGCGATG
>Ga0315279_10007916_pt1 | contig 13002 bp, 11 predicted proteins | sample YL17G06_20_MG_FD_203694 | JGI IMG/M metagenome (GOLD analysis project Ga0315279, IMG submission 203694) | Sediment microbial communities from Yellowstone Lake, YNP, Wyoming, USA - YL17G06_20 | ecosystem: Environmental > Aquatic > Freshwater > Lake > Sediment | place: USA: Wyoming | collected... | reverse complement strand
GTCGATGATCAGCAGCTCGACCGAGGCGAGCTTGGCGAGCAGCTTGTGGTAGGCCCCATCCGCGCGTGCGGCGAGCAACTCCGCGAGCAGCCGGTGGGTCGCGAAGGAGAGCACCTTCATCCCCCGCTGGATCGCCTCATAGCCGATCGCGGTGGCCAAGTGGCTCTTGCCGACGCCGGTGGGCCCGCAGACCAGCCAGTTTTCCTTCGCCGCGATGAAGCCGCAGGTGGCCATCTCCAGCACCAGGGCTTTGTCGAGGGTAGGCGCCGCGGCGAAGTCGAAGTCGGCGAGGGTCTTGAGGTACTCGAAGCCAGCTTCCTTCTGGCGGCGCGCCTGGGTGCGCTGGTGGCGCCGCTCCAACTCGTCCTCGATGAGCAAGGCCAGAAACTCGACCGGGGAAAGCTGCTGCTCTTTGGCCAGCTCAGCCCGCTCCTGCAGGCTGGCGAGCATCCCCGAGAGACGCAGCTCCTTGAGCTTGGGCAAGAGGGGATGGGTCAGCATCGTCCCACCTCCTCGGAGAAGAAGTCACCCGCCGGCCGGGCGTACTCATAGAAGCGCAAATCAGGCTGGAGCGGCCCCGGCTCCAGGGGCACCTGGTCCAGGCCCGCCGCCAGGATACGCTTGAGGCGGCGATAGGTCGCATCACCATAGTGCAAGGCGCGAGCGCAGGCAGCCTCCAGCCGCGCTGGCGAGTAACGCCGCGCCAGCCCGAGCAGCCCCTGGACACTGCGCAGCCGGTCCAGGGGCCGCTCCGCCAGGAGCTGCGCGACCACCTGGGCGCAGTGTGGCCCGATCCTGCCCGCCTGCGCCTGGCAGTACTCCCGGGTGTGGATCAGGTAGTAGGACTTCTCCTGGGGGTAGTGCTCCAGCTTAGTGTGCCGCTCCCCCGGCCGGCGTGCCCGCGGGTGGGTCACCAGCAGCGTCACCCCGTCATAGAGCTGGACGGTGTGCTCGTAGACGTAGGCGTCCAGCTTCCGGCCCACGTGGGCAAAGGGCGCCGAGTAGTAGCTGCCTTCCACTTGCACGTGACAATCTCGGTGCACCTTCACCCCGCGCACTTCCCGCAGCGAAAAAGGCTCCGCGGGCAAAGGCAGTAACGCTGCCTGCTCCTGCTCGTAGAAGCGATGCAGGGGCGGCACGTGGGTGGTGCCATGCTCCCGCACCCCCGCCACTTCCCGCACCCACAGGCGCGCCGCCCGATTCGCCTCGGCGAGATCTGCAGGCTGCTCCGCCGCGAGCAGGTTTCGCTGCACGTAATGCACGCCGTTCTCGGCGATCCCCTTGTGCTGGGGCGTGCGCGGACGACAGGGATGTATTAGGCAGCCGTAATGTTGAGCCAGTTTGCGGTAAGGCTCGGCCAGCTTCTGGTCCTCCAGCGCCGCTTGCAGCACCGCCGCCTTGAGATTGTCGATCACCAACTCCCTGGGGACGCCCCCGAAGCTCTCGAAGGCGCGCTGATGGCAGCCGATCCAGGTCTCCATCTTCTGGTCGAAGACGAACTCCACGTACTGGTGCCGGGAGTAGCACAGCGTCATCACGAAACAGTAGGCTTGCCGCAGTCTGCCAGAGGCAGAGTCCAGTATCCGGCCGGCGCCGCCGAAGTCCACCTGGGCGCACCGGCCCGGGGGCATCTCCAGGCGCACCACCACCTCCTTGCCGCGGGGACGCAGGTGGTGCACGAAGCGGCGCACCGAGCTATAGGAGCCGCAGTAGCCGTGGTGGCGCACCAGCCGCTGGTGGATCGCCACCATCTCCACGCCCTGCTCCAGCAGCCCCATCACCACCTCCCGGTAGGGCTCCACACTCGAGACGCTACTGCTCGGCGGCGAGTAGACCGGCCCCAACTGGGCGAGCACCTCGGCCGCCTCTGGCAAGGGGCGACAAGGGTCCAGATAGCCTTTCGCCGCCGCGAGCTTCCGGTAGCGGCGGATGGTCCTGCGCGAATGTCCCAGGTCCCGACAGATGGCGCGCACGGACTGGCCGGCACGTAACCGATAGATGATGTCCACGATGATCTGCACGCTGAGTCGCTCCATGTCTCCTCCTGACCGATCTCTCAAGTCAGGAGGGAATTCCCCGTGGCAACGACCCAGCTGCTGCGGGCCGGGTGGTACCCACCCCCGATCATGGGTGGTACCCACCCCCGGCGATCACGTGGTACACATGTGGCGACTATGGCCGGTACAGTCTAGCGCGACTGCTGACAGACGGGCTGGATTCTGGCTGCAGGATTCGAAATAGGCATGGGGCTCTACTTCAGCAAACCGATACCCGTGACAGGAGGAACCGCTGGCAACAGCGGCCAACACATACCACGCGAACCGACGCTGTATGAGTGGCGCCGCGAGTTCATCGCCGGGGGGAAGGAGCGCCTCGCTCGGCGGCGCCGCGAACAGGAGAGCCAAACCCAGGAGATCGCGGAGCTCAAGGCCCTGGTGGCGGAACTCACGGTCGCCAACCGGCTCTTAAGAAACTCTCGGAACGCTGAGATTGAGTGCGCAGGTGATGGCGATCATCCAGCAGGAGTTGGGCGCGATCCCAGCCCCGGGGCGCCGAGTGGGGGTGCTGCAGGCGGCGGGAATCAGCCCGGCGACCTACTATCGGCATCTGCAGCCCAAGCTGCCGCGAACGAGGCCCCAGCGGGCGCTTACGTGCGAGGAACGGGCCCTGTGTGAGCGCATCCGGGCCTTGCTGCAACGACACTCGCGTTGGGGGGTATCGCAAGGTGTGGGCGCAGTTGCGCCGAGAAGAGCCGGGGCTGAAGCAGGGTCGGGTGTACCGGCTGATGCGCCAGCGAGGCTGGCTGCAGCCGCGGGGCAAGCGGCCGCCGGCAATGAAGCGGGAGCCCTTTCCCGAGGTCAACGCGCCCAACCAGGTGTGGCAGATGGATGTCAAGGCGGTGGATCTGGGCGATTGGGGCGAGTATCAGACGATCAACGTGGTGGACTATCACAGCCGCTACTGGCTTTGCGGGATACTGGCGGACAACCAGCGGGCGGAGACGCTGGTGAGAACGCTGCAGTTGGCGGTGGAAGAGGCCGAGCGCCTGGGGCGCTGGGAGGAAACCGTGCTGGTAGTGAGCGACAACGGGCCGGGCTTCAAGTCGCGGCTGCTGCGGGAATACATTCGCGCCAGCGAGGGGCGGCTGCGGCATCGGCGCATCCGGCGCGAGACGCCCGAGCACAATGGGCGGGTGGAGCGACTGGCGGGGACGATCGCCTACGAGATCGCGCACCGGCTGGAGGGGCTCGATCCGCTGGAGGCGGGATTGGCGCTGCTCAGTTTCCGTCATGAGTACAACCACGAGCGCCCGCACATGGCGCTGGACTATCGTTTCCCGAGCGAGGCGCACCTCGATCCAATCGGGGCGCGCCCGGAGGTAATTGCGGTCCCTGCGGACCGTCACAACCCGCCGGAGGACTAAAGAAAATCAGCCCTTTTCGATTCTCACTTTTCAACTCAGCAGGACATCGGGCTTTCTTACGTTGGTACTCCAGAGACTGCCTCGCTGGCTGCTCCGCGTTCCCGTGTCAGGTGCCCCCACAATACGCTGGTGGGCTTCGTAAGGCCTCCTGGGTTATCAGTCGTTCAGCGTGGTACTTCACCCGAAGCTTGGACAAGCGCGTCCAAAACACGCCTGGGAGTGATAGACACCATGCATTGCTGGTCTGTGCAGTCGGAACGGTAGCAGGGCGAACACGGCAGCTTCGCGGTTAGCACTTCAGCCAAGCCGTAGGGCTCAAACTCGAACCAGCTAGTTCCACCAAATAGTGCGACTGCTCGAGTGCCCATCGCCACCGCCAGATGAAGAGCCAAGGTGTCGCTGCTAACGAGCGCGGTCAGACGCTCAACAACAGCCGCCAGCTCACGCTTGGTTACGGTTGGCAAGACGGCGATACCCCGGGACTGCGCAGCAAGACGTTCCGCTCGCTCGCGTTCGGCGGGGCCAGCGAGCAACAGTACTCCCACGCCTCGTGTTGTAAGATCCCTTGCTAGATCGAGCACGTGAGTGTCCGGCCAGTGCCTCCCTGCGAATCTGGGCGAGCCTCCTAGGTTGATACCTACCGTGTGCTCGGGAAGTGATAGGCTATCCCAAAGCCCATGCACCGCATGTCTTTCCGCATCCGTCAACTGCACCAGCGAAGTCTCCTTGCGGAATACGTATCCGCAAGCCTCGAACATATACTCCTGGTACGTCTTCCGATTCTCCCGGAACTTGAGCGCGTCGGACAGGCCAAGCTGATACCAATACGCGGCATGGTTGTCTGCCGGCACTGGCTTTCCCTCCGATGAAAGAAGGAAGCCACGCTTCGTTTCGGCGCGACACAAGGTCACTAAGGCGGCACCAAACGGATCATGATCCAGGCCAAAAGCTGTGTCGAAGTGCTCGATTGCACAGAGCACGGATAGGGATCCGGACATAGGCAAGACCCGATCTAGCAGGGGGTTATTCGCTAACAGTTCAGCATTGTCGGGATCGATTACCCAGGTGATATGTGCCTCGGGATGCTCGGTTCGCAATCGGCGTAATAGGCAGGTAGTCCGCACCACGTCACCTCCTGCGCCGAGCTTCACTACGAGAACCCGCGGTCGCGCGGGGGTGTAGCTTCCACACGACCCACACATGCCCATACCGCAGGGCTTCCATCCCGAAAAATGCCTGCAATCTGGTCGAATCACGGCAGTCGTTTACGGCCTTGGATATTCACTTTGCGTTCATGTGCTTCAGGCTGTGCGCGAAGCATGGCCAGAGCGCGTGCCAGCACCACGTCGACGGGTACATGTTCGATGCATCCCCTGTGCAAGCATCGCCGCGGTTCGCGTGGACAACCATAAGGACAGAACGTATTCGCATCGACTATCTGATGGCGTGCACCATATGGTCCTTTCCAGCCCGGATCCCTCGGCCCCGTCACGCATAGCACAGGCACGCCCTGGCTTTCGACTATGTGCATAGTACTACAACGTAACTTTGATTTCAAATTGCCTCGGGTGCGCATATTCCGGTTGCCGAGGCGAATAACAGTCCTGGTCGCAAACAGATGTATGAATTGAACTGCGAATCTTGCCTACCTGTAAGGCTGCAGACCGGGCTCGCGCGCTGGCACAGAGGCGAAGTCGCGTTGTAGTAATAAGCCCGCTATCGTTACCAACAAAGAGGGTGCATTCGGAGAGTGCTGCGGCCGTTTCAGCGATCGAACTACATCCAGCGAGAGAGATCGCCTTGCCCGGCCGCGCCGCTACGAACCGCTCCGCGTCGGCGCGCTCCTTCTCACCCCGCACGACGAGAATGCCGATGTCTTCCTGCGAAGTGAGCGCTCGGCACAGGTCAAGATAACGCGAGGAGGGCCAACACGCGCGAGGATCAGCACCGCCGGCATGTATCCCTACCAGCTTGGAGGGTAGGTGGGCCTCTTGCAGCATCTTTCGAATCCTTAGTCGCGCCGACGCCGAAGGTACAAGGACCATCTCAGGGGTACCACGGGGCAGCCCCAGCACGTCTAACACGCGCATCTGATAATCGATAGCGTGCTCCGCCCGTCGACGAGTGATAACGGTGCGGCGCCAAGTGGCTAACGATGCTGGTAGCTCCCGGTACCAGGTCACCACTCTCAAAGAGGACCTTGGCATAGTAGTGGGTGAGGATGACGCGCTCAGTGACGGCAATGGAGCCATGCTGGCCAACGGCGCCGAAGCGCTGGCTGATGTCCGCCCGCCGCAAGAGCTCGGCGAAGGCGCCGGAGATGAAGACGCCGGAGATGAAGACGCCCTCCTGATCGGTTATGATGTGCTTCGGTGCACCGTAGCGCGCAAAGGCTGATTCGAGCGCGGTGGTGACCCAGCCCGCGTTGGGACCCTCGAGCGGGCAGGTCGTCGTAACCATCCTGGAGCAGTGATCCACTCCCACGAGTACCCAGGTGGGCCAGATGCCCCAGCGCCACACCCGTGTCCGGTCCACGCTCCAGACATGGTTAGGATAGCGGGCGAGGATCTGGCGGGGCTCCTCCTGCTGCTTGTGCACGGCCGGTGATGGGGTTGCTCTCGCCGGCTTGGGGCGCAGCAGGATGTTGCGCCCCGTGGAAGCTGCCACAAAAACGCCCAGGCCCCACAGGGTCATGGCGATGCGGTAGCACCCCCACAGTGGATTCTGCCGGAAGATCTCCCAGATCAGCTCCGCAATCTCCCCCGGCGTCTTGTTCACCGGCTCCCTCGGCTCGTTTCGTCTGCCCAGCTTCCCTTGCTCGAATCCCTGCAGCCACCGCCGTACGCTGGAGCGGGAGACCCCAAGGGTTTTCCCCAGGCGTCGCTGGGGGATCTGAAAGTACTCCATCAGCCAGATGATGCGCAGCCGTTCCATCAGGGGGTAGGGCTTGCGGGTATGCTCCTTTCCCAGCCGGGATTCCAGCACGTCAATGTGCGCCTCCCGCAGTTCGAGCCGGTCCTCCAGCGTGAGCACTCGGGCCTCGAGTTCGGCGATGCGGCTCGCTTCGGCAGCGGCCGTCATCCGCTCCAGCGTGACTCGTCGTTGCCTTCCAGCCCAGCGCGCGCTGATCACCAGAGCGCGGACGATGAGAACAACAGCTGCGGGAAAGACCTCCATGCCAGTTCCGCTCCTCGACGCGAAGGCGGCGCTCAAAGGCGCCGCGCTCTGGCTGGAGATGATACAGGAGCAACGCGGGGCATACAACCCCGGCCCCCTGCAGGCCGGCTTTACGGGCGGTTGACAGGGACACACGGTTGCAGCGCGCATCAAATCGTCTGTGGAGGGGAAATCTGTGTTCCGGCCGTGGATAAGAGTGCCGGCTCGCGAGGCTTCGCCAAAGGCCACGATATTGATGCACGTCATTTGCTGCGAGGTGAGGACGAGGTCGGTATCCACAAACGCGTTAATGGCCAGAACCTCGTCATACTCAAGGCCTGCGCCGTCTGCGATCCCCCTCATTTCCTCGAGATACTCGGGCTCAATATGCGCTTCCAGCCGACGGACGTTTTCAGCAATTCGCTCGAACGGGGTCTCGAACACATCCGCGCTGTGACGCAAGAATCCGTTGAGGAACGCATGGATGTCCGCCTTTAGCTGCTCGCCGTGGCTCCGCCCGAGGTCATATGGTTCGCCAGCTAGAATGGTCAGCCTGCCGAACGTGGCCTGCTGACCTTCTGTCGTCTTGCTCATCTTGACCCCCTCTGTACGCGCCAGCCAGTATTTCGCGGCGTCGATGCTAATTCCTGCTCGTGTTTCCATCCCACCTTGATCGAGGAAGCGCAGGATGCGGGCTGCATTAGGCCGACGGGCTGGATTCTGGCTGCAGGATTCGAAATAGGCATGGGGTTCTACTTCAGCAACCGATACCGTGACTCCTGGGTTATCAGTCGTTCAGCGCAGTAGTTCACCCGAAGCCTGGACAAGCGCGTCTAAGACACGCCTGGGAGTGATAGACGCCAACCATTGCTGGTCTTTGCAGTCGGAACGGTAGCACGGATTATGTCCCAACCGTAGTGTAAGGTTGGGTAGCTCCCTCGCATAAGTTAGGCCGCTACGAGCACCTCGTCAAGCGAAGTCCGCGATTTATCCGCCGGCCTTATGGCGCACTTGTCCTGCGGCCCGGTGGCGCATTGGTCGCTGGGTACTTGGTCATCGTCGAGGGCGGCCTTCAGCATCCACAGATCCCGATGTCCCATGACCTTGCGAAAGCTCTTCTCGGTCTCCAGCGCCGCCGCCGCCGCCCAGCGCAGCGCCTTCTCTCCGTCTTGCCACCGGGTGACGCGGCGAGCGCGTCGCGCCACCCCCGACAGCGAACTCTCAATGACGTTGGTCGTCGCCAGGCATTTTCGCAGCATCGCCGACAGGCCGAGCCGGTTGATGGTGAAGGTTTCTTCCATCCCTTCCCGCAGGCTGGCCGCAGCTTGCGGATAGTTGCGCTCCAGCCACGCGATCTGCGTGCGCAACCGCGCCATGCCCTCCCTCGGCCCCAGCTTCCACGCCACGCGCATCGCCGCCGCAGTCTGCGCTTGCAGCTCCTGGGGCAGGTAGCCGGTGACATTGCGCAGCTTGTGCGCCCGGCAGCGCTGCACCGGGTTGCGCCGACCATACACCGCATCAATCGCCTTGCGCAGCGCCTTGGCGCCGTCGATCACAAACAGCCGCCGCCGGTCCGGCTTCACCCCTCGTTGCACCAGGTCCTCCAGCAAGCGCGTGACCACCACCGCGTTCTCCGTCGCCCCCTCGGCGAGACCCAGCACGTGCTTGCGCCTCTGCGCATCCACTCCCACCGCGCTCACCACCTGGTGGCCACCGAAGTCCTGACCGTCAATGTAGATCACCAGCAGCTCAACCTCGTCGAAGCGCCGCTCACACAGCGCTTGCAGGGCCGCCGCGCTCGCCTCGGCGAACTGGCGGCTGACCGCCGAGCGCGACACCCCGCAGCGGCTCGCGATCTCGGGCAGCACCGCCTGGTAGTCGCGCGTGCTCACCCCGCGCAGAAGGATCGAAAGCAGCTTGCCGCGTAGGCCCGCATCCGCCTGCATCGCCGCATAGGCAGGTATGGTAACTTCCGCCCCCTCGCCCCCGCCCCGGCGGCGCAGCCGGGGCTTGTTCACGCGCACCTTTTGCGCGCCCAGCACCACCACCCCACGCTGGTGGCCGTGGCGGCGCACCTCGCCCGCTCGCTTGCCGGGATGGGGCCGCCCCACCATTCCCTGGGCGGAGACCAAAAGCATCGCCTCCAACGCCGCCCGCCCAACGTGGTTGACCAGTTCCCCGACCGCGAGTCGTCCCTGCTCGAGCAATTCCACCATCGGCACCAGCGCGTGGTTGTGTTCAGCCAAAAACTGGCGCAAGTGCCCACTTCCCTGCGTGGTCGCAATCTGATAAGCTTTGCTCACGGCGGTTCTCTCATTTCAAGGCGAGATTTGGTGCCCGATTCTACCGCCCCGACTTGTTCGGGGCAAGAACCGGGTTGGAGAGAGCCGCCTCAACCTTCAACTATGAATGGGACAACCTTAATGACAACGAACGTTCTGACGGCGTTGAACGAATGCAGTGTTGTGCGGCTTTGCCTGCGGCGGTTTACCGAAGCAGAGAGAGAGTTGCCCCTCCGGCGGGATGACATCCCCAGAGTGAATTGGAGGAGAGTGATGTCCCTTGCGGCAGATGCGCAAGTTCTCGGCATCCTCCTGCATGTTCTGGGAGAGACGGAGCTCCTACCCTTCCTCCCTCCACCTGCCCGGGCGGCCGCGAGGAGAGCTAGCAGTGCGGCTCTTTACTCCCGCACACAGGCGGCAGCCACCCTGGATACTGTGGCGTTGCTCTTCGAACGCGAGAGCATTCCTTGGGTATTGCTGAAGGGATTTGCACACGCCCAGACATTGTTTACCAACATTTCGGAAGTACGTTGGTTCAGTGATGTTGACTTGCTCGTGCCTGATTCGGCTATCGATGGAGCGTGCAGACTGCTCAAGTCACATGGATGGCGGCCCAGGTGTCACCCGAAATTGCGCAATACTTTGCGGCGTAACAGAGGGCACTTTGCCTATACGCATCCGGCTCTCCTCCCAGTCGAGATTCACTGGGACGTGTACAACAGCAAGCTGGTTGGCCGGTTCCCCTGCGGTGACTCGGCGGCGGTGGCGGCCCGTGCTCAAGCCCTGGATGTCCCCGGTCTCAGGATCTTAGTGAAACGCCTATCATTGGAGGACATGCTTCTCGCCATATGTGCCAACATGGTGCTTGGGGACTCTTTCCGACGAGCAGTTGATGCGGTGGAGCTAGTCCTGTTGCTCAGACGCTTCGGTCATCGGCTGGACTGGCCGTACACGCGAGCTATGGCGAAACGGAGCGGAGTGGTGACGATCGTCAGGGCCGCGGCGGAATTCACATCAGCGTTGCTCCAGACTCCGATGCCCCACGAAGAGGAGCTACAGAGGGGATTCGGCTACCGAGCGTCGGACTGGTCTGAAGGCAGAACGAGGGCATTCGCAGCATTGGGGCAGCCACTGGTGAGGCGCGACGGGTGGGGCAGATTCCGGTTTCCTTTCTCCGGATCGGCCTGCGAATACGTGAGGAATACGATTCGAGATTGCCAGCGACTCTTGTTCTGTGCCGGAGTGTTGGACAGACGACGGGACCGACAGAGGGCCTTACGCTTCGTAACCGTCCCGCCCCGTGAATATGTGGCGGCCGGATTGGAGCGAACTGATCCGCTCGTCTTCGCGTACTACCTCGTGCATCCGTTGGCCGTCGCGGCCGCTATCGTCGACCTCCGGCTGGCAGCACTTGTCCCGACCTATCAGCCTAGCTCCGCTGGCCTACCCAGTCAGCACTGCCCGAGAAGCAACAGGGAGTCAGCCTTATGAGCAGGGGGAGGGGGCTTCTCCGCTCCGTGACGATACCTGCGGAATGATTCGCTTCGCTGGGAGACAAGGTGAGAGCGGTCCAGAAGAAGTCTCACGACTCAAGACGGATTGTAGCGCGATGTCAAGGATCCGGCGAGCATGCACCGACAACTAGCCAATGTGCAAATGACGAGTCATCGCACGACTCCTGACCCGACCAAGGCACATGCACCGACCGTGTGCGGATGACCACAATGCCTCGGGAATCTTGTGCATGCTGCGCAGCGGAGACCGCCAGCAAGACCTTTGCTGCGAGCAGGACTCGCCTGGAGCTTGCTGGCGATGCCTGCGGCAGTGCGAAGAAGCGGATGCATGGAAGGCATTCGGGTTGCTCAACACGGTCGGTGGTGGCTAGGAGGCAGTGGTCAAGGCGAGAACCACCCCTAGTGTCCCGGAGAAGCTGCTCAACCCCGTGCTCCGGGCATGCAGTTCGTATGTTGCGCCTCGGTTGGCGGAGTCGGGTGCGGGGAAAAAGACTCGGCACGCTCTTGGCTCTGCCCGGCGTACACCTTCACGAATTCTCCCTCGTTTGGCCCGTAGCCAAATCCGCCATCCAGAGATCCTTCAGTGCTAGTACTTGTTGGCATAAGAACGCGTCAATTCGCTTGACGTGGTCCGAAGCGTCACAAGGATGTCATTCTGAGCCGAAAGGCGAAGAATCTCATACCGGCCGAGATTCTTCACTTCGCTGCGCTACGTTCAGAATGACCGTGATACATACGCGAACTTTCGCAACGAGGTACTAGCTGCTTGCTTTCCTCGAAACCGAACGCTGTTTTCCATCGAAACCGAACGGGGCTTTTCATGAAATCGAACGGTCCGGGAGCGCAGGGCGCTGGATAACCAGGCGCGCCGCCGTACAATCGGCGCATTACGTGTGCGGAGGGAGGGATGGCGCGGAAAGGATTATCCATGCGCAAAGTGCGCGAGATACTGAGGCTGAGATGGGGGATCGGGCTTTCGGTCCACAAAGTTGCTGATTCCTGCCAGGCATCGCCGAGCACGGTGTTGGAGTACGAGCGCCGGGCGCGCGCTGCGGGCCTGAGCTGGCCGCTGCCGGAAAGGATGGATGACGCCGAGCTCGAGCAGTTGGTTCGGAAGAGTGCTGCCAAGCCTGACCACGAGCGGCCGCTGCCGGATATCGAGTGCCTGCTGCAGGAGATGCGCAAGCCGCACGTCACCCTCTACCTGCTATGGATGGAGTACGAGGCCGCCCATCCCGACGGCTATGGCTACACCCAATTCTGGCGCTATTACCGCCAGGCCAAGCAGCAGCTCGAGGTAACATTACGCCAGGAGCACCGGGCGGGCGAGAAGTGGCTAAGCGCCTGCGGCGCCGCCACCCCGGCCCGAAGGGATTAGGGGCCGTGCACTGATTTCGCAGGAGACACCTGCTCTGTCACCGATCCCCGCACCGGGGAGGTGACGTCGGTGCCGATCTTCGTGGCGGTGCTCGGCGCCAGCAACTACACCTATGCCGAAGCGACCGCGGACTTGACCAGGGAGAGCTGGATCGGCGCCCACATCCGCGCGTTGGAGTACTGCGGCGGCGTACCCCAGATCCTGGTGTGCGACAACACGCGTAGCGCCGTGCGCAAGGCCGATCGCTATGAGCCGGATCTCAATCGCGCTTTCGCCGACATGGCGGCGCACCATGGGACGGCCATCATCCCGGCCCGGGTGCGCAAATCGCGGGACAAGGCCAAGGCGGAAGCCGGGGTGCTGGTGGTCGAGCGCTGGATTGTGGCCGCCCTGCCGGGTACCCTCTGGGTGCGCACCTTCTTCAGCCTGCAAGAGCTCAACGCCGCCATCCGCGCGCTGCTGGAGCAGTTGAATGCGCGCCAATGCCGGCCGCCTGGGCGCCAGCCGCCGCGAGTTGTTCGAGAAGCTCGACCGGCCCGCCCTGAGGCCCTTGCCGGCCCAGCGCTACGAGTTCCTGGAGTGGAAGACCGCCAAGGTCGGCATTGACTATCACATCGCGGTCGGCAAGCACTGTTACAGCATGCCTTACCAACTGGTGGGCCAACAGGTGGAGGTGCGCGTGAGCGCCACCACGGTGGAGATCCTGCACAAAAACCGCCGCGTCGGCTCTCACCTGCGCAGCCAGCGCGAAGGCGGCTTCACCACCCAGACCGAGGATATGCCCAAAAGCCACCAGCGCCACCTGGAGTGGACGCCCTCGCGCATCATCCATTGGGCGCAACAGACCGGCCCCCACACCGGCGCCCTGGTGGAGCGCATCTTGGTCGCCAAGCCTCATCCCGAGATGGGCTATCGCTCCTGCCTGGGCATCATGCGTCTGGGCCGCCAATACAGCGCCGAGCGCCTGGAAGCCGCCGCCGCGGGGCGCTCAAGATCAATGCCGTCTCATACCAGAGCGTGAAGTCCATCCTGCAGTGCGGCCTTGATCAAGTCCCAGCGCCGTCTGAGCGGCTGCCGCCGGTGTTGCCGGACCACCCCAATCTGCGCGGCCGCGGCTACTACCAGCACTGAGACCTACTATGACTTGTCAAGCCGTTGCACACTCCGGACAGGGGACCCGTCGTGACCGCTCGCAGTAGTCCGGGTCATAGGCACAGTCGTGTAGGCATAGGTAGTAGATCAGATGGG
>Ga0315279_10007915_pt1 | contig 13004 bp, 13 predicted proteins | sample YL17G06_20_MG_FD_203694 | JGI IMG/M metagenome (GOLD analysis project Ga0315279, IMG submission 203694) | Sediment microbial communities from Yellowstone Lake, YNP, Wyoming, USA - YL17G06_20 | ecosystem: Environmental > Aquatic > Freshwater > Lake > Sediment | place: USA: Wyoming | collected... | reverse complement strand
TTTTCAAGGCAATCGGAGGGGCTGAATTAAATCAGCCCCTCCCCTATATATTCTTATTCCTGAGGAATTACGAATTCCTGCTTGGGATAAATCAGATCCGGGTCCTTAATTTTGTCTTTGTTCGCCTCAAAGATCTGCGGCCACATTTTAGCGTTGTTATACACGGATATGTACGAAGCGATCATCCAGAGACAGTCGCCCGGGAAAACTGAATATTGCTCGTAATTCGGGATGAGTAATACCCAGTTCGGATAGATCAGGTTGGGATCCTTGATCTTATCTTTGTTCACTTCAAAAATGGTCGGCCATTTTTTGCCGTCGCTGTAGATGGTCCGCATCCCGGCAATTTTGGACAACCAGTCGCCTTCGACGACCTTATAACGGCCGTACTGGCAAAGTTTCCAGGTTTCTTTTAACTGAGTGATCTTAGCCTGGAGTTCATCCCTTTTGGTTTCCAGGTTCGCGATTTCGGCCTTCAAGGCATCGGCTTTGGCCTGGAGCTCGGATATTTTGGCTTCGGCCTGCGCGAGTTTCTCGCGCACCACCAGCAACTCGTCTTGAGCCTGCTTCTCCGTCAATTTTTCCTGAGCGAAACCGACTGCGGGAATAAGCAAGGCGACGATCAATGCGAGGTATAACATTTTTTTCATTTTCATCCTCCTTACTTTTTGCAGCGGGTATCGATCTTATTCTGCAGGTCTTCAACCTGTTTAGTCAGGTCGGCGATTTCCTGATCGAGCGGAGCTTTCTTGGCTTCCAGGGCAGAGATATCAGACTCGAGTTGGCTGATTTTCGCGTTCGCGGATTCCAATGCCGCGCGAGCTTCACTAAGGGCATTCATCGTCTCCTTCTTCGCCATTTTCGATCCGCAACCAATTATCAAAACGGCAAAAAGGAGCATTATGATGAGTTTTCTCATAACACCACCTCCTTATAGGCAAGTTTCATTTTAAATAATATCCATAATAGCTTCGATGTCAAGACCTTTGATTATCCCCTGAGGGAACCGGACGCGGATGATGTTGACTTTTCCCTTTTCCTGGTTAAAATGAAAAGGTATGGAAAACTGCGCAATTATCGTCGCTGCCGGCCGCGGTAAACGGTTCGGCGGTTATAAACAATTCCATAAATACCGGGGCCGTCATCTAATATATTATACCTTGCGTGCATTTGAAAGATCCCGACTCATAAACACCGTGGTCCTGGTCGTACCGAAAGGCATGATCCCCTTTTCTCAATCGTTCGTAAAACGTCACGGTTTTCACAAAGTCAAGACGATCGTCCCCGGCGGCAAGCGGCGTCAAGACTCGGTAAAAAACGGTTTTCAAGCAGTGGACCGGTCTGCCGCTTGCGTCGTAATCCATGACGGCGCGCGGCCCGCAGTCACTCCCGCTTTGCTGGGTAAAGGCATAAGGCTCTGCCGTAAATATCCGGCGGTTATTTTCGGCCTGCCGGTCACCGACACGGTTAAAACCGTTCGCGGCCATCGGGTTCTCACCACTCTCGACCGGGATGGAATATTTTTGATCCAGACCCCCCAATTTTTCCGGGTTAATTTGCTTGCCCGTGCGTATACCCGGGTGAATTTCCAAAGGAATTATACCGATGAAGCCGGACTGATCGAGGCCGCGGGTTTTCCGGTATATCATTTTTTAGGCGACCGGAAAAATATTAAGATCACCGACCGCGACGATCTCCGACGGCTCAAAGGCCGCCTGTGAAAAAGGTTATCATCCTGGGTTCCACCGGGACGATCGGCCGCAACACGATCGCCGTCGTCCGAAGGCTCAAAGGTTATGAAGTGATCGGATTGGCCGCATATCAGAACGTAGGTCGGCTGGCCGAACAGGTCTCCGCATTAAAACCCCGCTACGCGGCGCTTATCGCGGGAGGTTCGAGCTCCTTGAGCGTTCCCTCGCGGATCGGGACCCGTCTTTACTTCGGCGTGGACGGTTTGCGGGAACTGGTCGAGAAAAGCCGGGCCGACATCATGGTCTGCGCCCTGTCCAGCACGGTCGGCGTCACCGCCGTGATCAAGGGGATAGAATCCGGCATGCGGATCTGCCTGGCAACCAAGGAAATCCTGGTCAGCTTCGGAGAGATCATCATGAAACTGGTCCAGCGCCACCGAACCAAGCTGATCCCGGTCGACAGCGAGCATTCGGCCATATACCAATGCCTCCGGGGCGAATCTCCGGCGTCGGTTAGGAATATTTTTCTAACCGCCAGCGGCGGGCCTTTCCTGAACCGAAAAGATATCCGGCACGTTCGGAAGTCCGAGGTGCTCCGGCATCCGGTTTGGGAAATGGGTCAAAAGATAACCGTCGATTCCGCGACCATGATGAACAAAGGACTGGAGATCATTGAAGCTCATTATCTTTTCAGCCTGCCTCCGGAAAAGATCAAAGTTGTGATCCATCCTGAAGCCATTTGCCACTCTCTGGTTCAATTCGTCGACGGCAGCATTAAAGCGCAATTCTCGTATCCGGATATGAAATTACCGATCCAGTACGCTTTGACCGAGCCGGACCGACAGAAGTCGGCGATCCGACATATCGATATGAGATATTTTCATAAATTAAGATTCTTGGAACCGGATTTCAGAAAATTTCCGGCGCTCAATTTATCCTACCGGGCGTTAGGTACCGGGAAAAGCATGCCGGCGGTACTCAATGGAGCAAACGCCGAAGCGGTTAAATTATTCCTCGAAGATCGGCTTAAATTCTCCGATATACCGAAAGTTATTGAAAAAACGTTGAAAGCGCATAAACCGAAAAAAGGTGGAATATCAGATTATATCGCGGCTGAAAAATGGGCGCATAATTATGTTCGTTCAATTATTAATTAAGGAGGTTGATTGATCCTACTCACGATTATTTCTTTATTCATCATCCTCGCTTTTTGTATTTCGATACATGAGTTAGGTCATTTTCTTACGGCAAAACTTTTAAAAATACCTGTTGAAAAATTCTCCCTCGGTTTTGGTCCCCCCATCATTCGAAAACAAATTGGTGAAACTGATTTCCGGATTGCTTACTTTCCTCTCGGCGGTTACGTTAAATTTTTTGGTGACGATGAAGGCGTTGTTGTAAAACCGTCTCCCTCCGCTTCTGACACCCAGCCTCCTGTATCACAACCTGAATCGTTGACTAAAAATATGTGTACCGAATTCTATGATGAACCTATTTGGAAACGGATTGCGGTCGTCTTCATTGGTCCGATATTTAACATTATATCCGCCTTCATTTTATTTTTTATTATATTAATTATTTATGGAATACCGACAATCCCCTACTCAAAAATTGTTGTTACGAAAGGGAGCGCTTCCGATTCCGTTGGTTTTATTACTGGAGATTCAATAATTTCCATTAACGACATTAATATATCATCTTGGGATCAATTCGATGCATTATTAAGTAATAATACCGAAGAAAAAAGGATCCGCTTGATAAGAAATAATTCGGTTCTGGATTTCAATTTCACTCCTCCTTATCCAGACTCTAGCGGAATCTCACCGTTAATCCCGCCCATAATTGGAGACGTAAAATATAACGGACCCGCCTATCGAGCCGGCATAAGAGAAGGAGATGAAATCATAAGTATTGACAATCAACATATAAAAACCTGGGAGGAATTTCAAAAAATAATATATCAATCAGCCCGAAAGATTGTTTCTTTAAAATGGAATCATAAGGGAGAAATTAAAATTAGTAATATCACGCCGGTGGCCGTGTTTAATCCGATCCTCAATGACACAGTTGGCATGATTCAAGTATCCGGAGCGGTAAATAGAATTTATATTTCACCAATCAAATCAATTGCATTATCATGGCGCTATGGAGTGACAATTACGGGGACAACAATAACTATTTTTTATAAACTTATCACTCGAAAGGTATCAGTAAGGAATCTGGGCGGGCCAATATCAATAGCTCAGATGGGTGGTGAAGCAGCGAGTTGGGGATTGGAACGCCTGTTTGAATTGATAGCAATTATTTCAATCAATCTAGGTATTGTCAATTTATTTCCCCTCCCCGCATTTGACGGTGGACAAATCCTAATTGCGCTTTTTGAAGGTATCCGACGGAAAAGGCTGTCCCGTAAAACGCGCCTTGTATTGCAACAGATCGGTTACGCGCTCATTCTTCTTTTGATTATTCTTGTGATGTATAATGATATCACGCGATTAATTCGTTAATTTAGGTAGAATTAACATGAAGATATGAAAGTAATCTATTTTAACCCGGCCACCGTCGCCCGCCGGTTCACGCCGTTCGAGGCGCTCAAAGGCAGCACTTTTTTCCGGCGGACGGACTTCGACGCCCTGCGTCTCGCTTACCTGTGCCGTCATCATGAATTTTTCTATTACGACGAACAGATCGCAGACCAGCCAAAGGTCAAACCCGATATCGTGCTCATGAACGTCCCGCTCAACCTGGCCGGTTATGTCGACCAGGCACTCAAGGAAAAATGGCCGGAACCGACAACCACGGTTTTATGCGGCGTCTACCCCACCTTATTCCCCAACGACGCAAAACGATCAGCAAACGCAGTGATCGTCGGCGACGTGACCGTAAGCTGGCCGACGCTGATGGCCGATCATACCCGGAAAAAAATGGGCCGAGTCTACCGTGACCGCGTCGGGGTTAGTTTCAAAACCAACCGCGGCCTTGAAGGCCAATACGGTTTTACATCCGCATTTTCCCAGCTGCGCACCGCCTACGGCTGCCATTGCCCTCCCAAGCAGAGGGATTATTGCCCGGAGGGGATCCTTTATTCGACCCCGGTTATCTGTCCGGTCGAGAATATCGTCGAGGAGATCGCGCGGATACGAAGAAAAACCATATATATATTGGATGACGATTTTCTATTCGACCCGGGCCGGGCAATAAAAATCCTGGAACGTTGTTGGGTTTATAAAAAAAGATGGATATTCCAAACCGGACCCCGGATTTTCGAACTAACCAACGTCCTTCCCATCTTCCAGGAAAACGGCGTCCGGATCATTTACCTTAAGGAAGGATGGCTAGGCAACGACCTTGCTAAAAAAATCGCCGATAATTCGTTTATCAAACAGATCGAACACCAGATCAACATGATTCACGGCCACCGGATCGCAGTCGGAGCGAAAGTCCGCCTCGGTTTCGAAGGCGAGGATAAAGCCTTTTACAAGGTTTTACTTAAATTCCTAATCAATATCAACCTCGACTTCATCGAGGTCTCGACGCAGACGCCCCTTCCCCTGACGCCGACCTACCAGCAGTATAAAAAATCAGGACGGATCGCTCCGGACCTGGCCCTTTTTGACCAGTGGTCGCCGGTCGTGAAGTTGGACAGCCTTTCCCCCCAGGAACTATACGCGGAAATGGAGAAAACGCGCGATTACTTTTATTCCTGGGATTCGATCATAAAAAGGAATTTATTGGTCTCTCAGAAATTGGGAATCTACAATACGACCTTCTACCTGCTCCTGCCCAACCTTTCCTACCGCAATAATTTTCTGGAAAAAATCGGATATCCGCCTTAATCTAGAACATCCGCCTACATGCTCACGCGCAGGCGTTTAAGCATCGCCGCGTTAGCCCTGCGCTCGAATGCATCATCGAGCGGCTGTAATTCCTCTTTGGTCCCCTGACGCTTCAAGGCCAGGCCGATCATTCGGTCGGCCAGGTCCGGATTTTTCGGCAGCAGCGGTCCGTGCAGGTAAGTGCCGAAAACGTTCTTGTAGTGTAAACCCTCCCCCCCGTCCACGCCATTATTCCCATAACCCCGCAGCACCCGTCCCAAAGGGTTCAGCTTACCGATAAAGGTCTGTCCGGAATGGTTCTCAAAACCCACGACCGCGATCGACTTTTCGACAAGCCGGATCTCGATCGCGATGTTGCCGACGAGCCTGCGGGTACCGGCGATCGTATGAAAATCGATCAGCCCGAGACCTGGTATTTCGCGTCCGTCGAGCGTCCGGTAGAATTTTCCCAATAACTGGTACCCGCCGCAGATCGCGAGGGTTACGAGACCGCCCTCGATGACCCGATTCAGTTCCGGGGCGCGGCGTTCCAGGTCGTCGGTGATGATATTCTGCTCGCGGTCCGAACCGCCGCCGAGGAAAAGAATGTCGATCTTGGAAAAATCGATCGATTCGCCCATGGTCACTTCCCGGACCTGGACCGGCAGGCCGCGCCACTCGCAGCGCCGGACCAAGGTAATTATGTTACCCCGGTCGCCGTACAGGTTGAGAAGTTCCGGATATAAGTGGCAGATCGTTAGCACGTTAACTCCGGCATTCCTGGCGCAGTTGTTTTTCCACGGGCCAGAGCGCGGTATAAGTGGCTAGGAAAAACGCGGACCGGCCGCCACCCAACAGGATTTTTCGAACCGCGGTCCGGTAGTCGGGGATCGCTTCGATCTTATCTTTAGGGATGCCGGCGTATTTCAACCGGAGCGCCATATCCTCGGCCCGTACGCCGGAGCAGACGAAATGCCGGATGGCATCGGCCCGTTCCAGCGCTTCAAAATCGACATCCCAGATCCAGGAAATGTCCTTCCCGTCCGCGTCGTTATCGTTCAGGCCGATGAAAACGTCGAACGGTTCCTGACGCTGAACGAGAAAATTTATGTTTTCGTTGAAGCCGGCCGGATTTTTCACCAGGTTAAGCCGCACCGGTTTGCCGTGAAATTCGAAATCCTGCATGCGCCCGGTCGGCGCGGAATAATGACCAAGGGCTTTTATCAAATGCTTATTGGATAAGCCCAAAACCTGGCCGGCCGCGAACGCCGCCAGGCAGTTGTATACGTTGTAAAGACCGGCCTGAGGCAAGGTCACACGGCTCGTCCCGCCGGGAGTTTTAACTTGGCATGCGAACTTGCCTTCGCTCCCGACCATACCCTTGATATCGATATCGACCGGGGGCCGGGAAAAACCGCAGGCCGGACAAGCGTAGTCGCCGAGCTGGCTATAATGATAGAAACGGTAATCGAAGCGGGCACCGCAAACGGGACAAAAACGAGCCTCCCGCGTGAGAGTTTGGCTGTCTAAGCCGGGTAGCGGTTCGGTGATCCCAAAATAAACTCGATCCTTAAAATTTCGCCCGAGCTGGGCGACCAGCGGATCGTCCGCGTTGAGCACGAGATACAAATCAGGGATTTTTGAGACGCTGGTTTTAATCAGACTCACGATCTTATCGATCTCCCAGTAGCGGTCGAGCTGATCCCGGAAAAAATTGTTCACGACCACGACTCTCGGCCGTACCGCTTCAACGATCATGGGAAAGGCCGCCTCGTCGGCTTCCAGGCAGGCCCAATCAAATCCCCGGATAAAACCGCTGGGTCCCGAGCTCCGGATGAAAGCCGTGACCACACCCCGAAGCAGGTTGGCGCCTTCCCGGTTGGCGACAACCCGAAAACCGGCGGCTTCCAGCCCCTGAACAAGCATGTTGTTCGTAGTCGTCTTACCGTTGGTCCCGGTGACGACCACGGATCCCCGGCGTAGTTGGGATGCGAAATGCTTGAGCAATCCGGGATAAACCCGGAGCGCGATCATCCCGGGCAGCGACGATCCTTTCCGCCCGGTCAGCCGGCTCATGAGACCGGCGGCCTTACCGGCCCACACCGCCGTAGCGATGCGGATTTTCCGCGCGATCCCGTTCATAATCACGGGATTATATAGGCAGATCGGGCTTATGTCAAGCCGCGTCCCGCAGGGATCATCGGATCAAGACTAAAGATTGCTTTTCCTTTACACCGTTAACAACGGTTTCGCAGAAATAAACACCGGCCGGCACGACTTGACCGGCTTGGTCCGTGCCGTCCCAAGCAAGGGCTGAGGGATTAGGGCTTAGGGCATAGTAAAAATATTTCACCAAACGACCGGATATGTCGTATATTTTTAATGCTATGCTCTTAGCAGTTTGCCCTATGCCCGGGTTGAATTTAAATTCAACCCGGCGGCGCGCGGGATTCGGACATATCGTAACAATCCCGTTGCCTGGCTGGCCAACCCTCACCGGTCCGTCGTCGACGATCCCAATCGCGTAGGAAATCACCTTTATTGAATCCAACCAGAAATAGCGGTTCGAACTGCCCTGCCCCGCGTTTGGACGGTCATCCAACCGGAATCTCAACCGAGCCCCGCGATAACCGTTGAAGGGAACGAGAGAAATCCGGGCGATGGCCCATGTGTTGGATTGGCCGGCCGTGCCGAGCTTCCATAAGCCGCACCAGCCGGACGAATCGTCGCGGATCGCAACGGATATCGTGTCGTCCGGACCCATGTTCTGACTGTTGACCGAGAACCGGTACCAGAAAGACAGGCTTTCCACGCCGACTGCGGTCTCAAGGTCGAGCGCCAGCGTGACGAGTTCGGAAAAACCCTGGCGTAGGGTATCGGTCGGTTTGTAGGTCAGTACGCGCGCGTGGTGCGAATCCGGATTAGCACCTGATGTCTGGTAGCGGATCCAGTAGCTCATGGTGGTGTCGGAGCGTGTTGTATCCCAGCCCGCCGGCGGGAAAGCGGATGTAGAAAAACTCTCCACGAGCACCGGGGTCTGGGCGAAAAAAACGAACGGAACAACGAATAAACATAAACTCCCCATGATAATACCTCCTTACGGGGAAATTATATTTATTTATTTTTGATTGTCAATCGTCGGAACTACAAAACCGAGGGTCAGCTTTGCTTTTTTAAGATCGCCCGGCGCGGACCGGAAATGAGTTTAAAAAAAGATATCACCTGCAGGAATGTGTCCTGGTCCGGAACCACGCCGAGCAGAAAATCCTTCGCCTTGACGATATCGGGGAACGGCAGCAGTTCCTCGGCGGCGATAATGCCGAATACACGCAAGACCTTGAATCCGATCGGCCGGTCTTCGATCCGGGAAACGATGACTTCGAACGACTCGGAAGAGACAATCTCGAGAAATTCCGGGAGGTTATAAAGCGGGACCTTTACTCCCCGCAGATCAAAAGCACCGAGGACGTTCTTTAGGGACTTTTCCGGGGCCACCACTTCCCGAGGCCGGACGATCTCGGTAACCTCCGTGATCGGAGCGGCGAACGCGATATCACCGACCGCGAATTTCAGATAATAATCCATTATTTCGTCGACTTAAGCAGGTCGTCAAGTTTGTTGGCGACCGAAGCCAGGACCTGCGCGGTGGACGTGAACTCTTCCATGGATGCGGTCTGCTGCTCGACCGCAGCCGATACTTCCTCGGTCGCGGCCGCGGTATCGCCTGCGACCTGAGCCACCTGCTCGACCTGCTTGACGAGTTCCTTAGTGTTGTCGGACTGGTGGACGGCCGCTTCACTGATCCGGAGGATCATGTCGGTGACCAGGTCCACGGCTTTGACGATGCCGGTGAATTCTTCCTCGGTTTGGGTCGCGAGATCGTTGGCCTCGATGATCCGGTCCCGCTCCGAACCCAGGAGGTTGTTCAGATCCTGGGTCGTTTTGTTGATCTCCGAGATCAGGCTCTCGACCGTGGCCGACGAGCGTTGGGTTTCGTTCGCCAGGTTGCGGATCTCGTCCGCGACCACCGCGAAACCGCGCCCCTGCTCGCCGACGCGCGCGGCTTCGATCGCCGCGTTGAGGGCCAGGAGGTCTGTCTGTTCGGTGATGCCGCGGATGATGTCGAGGATTTTCTTGATCTCGATCGCCTGATCGCGGAGGATGGACATTTTCTCCTCGATGAATTTGGTCTGCTCGAAAACGTCCTTTAGGATCTTCGCGACGTTGACCGAATAGTTCATGCCCTGCTTGGCCGAATCCGTGGTCCGGCGCGAGGAGACCGAGGCCATTTTGACCTGGGACGATATGTTGCTCGTCAGGTTGCTCAGTTCCTCGATCGATCGGGCGATGGTCGTGATCGAGCTCGATTGTTCCTGCGAACCTTTGGAAATGTGCTGGATGGTTGACGACACTTCCTCGAGCGAAGCGTTCATTTCTTCGGAGGCGGAAGAAAGCCCTTCCGAGGATGATTTGATGTTGGCACCGACCTCCGACATCTCGCTGAACGATTTTTCGAGGCGGATGAAATATTCCTTGATGTAATCGTAAATCTTGCCGACGATCGGGATGCGGATATCGATCTTATCCAGTTCGGTGTAACCCCGGCTTATGGACTCGGATATGGCCCGCGCCGCACGCTGGATCGGAGCGGTCACGAAAATTCCGAGCAGGCAGGAGACCACCAGGAGGAAAATGCACAGCTGGACGGAGTCCAGTATCGCCAGGCGGAGGTACATCAGGATCAAAAAGGCCGAAAAAGAGAAAAAGGTCAAGGCCAGTTCCAGGGGATATTCAAAACCCCGATCGGAGAACCGGCGAAAGAACAACCGGCTGGCGTGGTACACGATTACGGTCGAGAGCAGGCCGGTGATTATACCGAAGAGTAAGAGCTGGGCTATTTGGCCGGGACCCACCCGTCCGAGGAGGCCGGAGAGGACACTGGCGGCAACGATACCCACGAGATAGAGCACGGAAGACAAGATCAGGCTTAAGTTTTTACCGAAGAATACGTTACCGCCCGCAAGCAGGGCGGAAAAAATCAGGTAATAAACGTAGATCTTCGTCCAGTATCCATATTTCATGGTCAAAAAGAATATCCCGATCACGCCCGCCGCGAAACCAAGGATCGGGATGAAAAAATTATTTTTCTTCATTTTCCATCCTCCATTCGGTTAACACTTCGAGAGTCGGCTCCGGTTTTAATATGCCGATGAATTTATCTTTGAACCAAAAAATACTTTCCAGAAATTTCATTTCCTCCTTGGTGTAGAACCCGGGCAGGGGATAAAGCCGGCCGGTTTCGGCATTGACGATCTCCACGTCGGAATCGACGAGGAATCCGATCTTGGCGCGGCCGACGGTGGTGATCAGGCAAGAAACGATCTCGGCTTTCACCTCGGGTTCGTTAAGCAGTTTCCTCATGTCCACCACGGGCAGGGATTCGCCCCGCAGGTTCGTCACGCCCGCGAACGCCGCGGGCAGATGGGGTACCGGTATGACGTCGAAATCGTGCAATATCTCCATGATCGAATTCAGGTCGATGCCGAACCATTCCCCACCCACCAGGAACACCGCGAAATTACGCTCATTACCCCCGGCTCGTCCGGTCCGGACCGCAACCGAGGATTTTTTTGAAACAGACGGAACTTTTTTAGCGGTCGTTTGGGCGGCATCATTCTTAACCGGGACCTCCGCGGTGGACCCTTTCCGGACTTCGGAACCTTTTTTGCTCGGTGCGGGGATCGGTTTTTCAGAAACCGGTGTTTTTCCCTTTCCTTCCGGAGATGGATCGGTTTTTACTTTTTCGCTCGCCGGTTTGTCTTTGCCTTTGGGTTTGTAAAAATCACGGAATCTTAAAGCCATCAGTCACCCATTTCCTTAAAGGTTTCTTCAACGACAAATTCGTCCACCGCGTCTTTCTTCATCATGCAACCGGCGTAAAGCGCGTTGGTGGCGATCGTGTTAATCAGGCGGGGTATTCCCCGGCTGCATTTGAAGATCATGGGCAACGCGGTCTTGGTGAAGACCGGTTTCCGGGCCTGAGCGATCTTCATGCGGTGGCCGATATAAGCACGGGTTTCCTCTTCGTTCAATCCTTTGAGATGATAACGGACGTTGATCCGCTGGTTCAGCTGCTCCAGCTCCTTAATCCGCTTTTTGAGCTCGGGTTGGCCGAAGAGCACGATCTGTAAGAGTTTTTTCCGAGTATCTTCGAAATTCAGCAGCAACCTGATCTCTTCCAGAATTCGTGTCGAAATAGCCTGAGCCTCATCGATCAGGAGGACCGGCGTGATATTGTTTTCATTCTTTTCTAAAAGTAACTTGTGCAGGGCGGCGAGGATTTTGTTCCGGTACCGGGGGACCTCGTTTAATCCGAACCCGGTCGCCACCGAATTGAGGAGCTGACTGGGCGACAGCCGGGGGTTGATCAAGCTCACCGTGAGGAAACGGTCCGGGTCCAGCTTCTCAAGGAGATTGTGCACGAGGAGGGTCTTCCCACAGCCGATCTCCCCGACGATCATGGTAATGCCGCCTTTGACTTCCTCCAGGTTGTAGAGGATCCGGCCCTGGGCCTCCATAAAATCTTCGGATTCAAAAAGGTATTTAGTGTCGGGCGTGTTTAAAAAGGGCTTTTCCTTAAGTCCCCAGTATTCTTCGATGTTCATAAATAATTATCCACAAATTTCATTTTTTGTCAACCTTGTCCCATTAAATACGCGCCGCGGTTCCCGGCCAGTTCTTTTTTGTGGCGGGCCGCTTCCTTACCCTTGCGCGTGTATTTTTTCCGATCGCGGAACACCCGGGTCGGTTTATGGGGTAAACGACGTTTGTATCGGGGTTTGACTTTTATCGTCGGTTTGGGTTTTTGGGCCATATCTTTCCCGAACGGGATACAATTACTGCTTGATGTTTTCGAACTTACCCTTGCGCTTGTTTTTCCGGACGTCGTCCCAGGGGAAGATGCCGCCGTTCATGCATATGTAAACACCGTTCGGTAAGAGCTGGACCGCGACGATGCTTGCCGCGAAATTGAAAGCCGCGTCGGACTGGCGAAGCATGTAAGGGATCAAGGCGCCGGTAAGAATGATCGTCTTCGCCAGGTTTGCGCGGCCCAGGACGATCGCGGTCTTGACCATTGTGTCCGTGCCGTGGGTGATGATGATATGTTCTTCAACGGACCGGCGGCACGCGTCCATGATCTTCGCGCGGTCGGCTTCCCGCATATGCAGGCTGTCGATCAGCTGGTTTAATTCGAGCGTGATCGGCAGCTTGCATCGGCCGTCCTTCAGGATGTCGGGGAGGTGGGTATCGTTGAAGGTCAGCTTGCCTTCAAGCTCGTCGTAATGCTTGTCAAAAGTGCCGCCGGTAATGATGACACGGATCCGGCCGCCGGTCCGATAACTCAAAAAATTGAACCCGCGCCCGACTTTTTTTACGGCCTTGAACAGTTTTTGCTTGCCGGGAAAGCTGAGCCTCAGTATTTTAGGTATTCTTAAAT
>Ga0315279_10007914_pt1 | contig 13004 bp, 10 predicted proteins | sample YL17G06_20_MG_FD_203694 | JGI IMG/M metagenome (GOLD analysis project Ga0315279, IMG submission 203694) | Sediment microbial communities from Yellowstone Lake, YNP, Wyoming, USA - YL17G06_20 | ecosystem: Environmental > Aquatic > Freshwater > Lake > Sediment | place: USA: Wyoming | collected... | reverse complement strand
TTGAAGAGACAGGACGCAATCAGAGCCCTCGTTATCGTCTGCGTGACCCTCGCAGCACTCGGGATTCTTCTTCCGTCGATGGCACCTGCACTGAATCCAATGCAGGGACCTGTGACAACAACAGTCAGTACGAGCGTGAACGTGGGATATGGTTGGTGGAATTTCACTTTCGTATTCACCTTCTCAAACATAACAGTGACCGCGACGACGACCACGACTACTACCTCAGGTACGTCATGGCGCTCAAGCATCACGTATTACACTACGACTATGGTTTCTCCCTCAACCTCTTGGACTACAACAACCTCGTACAGCAAGACCACGACCAGCGGGACTACGATTGTTCCCTCCACAAACACAACTTGGACAACCGCTGACGCGACTACGACTAATCGAACGATCACGACCACCACGAGCGAAACGGTGACCTCTACATCCTACACGACGATCAGCGTCACTAGTACGAGCATGTACAGTACGACGGCTACGGCGCCTACTCCCCCGCCTATTCCTGGTTTCCCTTTGGAATCGATCTTGGCGGGGCTCGCGTTGGGCCTTCTGGGTGTGCATCTTGTCTATCGACATCGGCGGACAAACAGGAAACACGCATCATAACCGACTGCCAGACCGGGGTCGCCGAGGCACCTAAGAACACTGCTCTCCTAGCAAACTCTCTCCTCTGCGTCCGTGGGAGAACAGAACAGAGGGTCGATCGTACCATGTCCAAGGTGAAGGAAAGTGGGAAATTTACTCCTGAACAAGAGAATTGGCTTCAGTATATCCCGGACCATTTGGCAAGGAATCTCGTAGTCGACGAACCGGACTCCAAGTTTATCCCGTTCTCAAGGCACGGAGGCTGGGAGAAGGCAAATCCAATTTTCGGTGGGGAGCTCGTTCCGCTTCTTGAGACAATCAATGTTGCGATGGTGACTGCATGAGCGAAGTGGTGAAGAAGCTTTGGGGATTCTGCAATACCCTCAGGCATGATGGGATAGGATATGGCGACTACATTGAACAGCTGACCTACTTGCTGTTTCTGAAACTTGCGCAGGAGAAAGGAGTGAAGCTTCCTAACGCCTGCACATGGAACGAACTCAAGGCCAAATCCGGAACTGACCTGCTCGAAAAGTATGGCGACATCCTGAGAACACTTTCTAGACAGAAGGACATGTTGGGCGATATTTTTGCTGGGTCGCTTTCAAAATTCAGGGAGCCTGTCAATCTCAAGAAACTGATTGGACTAATCGACACGACTGAATGGACTGCTATCGATGTAGACATCAAGGCTGAAGCCTACGAGGGATTGCTTCAGAAATACGCTGAAGAAGAGAAGGGAGCAGGGCAATACTTCACTCCGAGGGAAGCGATACGATGCGTGGTCAGATGCATAGAGCCCGATATCAGAGCGAGACTAGACTTCACGATACATGATCCAGCAGTCGGGACTGCCGGTTTTCTCATTGGCGCCTACGAATGGATGATGAAACAGACTAAGGAGGGAGCGTCACTTTCACCGGACGAGAGAGAAAGACTTCAGCTGAAGACTTTCTCTGGCGGCGAGATTGTCATGGACACGGGAAGGCTTGCGTTGATGAATTTATACTTGCACGAGATTGAAGCGGACATCTACTACGGCGATTCCTTGGCCGAAGGTCCGCATACTTCTAAGCGATACGATGTTGTGATGACGAATCCACCCTTTGGGACGAAAGGTGCAGGCCAGGCTCCCGTACGTGACGATTTCACTGTGGATACCGCAAACAAACAACTCAACTTCGTTCAGCATGTCGTGAACATTCTCAAGCCGGGTGGAAGGGCTGCGATGGTCGTGCCAGACAATGTGCTCTTTGAAGAAACTGCAGGAAAAGAAGTCCGTAAGCTGCTGATGGAAGACTGCAGCCTTCATACGATTCTAAGGCTGCCTGTCGGCACATTCACTCCGTATTCGCGTGGCGTCAAAGCAAACATCATCTTCTTTACAAAAGGCGAGCCTACGAGGGAAGTGTGGGTCTACGATAACCGAACTAATGTTGAGAAAGTTGCTATTCGCCATCCTCTAACCGCTGATTACTTCAAGGATTTCGAATCATGCTATCACGCTCAGCCTCGCAAGGAGACTGAACGATTCAGAGGGTTTGGCCGCGAGGAGATTGCGAAACGAGATGATAACCTCGACATCTTCTGGCTAAAAGAAAATGCGCGCGAGGGCGAGGAACAAGTTGGTGAGCCCGAGGAATTACTCGCAGAAGCTGTGACTGAGGTTCAGACTGCGCTAGATGCTTTGAATGAGATCGCACTTGTCCTTGCAGATGGCAAACAAGGGAATCGGCAATGAATGAGGAACCTTACAGACTACCGGCAGGATGGACATGGGCCACCGTTCAGGACGTAGTGTTGGACTCAAAATCTGGTTTCGATTCAAGTAAGAAGAATGTGAAAGGGGGGATAAACCATCTTAGAATGAATAACATAAGTGAAGCTTGCACACTCGATCTATCATCAGTCATCACAGTGCCCAAGGATTTGGCGAGGCCAGCACACATTTTGAAGCCTGGTGATGTCCTCTTTTGTCATACTAATATCGCTAGACTGGTTGGAAAGACAGCGTTATTCGATCGTGCCGACGGTCCTTACGCGTTCAGTAATCATCTTACGAGGCTAAGAGTCCCTGCAGATGGTCCGCCACCTGAATGGCTATGGTTTTGGTTGGCCAGTCTTTGGCGACGACGATATTTCGAGACACGCTGTAAGCAGTGGGAGAATCAGGCGACGATCAAGAGGGGCACTTTGCTCTCCGCTTGGATTCCTGTGGCTCCCTTACGTGAACAGTGGCGAATTGTTGCTCATGTCAGCAAAATGATTGAACGTAACAGACTAGCAAGAGATCGACTTCGGAGACTTCCCGAGATAATTCGGAAATTCCGTCAATCAGTCCTCGCAAAAGCATTCCGCGGTGAACTCACCGAGCGCGATCCAAACAATGAACCTGCGGAGAAGCTCTTGGAGAGAATCAAACAAGAACGGCGAAAGAAATGGGAAGAAGAAATCAGAGCGAAGGGCAAGGATCCAAGCAAGCACACGTATGAAGAACCTCGGATACCGAAGGAAGAAGAACCCTGCGCGTTACCCAGTGGATGGACGCGGGCAAGGCTTGGAATAATTGCCGACATACTTCTGGGTAAACACATAATGTCGAAGGATTACGGTACGAAGCCCGAAGGATTTCCCTATGTGACCGGCCCTGCCGATTTTGGTCCAGTTTATCCAGTAGTCACGAAATGGACACACAAACCGAAAATCATTGCCACCCCAGGTTGTGTGCTTGTGACGGTAAAGGGATCCGGAGTTGGAAAAGTCAACATCCTCGCGAATCAAAAAGTTGCAATAGGGAGACAATTGATGGCACTTACTCCAGCTGACCTTATGGATCCGAAATATCTGTTCTATTTCCTGACATCGGCTCTTAGAACAATGCAAGAATCTGCATCTGGCACTACTGTTCCAGGATTAGCTAAGAACGACATATCGGAGATTCCGATCTCTATCGCCCCTTATGGCGAACAACGACGACTTGTCCAGAAAATCGAATCTCTTCTAGAACAAGCTGATCATGTAGAGAAAGCTATTGATGCAGCACGCAAGTGTGCACAATCTCTTGAGGAAGCCACTCTATCGCGTGCTTTTCGCGGTGAACTAGTTCCACAAGACCCAAACGACGAACCAGCATCAGTTATTCTAGAGAAGATCCGAGCGCAACGAGGCACGATGGGACGGAAAACGACCCGTCGAAAACTCGGGGAGTTCGCAAGTCCTGCGGCAATTACTCCCGATTGTCGCTGCGAGGGATCTTAGGGTTGCCAGATCCGAGTTCTTGGATTCAGTGGCTTCTGTCAACTTCAATCCTATGTTGCGGGCTTGGTGCGATATCGCTTGTCTTCCGGGTTCCAACCCTGACATGTTCTATCTGTCGCTGTTGGCTCTGTATCCTCTAGTGTCGTATTGTATTGCGTCAGGGGCACTTTCTGGTGCGCTTGCTGTCGTTTCTCTAGTGATATTCGGGCATCCATATCGAAGGCACAATATGTCGTAACACGTCTCCGCGATCACTGCACAAAACCGTTTGATTTGAACCGTCGTCCGTCGTCGTTTTGGTGTGTGTGCGCACTTTGAGCCCCACTCCCTGTAGCGGAGTCCGACATATCCAAGAATCGAACCCCACGTCCTCAGCCAGATCCTCCAATTCGCATTCTGGACGCGCAAAACAGGCTACAGAAACTCCACAGTCCAAAACTGCGTGCGAGCCCTGAAGGGACTCACTAGAAGAACGTACCTGCTACCGATAGGCGATATGGCCGACCCACCGGAGACTGAGCCGCTTGGCTTCCTTTTCTGCGCCTGCTCCCCAAGACAAAGGCCAGAGAGGACAAAAGGAGAACAAGCCCCATCCCTTCTGGATACTCGGGTACCGTCTCCGAGCCACCTATCGTGACACGATGGTCGCTATGCAAATACGTCGCGTAAATGTGCCAGTAGCCGGCATCTTCGGTCACGGTTGCTTGATGCTCGACTCCGTCAATCAACAGGATCGGTCGTCCATGCAGACGAGCCTTTGCGATGGTAGCATTGAAGAAGCCAGAAGTCCCTGGAGAACCTGAGACCGTGAAATTCAGAAAACCCCGTGTGGGATCAAATGCAAGGCTAGAAACCAACGAGTTACTGACGACCTGAATCACCATGCCCTCACCAGTGGTTGCTACCGTAGTCGTGTAGGTTACAGTGGTCAGAGTCGTCTGGGTTGTGCTTTCAGACGTCGTCGTTGAGCTCTCAGACGTCGTCGTTGTGCTTTCAGATGTCGTCGTTGAGCTTGTGACGCTATAGGTCGTATAGGTCGTATAGGTCGTCCCCGCGTTGATGAGAACTCGGAGGGTGAAGGAGGCTCTTCCGGGGCTTGCACCTGGCGGCACATTGACCGCCTCAGCAACCATGACTATGTATTCAGTCCAGTCCCGTACGGGTGTGCTTGGGTCGAAATTGAAGGTGAATGTCACCGTCTTTCGTTCGCCCGGGTTCAGTGTGAAGTTGTTGTGTGAGAATGTCACCGTGAAGATTGCTTTGAATTCATCGTCTGCGACCAGCGTCAACGTCACCCGTGTTGGCTCGGTGCCGCTGTTTCCTATCACGGCTGATTCGATGAGTGTCCCGGCCGTCTCTGTGTGCTTCGGGATGAGCGGGTAAGGCCCCAAGTATTCCACGCCGACCGAGGCATTGACGGTGGCCAGATTTGCTTGAAAAAGAATGAAGAGAAGCAGGAGACCAAACAACAACTTGCGAAACGTTGAGGTTGTCGGAGAAGTCTTCATTTTGACACCTCAGCGTCTAGCTGAACCCTACCCAGCGCAGCAGGGAGGAGACCGTATAAAGGCTTGTCACTTTTCAAACTGGTGTCACCGACCTTGCTGCCATGCCATTACAGCTCTAATGCGCAACTCATGGGCGCTTGTGTTATTCACAAGAGCGGGGACTGGCTTACGGAATAAGGAACTGTCTGCAACATCTAGCAGGACAACATCTCTTTTGGCCGTACGGCCCTGCGACTTGTACAACTGTTGGTGCCGTGATAAGACGATGAACACACACATTCAGGCAGGGAACACGCACAAACAATGCGTTTCCATGTGCCTTCTGTTGGTTCTGGCTTCCACTCTAGTGGCGCTCGCCCATGCCGGTAGTGGAACCATCACTATTGCTGGAAATGCACCCGCTGTCGAGGCGGGTTCAATTAAGATAGACGGCTCCGCTCCCTCGACCGTTAATGTGGACACGTGGTATCTCATCACGGCGAATATCAGCGACGTAGATCTGATGAATGACATGGCGAGGGTTCAGGTCGTCTTGTATGAGAATGCTGCCGGCTTGTCTGGAAATTTGGATAAGGAGAGGCGCTACGGTGTTGCATGGAAAACACCCGTAGATAATTGGGAATACCTCACGGGCAGCGGCTGGGGAGCAGTAGACGCCGCCTACTTTGATACAACAGCCAGTTCAAGCTGGGGAGGAGGAAACCCCGGCTGGGGCATATGGACCTTCAAGTTCAAGTTCGACACTGTCAGTCACTGCACCGCGGCGGACGGTTGGACGATTAACGTAACGGCTACTGACAAGGCTGGGAACCAAGCTTGGCGTAGTGAGACGTTCTCTGTGAACCTATACACTTCGATCACCATCGATAACACGATTTCATGGTCAGCGAGTCCGGGTAGCAACAACGTGACTGCTAGCGGTATGCCATTTCACATTACATACAAGAGCAATGCGATAGCGAAGTTCCAGATTAATGCCACAGACCCAACGAACACCTTTGGTGATAGTTTTAACGCCAACAACCTCCTGATCGACGACGACAACAACGCGAACACTGATACCCACTGCCAGAAGCTGAGCAATAGCCCAACTGACTGGTGGACTGGACTCGGTGTAACAAGTTCAGGCGCGGAAAACGCTTATTGGTTTGTGTCGGTTCCAGCAGGGCAGCCAACAGGTACGTACACATTCACGTACACCATAGGCATTGAATTCGAGACTTACGCGACTTAGACATCTGGAAGCCCCCCCTCTTCTTCTTTCCGTTCTTTCGGCAGGACAATGCGCTTAACTTTGCCTTCTTGGCTCATGAAGACATCAAAGCCGGCAAAGAATGGCAGAACGACACTGTGAAGAGTCTTAGAACCTGTGCCGTCTCCATGCCACTTTTGACGAGCAGGTTCCTAAAGATGAGGCTCAAGGTTGCATAAGCAAGATCCTGTTGCCTCTGTCTTCGAACGTCGCATTCCAATCAGAAGGCGTCTCTTGAAAGTGTCGCCTGAGCGCAACCAAGGCGTTTCTTCCCATGCTAGCTAGAAACAGTGCATCTGTGCCAAACATCTCTTTACTAAGGTTCCCGCTCACGTAAAGAGCCTCGTCATTCTCTCGCGTGATTAGGCGGAAGGCCGCTGGCAAAGGGTGCGCTCTTTGCGAGAGCATGTGGAAAGTCTTTCGCATTCCTCTGTACAATTCCCCCACTTCAGTGTTCGCATCTCTCAACCGCACAAGGTATGTCCCAATATGTTTCTTCTGCATCCCGTGCTGTAGGATCTGACCAGCGATTTCAGGGAAAGCCTCGACGACTGTGGCACATTCGCACCACTGTTCAACCATCCTGAGGATGTTATGCATTTCTGCAAAGTATCCTTCCATGAGCAGTTTGTAGGCTACCCTTAGATTCCTGAATGATCCGACGGCCGATGCGGCTACCACATGCTGCACCGAGCTTGACCTTGCGAACTTTGGCAGGAAACCTGGAATTTCAATGACTGTAGATAACAGCAATCGAGAATGGAGATGTAGACAATCCTCAAACAGTCGGAGGCCGAAGTGATCTGCCAGCTCAAGATAGCGCTGTCGAACATACCGATCCCACTCGTCCAGCTGGTGGAGCATGTTTTCGCCGATAATGTCCTCGAAGTGCAGAGGCGGCTGTCCGTCTTCCACGGCTCGTCTTCTCCGACGTTCTCCCTACTTGTGACGATATAAGTTCAAACCGTATTGGAAAACGTTCGTCGTCGGCAGCTCTGTGAGGTCATCGCGATTTGAACCGTCGTCGGGTCTCGTGGTGCGCGCACACACAAAAAAATACCAATAACCACGAACGACGACGGTTCAAATTCGGGTGCTACCTGAAAGGGTCGGTGTCTGGCAAGCGCGTGCGAAGAGTCAGAGATAATTGGCGGCCGAACTACGGGTTCTATCTGTCGAGTTGTCTCTTTTCCCTGCGCAGAAGAGTGACAGCCGCATACACCGCCAAGAGCACTGACAAGATCGCCCCGATGACTCTGGCAGGCTGTCTCCACTGTGCCTCAACAGATCCTCCCTTAAAGAGGTCCGCGACTACCCTATTCGCAAAAGTAGCACGGAACATGAAAACGTAGCTTGCGGCATCTTTGGAAACGAATCTGAAATTGAATGCATAGCCAATTGTGTTGTCTGTAGAGTTCGAACAACAGGCAATTGGACTCGTCGATTCGTAGATACTTAGTCTATGATAGTTCATGAAATTCGCATTCTCATAGTTCTCATCAGTGAGAAGGTTGACTTGTATGGAGTCTTGGACATCCTTTGGATAGTAGAATGTGATGTTGCCCCAAACATCCGTTCCTTTGGGAATCTCCGATGAGTTCAGGATATAGGAACCATAGAATGGGTCATGTGCGGCAGATGTCCCTAGGGGAGAGAATCGATAGACGAGAGGCTCGTGCGTCACTGCATAGTATGTAGTCCGCTCTTTCGGAAGAAAATCTGGTATCACCGAGATAGTTGGTGCGAGGACGTTGAGAACGGCTATCAGGATTACGGCAACGCCTATTCTCCTCACTTTATGAGCCATCGGCCAAGAATCAGCCTCAATCTGAAATGGATGTTGTTCTCATTGGCTATAAGAAAATGAAGTTGAGAGACCGTTGCTGGTAGCCAAGAATAGGAGTGTCGTTCACTCCGTTGTGGTTGAATATGTGTGTGTGGGTCTCGTGGTGCGCACACACACAAGAAGACCGAAACCAAACTGGCCGGGCCCCCGGCGCCGCTTTCCAAATCCCGACAAGAGACGATGTTGGCATCATTCGATAGAAGCAATAGAGGAATTACAGCAGTACGCCATTAGGGCTGACCACCCAGTTAATCAGGCACGCGGTTCTATCGCTATGAGAGGCAAACAACTGAGAATGAGGAAGCACAACCGGCCCCTGAGCCATCAAATCGCCGATACCGCATGTGCTCAGATCTCATCACTGTTTTCCTCCCACGGCTGGGTAGTCAACCCGGTTCTCCGCGACTACGGCGAAGACCTGGTCGTTCAGATATCCGAAGAAGACCACCTTACACCGTGCACCATCTTTGTGCAAGTGAAAGGTACACGAAACCTTGACCGCTGGGAGAGAGGTTGGTACTTCAGTTACGGGAAGTTGAAACGATCTACCGTCAGTAGATGGCTTCAGAGCAATAATATCGTCATCCTAGTTCTTTGGTCCATCAATACACAGGAAGGGGTCTATGGATTCGTTCCTGACCTGTTTGAGAAACCGCGGTTGAAATCCAAACTGCCTCGTTTATTTGTTAGTGCTCGAATCCCAAAGACTTCGATCCTCAACAAGGCGTCAATGAACAAGCTTGGAGTGCAAGCGCTACTTAGGTGGAATCTCATCCAATGTCGGATGGCAGAAGCCAACTGGCCTATGCTAAAGGCCGGAATGGCAACCTATGATAGTACTGTGAAGGACGCCGTCAATGCTGGTCTAAACTATCTTTCGATATTGGGCATACTTACTCAGGAAGGTGGGAGTGAAGATCCGTCATGGAGAATAAACTCAGGTTTTTGGTCGGATTTCGAATCCCCATTCGACCAGAGGCTGCAGGATAGGTTTCGGGAGGAAAGGTGGTCGCCCACTGAAGCATTCGAAGAAGCTCTCAAAGACGCCATCCTTATTGTTCTGGTCAAGCGCTGCGCCGAGAAATCGGGGTCAGCTGCTGAATACTCCATGCTTCATGCAGGCGCTGAGGTCCTAGAGGTGTTGTTGTCGGACCTTATGACGAAGTGCAAAGAGAAGATAATGTGCTTGCTGGAATCTGATCCAACACTGACGCGGACGACGAGTGATGGGCCAACGAGGGATTGATCAGGCAAGAATAGGCTTGGACGGCCCTACAGGTGGTTCTATCTGCTTAGCGACTTGGCCTGATGTCCAACGTTGTTGCCATTTTGGGCGAGTCTCGGGATTATCATGTACCATATAATTGGATCCGGGCAAGAGAGGTGTCGGAGATCTGCAGATAATGACGACGGATCAAGGATTGAGACCCAACTTAGCATATGTCGTCGCTTCCAACTCCCGACAAAACGTGATCAGAGGACTGATTGAATCGCTTGGCGCTCACCCATTCCTTCGGCATGTTCAGATCAGGATTCTTAGCTTTGAGGAATTCGAAAGCACTCCTTGCTTCCCAAGGATCATCGAATCTACCCGGCAATCTCAATACAGACGCTCGAAAACCGGTGAGTTGCAGATACTATGGGAGATCATTCCTCTGGAGCGCGATGACCTTGAGTGTGCGTTGATCGTCCCGGCAAACACTGACCTTGACCCGCATGGATTGCTTCACGAATTTGGGCACATCTCGCTTGCAAGAACGCCTAGATTTCGAGAACTAAGAAAGCTCTGGATGACCCAAGAGAGTCGGCTAAGAAGTGTAATCGGTTTCGCAATCAATTTGGCCGAGCGTTTGATCTTTTCGCCCGAGGACACAGAGATCGAGCGGACGATCACCTCCTCATATAGCGAACGCCGGGCGCAAGAATACTTTGAACGTGTCTACCAGGAGTATTGCAGTGGTCTAACCAGACTTGAAGAAGCCAGAGCATGGGCTCCGCGACTGGAAGTCGCACTTAATGGATTCCAATATTCTCTTGCAACCAGATTCTATCGCGAGATTGCTCTGGAACGCGGTTCTTCTGAGTTGAGTGATCGTTTCTCCAGACTGTCAGAGCGATACGCCGAGGCAGCCCTTCTGCCAGACATTGATCTGGATCGGTTTCTCTATCTCATCAAGCAGGAGTCGTTGAAAGAGTGGGTCGTGGAGTGCTCGAATGCCATGGTGATAATGGCGTGACAACCAATGCAGGCCAATTCCGTGGTCACGGCCATGGCTCGATAAGGATCACTCTGCAAGCCCAGCACTTCCTCGCTTGACATGAGAGAAAAGGGGCCGTCATGGAATTCCTCCCCTAACCCGTTCGTCGTTCAGGCCCTTGTGTGTGTGGTCTCTTGGTGCGGGCATCGTGATTTGAACCGTCGTCATTCGTCGTTTCGTAATTTTGTGTGTGTGTGTGGGTCTCGTGGTGCGCACACACACACACAACCATTCCAATGAGGGTTCAAATTACGACGCTCGCACCAACGTACCCACACACACACTTTCAAACGACGACGCCAATCGACGTTTCAAATTACGATGGCCTCACGAGAGAGCACACAAAAATCAATGGCTCAAATCCCAGAGGGGATCAAGAAATCTTGCCCATGATTCTGGAGATGATGGTCTCGCATACCGAATATCTCTCCTCGATTCGGCCGCGCATCTCGCTACTCCACCACCATCCGAAATACTTCTCTGTGGAAGAGAGTTCACGAAGAGTTCGGCCGAGTTCAGACAAGTCTTCTTTGAGGCTCAACTGCTTAGCTTCCGGAAGGACTGAGAGCCTATACAGCGCAAAGGCATGGTGCCTGAACGCCTCCTTTAGGATGACCACATCACCGAACTTGAAGCGCCTCTCTCTGGCTTTCCAATCATTCTGAAGCGACAGGAGACTGCTTCTTACCGTTCTCACGTATGCGTCAGGGGATTCAATCTTCGCCGACGCATTCAGTATCTCCTGCAATTGGCCCAGAACCTTCAGGCATTCGCCTGCCTTGCGGCCAAAGGCTTGGGCAGACTCGACAGAGACATCAAACTCGTGAACAGCCAGCTCATCGAGACGCTGCGCGAGGCTGAGAAGCTGCTGCACTATCCCAAGCCGCGTTGCGGGTTCAACTGAGCTCAAGCCGAAGACAAGTTCTGCATACATGTGAATGTCAGATAGCAATTGGATTAGGTCAGGATTAATGAGGTAGTCCTTGTAAGTTATCAGAGTCAATTCAATATCACTTGCGAGGGCAAGCAACCAACTAACGTAGGACCCGATTTCGTCCAACTTCTTGGCAGGTTTGCTTGTCGCAAGCGATCGGGAATGAAATTCTTTTACTTCGTCTGGAGTCGCAGGCCTCGACGAAGTAAGATCTCTCAGGTATGGTATGTTTCCGACATAGTAGATCGGGTCAATCCCCTTGGGAACGTCAATCTTCACGACGATCTTGGATTCCTTTTCCATGAATGTGACTTTGACTCTGACTCTAGGATTGATCTTGCCTGTTGTCCCTTCGATTCTCCTCTGATACTCGTCTTTTGCCGGAGCGTCCGTGAGACTGGCGACTTCTTTGATGCCCACGATGTCACCCTTCTTGCTGACGCCCAGATAGATTCTACCGGGATTAGAAGTCGCAAAACTCGCCACGACCTCGGCAAGATCTCTGGCCTGATCGGGAAACCTCTCCTTGAACTCAAGACTCTGCGATTCTCCTTGCTTCAAGTCGTGGTCAAGCTCATCACAAGTCTCCTTGTCAGAATAAGCAATCAAGTGCGACAAATCAGGAGCTGGAGTCCGAGTCATCTCATCGCTCTCAGTTGTAGGCCCTCTTGCGATTCTGCTCGGAAGTGGCGCAAGTCCTTCCGAGATTACCTTCCTCTTCTGGTCGCCTCCGGGGGATTCTCCGTCAGGCATTGTTGTAGCTGCGGTTTCTCTTGCAGCTGCTCGAAATCTACCACTTACGAGAAACACGAAAACGAATATCAGATAAGCGACCGGAAGAAGAAAGGAGAGTGCCTTGGGTAGAGTCAGCTCAGGCGGTGCTCCCTCTCCAACGGGGACTGTAAATCCCAGTGTCAGAACACCAAGTGCTGCAACAATCGCTATGCTGGCATGATGCTCCGCGCGCAGTTTGGCGCGGATGAGGATCTGTGTCGGACAGAGGATGGCTAGGAAAATGATTGGTCCCCATGTCGGAAGAAACATCAGTTCGCGATAGGATGAAGGATGCTGTAGTATCACGAATAGACTAAGAAATGACGTGAGGCCAAGTCTCTTCGCAATGTCTTCACTGCCAGGCCATTTCGAAAAGGGACCCGGGCTTTTCTCGATCGTCGCAGACACATTCCAAATTCCCAGCTGTTCGAGGTCCGGTGACAAAGAGGATCTAGGTTCGGCCCATTTCACGATGCTGGCGTTGAATCCTAGAACGAGCTCAGCCTCGTAGCGCTCGAACGGGAAATCATTCATACCCAAGAAGCCGATCGTTGAGACCTTCAGAAACTTGAGTGGCAAC